>ENA-ORBV01013443-ORBV01013443.1-microbial-mat-metagenome-genome-assembly--contig:-NODE-13443-length-12446-cov-4.706767_pt1 | contig 12446 bp, 12 predicted proteins | sample MGYA00237777_ERZ505514 | MGnify/ENA primary metagenome ERZ505514 (study PRJEB26160, sample SAMN06269048) | microbial mat metagenome | isolation source: Oligotrophic lake microbial mat | place... | reverse complement strand
CGGCAGCGTCAGATGTGTATAAGAGACAGCTCTACGCCCGCCTCCATGCCATGCAATTCAGGACCTGAAATATGAACCCACTCCCCATCTCCACCTGGCCCGTTCCCGAGCTGAACGAGCTGCCCGACGACCTGCGCGCGCGCATCCTCGACGTGCAGGCCAAGGCCGGTTTCGTGCCCAACGTGTTTCTGGCCTTCTCGCACCGGCCCGACGAAGCGCGCGCCTTCTTCGCCTGGCACGACGCGCTGCTGCTGAAGGAAGACAGCGGCCTCACCAAGGCCGAGCGCGAGATGATCGTGGTGGCCACCTCGGGTGCGAACAACTGCCTGTACTGCGTCGTCGCCCACGGCGCGATCCTGCGCGTTTATTCGAAGCAGCCGCATCTGGCCGACCAGCTCGCCACCAACTACCGCAAGGCCGATATCAGTGAGCGCCAGCGCGCGATGCTCGCCTTCGCGCTGAAGGTGAGCCACGACTCTGCCAACATCGTCGAAGCCGACTTCGCAGCACTGCGCGCGCACGGCTTCTCGAACGAGGACATCTGGGACATCGGCGCCATCACCGCGTTCTTCGGCCTGTCCAACCGCATCGCCAACTTCAGCGGCATGTTGCCCAACCCGGAGTTCTACCTGATGGGGCGTGTTCCGCGCGAGAAGAAGCCGGCCTGAGCAGCGCGATTCGCAGTTGCGCGTGACTCCGTGGGATGCGCACCATCCAGGTGGTCGTGCCAACCCAACAGCAGGCAAAACTTCGCTAGGCGCCCGCCCGCGCTTCCTGCTGCCAGAGGTCGGCGGCCCGCCAGGCCAACGCGATGGCAGGCCCATTGGTGTTGCCGGCAACCAGGCTCGGCATCACGGAGCAGTCGACCACACGGACATTCTCGACACCCCGCACCCGCAGGTGGGGATCAACCACCGAGCCTGCATCGGTCCCCATGCGGCAGGTACCGGTGGCGTGGATGGCGCAGGTCAGCAAACGCTTGATGGTATCCATCATGGCCTCGTCGCCCTGCACCCCCTTGCCTGGAAGCAGTTCCTCGCCCACGTATGGCGCCAGCGCCGGCATGGACATGAACTTGCGCATGTACTTGACCATATTGAGCAGGGTCGTGCGGTCCCGCGGCGTAGCCAGCCAATTGGCCTGGATGACCACCGGTTGCGCCGCATCGGGCGAGTCAATCCACAACGCGCTCTCGCTGGTCAGTCGCACGGCATGCGTCGAGATGGTCAGACCAGGCAATCGGTCCATTTTCAGCGCACTGGGCGGCAGGCCCTCAACCGGAAGACCCCGGCTGAGGGCACTGAGATAGATCTGGATGTTGGGGCGCGGCTCGGACGGGTCGCTGCGCGCGAAGGCGCCCACTTCGTAGGCCCCGCTGGCCAGCAGGCCGGAGCGGAACAAGCCGTATTGCAGGACACTGGCGACAAGCCCCGGGCCGCGAAGGCGCCAGTTCAGACCCGGATCGTTCTTCAGGCGGTATGGCATCGCGAAGCCGAGGTGATCCAGAAGTCGCGCCCCTACGTCCGGCGCATCGACCAGCACCTCGACCCCCGCCTGGCGCAGCCGGCTGCCCGGCCCGATGCCGGAGAGCTGCAGCAGCTTGGGGGATTGGATTGCACCCGCGCACACGATCACTTCGCCTGAGCAGCGGTATTCCACCGCGCCGGACTTGGTGCGCGCCTGCACACCGACTGCGCGTTTGCCTTCGAACAGGATACGGTCGACATCGGTATGGGTCATCACCACCAGATTGGCGCGCTTGAGAGCCGGCGCCAGGAAGGCATGCGCCGAACTCCAGCGCTGCCCCTTGTGGATGGTGAAGTTGTAGTAGCCGATGCCTTCGTGGTCCGGCTCGTTGAGGTCTTCCTTGCGCTTGAGACCCATCTGTTCGCCCGCCTGGATCATCGCCTCGGCGACCGGGTAGCGGTACTTGCAGGTGCTGACTTTCAACGCGCCGCCATTTCCGCGGAAGTCGGTGGCTGGCAACTCATGGTCCTCGACCGCGACGAACGCCTTCTTCATGGCCTCCCAGCCCCACAGTGGCCCGGCCATGGATTTCCATTCCTCGTAGTCCTGCATGTGGCCACGCGAATAGACCATGCCGTTGATCGAGCTCGACCCGCCCAGCGCGCGCCCGCGAAGCCAGTGCTCGACGCCCTGGTCTTCGCCAGCGATGCTGCGCCGCACCGGGTACTTCCACTCCCGCACCGGATCGCGCATCAGCCTGGCGAAGCCCTTGGCATCAGGATCATTGGATCGTTGAAACCACCTCCGGACTCGAGCAGCAACACGCGGTCCTTGCCGCTTGCGCTCAGCCGGTTGGCGATTACGCAGCCGGACGATCCAGCACCGACAACGATGTAATCAAATGGTCCCACGTATTTCTCCAAATCCGTCCGGCAGCAGGTGGTTGCATATCACGTGGCGTCGCCAGCAGGATGCTCGCAACGCCTTGCCTCAACTGACAGCCGCCCGCAGCCAGTCGGGCAGGTCGCGCGACTTCTGGGCCTTGAAGTCGACCCACATCGTCGTGGCGCCACCGGCCGCGTAAACGACGTCCGGGTTGTCCGTGCGCTCCATCGTGGCCCAGGTCTCGAAGGTCGCACGCGCCGGGTCGCTGGCATACATCTTCACCCGCACGTCACCGGGGTACTCGATCTGCTTGTAGAAATTGCAGAAGGCATTGACCACCACGATGCCCTCGCCGTTCGGGTCTGGCGCACCGGCCAGCGAGTGCATCCAGTCGATGCGGCAGGTCTCCAGGTACCGGAAGTAGCTCCCGTTGTTGAGGTGCCCCATTGCATCCATGTCACCCCAGCGGATCGGGATGACCATCTGGTAGACCAGCTTCCTGCGCTCGGGGATCTCGATCTTCATGCGGAAAAGCCGTCGTCTGCGGCAATCACCGCGCCGTTCACAAAGTGGCTCTGGTCCGCACACAACATCACGATCAGCGCGTCCAGGTCGGCCGGGCTGCCGACCCGTTTGCGTGGCAGCATCTGTATGAGTTTTTGTCCCTGCTCCGTGTTCCAGTGCTGGTGGTTGATCTCGGTGTCGATGTAACCGGGGCAGATGGCGTTGACATTGATGCCGAAGCGGCCCCACTCCAGAGCCATCGAGCGCGTCATGTGAATCAGCGCCGCCTTGCTCAGGGCGTAGACACCGACCTGCGGCAAGGGCCGCACTCCGAGCATGGAGGCGACGTTGACGATGCGTCCACCCGTGAACGTGCCCGGGGCTGCGCCCTTGGAGCGCGCCAGCATGCGTTTGCCAACTTCCTGCGCTACAAAAAAGGCTCCCTTGAGGTTGGTGTCGAGGATCAGGTCGTAGTCCCTGGGAGTGACATCGACCAGCCGCTGCGTGGTGTTGACCCCCGAGTTGTTTACCAGAATGTCGATCGAGCCCACGTCCGTCTCGGCACGTGCCACTGCCGCCTTGATCGAGTCGTGGTTCGTTACGTCGAGTTCGACCACATGTGCATCGCCACCCGCACCGTCAATCTCGGCACGCAGTTCCTTGAGTCGGTCCAGGCGCCGACCCGCCAGCACCACGGCGGCACCGGCTGCCGACAGGGTGCGCGCAAACTGCGCGCCCAAGCCGCTGGAGGCGCCGGTGATGAAGGCCACGCGGCCGGCTAGATCAATGCTGTATGCCATGCAGGCCCCTCTTTATGAGTCAGGCTTTGATTATGGCCTTGGCCCCGGCACACACCGGGCGCCTAAAATCGGCCGGCGGCTAGATCAGCCCCATCCTCAACCAGGCAGCGACCATGACGCACGACGAGATCCTTCTACAGTTCGGCCCGCGAGAGGCAATGGAATACGACGTGGTCGTTGTTGGCGGCGGACCCGGAGGGTTGTCGGCCGCCATACGCCTGAAGCAACTCGCTGCCGAAAAAGGCACCGATGTGTCCGTAGTAGTGCTGGAGAAGGGCTCCGAACCCGGAGCCCATATCCTGTCGGGCGCCATCATGGACCCGATTGCGCTGACCGAACTGTTTCCCGACTGGAAGGCACGCGGCGCCCCTTTGAACCAGCCGGTGACCGACGACGCCATGGTGTTCCTGGGCGAGCGCTCAGGCACACGGGTTCCCAATTTCCTGCTGCCTGCCTGCCTGCACAACGAAGGCAACTACATCGTCAGCCTGGGTGCCGTCACGCGCTGGCTGGCACAACAGGCTGAAAGCTTGGGTGTGGAAATCTTCCCCGGTTTTGCTGCCGCCGAAGTGCTGTACAACGAAAACGGGTCGGTCAAGGGCGTGGCGACCGGCAACATGGGGGTGGGCAAGGACGGCGAACCGGGCGAAAACTTCCAGATCGGCATGGAATTGCACGGCAAGTACACCGTGTTTGCCGAAGGTTCGCGCGGCCATCTGGGCCAACAGCTGATCGCGCGCTTCCAACTCGACGCGGGCAAGGATCCACAAACCTATGGCATTGGCGTCAAGGAGTTGTGGCAGATCGACCCGGCGCGCCACCAGCCCGGTTTTGTGCTGCATACAGCCGGCTGGCCGATGGACAACGACACCTATGGCGGCGCCTTTTTGTACCACATGGACGACCACAAGATTGCACTGGGCTTTATCACCGGACTGGACTACAGCAACCCCTACCTGAGCCCGTTCGAGGAGTTCCAGCGCTGGAAGACGCACCCCAACGTGCGCTGGTGCTTCGAAGGGCAGGAGCAGGGTCTGAAGCCCGCCAGGCGCCTGGGGTACGGTGCACGCGCCATTACTGCGGGTGGACTGCTATCGCTTCCCAAGACCGTGTTCCCGGGCGGAGCACTGATAGGCTGCGAAGCCGGTTATCTGAACGTCAGCCGCATCAAGGGCAGCCACGCCGCCATGAAAAGCGGCATGCTGGCCGCCGAGGCCGCCTATGACGCCGTTACCAGTGGCCGCCAGCACGATGAACTCTCCGCCTATCCGGCGGCATTCGAGGCCAGCTGGCTGTACACCGAACTGAACAAGGCGCGCAATTTCAAGACCTGGTTCAAGAAGGGTCTGACCGTGGCCACCGTAATGAACGGGATCGAGCAGTTTGCCCTGCGCGGCAACGTTCCGTGGACGCTGCACCGCGACAAACCCGACCATGTCTACCTCAAGCCCGCGTCCGAATGCAAGCCCATCGTGTACCCGAAGCCGGACGGCAAACTCACATTCGACCGGCTGTCCAGCGTGTTCATCAGCAACACCAACCACGAGGAGCAGCAACCAGCGCATTTGACGCTGAAGGACGCCAGCGTCCCGGTTGCCATCAACCTGGCAAAGTTCGCCGGTCCGGAGGCGCGTTATTGCCCGGCCGGCGTCTACGAGTACGTGAAGAACGACGACAATACCGACCGGCTGCAGATCAACGCGCAAAACTGTGTGCACTGCAAAACCTGTGACATCAAGGACCCGATGCAGAATATTGTCTGGGTGACGCCCGAAGGCGGTGGCGGCCCCAATTACGTGGGGATGTGAACACCATGGCCCGGCTTCAACCCCTGCCACCCGAGACGACGCCAGAACTGAAGGCGCACTTCGATTTCTTCCTTGGCACGCTGGGCTTCACGCCCAACAGCGTGTTGACCATGCAGCGCAAGCCAAAAATGGTGCAGGCATTCGCGCAGCTCAATGCGGCAGTGATGGACCCCGCAGGCGAGGTCGACCAGGGCTTCCGGCGCCTGATCGGGCATGTGGTGAGCAAAGTCTCGGGCTGCCTGTATTGCCAGGCCCACACCTTGCTGGGGGCGCAGAACTTCGGCATCAGCGACGCCAAATTGGCGGATGTGTGGACCTACGCGAGCAGCCCGCTGTACAGCGTGCGCGAGCGTCTTGCGCTGGACTTTGCCCTGGCCGCCGCCAGCCAGCCGAATGCGGTCACGGACGCGATGTTTGCGCAATTGCAGCAACACTGGAACGACGGCGAAATCACCGAAATTCTGGGTGTGGTGGCGATGTTTGCCTTTCTCAACCGCTGGAACGACAGCATGGGAACGGCGCTGGAAGCAAGCCCCACGGCAGTGGCACTACAGGCCCTGGGTGCTCAGGGCTGGACCGCAGGCAAACACGGCGCCTGAGAGTGTGAGAGGCAATCCCATGCGCCCGCGTAAGCCCCCAAAACAGTTCCAACCTAGGCGCAAAGCGCAATCGGGGTGGGACCCCGGTGAGCATTTGCAACAACGGGTGGGGCTGTTTTGGGGGCTTACCCGAAGGGCCGGGGTACCCAAGGGCCCTGAGCCGCGTTGCAACGCTTGCCCGGACGCGAGTCCGGGCGGTGCGCCGCGCCTCGCTCAGAGCCCTTGGCCACCCCGGCGCGGGCACACGGGATTGCCTCTCACACTCTGACCCAGCACCGGATTGGCCGCAAGCCAATCGCTTATGCAGGCGTTGAAAGCATCGGGCTGTTGCACCATCACCCAATGGCCGGTGGCAAATGCCTGCACCGCGCAACCGGGAGCGGCGTTCAGACGCGCCAGCCATTGTGGTGAGTGGAACATGAACGGTTTGCGCTGGCCGTAGATGTACAGCAGCGGGCAATGCGGATCAACGCGCTGCGCATGCCGCAGGCCGCCGAGGGAGCCAAACCACTGCATCGCATACGGATAGTTCATTTGCCAGGTGATGTGGGCCGGATCCGTCCTGCAGCGCAAGGCACGGGCCATGACCCGCGTCATGCGATCGCCGATGCCGCCACGCACGAACCAGGCAATCGCCAGCCAGACCTGATAGGCAAACACCTGCATCCTCGCTTTGGCAGTGAGCGAGCGTTGCAAGGCGCGGGAATTGTGGTCGCCCACATCCACAGCAACGATGCGAGCCACCTTCTCTGGATGCTGCGCGGCCAACTCATAACCAAAGGCGCAACCCCAGTCGTGCAGCAACAGGGTCACTCTTGCTCCCGGGCTCACGCCGTCCACGATGCGCGCCAGCAGGGCCGTCATCGGCTCCAGGGCGGTGCCACGCGCGGGAAGGTCCGGATCGAAACCCGGCAGGGTGAATCGCACGCAGCGGTAGCGCCCTTTCAAGGCGGCCACCGTTGTGTCCCACAGGCGCAAAGTGTCGGGCCAGCCGTGCAGGAACAGCAGCGTGTCGGCACCCTCGCCTTCGATGACTATTGGAATGCCGCCGATGGCGGTGGCAGATGCTTGCATGGCTCGGCTTGTCAATGGACGCAAGCTGCAAGCATAGCCTGCGCCTGGAGCGCTGTGCGTGGAAACCCGAATAGCCGTGCCAGGGGGCGATGACCATAATCAAGCAGCGTCAGGTACGCGCAACCAAAAGTACCTTGCCCACACCACCGAATACTCAGGAGACTCTGCATGAAACTGGTCCGTCTGGCCATTGGCCTCACCCTTGCCTGTGGTTTTGTAGCCATCGCTGCAGCCCAAACCACGATGCGCATCAGCATCTCCATTGGCAAAGACTCGCACCAGGGCGCAGGCATCGACGCCTTTGCGTCCGAGGTGGAAAAACGCACAGCCGGTCGCTACAAGATCCTGACCTTCTATTCCGGCTCGCTGGGTGGGGAGCGCGAGTCGATCGAGGCGGTGCAACTGGGCACGCAAGAACTCACGCTTACATCCACCGGACCGGTGCCCAATTTCGTACCGGAGGCCAGGATCCTGGATATCCCTTTCCTGTTCAGCAACAAGGCGCATGCGCAGGCTGTGCTGGATGGCCCCATCGGGCAAGAGATGCTGACCAAGTTTGACAGCAAGGGCTTCAAGGCGTTGGCATGGGCCGAGAACGGCGTGCGCCACATGACCAACAACAAGCGCTCGGTGAATGTTCCGGAAGATCTCAAGGGCCTGAAGATGCGCACCATGGAAAACCCGGTGCATGTGGCGGCCTACAAGGGCTTTGGCATTATCCCCACGCCCATGGCCTTCCCGGAAGTGTTCACTGCCTTGCAACAAGGCACGGTGGACGGGCAGGAGAACCCGCTGTCGGTCATCATGGCGGCCAAGTTCGACCAGGTGCAGAAACACCTGACACTGACCGGCCACGTGTATTCGCCTGCGCTGTTCCTGATGAACAAGGCTGCCTTCGAAAAACTCAGCGCCGCGGACAAGACGGCGTTCATCGAGGCCGCCAAGGTGGGTACCCGCGTCAATCGCGCCAGGGTGGCGGAGGACGATGCCAAGGGTGTCACCGAGTTGCGCGCCAAGGGCATGAACGTGGTGGAAAACCCCGACAAGGCCAAGTTCGTCGCGGCGCTGGCACCGGTGTACGCAGAGTTCGACAAGCAGTTTGGCAAGGCCGAGATCGACAAGATCCGCAACTTCAAGTAAACGGCGCTCTGCTGGTCAGCCCAATCCGCCCGGCGCTGCCCGGGCTTTTTTATTGCATACCGGACAAGCGCTGCGAAACATGACCCTCAAAAATCGCTTCCTGGCGCTGGAACGCTGGACCACCCGCCTGTCCATGGGTGCCGCCTGCGCCTTGATGGCGCTGGCGGCCGGCCTCGGCATGTTCCAGATCATTACGCGATTCGTGCTTGAGCGTCCCGCAGAATGGACCGAGGTGCTGATCCGCTTTTCGCTGATATGGATGGTGTTCATGGGTATTCCGATGGCGTTTCGCCAGGGCGCCATGGTCAGCGTGGACGTGTTGTACCGCTGGAGCCCGCCAAAACTAAGACGTGTGCTCGATTGGATTGTCAGCCTGGCGGCCCTGCTGCTGATCACGATCGTGATCTGGTGGGGCTGGGACTACGCCAACCGCGGCAAGGTGCAAACGGTGACGGGACTGGAAGATGTGTCGATGTTCTGGGCTTACCTGGCGATGCCGGTGGGTGGCGTGTTCAGCATTCTGGGCATCGTCGGCAATCTGGTCGATCCGCAGCGCCTTGAGTTGGAGACAGCGCAGTGAGCCGCCGGGCCGTTCCGACGGCGACAACACAGTTGCGGCGCAGGCTCACCACTGTGCGAAGCAGTTGTGATGCCGCACCCAACAGCGCCGATGCGCGCAGCGCGGAGGTTTTTGCATGACCGCCGCGATGCTCACCACCATGGTGCTGTGCTTTGCGCTGACAATATCGGTGGCGGTGTCGATCGGCCTCGCCGCCATTGCCGGCATCCAGATCGCCAACGTGAACATGCTGGTCTCGGTGAAGGAGATGTTCTCCTCCATCAACAAGTTCCCGCTGGCCGCAATCCCGTTTTTCATCCTGGCGGGCAACGTGATGGAGACCGGCGGCATTTCGCGCCGTCTGGTCGAGTTTGCAAAGAGCATCGTTGGCGGCGTACAGGGCGGCCTGCCGATGACCTGCGTGCTCACCTGCATGATCTTCGCCGCCGTGTCGGGGTCGTCCGTCGCCACCACCTTCGCCATCGGCGCGATCCTGATCCCGGCGCTCATCAAACACGGTTACCCCACGGGTTACGCAGCCGCGCTCCAGGCCACCAGTGCCGAACTCGGTGTGATTATTCCGCCGTCGATCCCGTTGATCCTGTATGGCGTGAGCGCCGAGGTGTCGATCGGTGAGCTGTTCATCGCAGGTTTCGGCCCGGGGCTGCTGATTGGCTGCGTACTGATGCTGTTTGTCTACGTCTATTGCAAATTCAAGGGCTGGGGCAAAACTGACGGTGAAGGGCAGTTGCCCTTTGGCAAGGCGGCCTGGCAGGCCGGGTGGGCGCTGCTGATGCCGGTGATCATTCTGGGCGGCATCTACGGTGGCATCTTCACGCCCACCGAAGCCTCTGCCGTGGCCGTCTTCTACGCGCTGGTGGTGGGCATGCTGATCTACCGCGAAATCCGCATTGCCGACCTGTACCTGATATTGCGCAAATCAGTGATGTCCAGTGCCGTCATCATGTTCATCATTGCCAACGCCGGCCTGTTCGCCTTTCTGATCACCCGCGCCGGCGTTCCGGACGCCATCGGGCATTACCTCGAGGCTGTGCTCGAGAGCCCGGCGCTGTTTCTGCTGGGAGTGAACGCGACCCTGTTTCTCATCGGCATGTTCATTGAAACCAGCGCCGCCATCATCGTGCTGGCCCCGATACTGGCGCCCGTGGCCATCCATTTCGGCATCGATCCGGTGCATTTCGGGCTGATCATGGTCGTCAACCTGGCGATGGGCATGATCACGCCGCCCTTTGGTGTCAACCTTTTCGCGGCGGCGACGGTGGCGCGCATTTCACTCGACCGGATGATTCCTCACCTGTTGCCGTTCGTGCTGGTCATCGGCGCTTGCCTGATGGTCATCACCTATGTTCCTTGGCTCTCGCTGGGGCTGCGCGATCTTGTTTATGCCAAATAGCATCTGACCGGGCGCTATACAATCCTTTCGTCAGGAGAGAGTCTTCCCACGGAAGACCGCCGAAGGCGCAGTGCAGGCTGATCGCAGCAGTATGAACGCTCAGGCAAAAGGACTGGCAACCGCCGGCAGCGCGAGGTGGCTGCGGGCGTTACCCCACTGGAGAGAGGCTGCAGCCCATGCAGTCCACCGAAGGAGCAAATCCGCTGCGGCCGCGCCGACTGCCGGGTGAATCTCTCAGGTACCACGGACAGCGGGGGCAGCCCATGGCGCATGCATGGACCCTTTGCCCCTTCGGAGAACGCCTTGTCCGATTCCGTGACACCACTGCTTCACACACCCCTGCACCAGTTGCACCAGGAACTGGGAGCGCGCATGGTAGCTTTTGCCGGTTACAGCATGCCGGTGCAATACCCGATGGGCGTGCTGGCCGAGCACCTGCACACACGCGCCAGCGCCGGATTGTTCGATGTCTCGCACATGGGCCAGTTGCGCCTGCTCGGGTCCGGCGCTGCCGCCGCCTTCGAGTCCCTGATGCCGGTGGATGTAATCGACCTCGCTGTTGGCAAGCAACGTTATGGCCTGCTGCTCAATGACGCCGGCGGCATTCTAGACGACCTGATGTTCATCAAACGCGACCTGACCAGTGGCGCAGATATCTTTGTGGTCGTGAACGGGGCCTGCAAGGTAGCGGACATCGCCCATCTGCAGGAGCGCATTGGTGCGCGCTGCACGGTACTGCCCTGCCCGGAGCTGGCGCTGCTGGCCCTGCAAGGGCCACTGGCCGTCGTGGCCCTGCAACGGCTGTGCCCGCAGGTCGCGCAACTGGTGTTCATGAGCGGCGGTTACTTCAATGTGCGCAGCTCCCTCGCCGGCGCATCTGAAAACATCGAATGCTTCATCACGCGCAGCGGTTATACCGGAGAAGACGGTTTCGAGATTTCGGTGGCAGCCGCCCAGGCCGGGTTGCTGGCACGGGCGTTGCTGGCCCAGCCCGAGGTCAAACCGGTCGGCCTGGGCGCGCGCAACTCGCTTCGGCTCGAAGCCGGCCTGTGCCTGTATGGCAATGATCTCGACCAGACCACCACCCCCGTTGAAGCCAGCCTGGGCTGGGCCATCCAGAAGGTCCGGCGCAGCGCCGGCGCGCGCGCCGGTGGCTTTCCTGGCGCAGCGCTGGTGCTCGACCAACTCGATGCTGCGACAGCCCGGCGAAAACGGGTCGGACTGCGCGCGCTGGAGCGCGTGCCGGTGCGCGAACACACGCTGCTGCAGGACGCGGACGGACAACCGGCTGGCGAAGTGACCAGTGGCGTGCTCGGTCCGACCATCAACCAGCCGGTGGCCATGGCCTATGTGCCCAGTGCGCATGCCGCCATCGGCACCCGGCTCAACGCCATGGTGCGCGGCAAGGCGATTGCCATGGAAGTGGTCAGTATGCCGTTTGTCCCGAACCGCTACGTGCGCGGCTGACAGAATCGTTCCACTCCCGCTATCCAACCCCATCACAACCGGAGAACACATGGCCACCATCCAATACACCGAAGACCACGAATGGCTCAGCGTGGAGGCCGACAGCGCCACCATCGGCATCACGCAACATGCGCAGGACGCCCTGGGCGACGTGGTGTTCGTGGACCTGCCCGAAGTCGGCAGGCACTTCGCCGCCAAAGACGTTGCCGGCGTCGTCGAGTCGGTGAAGGCCGCCGCCGACGTTTACATGCCCGTGGACGGCGAAGTCATCGAGGTGAACGAGGCGCTGCGTGCCGACCCGTCACTGGCCAACTCCGACCCACAAGGCGCGGGATGGTTCTTCAAGGTCCGGCTGTCGAAGCCGGCACAACTCGACGCGCTGATGGACGAATCCGCCTACCGCAGCTTCAGTGCCAGCGCCTGAGGCGCGGCGCGCCTTCCCCTTAACGAGAGGTTGAGACCACCATGTTGATGACAACTGCCACGGGCCTGGCTGCGCTGGAGAATGCGGACGAATTCAGCGCACGCCATATCGGCATCACTGCGGAAGACGAGGCGCACATGCTCTCGGTGATCGGCGCGGCATCCCGCCATGCGCTGATCGAGGGCATCGTTCCACGCACGATCGCGCGCAGCAAGCCAATGGAGATACCTGCCGCAGTGACCGAGGTGGCCGCGCTCGCCGAGATCCGGACCATCGCTGGGCGCAACCAGGTGCTCAAGAGCTTC
>ENA-ORBV01013442-ORBV01013442.1-microbial-mat-metagenome-genome-assembly--contig:-NODE-13442-length-12446-cov-5.191123_pt1 | contig 12446 bp, 7 predicted proteins | sample MGYA00237777_ERZ505514 | MGnify/ENA primary metagenome ERZ505514 (study PRJEB26160, sample SAMN06269048) | microbial mat metagenome | isolation source: Oligotrophic lake microbial mat | place... | reverse complement strand
GCAGAAGACGGCATACGAGGTTCGCCTTAGTCTCGTGGGCTCGGAGATGTGTATAAGAGACAGAGATGTACTGGGTGGGAGGTGATCGCAGGATCAGGCAAGTCGGTGCTGGTTTCATAACCAATGCCGATTCTGGCGACCGGTGCACGGGATTCATTCGAGATGTTCTTAATATTCATATGACTGACATGATTGACTCAGGCTTTCTTGAAGAGGCCTGGGGAAGAGATCATGAACAAACCCAGACTATTGACTGTGAGACCTATCCAGCTTCTCAAGAAGGCCAGGACGACGACGGACCAGTCCGAAGACTGCAGCCGTTTCAAAGTACAGGTGTACAGCATACCGCCACTGACACGACTCCCTACAGACGGCGGCTCAAAGCGGCGGGAAAGGCCGCCACCGCGGGGGCAGTGGCAGGAGGGGCAGTGGCAGCAGCTGCAGCTTCAGAGCAGGATGACAGGAGGCTCACACTGGAACAGATGATTGGAACGTTTGCCTTCCACTGGGGCTTGATGATGATTGCCCTCGGCCTGTCTACCACCAATGCGCTCTACAAAAAATATAGACAAAAAGGACGCCAAGAACGCAAGGATGTACTGCGAGAAAGTAATGAACCCACAGCACCATCATGCACCTTTTACGATGACAACCCGCAAAAGGAATTACATGATTTGCGACAACAGATGGCAGGTCTGCAGCAGCATTTGCTGCAATTCGAAAAGAAAATGCTCGAGGAGCAGCAATGCCTTGGTCAACAAATGCAGCGTCTGCTGGAAAAGGCATCCTCAAATGATGCGGCGCATCATCTGTTGGGAAAGGCATCCTCGGATGATAAGGCACAGCATGGTCCGGCGTTGTGTTCTGTGACTAGTAGCTCCGGGACGACGCAAAGATACATTTCATCTTTATTTGCCTCCTAAATGGTCTTATAAGTCTTCCAGTCGTTTCTAAAATCATCTCTTACTACTATATAGGCTGGAAGGTGGAACAATCTTGTCGGAAACTGGGAGGAAAGGCGAACATAGGCATCTAGCTAGTGAGTCCACATTTGGATTGGAGAAGCACTGTCCCCTGAAAAAGAGAGCCTCGACCAATTAGAAAATAAACAAAATGCAAAGTCTTATCTTTGTAGCTATCCTTGCAATAACCATTTTGGGCTTTGTTTAAAAAAAATCATTGATGAAGTGGTAGAGGGAAAAGTTGTGCTCTTTTTCTACTCCAGATCTATGCTCCAGTGCTGGATACGACAGACTATCTATGCACACAAACTACCAAGAACCTCGTGCTCAAAGTAAAATGATTCTGATTTATTGGCCCGGCAATGGCTTAAAGACATGCTGTTATGACTCTGAATTTACCGGAGATGGCATGTGCCCTTGATTACAATTTCATCAAGTCTAGGATGGGGACAAATCTTTCCCATCTTCTTTACCGAGCAAGCTGAAAAATGGCACAACACAAGAAAAGACATTCAATTCATGGACTGTTGCCCAGAAACACATGGCAGCAACACATTTGCTCAATGAGAACATGCAATTTTAAGGTTGACTTGAAAAACAATTTCATCTTGGAAGGGTTTCACAAAAGCCAAGAATTTGGCACTAGTAACTTGGCAAGACATCATCAAACCATTCTTAACTTGATTTGAATTCAGTTACTTGATGGTGCTAAAAGCTAGCTGTAAAAACAACAACAGACATGGCTATGTGTCATCACTGATCAACAACAATTGTTACTATTTCAGTAGCTATAATTGATGTGATTTCATAAATGCTACAACGTGTGACTGTGTTTTACAGCATTGTTTGGTGCTGAAATGTGTTCAAATTGAATGATGAACATTTGTGTGATGATTCATGTTCGTGTTGTCTGTGCAAATGACATATTTGTTGCATTGAGCTATTGTAGGATAGGTTGACTGATATGTTCAACAACTTTATTGTTGACTATGAAGTTCTTCAGAAGGGAGATGGATTTTTAACATGTTTGTTTGAACTGTTGCAGTGCAAATGATTGATTTGAAATGGAGTTTTGCCGCCAACAGATTCATTACTATAGGAGGCAATAGATAGATTCCATGCTGCAATCATCCTTCTGTTTAGGGAACATTAGTTAACCCATTGCTTTCCCTTTGCTGTTTTTGTATTTTAGTAATAAGATCAGCTTGCTACTAGCTAGCTAGTAGCTCAATGAATCAGTGGATGATGTAAATCGGAATGCAGTGTTTTTAAAAGCTCTAACCCTACTGTGGTCATTACAATTTTGTCATACTCCAGAGTACTCGTAAAGAATTAGCAACCCTCATGGAACGAGGTAACTTTGGGTCACATACCACCCACGAATATTAATTGCGAAATCATTTTGCGCACGTACAATAGTACGGTAAGAAGTACTAGCAGTCTAGCACAGTACCAGCGCCTTGGTGTACTTACTACAGTACTGTACGTACCACCATGTTTTCGCCCCAACCGCTACGTATCGAGAGAGCCTCATCAATGAATCATCAACAGCATCACAATCATAACAACATACATGTCGTCGCCATCGTACCATACATCATCATACTACTGGTACCAGGTAAAGCTTGTCGATCAGTCTCAGCCATCTACCAAACACTTTAGTTGTTTACCTATACGTGCCATTTAATAACAAGAGAAGCTATAAAATGGCAGGACCACCTAAGAAAGGAGGAGAAGTAGATGTAAGTGCCAACGATCGAGAGAAGTTTTCTTTCTCATAATAGATTCGAGGAGTCACTGGAGTTCAAATACAGTCATGTTCGCGGTTCAACTCATGCACTCAGAATCGCGTTGTATTTTTTCTCCGTCTCCTGCGCACTGACTGTACCTCACAATAAAACATCCCATTATTACTACGAATGAATAACAGCACAAGGCCAAAGGCAACTCTGCCTTCAAGGCAGGTCTTATGGAAGACGCCGTCAAGTACTATTCTCGTGCTTTGAAGGCCGACCGTCGCGATTTCATCTGTTACGCCAATCGATCGGCTGCCTACCTGAAGTTGGGTGACCCCGAAAAGGCTTTGGATGACGGCGAAAAGTGCATTCGCCTCAAGCCCAAATACGCCAAGGGCCATGCCCGCAAAGCAGGTATGTACTGTACTGTATGCACTTGTGCGTGCGTGTGTTGGTGATCACATTGCTGTTTCTCTCTTGTCTTTTGCAGCAGGAGTGATGCGCCTCCTCTTTTTCTGGACCCCCCTTACGAACTGTATATTATTTTCTCTCGAATGAATGAATACAGGAGCACTGCACGCGTTGGGTCGGTATCAAGACGAAGTCCAAGCCTACAAAGTTGGATTGGGTTATTGCCCCGACGACAAGACCCTCACGCAGGGCATGGCCTCGGCGAAAAAGTCTCGTACTTCCAATTCCAAAGCGTCTCAAGCAGCTCGGAAAACCAAGGCGACGAAACAGGCCGCCAACTCGAGAAAAAAGAAGGCACAAAAATCAGAAACCGTCAGTCAGTTTGTCAAGCAAACCAAGAAAAATCTAGAGCTTCAAATGGCAGCACTCCAAGCTCAATTGGATATGGTCAATGAGCTAGAGAAAATGTCCATTGAAGAAAAGTCCGATCTCTTGTTTAGTCTCATGGACAAAGATGGAGGAGGAACCATTGACGCCAAAGAGTTGGCAGAGGCCTTCCGTAAACAGAATGAAGGATTATCCTTTGGTGGTAGTATTGAAAAATCCATTGAAATGATTGCGATTTATGATGAAGATGGCGACGCCGAGTTGGATCGCGAAGAGTTTGAACAGTTCTTGAATCGAATGGTGAGCGACTTGAATACGACCTTTTCCGAGTTTTGTGAGTTTCTTGTGTACCAGATCTTGTTCACGGATGATTCCGCCGACGGCGAGGATGTCGATATCAATGAATTGAACCAAGAAGTCAAGGAACGCGGTGAATTGTTGGATTCGCTAGGAGATCCGCGAATGAAGGATCTATTCGTACTCTTTGATCGGGAGGGCAACAATTACGTTAGTTTCAAGGAAGTCGCTTGTGGGCTTTATCATTTGACCAACAATATGGAAGAATCTGCGAAGGCAACCACCAATCTGCTTCTCATGTTAGACAAGGACGATGCTCGAAAGTTGGACTATCCAAAGTTTGCCAAGCTCATTCTCGCCATTGCTGCAACATCCAACGCAAGCTTTGATGAAGTAGCAGACGATTTGACCTTGGCTTTGACTTCGGGTGATACAGTTATGGACAACCATGCGCTCAAAATTCTCACCATTGCCGACGAGGCTTATGCGCAGGCACGTGAGAAAGAAAAGTCGCTCAAGCGAAGCATCAAAAGCCTGGACCCATTTTCGTACCAGAGAGTGTTGAAACTGTTTGACCTCTGGGACGCAGACAATAGCGGCACTCTTGATTTTGACGAGCTGTTCGACGGTCTGCGGCGTTATCAAGCTGCTTCGAACAATGGACATACCAAAGAGGAAGTCGAAAAGGGTGTTGAAATGCTTATGGAGGGAGACATTGATGGGGACCAGCAGCTGGATCGTGAAGAATTCGCCGTTTCGATCATGAAATATGCGGATACTGTTGGAACAGATTTGCATGAATTGATCGATTTTATTTGCGTGATTACTGGTCTTTGTTAAAAGAAGGCTCTGGAAGGTTTCCGCACAGGGTTCAGATGTCTGGTATTTGTATTGAAGAATTGGCAGGATGGAAGGTGTCGCCTTCGAAAGTAGGAACAAAAGCGCTGGTGGGGTTTCGCGCTATCCATCGCCATTCGTGGATCCCTATCAGAGAATCTGAAAGCTTTCGCACCCGCCAATCCAAGATTCCCTGGCCATGAGCACATATGTACCGTGCTGGCGAGGCAGTGAATGTTAGGCTTGTCTAGATATGCTCTACCCAAGACTGGTACTGAGGATGTGGCGTAGCGCCAAAACTCCTTACTAGTACCCGTCCTCTTTGATTTTACTGTAGTGAAAATAATTGGCTTCCGTGACGGCCACTTTGTATGGTATCCTTGTGCTTTGCATACATAAAGTTTAAGAAATATTAACGACATAACTTGAGCACCCTACTTGTTCTTTTTCTGTACTGTAGCAACTTTATCCGCCTTTTCAATAGAATCCACCAACTTACTGGCGAGGAAGGTTATGAATCATCGGGTCGTACTTTGAGCCAAAAGTGCCGGGGAGAATGAAGGAGAACGACGGCAGTATTTTTCCGGGGGTGCCGAATCAAGCCTCTCTGTAGCAAAAGCTACCGGCTAGCTAGTAGAAGCCCACAGCTATCTATCATCAATTTCTTACAGGACTAAGTGGAAACGTCAATTCATTGCATAGGCACCAGAGGAGCTGGTTCTCTCATCCACCCCGCAACCCAACGATAATGTCTTTGGGGTAGCAGTATTGCGATACTCTGGCTGGCAGTAGCCAGATAGCGAACAGGCTCTCCACTCGGAACTTTTGGGTAAATTCCTGAGAACAATGTGGAGATTTTTACGGTAGTTGCTACTTGAAGTCTTGAACCTGCAATCCTGCTCACTCGACTCACTTCTGATGCTTCCTTTCTCTGCGAGTTTGGTTGGTGCGACGACGCTTGATACAAAAAAGTATTATCTCGGGATGAGCCCATCAAAAAGCAGGGTGCCCTATCATTGGCCTAGTGGATGGAGTAGTAGGACTGAAATTATTTGTCTAGCTTTAACAGTATGTGTTCTTGAGTGGGGGTACATTGTCACGGCTATCTCTGTCTTTTTTTTAGATGAGATTTTTTTTGGGCAGTCATTCAAGCAGCACTCCAAAAGAAAGGCCAGCCAGTCACCAGGCTTTACATTGCATTGTGATTGCTAGCTTAGAGCTGTACTGTACTTCTGTCGAAGTGCTGTAGAGAGCAGCTGTGCCTGCAGCAAGGGGAGAAACCCAGACCCTGTTCTATACGGATTTCTAGTTTTATACATTTGTAGCAAGTGGATTGAATTGTATTTGCAAATGGATACAGTAGGATTGGAACGTAAGGATTGTCATCATCGTCAATTCCTTGTGGCATGACTGTCACGGCCAGTACGATCGCTTGTTGTCGACTTTCGTTTCGAGACGCCCTATCCGCCAGGGTGGCCACAAGACACATTCGACCACCCCTGCTACTAGTTTTTGATTGACGGGTCCATGATCCCGACTGTCACTTGAATTTTCGTGATTGTCCCCTTCTACCCAAATGGAGTTAATATCGACATCTCGAAGACCTTCCGTTGTTTCCACCTACAGGGAAAAGGAGGGAAGAGAATGGAAGTATAAAATAAGCAGGGATTGATTTTGTGAAGGAACAAGACACAAATTCATCAACTTTTTGTGCATGCATAGCTGCATGTAAATTGCACCTACCACTTGGCCTGCTACACCGATCACTCGCTTGATGCATAACTCGGGTGGATATTTGTAGGGGCTTCTGTAGGTTACAATCTGGCCCCGCATCGGCCACGGTGGACATCGGATCCACACAGAGGAATCATGCCGCTCCAAATGTTGCTGATATTCATATTCTCGCAGTATTCGACTTCTCATCATGGCACTTGATACACTGCCCAAATTGTTGCTGTTGATTTTGGATACACCATCTTCATCCTCCCCGGGCCCATCCATAAGAATGTCCTGATTTTTGTTATTCTTGGCCGACCAATAGCGTCGAAGGCCGGGAAAGTCTGACTTTCGAATCAGTAAAATATCCCCATTTTTCAAGGTGGGTTCCATGGACGAACCCCTGACACTACATACCGAAAAAAAAGTATCTTTGACGCACACCATCAAGGGATACGCCGCCACCACCGAGAGCCAAAAGTGCGACTTGGGAGGAGAGAATCCACCACGGAAAGCATTGACCATTTTTCTCTTTCTTTTTCACAAATAGTAAAATGATTCTCGCCAAATCTTTCTATGGTTGTCCAGCTTTTACGTCAAAATGTAGGCAGTAGTGTGTGGACAGCAATGTTCTGATAAGAAATCAATCTAATAAGAGCATAGCTGTCTACTTCTTCTATGACTGTTATCGAGTAGACAAATCAAAATAATGCCCAGGCTACTAGTTATTATCAGGACCGATCGCAGCAAAAATTTATTGGCTTTCTGATCATTGTAGTATTTGAGAGCATGTGTGCGCGCCACTTTTACCATTTTATCTCTAACGCTAACTACTATGTAATTAACTAGTTGTTGATGTGTGACCGCAGAGTCATAATTGCTTCGGACCCCTATGCTAACTACTAGTAGACTACTAGCTAGCTAGCCTACACGCAATTATTTCTTCATTCAACCACCACTGACTGGCAATAATTTGCCAACAGTAAGGACATCGCGATATGGTACTTGTACGACGTACCGCACGGACATCGAAGCCTTCGCGACACACGGAATCACCGTCAATGGCTCTAACTAGATAGTTACGTAGATGCGCGAGACATCAACAGCAGCAACGACGACAAGAGGTCTTCCAGCCGTCACCACCGATTGGGCAGCCATAGTAGAGTTTGACTCTTTATTCTATCGATATAGTTAGATAGCTGTCGTTGTCGTCATAGACGAAGATTGACTAAAGCTACTGCACACAACAACGTGCTGCGGTGTTCGTCGTTTGAAACTAGACAAAAAAATACACGAAAAAAAACCAATCAACCGCTGTGTGCAGCTAGTATTGTAGCTAACAAGCAAAGACGTACTCTACATACTGTCTTAGACGAATCTCGCTCACCTAAACCGTGACTTTCAAAAATGGGCGCCAACGCCAAGGAAGTACGTACAGTAACAAAAACATTCATTCGTACTGTAGACTCGCTCACCATGCATGAAGCAACTATGTCCTTCCCCTTTCTTCGCCTGTAGTAACTCTAACACTGTGCCATCTCTGCCTCTCTCTGCTGTCCACTGTCTCGATCCGATTGCATTCATCCCTCCGCCGTCCCATCCTATTCCGTACTGTCCGCACCATACAATAATGTCATGTAGAATAAAAACAAAGGGAACGCCGCCTTCAAGGCTGGCAAATGGGAAGATGCCGTGAAATATTACGGCCGAGCCATCAAACTCGACGAGAAAAACTTTGTCTGCTATGCCAATCGATCAGCAGCATGGTTGAAGCTTGGAAATCCCGAAGAAGCGTTGAAGGATGCCGACAAATGTATCAAACTCAAGCCCAAGTACCACAAGGGGCACGCTCGAAAAGCCACGGCGCTTCACGCACTCAAACGATATTCCGACGAGGTCAAGGCGTACAAGTACGGTCTCAAATACTGCCCCGATGAAGAAGCCTTGAAGAATGGATTGGAACAAGCCAAACGACAGCGAACAAACAGCAGCAAGGCCTCGCAAGCCGCACGAAAAACGACGGCAACCATGCAAGCGGCATCCTCGCGAAAAAAGAAAGCCAACTCGTCCTCCAATGTATCGCAATTCGTACAACAAACCAAAAAGAACTTGGAACTGCAAATGGCCGCCATTCAAGCACAGCTGGACATGGTGAACGAGTTGACCAAAATGAACGAAGAAGAAAAACTAGATCTACTCTACACTTTGTTGGATAAGGACGGCGATGGTACCATCGATGCCAAGGAACTTGCCGACGGATTGCGCAAACGTAACGACGGGTTGAGCTTCACCGATAGCATTCAGAAGTCCATCGAAATGATTGCCATCTACGACGACGACGGGGACGCTGAACTGAATCGAAACGAATTCCAACACTTTGTCGAACGCATGGTCTCCGAGTTGAACGCCACTTTTGATGAGTTTGCCGAGTTTTTAGTCTATCAAATCCTCTTTTCCGAAAAGGACGACAAAGCAGCGGAGGAAGACGTGGATATTGAAAAGCTCAAAGAAGAAGTTCGTGAGCGTGGACAACTGCTGGATACCTTGAGTGATCCTAGAATGATGTCTCTCTTTGTTCTCTTTGATAAAGATGGGGATTCCACTGTGGACTTTAAAGAAGTTGCTTGTGGTTTGTATCATCTCACAAAGAGCATGGAGGAGTCTGCCAAAGCCACGACTGGGTTGTTACTGATGATGGACAAAGATGATAAGAGAGTCCTTGGATACGAGCAATTCGCAAAACTCATCTTGGCGATTGCTGCAGCCGCCAACTCGTCTTTTGATGAGGTTGCTGATGATCTTACGCTTGCCTTGACATCGGAGGACGCCGAGCTGGATGAAGAGGTCCTACGGGAATTGGTCATTGCCGATGAAGCATATGCACAAGCACGTGACCGTGAGCGAGAAGAAAAGGAACACAAAAAGGTCATGGATGCCTTGTCGTACAGGCGAACGACCCGTTTATTTGATTTATGGGATGCCAACGGAGATGGGGTAAGCCGACGCATCGGTTACAAAACTGGGTTCCTTTGACTGCACATCTTAACGAATACTGTTTTTTCTTCTTACTTCTTGCAGACGATTGATTTCGAGGAATTGGTCACTGGATTGCGTCGGTACCAGTCAGCTTGTAATGGTGCCCAGAGTGCGGAAGAGGTTGAAAAGGCCGCTATGGCGCTGATGTCCGAAGATGCCAATGGAGACCAATCACTCGACCGTGAGGAATTCGCCTATGCCATGGTAAACTACGCTGACGCCATGAACACTGACCTGCATGAATTGATTGACTTCATGTGTGTGGTGGCGGCGCTGGGTGACGACAGCGATTACGAGAAGGCCTATTCGAAGGCCACGGATGGTGGAATAATAAAGAAACCCTCCAAAAAATTCAAGGAAGCAATCGGCGTTGAAGATGAGGACGACGACTAGTGACGGTGAGGTATGGATTAGGTTTGCATACTATTGTCAACAATTCAGTGCAGGGCGTAGACCCTCTCCTGCTGTACCAAATGTGATTTTGATTTCGTGAAGTGAACAACGACGGCGGTAGCTATATGTTTCATGGGTACACATCTTCCGTACACTGACTGCCTGGTGATGATGGTCGAACAATTTCAACGGCGGCGATGATTTGATTCTTTCGCTGCTCAATATTTGGCGGCAAAAGGGATAACAGCAAGTAAAAATGAATGATAAAACATAAAATTAGCTTCGAACTCCTTTTGTTGTCTGGAACGGCAACTCTAGCTTACTGCTAGCTAGCAGTACATGTAGTTTATGCACGTGCAAATAGGACCATAGCACCCGCCATTATTACCAGGCAAACCCAACCAAAGGAGTGGATTTCTATTGGTTTACTATCGTCGGTCTCTATACACTCCATGCCTGGTGTTATTTTGGTAGCCCCACTTGTGGTAAACCAGGTTATGGAGTTGGAGATACACCCCTATGCCCCACGTAGTTCTGGCCATGCTTGTTGCGTCTTAGGGATATTTGCTAGCACTGATGATAGCAGAGTTGCCAATCACTTAGATGAGAGGATTCCTCAAGGAGGCTCCTTGGCTAATGCTTGGTGCTAAATGAATGACAGGACAAACTGTAGTGAGTTTGGCACTGCTTTCAGTCCAAACATTATTGGAGACTTTTTCCTGTGCACTGAAAACATGAGGAGTGGGTGACTTTGGCCAAATCTTCACAATAGAGTGTGCTATGATACATTGCCGTTCATTATGTCCAACCTGGAATGCGAACACTTAGCAAGTGACTGACTACTTCAAATGCAAGATGCGTGTTAGACAAACAGTTGCATAACAAAAAAAATCAAGACTAATAGCACTCAAATTATGCACACTGCACCAATTCCTGATGTTTAAATTTACATTTCCATGATGCTCTATGGAAAAAGTGAGGGTTAAAACAAAGCACTGACAGCAGAATGTGACATGTGTGTGTTAAATAAACATGTCAATAAAAATGTCGCAAAAGAGAAAATCTCAATGACATTCACTCGTCATTCAATCAATCAATGACAGAATGTGTGAAGCCATTCGGAAAAGAGTGCAAAAGCACAACATAGCACATCACGCTCTTTTGGAAATGCACGTGAGTTGTGACAACTGACATCTTTTGCCGCAAGAGCCAAAATGACATTTTTTGAAGTCTCTCTCACTACATGGGCTTTGACAAATCAGAATTTTGGCATTGGCTCTCTCTTGCATGATTTAATTTTATCTACCACCATCATGAAGTTCCAGCTGTCCATTTTTAGAATTTGTGTTTGCACAGAGTGCATTGCTTCTAACTGACAATCTTGGTTGCTCAAAAATGTTGAAAAAAATGAAAAAAATTCTTGCCTGCACTCACTCTGTTGGGTTACAAACTAGACATGACTTTTTGCATTAAACCAGTCAAAATCAAACTTTTGGTTAAGTGAACTTTGCAGCCATGCCATTGGTGTGTCAATGTGAACTGTTAAGCTCAAATGTCACAAATGGCCAACATTTGAAGTGTGTGAAACAATAGAAATTTTTGCATTGGCGAGCATCAGTTTGTTGTTGTGTGCAGCTAAATTGTCGGGCCTTTGATGCCTCATTTCAGTTTGAAGTTGATGCAACATGCATTGATGTTTTGACATTTGGTGATTTGCATTTGCTTTGATTTGCGGCTAAATACAATTTTTTTTAGGCGCATGCTGCTGCGGTGCTGTTTTCAGTTGCAGCACATTGTGCTTCAGCAGGGTTACACAGCAGGAGTGTCAAATTGGTCAAGCTGTTGGAAGTGGGTGTGGGTCCCACTTCTGGGCCGTTGCTCATGATCCCAAAAGCCGTTGCTCAATGATCCCAAAAGAGCCCTTAAACAGAGTTGAGTTTCAAACTCCCCCCTAAACTTAGGGGGGAGTTTCAAAATGTGCACTAACTCTGCTCTAAATTAGGGGAGAGTTTTAAAACTTTCCCCTGTTTTAGAGGAGAGTTTCGAACAAGAGCAAAAACATGTAGCAGTTCGTTGTTGTTAAATAAACTCTCCCCTAAAACTCTCCCCTAATTTAGGGGAGACTTTCAAATTCTCCTCTATGTTAGGGGAGAGTTTGAAACTCTCCCCTAATTTTAAACTCGCCCCTATTTTAGGGGACGCTCCTGAAAGCTGGAGCAATTGCTGATTAAGCCCTTACCATACGATACCTACTAGTACCAGCAGACACGGAAAAGATTTAGGCCTCGAAATATTTGAAAACCCGGTGTTCTCAATAATTCATGCATTTTTAGCGTGGCAAAGACACGCTTTGGGCCGCGCTGACCAGTCAAGGGCTACGTAGGACCAGGTAAAAGTACTACTGCAGCGCTCCTACTGGTACCGACAGAAGTTCAGAAGGCCCAGATCCTTCACGGGCGAGAAGCCATCACCCCGCCCGCTCATCGCTTTGCCTCTGCCGACATCAAGACAGTATCATTTAGTAGCAGCTAAAAAGCACACCAACATCTCGCTCAGTTGTCTTACACCAGCTGACTTCGAAAGAGTTCGAAACTTTCTTGTTGCCCCAACAGAGATTGACTGAAATTCGTCATGGCGACGTCGAAAGATGTAAGTTGTGTTTCGCTTCGTG
>ENA-ORBV01013441-ORBV01013441.1-microbial-mat-metagenome-genome-assembly--contig:-NODE-13441-length-12446-cov-5.714609_pt1 | contig 12446 bp, 10 predicted proteins | sample MGYA00237777_ERZ505514 | MGnify/ENA primary metagenome ERZ505514 (study PRJEB26160, sample SAMN06269048) | microbial mat metagenome | isolation source: Oligotrophic lake microbial mat | place... | reverse complement strand
AACCAGCAGCCCAATGCTGGAGGCGGCACGTCGGACGCATTTGGTCTTTTCACACAACAGTTGGCAGGCATTGCAACGCAGTTCTCGGTCAACGAGTGGGCCAGTGAAGATCGAAATGCTTACCTCAAGAACCAAGCTCAAATCAAGTTTCTCGAACAAGAGAAACGAATGATGTTGTTGCGCGCCGAAGTTTTGGAGATTCAGACAAGGCAGAAGGCTGCTGCTGCCGCTGCCGCTGCTGGTGTCCCTGCAGCCAATGGGTCGGAAGGAGAGACTTCGTCCGACGAATCTGACGGTGATGGTGACGAGTAGAGTGTCATGGTCTGGTATTTCTTTCTCAAGATGGATTGATTTGTGCATTTGTGTCATTCTAGTAGAAAAGTGACGAGTTGGATTCGTACGAGCGAAGCGTAGTGTTCGCAAATCAAGTTGATTGGCTGGAGTTGGGTCTTGGAGTAGCTGCGGTAGTCGTCTGTTTGCCTTAAGACTGACCACTAATGCTAGAGAAACTATTCCCGGATCTTTTTGTCTTGTCCGATTGGATTTCCGGCGCTATGTTTTACCTTCATTTTCTAGTTAGTATAAATTTTTTTAGCATAGATAAAAACCGGCCCGGCCGCGCTAAACGGACGGGGAATGACTTCCGATTGATCGACGAATTCTTCGCGAAATCCATGACACTACACTCCACGCATTGTTTCGCGTCTTCGGATAATTCAGACTATCTATTTTATTGCCACCAGACTATCTATTTTATTGCCACCATGGCGAGCTACTTCAGAGTCCGTCGTTTTCTTCTGGCACGTCCCGATTGACCCTGTCTCCGTGATTGCCGGCTTTAACTAGCTTTGCGTGCAAAAGGAAGTGGGTTGAGAGGTTGACAACGCCATGATCAAAATGATTGATGACATTGAAACTTACCACGGGGGCGTCGGCGTTTCTTCTTCTCCGCGATGTGGTTCAACGCCACTTGATGCATGACAGCTTCCTGCAGCCGGGCATGGTCTTTGGAGTTGTAAAGGTCAGTCCATCTCTGCTTTAAATTGTTGACATACTGCTCCAGGTGTTGTTCGTCTGGGTGCAGGCCCAATGATTTGACGACATGGTTTTGAATCCGGCTGTCCGTTTGATCATCATTCTCACCATGCCGCAATTCTTGAATGCTTTCTTCCGACAGGCTAGACAAGGCGCACATGTTTCCGTCGTCCCTTTCCTCCCGCAAAATTCTCTCTTCCACCATCATGTTGTGCTTGATCACACATCCATGCATTTGGTTTTTTACATCTTCGATATTCCAACACTCGATCGGCCTTGCCAACAACTGGAACTTCCTCACCAGCATGCCAAATGCCCGTTCCGAATCCTTCCTGGCACTCTCCTGCCACTCCACAAATAATTTCATCACCTTTCCAACAGCTACGGGAATGGTCTTCACAAACCTACCAATCGGCGGATATGTTCCATCTGCTCAACACCAAAGTCTTTGGAAAGTCTTGCCATCAATCTGGAAGGGGAAGTCCACATCCATGTTGAACTCCTTGGACAGAAACATCTCCTGCAATGACGAGACATCCCAAATGTTGATGTCATTGTTGGTGCCTGGATGCCCACACGACGCGTGCCAAAACCAACAGTTCCAGTCGACACCTCCCTCCAATGCGACCGATGACATCTTGTTCTTCTTGGCATTTTTGTAATGACACTGCTGTCCGACAGGGCAATTCTTCCACAGGACATGCATGCAGTCAAGACTGAGCAACAGTCCGGGCATGCCATGCTTCTCTTCATGGAGCTTTGACATGCGTTTGGCGTCGGCACGAGTTGGAGCTCTCAGGTATGTGGCGTTGAGATCTTCATCGGCCGTGATTGAATAAAAGAAATCTTTCAGACACTCACTTGTTGTATTTCTTGCCATTTGGTGATAATCTCTGAATGCAACACCACTGCAGCCGAATGCTGCACACTTCAGAACACCAAGCACTTTCACTTCAGGTCGAATTCCAGGCTTGCCCGTGGCATCAGGTCCTGGGCAAAATGTCTTTGGCTTGTGGCGGCAGCAGACCTGTATGAGTCTCTCTACTTTGCTCTTGGTAAGTCGAAACACCTCTTCAAACTGCTTGTCAGTGAACGTTGGCTGTGGACCAAGATGGTCTTGTTGGATGCACTGCCAAGCTCTGTCATGGTCGTGCTTTGTTCTTCTTTTCTTTTTGTTTATGTTGATCTCCTCATCACTGCTCTTTCTTTTGTTTTGGCTGTCATAAAACTCTCCATACACTTCCTCCACAACAGCAGCCAACACGTCGTATTGCCTCTTGATCCGGTCTTGTTTGTCAAGCATCAAGCCGACAACAGAAAGACAGCCAGTGATGAAGATCATCAACAGCATCTTTCTTACTGCGGCAGTCATTTCACTGACTTTTACATGCTGTCGGAGCTGACACGAGAACACTCCCAAGGCAAGTGATAGTCCTGTTGCTGGGTCCAACTGTTTCTTGTTGTTGTTGTTGTCTTCTTCCATGGTCTATTTGTGTGCTGTTGTCGCCATTGTCTGTCATTGTGTTGCATTGCTTTATCCGTTGATGTTTTCTTTTTCTGAGAAAAGATGAGCCCCGGTGACCTTGCCAGCGATTATAGGTGTGACTACACACGACCGATCATGCGGGTTCAAAAAATCCATAGAATAGTTAAATGCGTACTTGCAATAGGTTATGAGTTAAAATATAGAGATTTCTCTCACTTTTTTAGGTGCTACCGGTGATGATGCTCTTAACTCGGGAATCTAATTATGAGGTAGAATTTAATTTATTAAGTTCTTGTGATTGTCTAGCTAAGTAATTGCTGTTGATTAGATCCCTCTTTAGATCTATACATTCAACATCTACTAGTAGTAGAACGGTAAAAAGAACTCTATATAACAAGAACAAGTACACAGCACTTTGGACGCGATTCGCGCCGAGGAAGTACATCAACAGGAAGGGCGACGAAAATAAAGCACAAGAGGGGAGTCCTTTATTTGTAAAGCACACCGAATCCGAATACGGATCGATCTCCAAGGCCTAACTACAGGATCAACGACGACCTGTAGAGGACCAACAGCAACAGCAAGGGCCGAAGCCATCGACAGGCGCATCGGTGTCAACGCATATATATATTAACAAGTATAAAGTGTTTCGCTCCATTCAGCCTTGTATCAAGAAGAGGGTGCATTAATTTAAAGCACTCGATCCAAAAAGCAGCGATTATGTCTCAGCAAGTGATGTCTCCATATGGGATGCCATCGTCGGATCCTACTAGAAGGCTGCCTTTTTATCCTCCATATTATCCGATTATGAGACATTCGCATCCTCTGCCTCCGCCGCCTCCCATGATTCCCGCGCACCCTATGACTCCATATCCGATTATGCTTTCGAATCCACCACATCCGATGATGATGCCGACGTATCGGCCGACATGTCTGCCGAGATATCCTTCTGTTGGCATGATGATCCCTCCACATCCGATTATGTTGCCGCCACCCCCCAATTCTGTTGCTACAATGCAGTCCATAAACTCTGACGACGATATCAGCCACCACAAGAGAAAAAGAGGCAGTATCAGCCGCAAAGAATTCACACGGCTTCGTGAGAAGTATGTTCAAGCAGGAATGCCCGAAATGAAACAGTGGTTCCGACAGCACGAAGCCGAGGTATCCATTGGATACACAGCATTTACAAAAAGGATGAAAGAATGGAAAGACAAGCAGAAAACTACTAGCATTGCTGGCAAGGAAAGTACAACGCAGCCGCGGGGAGACACCACCACCACCCACATGGTTCAACAGGAAGAGATCGTCGTCGTCGCACCGGAACCGGAAGAGATTGCCAAACCGGAAGATTTACAATTAACATCTATAAACGCAAAATTGACCAGCACAAAACCAGTGTCCAAGGAGATACCAGTGTCCAAGGAACTACTGAACTTGCTACACTGTGGGCATTGGCAGGCCGACACTCCTGGAAAAAGAAAGAGGCGTGCCAGTGCCAGTGCGCAAGCAGCCAACACGGAGCCGCCAACAAAGAGAAAGCCGACGCGGCTACATGCCACTCGTGTGGATGATCTGCTTGATTTTTCTTCCAATTCCGAAGAGGAGCTGGCCCGTTTGACTGAGATAAATCAAGACACATGGCAACGGTTTGATACTAGGTGCAAGAATCTTGACAATGTCTTAAACACATGCCCAGAGGATCCACTGATTATACCAGAGCCTGTCAACATTGATTTGAAAAAAGCTGTGGCTTTCAATTTGAAATGGTGGAAGGACAAAAGGCTTCCCCAATATGAAGGATTTGCAGAGAGACTTGGGCACCATGGATCCCCTCTCCGTGTGAGTTTTGCCATGATGGAACCCACATTGGACAATGACGACAAAAGCAGAAAATCCATAGAGGGTGGTATCTCACGCAGGGGGTATAGAATGCCCCCTCAGCGGCTTTTGCAGAACCGATTGGATGGCTCTATCCAAATGGGTATCTCTCGGGCAGTGGGTCCAGGCAAAAACACCAAAAAAAATCCAAACCACACCAAGATTTGGAATCATGCAGCTTTGGTGCCCACACTTCTTAAGAATGATGTCATTGTAAACATCGCCAAATACGAAACAGCAAAGGCCATGAAATTGCCTTCCTACAAACGAGGTGGCGCCGCTGGTGGACCCATGGAAGTCCATCCTGTGGAGGACGATGAGTTGAATTCTGAATGGTTCTCCCCAGCGACCAAGAAGAAAAGAAAGCATGAGCACAGAGGACAAACTATGAATCCAAGATGTGAATACAAAGGGGCAAGGACAGGGAACAAAGTGAGACGGCAACCAAAGCTTGACTTTGCTGGGTCACAGAGGACTGTGTCTTTTGTTCGACGGAGACTGTGGGAATGCAAATACTACCGAGCACAGACACTGGCCTTGCAGCAGTCAAGATTCCTATGTCAACTTGTGGCTGGGTATCACAAGATGGAGGACGACCAAGGCTATCCTGCGACGCTAGACAACAACAACAAAGCTGGGCTGTGGGAGCACCTGAACAACACACTCAAGGACTTTACTCTCCAACGACAGAATGAATGGTGGCAGGTGGACCCAACTCTATCCAAATGGCAGGCCTTTTTGCTGGAATATGCTCTCCAAACAGGAGAGCTCATCAATCAACATCAAATGTGTGCTCACAGGGACAGGAGCCAAGGTCACATCCTTGAAACTATGATGCTCATTGGCAAGTGCCGATTACAGGATGAAAGAGATGATTCCACCATTGCCAGGGAATTAGAGGCGAATGTGGGTCAACTGGTGTGTGCACTGGAGCAATATGGATATCATCTTAGACCAGGTAGAGATGCAATTCATGCTGATTTCACTTTCACTGTTCATCTTCCAGATGACAGCAGGGGTGTTACAAATTATTCCAAAGTAAACCACACACGAAAGCCGGCTAGCAAGAAGGCCCGTACTAGTAGAAGTAAACGTAAATAATAATAATACATTCGCCGAGCCATTTGCAACGTTTTAAAAACATGCTGTCGTATAGAAACATTAATGTCTCATTTAGAATATATAGTGCGTTAGTGGTATGATACGTAATGGTGCAAGATAAACTACAGAAGGCGTATTCCGATCGAGCCGGCAGCGAGCGGTCGGTCATTGTATAGTCGTCGTCGTCAGAATATAATTATGTATATATATATAAATGGGCGGCTCTTCTTCTTCTTGTACAGAGAGATAGTAGTAGAAGAAGGGGAGCACAGAATGATCTTTCCTTCATTCGTTCACTCCTTGCGAGCCGTCCGTCTCAGCAGTACAGTACAGTACTGTAGTAGCTGCTTCGTTCGTTGATATGATTGTGGGGATGCGCCGCCCTTTCTTTTGCCATAATTACCAAATCAATTGCCCGGAGGATCCACCATGTTCGGTACAGCAAATCGTCGACGAGGTAGCATCTTCCAATACGACCTTGTTGCCAATGATATGGGCATAGTAGTCTTGGTCTTTGTAGGACGTACTAGAGCTACTACTACTCGTGTAACAGTGCTGTTGCTGTTGAATCAAGGCCGTCATGACGGTGGGAGGCAATCGCATTTTACGAGTGGCTGCCGCCGTAGCGGCCTCGGCATCGTCGTCCTCATAATAATACAAGGATTGTGTGGCCCGGGGCGTGGCAAACATGGAGGGTTGGGCATTGCTATTGCTAGTATTGTCCTTAGCCGTCAGCAGAGTCGTGGGATACCATACGACGATCAGAGACATGTCATAGACTTGCGCCACTTCCATTAAGGCTTCGGTTTGAGGACGGGCATAGTTGGGCAATTGGGTGGTACCAATGTACGGATGTTCTTGACTCGAAATGTCGTCGTCATCATCGTCATCAAATTGAACATTGATTTGAACGTGTTTCCACAACCGCGGTGGACCATCGTTCAACAATTCAATAAGGGCTTGAAAGACTTGTTGGACCGGATGGTAATTAGGACGGCGTTGGTGAGAACCACTGTAGGGTGCTGCGGTGGCGGCTTTCAAAGTGCTGCTCGTGCTTTGGCTACTTCGTGGTGGATTCTTGGGAATGTAGGGACTTTGACTAGTCGCTCCGTTGGTATTGGTATCGTGCATTTGAATGTGCAAGGAGGTAATGTCCTTGTCGTTGGGAATGGTCTGGGCAAAATGGGACAGCCAGGACGACGACGACGACGACGAGGTTGATGATGATACGGACGACGACGACATGTCTTGGAGTGGATGACTGCTGACTTGTCCATCGGCATTAAAGGCCGACATGGACGAGGATGAGGATGCCTTGATTACGAGTTCTTGTTGTTCGGCCGGCAACAATACCAAAGTCCCTTGAATCGTAATGTCAATGTTGCGTTTACGACAATGCGCCTCTAGATGTTTCAAAAAATTGATCCGCTTAAAGGACCATCGTCGATACTCGGAGGCCAGAATTTGAGGTTCCAGCAAGGTAATTTCCCGTATGCCGCCTTGAGACGACTTGACAAAGGCGGACAGCGCCTCAAAGATGCGAACATTGTCGGGTCGTTGCAACAAGTCCACCAACTGTAAATGCGTGATAGAGGAAGTGGCTCCGGTCAATTGCTCCAACAAATAACTCGTAGGAGTATTGGTAGAGGAGGAACAATCCAAGTGTAAAACGTGCTGCGTCTTGGGCTTTGGTTGGGTCTTGCTGCTTTTCCGCAACGTCGTCCATAGCGACGACGAAGACGAGGACTCGTGACTACTGTCGTGGCTGCCGTTACTGTCGTGGTTACCGCTAGTACTACTAGTGGACGCCTTGTGGTTGGTAAAGGTCAAGACCTTGCCGATCCTTCGAGAAAGATGCTTCATATTTGATAGTGAGCGAGCTGCGGTGAGCTGCGGTGATGTGATGGGTCTTGATAGAAATTAGCAGAGCTGGCAAGAATAATGAGTGCTTGTGGTCTTCTGGTGCGACGACCTTTGTGTGCTTGCAGATCTGACAAGACTCGGATGTAATCTTACGAAACAGAGTCGTAGTATGACCCGTAGTAGCTTCCGGACGAAGATACACAAGTAACGTAAGCTAGCTAGCTAGCTACAGCTGATGCGATGGATTTTGGCGTGACGACAGTCTTGGTCTGACAAATGAGGCTAGTAGCAACGATTCCTAGCCGGTAGCTACTTAGTGGAGGTCGAGTATCTTTTGGCCAACAATTGCTGTTGGTTCTTGCTGTTGTTGTAGGAGCTGTGTTTATGACTGTGCGTTGATGTATGTATTGTAGGATAGCACGTGCAATCTTGCGGGTTGTGGGGTGCGCATGTGGAAGAGGGAAATGGTACGATAGGACTGGGTGATGATGCGAGGCGCCAAACCCTCGAAAACTGGAGTAAAATCAAGGCATTTGGTCTTGATTGATCGATGCATACAGTACAAAAGTAACACTCAAAATATGCAAGTGCAACCAGAAGGACAATATTATGGATGGGGATACATAAACTCAATGTCTGGCGTCTCTTTTTTCTTCTTGAACAAAAATCAGGAATGCCATGTTTCCAAGCCGAAAAGTTCGAACAGAAGGCTCTCCGCTAACTTCCTGAAGTGTATGCAGAAGCTAAGCTTGGCTTCAACCGTACTGTACGACTGGTACTGGTACTACGGTAATAAAATACGTAGGATAGTGCACGCAGAAAGAGGCGCATCGATCATCATGCACTTTGAGATCTATGCCTCATACAACAACGCACGTACTGTAGTAAGAGATGTATCGTGTATGTGGTAATGTGGCTCTTTTCTTCGGTCTGTCGCTAGTTAAAGACAGTCTACTGGTACTGTACCTTTTGCCAGTTGTCGCGAGCCAATCAGGAGCTTTACAGTCCTAAAGAAGTCTTCCGGGGGCATAACAATGGTACTAGTGTTGCACGTAAAACACTGGTTAGTAGCTACACGCGGCAATACAGTGCGACATCATATTTGTGCAAATGGAGTTAATGGACTAGTTTCCCTTGAATGGAGAAGGCGAAATGATTGGTCCTTCAGTACGTAGTCATGCGGTTTTCGGTTCGAGAACACTAATTCATGGATCCCAGGAACATTAATTGATTTCCCGAACAAAAAATGTAATCAGAGGTGTCACCTTTCAAAATCAAATTATCAGGCGTGGCATTAGTGATTTTGCGGCCATTTCGAAATCCATCGTCGGCCTTCGGCAATTATGTTTTTCGTGATGAGCGGGTAGCCAATTAGGGGTTCTGTAATCGGCAAGACCGAACGTCGGTCTTGGACAGTTCGGGAATCAATCGTAGTTTATGCTTTCTTATATAAAATGAAACATTTGAGAAGCTTCTCGTTGCTGACCACTGAGACAACGCAAAATAATTACTCGTCCAGTTTGTCCAATCTACAACGATTTCTATCCTTCAAAAATTCAATGCGCGAGTGTTATGTGAAAGGATTTTGACCTGATGAATTATTCATGAGCTTTCTTCGAACGAGCACGTAACGTTGTTCCCCACCGCACTGTACAGTACTAGTACCACTGGCTAGCCGCTGACAGTTTGGGTTCTACAGTACAATTGTACCAGCTAGTAGCTAGCTACACTAGTAGGGACGGCTTAAAAAGTAAGAGTGACAGATTCAACACATTATATTTAAAGAACTAAAGTTTCACACCAGTAGTACAGACCAGCAGCAATCAATGAAAGACGGCGCCAATCAAGCAATCGATAACACACAAGCTTCCCGAACTTCTCAAGCTACAATTTCAACAGCGGTCTCCGTCCCCTCCCCGCCGGGGGTCTCGTCCGAAGCTTGGTCTGCTTTGCCCCCGTCATGGGCCGGATCTTCGGGGTTGACAAGAAGATCTTCCGTTTCATTGGATACTTCTTCAGGAGAACTTGGCGAACATGCTTTGATAGTGTCTTTCTGGAGCAACAAGAGGTCTGACTCTGGATCACGTTGAATCAAGATCCAAAGCTGGGTGAACATGTCATAGCGCCCGCTCTCGCACAAAACGGGCACACCCACCCCGTAGACAAAAAGGACAATGGCGACGGTACCCAGTAGAATTCCAACAATGTTGGGCCATGCATCCCGCCCAATCGGCAGCGTTCCAAAGAGAATACTCAAGACAAAGACACAGACGGAATAGGGCGCCTGAGTGGTGACGTGACGTAGCAACTGACAGTCGCTAGCCAGAGCACTAAGAACCGTTGTGTCAGAAATGGGACTGACGTGATCACCCGCCACAGAACCCGATAAGATACCAGCAATGGTGGCATAGAAAATGGTGGGATCTCCGTTTGAGACTTGGTACGTGGGGACACAGATGAGCGGAAAGAGGATGGTCATGGTACCCCAAGAAGTACCCGTTGCTAGGGCCATAAAGCCTGAAATCACGAAGGAGAGGGTGGGCAACGACTCGGCAGAGATACCACCAGTAATCCATCGAGAAAAAAGGCGGTCAGCACCAACAGCCACCATGATAGCACCCGACGCCCAGGCTAGTGTGAGGACGATCAAGGCAGGGAAAATGCGCCCCATTCCGTGCAAAAAGGCCTCGACACTTTCAAATAACGACATGAGCGGGCGCGGCTTGGTAGAGACTGGCCCAGCTTCCTCTTGGGCATTTTTATCAGTTTCTTCTACCTTCATGCCCTTGTCACCAGAAGATTCTGCACCAGGGCTGTCAGTTTCTTCGGCCTCCACGCCCTTACCGTCAGATGATTCTCCAGCAGGGCTGCTGATAAGCGGCTCGGATTCTTTCGAAAAGAGCGCCATAATAACGGGAACAGTGGGCAGGACGAGGCTGCCGTCTTGCACAATTTGCACAAGGTACAAGAGCAAAGTAATAAGAGCTGCCGCCATGGTTCCCCAGAGAAGCGCAGAATACGAGTCAGAGCTCTCAACCTTATCCATGAAGCTCTGTTCTCCACTTCCATCATCACCCGTCTTGACCAAAAGGTAGAAAATGAAGAAGACGAGAAGCACAATAGGAATGGCCATATTGAAGGCGAGCTTGGGCGTATCAAGACGAGGCTGGTTCCCCTTTGTTTCTTCTGTGTCCGTGTTACCAATTCGACGCGCCGTTGCGCCGTCACCGCCATCCGTTCGTTTATAGACCTGAGTTTTGCGTTCGGCTATGAGCATAGGTCCAAAGTCACGTTTGCTGAATATAAAGAATGGGATCCTGTTGCACAAATAATGGGATTCGCAAAGCCGTAAGAAACAAGCTCTTTTGTAAAATTGCTGACGACGTGACACGAACTTGGGAACGTACATAATCATCATAAAGATTGGGTAGTAACGATACTTGACACTTTGAAGAAAGACAGCCAATCCCGACGTTTCAATAGTAACATTTTCTTCTCCATACAGTTCGATGATCCGATCAATCTGCTCTTGGATGAGTCCAACTTCGAATCCCACCCAACTGGAAATGGGTGACAAACTGGCTATGGGCGCAGCTGTGGCGTCGACGATGAAGGCCAGCTTTTCACGAGAAATGAAGAGCATGTCCGTTAAGGGTCGCATTGCCCCACCGGCCAATAAACAATTCGCGTAATCATCAAAAAATACCGCGATGCCAATGACAAAGGTAGCAACCTGTCCGGCACGGGCGGTCTTGGCATATTGCGCAACCATTTGGGTAAAGCCAATCATTCCTCCGCTCTTTTCCATCATTCCGACCTAGAGAAAAGCAAATCATTTTGAAGATAGTCGACTTGTAAGGAATGGCCAAACGGGTCCAAATGAAACGAAAAGTCACCTTCATGATAAAATAGTAGTAACTTACCATGCCGCTTAGGAAGAGCGTAAAGAGATACACGTATGCATGGCCACTATCTGCGACAGCGTTCAGGAGGTAGTCATCTAAAGTTGTCTTGAAGCCGTCCTTGATGTTACCAGAGACCATACACGCTCCAACAAACACAGCAAATAGCAACGAGAACTCGACCATTTGCGTCGCAAGTGCCAAAACCAAGACCACAATCAGTGGAACAATAGCAACCCCTGGACGGAAAGCCTCAAACTCAGCACTCGAAGAGGATTCGGTTTCATCCACATAAAGAGTAACAGTGATTTCATGACGGCCGGCATCGGGGATTCGGATGGTTCCCACCTCCATCGAGTCAGGCAACTCACGGGAGCCGAGTTCATCCGAGGTCAAATTGAATTCTCCAGTAGCTTGTACTTTGCCGTCCACGGACGTTTCCCAGCGCAGAACATCTCTTCCTGTCACGTTGCTTTCGGAAGGAGTCCACTCAATGCCTGTAACTGTAACCAAAGCATCTTCGTTGATGAAAATGGTCTTGATCTCTCCGATTCCAGTTTCAACATCTTTCAGAGAAAGATCGCCGGATGCAGATAAACCGTAATCAAAGGCTGAAGTATACCTTATAATGGAAGTAGCTCCAAGGAGGAGAGATAAGAGTCGCACCATGGTCGATTCCTGCTTTATAGTATGGGCCGCCTCGGTGGCTTCAGAAAAAAAATGAGAGGTGTCACCCAAAGGAACCGTTGAGAATCAAGCTATCCCTTCTTCTGATACCTGCTGGTACTTCCTTGGTGTGGCTCTTCTTTGAAAGCGGCTCCATGATGTCGCTTGATCTTTCTGCGAATTTATTCTGGTTACGTCAAACTACTAGCTAGTAGCTAGCAGCATTTAAAATGTAGAGCACGGAAGCAGCTTCATGGCTCTTGATCTTCGGAAGCAGCTTCATGGCTCTGGATGTATGTTATTCTTGTTCCGTCAAAGAGCAACTAACCGTTACCTTATTAGCATTGGACCGGGCAGCCGCTTTTCGTTGCGAAGATTGATGCTGGATCCCGCGGGATTTGAGTGGAACACCCCGTCCCCCGGTTTCGACACCCCGTCCCCCGATTCGATCCACTCGAGACGTAGTACCACTACTAGCTAGTAGCTAGCTAGCTAGTAGCTACCTGGTAGCG
>ENA-ORBV01013439-ORBV01013439.1-microbial-mat-metagenome-genome-assembly--contig:-NODE-13439-length-12447-cov-4.137106_pt1 | contig 12447 bp, 10 predicted proteins | sample MGYA00237777_ERZ505514 | MGnify/ENA primary metagenome ERZ505514 (study PRJEB26160, sample SAMN06269048) | microbial mat metagenome | isolation source: Oligotrophic lake microbial mat | place... | reverse complement strand
GCCAGTGAAGAGTGATACCAACGGAGCCTCCCAAGTGCGCGTGTTGATGCCGGGGAATCTCGATGAGGCGCGGGCCTTATTGGCCGCGGAGCCGGCGCTCGTGCCCATCGCGGGGGCCACCGATGTGCTGGTGCACTGGCCCGTCAATCTCGATGCCCGCGCCAAGGGCTATCTCGATCTGTCCGGCCTGGGCGAGCTCCGCTCGATCAGTTGGACCAATGGCGCGCTGGTGCTCGGAGCGCTCACGACGTACTGGGATGTCATCCGCGACGAACGGGTCTGCCGCGAGTTTCCGCTTTTGCCGCTGGCTGCGCGGCAGGTGGGAGCAATCCAGATTCAGTCGCGCGGCACCTGGGCCGGCAACATCGCCAACGCCTCGCCCGCGGCCGACGGCGTGCCCGCGCTCATGGCTTGCGACGCGACGGTGGTGCTGTCCTCGCACGCGGGCGAGGAACGGGTCCGACTCGACGCGTTTTATCTCGACTACAAGAAGATGCAGAAGCGCCCGGACCAACTGATCTCGTCCATCGAGCTGCCTCGCCAGGCTTGGGAGTATTGGGCCTTCGAGAAGGTCGGAGCCCGACGCGCTCAGGCAATCACCAAAGTCGGGGTCGCCATCGCCAGGTCGGCTGCGGGCTGGCGCGTGGTGGCCAACAGCGTTGCCCCGACCGTTCGCCGTCTCCGCGCCGTCGAAGATGCGCTCGATCGCGGCGTTCCCATTGCGACACCCCAGGATCTTCTGCCGCTGGTGCGACAAGCCATCTCGCCCATCGACGACATCCGATCGACCGCGGAGTACCGCGAGGCGGTTCTGTGCCGGGTTCTGTACCATGCCCTGCGCGGAAAAGCCGGAGTTGTCTAACCTCCGACCGCGCGCACCACGCCCATGTCCAGCGACCCCGACATCTTCTCAGCCGCCGCCGAGCTTTCGGCCTCCGGGTGTTCCTTCGTGCTCGTCACCGTCATCCGCACCGAGGGCCGCACTCCGCGCGATGCCGGCGCCAAGATGATCTGGATGCCGGCGGGCACCCCCAATGGGGCCGCCTCGGGAGTCGGCGACCTGATCGGCACCATCGGCGGCGGGCAGTTCGAGCACCTCGTGATCGATGCGGCCGCTCAGCACCTGCGCAGGCATACCTGCGGCACCGAACGCTACGTTCTGGGGGCCGATGCCGACCAATGCTGTGGCGGGGTGATGGAAGTCTTCTTCGAGTCGCACGGGCCGACCCGGCGCGTCGTGGTCTTCGGCGCAGGGCATGTCTCCAAAGAGCTTGCCCCATTGCTGGAAGGCGCATCGCTCGAGCTCGTGGTCGTCGACGACCGGGCCGAGTGGAACTCGCCAGAGCGATTTCTGCACGCCCGGCGCATCCTGTCGTGGGATGAAGGCGTCGCGATCGCCCTCCAGCATCCCGCGGCCACGCTCGTGTGCGTGCTCACCTACTCGCACGACACCGACTTCGAGCTGCTGAGGAAGCTGCTCCTTCCGCCCGGACCACCGGCCTTCACCGGCCTGATCGGCAGCCGCAGCAAGCGAGCCTGCCTGTTCGGCCGACTCGTCGCGGCCGGTCGCGACGAAACAGCCGTGCAGCGCGTATATTGCCCGATCGGCATCGGCGACACCGGCAAGGCCCCTCGTCTGGTTGCGGTCTCGATCGCGGCCCAACTCTTAATGGAGGCGGGCAAGCTTGAGACGCTGTGAGCTCAACCTGTCGCCAGGGCAAGCGCGGGCAAGTGGGGGATCCGCTCGTGATTGACCAGCGCCTGCTTGCCATCGCTCGCGGCGACGAATCCGCCGACCTGCTGGTTGCGGGCGGGCGCGTCGTCAACGTCTTCAGCGGCGAGATCCTGGAAGCCAACGTCGCGGTTCATCTGGGTGAAGGAAGCGGGCGCATCGCCGGTGTCGGCGACTACACCCGAGCATCGCGCATCGTCGATGTCGCGGGCTCGTTCATCGCCCCCGGCTTTATCGATGCCCACATGCACGTCGAATCGACGATGCTGCCGCCGTCCGAGTTCGTGAAGTTGGCCGCGCCCCATGGCACGACCGGCGCGGTCTTCGATCCTCACGAGATCGCCAATGTCCTCGGCATTCCCGGCGTCGAGTGGTTGATGGATGACGCGCATGGCATCCCGCTGAACGCCATGTTCGCGCTCTCGTCGTGCGTCCCATCCTCTCACCTCGAAACCAGCGGTGCCCGCATCGAAGCAGCCGACCTGGAACCGCTCTTCGATGACCCCCGCGTCGTCGCGCTCGCCGAGATGATGAACTATCCCGGCGTCGTCAACGCCAGCCCCGACGTACTCGCCAAAGTGAGCCTGGGCCTGCGTTGCCACGTCGTCGATGGCCACGCTCCCGGCCTCACGGGCACCGCGCTTCAGGCCTATGTGGCCGCAGGCATCTCTTCCGACCACGAATGCACGACGGCCGCGGAAGCGGTGGAGAAACTCCGCCTCGGGATGCGCATCTTCATCCGCGAAGGGAGCGCCGCCCGCAACCTCCGCGCGCTCCTGCCGGTCGTGAACGAATCCAACAAGCACCGCTTCAGCTTCTGCACCGATGATCGCCACCCCGGCGATCTCGCCGATGAAGGCCACATCGATCACGTCGTCCGCATGGCGATTTCGCTGGGCCTTCCGCCGGTCTCCGCGATCGCGATGGCATCGCTCTACACCGCGCAGCACTACCGCCGAGCGGATCTCGGTGCCGTCGCGCCGGGATACCTCGCCGACCTGATCGTCTTCGATGACCTCCGCGAGCCGCGCCCGCGATTGGTGTTTGTCCACGGCCTGCTCGTCGCTCGAGATGGCGCGTACATCGCGCCCGACCGCCCGACGCCGATGCTTCCCCCACCCCCCAGCGGCGTCCACTTGCCGCCCGACTTCGCCGCATCGTCCTTCCGCATCGCCAGCACCAAAGGCCCCGGCGCAGCCATCCGCGTCATCGGGATAGACCCGCACCAGATCGTCACCCGGTCGCTCATCATGCCCGCTCGTTCCGAGAATGGCACCCACATCGCCGACCCCTCGCGCGATCTGCTCAAGTTCGCCGTCATCGAGCGCCACCGCGGCCGCGGCAACATCGGCCTCGGCTTCGTGCAAGGCTTCGGCTTCCATACCGGCGCGATCGCCAGCACCGTCGGCCACGATGCCCACAACCTCGCGATTGTCGGGACCGATGATGCCGACATGGCGATGGCCGCGCACGCGCTCGCGTCTGTCGGCGGCGGCCAGTGCGTCGTGCGCGGCGGAAGGGTGCTGGGCCTGCTCCCGCTTCCCATCGCCGGACTCATGTCCGATCGACCCGCCGCCGCCGTCATCCGGCAACAACGCGATCTGCTCGCGGCCGCGGCCCAGCTCGGCTGCTCGTGCCCCGACCCCTTTATGCCGCTCAGCTTCCTCGCCCTCCCCGTCATCCCCGCGCTCAAGCTCACCGACCTCGGCTTGGTCGACGTGAATAAGTTCGTGATCGTGCCCTTGGAAGTGTAAAACGGACCATGCCCATTACCCTCACGCCATCCACCCTCGACCCCGTCCTCTCCCGCCTGCACGCCGCCAACGCCGACTACGTCGGCATTTACCCCGGCGAGCCGATCGACCGCCAGCCGGTCCACACCGTCTACGGCGGCGCGCACCTGTTCCGGCACGATTCGGCCCGCAGGCTCGGCGATATCGCGCTCGCATCGCTCCGCGAATACGCGCCCGACGCCGCAACATTCGCCGCGGCCGTCGGACTCGACGCCGACCCCGCGATCGCCGCCGAGGTTTATCGCCGCACCCTCGACAAGCTCACCCGCGAGCCGGTCGAGGACTTCCGCATCGACTTCGAGGATGGCTATGGCATCCGACCCGAAGCGGAGGAAGATGCATGCGCTCGATCCGCGGCCGTCGAGGTCGCGCTCGGCATGGAGCACAACACGCTTCCTCACTTCATCGGCATCCGCATCAAGAACTTCGGCAAGGGAACCTGCGAGCGCGGCATCCGCACGATGGACCTGTTCCTGACCGCCCTCTCCGACAAAACCTCCGGCCGCCTGCCCGCCAACTTCGTCGTCATGCTGCCCAAGCTCGTCTCGGCCGCCCAGGTCTCGGCGATGGTGGATATCTTCGAAGCCTTCGAGTCGGCCGGAAAGTTTGCGCAAGGCGCGCTCAAACTGGAGTTCATGGTCGAGACCACCCAGTCGGTCATCGACGCCCGCGGCCTCTGCCCCCTCGCTGATTTCGTCCGCGCCTCCCGCGGCCGCTGCATCGCCGCGGCGCTGGGCGTTTACGACTACACCGCAAGCATTGGCATCACCGCCCAACAGCAAAGGATCGACCACCGCGGCTGCGACTTCGCCCGCCACATCATGCAGGTGGCGCTCGGCGGAAGCGGCCTCTGGCTCTCCGATGGCGCGACCAACATCATGCCGGCCGCGCCTCATAAGTCCGACCCCGACTCGCCCCTCTCGCCGCTGCAACTCGCCGAGAACCGCGCCGCTTTTCACGCCGCGTGGCGGCTCAACTTCGCCAACGTTCGCCGCTCGCTCGCCCACGGCTGGTACCAGGGTTGGGATCTCAGCCCCGCGCAGCTTCCCGTGCGTTACGCGGCCATGTACTCGTACTTTCTCGAATATCTTCCCGAGGCGACGCACCGCCTGAGAAACTTCGTCGACAAAGCCGCCCGCGCCACACTCGTTGGAGGCGCGGCCGGCGGTGTCTTCGACGATGCCGCCACAGCGCAGGGCCTCCTTACGTTCTTCATCCAGGGCCTGCGACGCCAGGCCATCACGATGCATGAGGTCGCCGCCACGGGCCTCAAACCCGCGGAGATCGCCATGCGCTCGTTCGCGGCAATCCTCGCCGCCCGGTCGACGAGGCAATAGCGCTCATTCACCACTCACTCCCTGACCGCTCTCACCACCGCCGCCTCGATCAACCCATGCGGCTCATCGGTCGGCACAAACACTTCGTTCCGATTGTCCATGCCGAACGGCGACAGGTTCACCAGCAGGCAGTGCTTGTTCGGCAGCGAGAGGTCGATGCGGTCGATCGCGCCGCACCGCTTCAGCGCGGCCTCGCCCATGGCATACAGCGTGTGCTGCACCGATTTGCTCTTGTGACGCGCGAACGTCTCGACCAGCGCCGACCTCACCTGCGTCCGGGCCTTGGCATAGTCGGCACGCTCGCGACCGAACACCCACGTCGCGCTCACGCTCGTCGCCATGATTCGGTCGTCTGTCTCAGGCAGCGTCGTGTATTCGTCGCGCATAAAGCCCGCAAATGCCGAATCGGTCGATTTGAGCAACACGAGGTTGGCAAGCTGCCCAGTCACAAACCGCATCGTCTTCCGCCCTTCCCGCACCAGGCTCGCCGAGCAGCTCTGCCGCTCGGCCGTCCCCTGCTCGAAGCAGTGCGGGTGCTCGCGCCCGCGCAGCGTCAGCCGGTTCCATCCCATCTCCGTCACGCCGATGCGAGCGACCCTGACGTGCGCATTCCGCTCGACAAAGTGCCGCGCCAGCCGCACCGCGAACGTCTCCACGGCCTCGATCGCGTCATCTTTCCCCAGCGCATACACCGCGTTCTTCATCGTGTCCGTAGGCAGACACTTGCTGTTGTCACCGCACAGATGCACATCCTCGAAGTCGCCCTGCAGCGAGACATCGACGCTCAGCTCGCGCACCGTGTGCCGCTTGCCCTCGCGCGACACTTTCATCATCCGCACCCGCGACTTGCCATAACTGTTGTGATCGAGGCGAAACTCAGCATGTGTCTTCGCCATTCTCAGCTCCCCCGATACGTCGAGTACGAAAACGGACTGAGCAGCAGCGGCACATGAAAGTGCCCCCCTGCCTCGCGAATCGAGAACACCACATCCACATACGGGAAAAATCCCGGCGTCCCTTGCGAGGCGTGATAGGCCGAGACCTCGAACCTCAGCCGGTACGTCCCCACCTCCAGCGGCTTGCCCGGCGGCACAAATGCCCGCACCCGCCCTTCCGCGTCCGTGCTCGCCGCGGCCACCCGCGCCCACTTATCCCCGTGGCTCAGCATCGCCAGCGAAACCCCGACTCCCGCGGCCGGCTGGCCCCGCGCCGTGTCCAGAATATGCGTCGTGACATTGCTCATAGGTCGATCAGTTTATCGAGTCGCAGGCGGGTAATCAGTTTCTGCTCGGCGACCGCTCGTCCGAACTCTATGTCCGCATCATTGTTCAACCGAACTTTCAGCCCGCTCAGCATCTCCTCGGCCGACTTCCCAGTCGCACAGATCAGGAAAACGTGCCCAAACCGCCGCTCGTACTCGCCGTTGAGCTCCAAAAACTTCTCGCGCGTCTCCGCATCGGCCGCGGCCATGCCCGACTGCTCCTTCGAGGCCATCTCCCCCAGCCGGCATTTGTCGCTCGCCTCGCCGATCCGCGGGTGATGCGAGAACGCCTCGAGCCAGTCCGCGCGATCGAGCGAACGCTCCGCGGCCTCCGCGGCTCGCAGCAACTGCCCGCGGCTCGACATCGGAAACGCCGCCGCCACCTGCTCGGCCCATCGCCGCGAGCCGCACGCCCCGAGCAGCAGCGCAATCGCGTCTTCGCGGGTGGCCTGCCGAAGTTGTTCGAGGGAGATGCTCATGAAACCGCGCCCAGCGATCGAAACGACTCAGGTCGGCACGCCGTGCAGCCGGAGTCGGCTCACCCCGCCATCCGGATAAATCTTCAGCCGTGCGTGCGTGCTTGGCTCGGCGCACATCAGTTCGCGTTCGAAGACATGTTGCCGGTCGGCGGTCAGCTTTGTGCGAGGCAGCAAGGAACGCCACGCTCCCTCCGATGGAACGCCCGCCGCTCCGCCAACATCGCAGCATTCGATCGCGCAGCTCTCCGGAAAGTTTCCCTTGAAGTGGTTGGTATCCACTTCCACCGCTCGAATGGTTCCTTGCCGACCCAGCCGCACCACGCACCAGTCGTACTCCACAGGCTGCATTCCCGCCCACGTCAACCCGCGCTTCCGCCGCGTCTCCCATCCATCGCCCATATTCGCCGCCCGCCCTGGCATGATCAGGTTGTGCCGCGAGCCGAAGTGCATGTTGTTCGCTTCGATCACGAGTCCGCCGTTGACCGCGCCCGCGAGGTCGATGAGCTTGTCGAAACTGCGGAGCCATTCCCAATCAGGAACGACCTCGCCATACACCCTCAGCCGCGCCACCCCGCCATCGGGAAAAATGCTCAGTCGCACATGCGTACACCGTCGCCCGTGCCCGTCAGCCGCAACGAAGTGCTCCCGGCTCGGCTCCAGCCGCGTGCGATCGAGAACCGTCGTCCAAGAAACGCCTGATCCCGCGAGCGCTTTCGCATCCGGCTCATCCACCAACTCCGCCGCCTCGATCGTGCAATGCTCCGGCTGGTTCCCGTTGAAGTGTGCCGTATCCACGTTGAACCCCCGGATGATCCCCGGTGCCCCTAGCTTCACGATGCACCAGTCGTTCCCCGGCTCGCGCTTGCGCCGGCTCTCCCAGCCGTCCATCCACTTGCCGCGCTCCGTGAACTTCCCCGCGATGAACACCGGCACCTCCGGCTTGACCAAATTTTCCTTCTCCGCGAAAAAGTCGTCGCTTGCAACAACCGCCTGCCCGCCCATCCGCGAAGACGCGAGGTCGATCAGTTGCGCAAACTCCGGTGCCGCGCCCGTAGCAGAGGTGTTCAGCATTCCTGTGTGCGTCTCAGCCATTGGCCCGTAGGAGGTTCGGGAAAGCGACGTTCGACCGGCGCATCGTCCTCGAAGATCATCCGACCGCGAAGGTAGGTGCGTTTGACGCGCCCGCACAGCCGTCCGCCATCGTAGGGCGTGAACTTGTGCCGATGTTCCAATCCGCTCGCGTCGACCGTCCACTCTGCACCCTCATCGAAGACCACCAGATCCGCATCCGCGCCCTCGGCGATGCACCCCTTGCGACCCTCCAGTCCCGCCAGCCGCGCGGGTGCCTCGCTCATCCAGCGTGCGACATCACCAAGCCCGATTCCTCGCGCGGCGGCGTGCGTCCAGACCACCGAGAGCCCAAGTTGCAGCGAACTGATCCCACCCCAGGACTGCGCGAAATCGCCGGTGTTCAGGCACTTCAGGTGCGGCGGACACGGCGAATGGTCGGATGCAACCAAATCGATATCCCCCGAGCGCAGTCCCGCCCAAAGCGCCTCCCGGTGTTCGCTTCCACGGATCGGCGGCGCGCACTTGTACACCGTCTCGCCGTCGCAAATATCTCCCGCCGCGAACGCCAGATAGTGCGGACACGTCTCCACGCTGATCGGCAGGCCCGCGGCCCTCGCGTTTCGCAGCGCCCCGAGCGACCCACCCGACGCCAGATGCACCACGTGCACGCGCGTGCGGTGCCGCTCGCACAGCCGAATCAGCATCCCGATCGCCGCTTCCTCCGCTCCCGCCGGCCGCGATGCCAGATACCGCGCGTAGCTGCGCGGCTCGTCGCCCAGTCGCGACTCCTCCTCCGCCTGCGCGATCGAGACAGCATCTTCCGCGTGCGCGAGCAGGACCGGTCCACGCGGTCCCAGCTTGGCCAGCACACCCATCGCCTCATCCAACTCCCCCTCGCCCACATTCGCAAACTCATCGATACCCGAATGCACCAGGAAGCACTTGAACCCGAGCACGCCCTCCTCCCACATGGGTACCAACTGCGAAAGATTCCCCGGCACGACCCCTCCCCAGAATCCATAGTCCACCGCGCACACCCCCGCGGCCGCCCGCCGCTCGAGCTCTACGGCCCCGGGCGTCGTCGCAACGGGGTCACAGTTCAGCGGCATCACAACCATCGAAGTCACACCTCCCGCCGCGGCCGCCCGCCCTGCGCTCGCGAAGCCTTCCCACTCGGTTCGACCCGGCTCGTTGACGTGAACGTGGGTGTCGACCACACCCGGCAGAATGGCCGCGGGCGATACGTCGATCGCGTGGGGCGGTGGCCGACTACACGCCACCACGCTCGCTATCCGGCCGTCGCGAACTTCAATGCAAGCGCCGCCTGAGCGAGTAGGTGTGACCACCCGACTGCTGAAAAGGGTCATGCTGGACGGAGCCATAACGTCAAGATAGCACGGCTTGAACGCCCCAGGTGCATATTCATCCAAGTGGGCTGCGCAACATGGCCAACGCCCTTGCGTCCCGCTATCCTGCAAGTTGTTGCACGAGCAGACCGGGGAGTGCTTGGGGTGCCAGGAGCGACTTGATGAGCGGGGCCGACCTGCATCTTCCACAACTGCGCCGACTCGGCCAAACGTCCCGCAAAGACCTTTGGTGGATTCAGCCGGTGCTGGTCTTTCTCGGGCTGTCCGCGTTCGTCGTCTATTCGACGTGGGCCGCGTTGCAGGGCAACCACTTCTTCCTCGGCCCCGCCATCGGCAGTGAGGCGAACTACTTGTCTCCGTTTTATTCGCCCTTGCTTTTCGATCCGCCCGGACCCGCCAAGATGCCCACCTCGGGGCATTCGTGGTTCGGTCCCGCGCCCGACTGGCTGCTGAGCATCTGGCCCCCGTTCCTCGCGTTTTCGCCCGCGCTCCTGATTCTCTGGGCACCCGGCGGCTTCCGCTTCACCTGCTACTACTACCGCGGAGCGTACTACAAATCTTTCTGGGCCGATCCGATCAGTTGCTCCGTCGGCGAGCCGGGCTTCCGCGGCAAAAAATACCGCGGTGAGCAGAAGTTTCCGCTCATTCTTCAGAACCTCCACCGCTACTTCCTCTACATCGCGCTGGCGTTCCTGGTTCTGCTTGCGATCGATGCGATCAACGCCTACATCTTCACCGACCTCGTTACCGGCAAGAAGGGCTTTGGCGTCGGCGTCGGGTCGCTCATCCTCACCATCAACCCCATCCTGCTCGGCGGCTACACGCTCGGCTGCCATTCGCTGCGACACATCATCGGCGGACGGAAAGACTGCATCGGTGAAGGAGCGGCAGCGAAAGCATACTCGTGTGCCTCGTGTCTCAACCGTCGCCACATGCTCTTCGCCTGGCTTAGCCTCGTGTGGGTCGGGTTCACCGATGCCTACGTCCGGCTCTGCTCGATGGGCTTCTGGCACGACTACCGAATCATCTGACGGCAACATGACAAGTCACGGATTGCACAGACCAACACGGATTCAGACACTTCTTCGCATCCTCTTTCCTGATCCGTTTTCATCCGTGTTCATCCGCGGCCTCCCCGCTCTGACCTCCGAGGAAATCGATGGCTGAAATCCAGACTCACGAACACGACGTCATCGTCATCGGCGCCGGCGGTGCCGGACTTCGCGCCGCCATCGAAGCCGCCGCTTCCGGTGCCTCCGTCGGCCTCATCTGCAAGTCCTTGCTTGGCAAAGCCCACACGGTTATGGCCGAGGGCGGTATGGCCGCGGCCATGGGCAACGTAGACGATCGAGACTCCTGGAAAGTCCACTTCGCCGACACTATGCGCGGCGGCGGCTACCTCAACAACTGGGTCATGGCCGAGCTTCACGCCAAGGAAGCCCCCGACCGCGTCCGCGAACTCGAAGCCTGGGGTGCCCTGTTTGATCGCACCAAAGACGGCCGCATCCTCCAGCGCAACTTCGGCGGCCACAAGTACCCGCGCCTCGCTCACGTCGGCGACCGCACCGGCCTCGAGATGATCCGCACCCTTCAGGACCACGGCATCCACCAGGGCATCGAAGTCTACATGGAGCACACCGTCACCTCTCTCCTCCTCGAAGGGGGAAGTCCTGGTGGGCCGGGCCTCCGGCCCGGTAGCGGCGCGCGAGTCATCGGTGCCTTCGGCTACGACCGCGAACGCGGCCGCTTCCGCGTCTTCAAGGCCAAGGCCATCGTTCTCGCCACCGGCGGCATCGGCCGCGCTTACAAGATCTCGAGCAACTCGTGGGAATACACCGGCGACGGCCATGCACTTGCCTACGAGGCCGGTGCCGATCTCATGGACATGGAGTTCGTGCAGTTCCATCCGACCGGTATGGTCTGGCCTCCAAGTGTCCGCGGCATCCTTGTCACCGAAGGTGTCCGCGGTGAAGGCGGCCGACTTGTCAACAACCAAGGCAAGCGGTTCATGTTCGACGACATCCCCGACCTCTACAAGAACCAGGTCGCCAAGGATGAGGACGAGGCGTGGCGATATGTGACGCACGACAAGAACGCCAACCGTCCCCCCGAACTGCTCACCCGCGACCACGTCGCCCGCTGCATCAACCGCGAGGTCAAGGCCGGCCGCGGTTCGCCCCACGGCGGCGTCTACCTCGACATCGCGTGGATCAAAGAGAAAATGCCGAACGCTCGCGAGCACATCAAGAAAAAGCTCCCGAGCATGTACCACCAGTTCAAGGAACTGGCGGGGGTGGACATCACCACCGAAGCGATGGAAGTCGGCCCCACCACCCACTACGTCATGGGCGGTGTCCGCGTCGTGGGTGTGACGCAGATGTCCACCGTCCCCGGCCTCTTCGCCGCCGGCGAAGTCGCCGCAGGTCTGCACGGGGCGAATCGGCTCGGGGGCAACTCGCTTTCCGACCTGCTGGTCTTCGGCAAGCGAGCCGGCGAGCACGCGGCCCAGTGGGCCAAGTCCCACTCCGCCCCCGCGCCCGACACCGCACAGATCGATGCCGCATCGCGCCAGGCTCTCTCGCCTTTCGACCGTCCGACCGGCGAAAACCCCTACGGTGTCCAGCACGCTCTTCAGGATCTCATGCAGGAGAGAGCCGGTATCGTCCGCAACCACGCCGACATGTCCGCGGCCGTCACCGGCATCGCCGCCCTCAAGGGCCGCGCCGCCCGCGTCGGTATCGACGGCAACCGCGAGTACAACTCCGGTTGGCACACCTGCCTCGACCTCCCCAACCTCCTCACCGTCTCCGAAGCCCTCGCACTCTCCGCCCTCGATCGCCGCGAAAGCCGCGGCGGCCACTTCCGCGAGGATTTCCCCGACAAATCCAACGAGTTCGAGAGTCACAACACCGTCATTAGCAAAGGCCGCGACGGCTCGATGCAACTCCGCCGCGAGAAGATCGCTCCAATGCGGGAAGATCTGAAGAAGGTGATCGAGGAGAACAAGTGACGGGTGCGACGAGCGCCGGTTGACAGGTCAAGTCGTCACCATGACCGCCGCGAATCTGAATACGAGAACCTCATGGCCAACCCCACCCTCGACAACGCCTACACCGTCCCCGATGCCGCCGATGGCCTGCCCGATCAGCCCCTCGACCCAGGCAAGCCCAGGCACATCGAGGGCACGCCCGTTGTGTTCAGCCTCTGGTCCGGTCAGGGCGACGCGGCCGGTTACAAGGACTATCGCACGCACATCACCGACGGCATGGTCGTGCTAGACGCCGTCCACCAGATCCAGGCCGAGTCCGCCCCCACCCTCGCGTGCCGGTGGAACTGCAAGGCCGGCAAGTGCGGCTCGTGCAGCGCCGAGATCAACGGCAAGCCGCGGCTCATGTGCATGACGCGGT
>ENA-ORBV01013437-ORBV01013437.1-microbial-mat-metagenome-genome-assembly--contig:-NODE-13437-length-12448-cov-4.541670_pt1 | contig 12448 bp, 11 predicted proteins | sample MGYA00237777_ERZ505514 | MGnify/ENA primary metagenome ERZ505514 (study PRJEB26160, sample SAMN06269048) | microbial mat metagenome | isolation source: Oligotrophic lake microbial mat | place... | reverse complement strand
ATGTGGGCATGCGGGAACGGCGAGGGATGCACGCCGGCAGCGACCAGCCCGGCGATGTGGGCGATGTCGGCCATCAGCAGCGCGCCGCACTCGTCCGCGATCTCGCGGAAACGCTTAAAATCTATGATGCGCGGGTAGGCGGAATAACCACACATAATTAACTTCGGCTTGCTCTCAAGACACACCCGGCGTACGGCATCGTAATCAATGCGTTCAAAGTCGGGGTGATCCCTCGAATAGTGCAGCGGGTAATGGACGACCTTAAAAAAGCGGCCGGAGAAATTAAGTTTCATCCCGTGCGAAAGGTGGCCCCCATCCTTAAGCACCAGACTGGCAAACAAGTCGCCCGGCTCAAGCACCGCCTGCATTACTGCCTGATTGGCTTGCGCACCGCTGTGCGGCTGCACATTGGCAAAAGCGGCTCCGAAGAGTGCCTTTGCCCGATCGCGAGCGATGTTCTCGATCTCATCGTGAAATCTGCATCCCCCATAATATCTCGCCCCCGGGTAGCCCTCAGCGTATTTGTTCGTCAGGCACGTCCCCATCGCGTGCATCACCGCTGGCGACACGTGATTCTCGCTGGCAATCAGCTCAATCGTTGAAGCTTGCCGTTGAGCTTCCCGAGTAATTAACGCGGCGATAGCCGGATCGTGCCGCTCAAGGAGTTCAAGTGTTGCCGCGGCGATGGGGTCGTGGGACATGAGCACCATAGTAGGAATCCGCGGCACCGCAGATCATTACCGAAAGCGGGCGAACCAGCTCCGTTGGCAGCCCGCAGAAACACTGCATCGGGCTACTCGTGTCGAAGTGCGACGATGGGATCTAAACGCGACGCCTTGATGGCCGGGAACATCCCAAAGATAACCCCGGTGCTCGCTGAAAAGCCCACCGAGAGGAGGATCGACCACATTGGTGCCGCCGCTTTGCGCAGTGGGAAATCCTCACCCCCCACGTTGCTAATGATGTAGACGAGCGTCATGCCGATTCCCAGCCCGACTGCGCAGCCGATGAGGCAAAGAGTGACGGCTTCGACCAGAAACTGTAATAACACCACGCTGGGCCGCGCGCCCATGGCTTTGCGTAGACCTATTTCTCGGGTTCGTTCGCTGACCGATACTAACATAATATTCATGATCCCGATCCCCCCCACAAGCAGCGAGATGGAAACCACACCCGCGATGAATATTGTGATTCCCGCCGCGACCTTTTTGAACTGACTAATCGCCGCCTCGATCGCTTCGACGCCGAACGTATCGGGGTCTTCGGGCCGAAGATTACGCAGCCGACGTAACTGCGCCCTCACCTCGGCTTTGGCGTCCTCGAAAAGCTCCGGGCTCTTGGTCTTCGCCACTGCGTACATCCGCGGCTCGGGCCGGATCGAAACACCGGTGGAGAAGGGGATGAAAATTTCCGTCTGCGCCTCGTTGCCGCCTAGCATCGGGCTGACTTGCTTGGTTTCGACCACACCGACAATTAGAAAGCGCCGTTCACCCACCAAGATGGTGGTACCGCTGGGGTCGGCATCCAAAGCCAGTTCTTGAATTGCCTTGTCGTTGACCACGCATACCTGCCGACGCTCGTCATCGTCAACCTGCATTAGCGCGCGGCCTCGAATAACCGAGCGTTCCTCGATCTGGTGCCAAGACGGGCGGACACCCTGTATATTAACAAACTGCCGCACCCGGTCGCCCGCCTGCACCGTGGCATTAATCTGCATAATCGGCGTAATATTAGCAAGCGAGGGGCAGGTTGCCAGAAGCGTATCCACCTGGTCAATGTTCAGGCGGATCTGGCGGAACGAAAATCGGTCCCGCTGCTCCGCGGGCATGCGCGGGAAGATCCACACTTTGTTCGTGCCGAACGTAGAAAACTGGTCCAGGACGAAACTTTTGAAGCCTTGGCCCGCCGCGGCGAGCACGATCACCGCGACAACGCCGATAATGATTCCAAGCGTTGTAAGTAACGCCCGAACCTTGTTTGCCCAGATCTGCTGAATGGCAAGCGCGACGGTCTGAATAAGCAGACGTACCAGGCTCATACGCCGCCTCCATCCGCCGCGTTGCTGGCTCTGAGCTGCGCGGACTCGAGCGCGCGGCTCAGAAAGGCTTGGTGAATCGGATCAGAAGTGGTGGGATGGTCGGAGACGATCCGACCGTCTCGGAGGCGGATAATCCGCTGCGCATTCCCCGCCACGTCCTCTTCGTGAGTTACGATTACGATCGTTTGCCCTTCCGCGTGCAACGCCCGAAAGAGCCCGATGATCTCATCGCTCGTGGTCGAATCCAGGTTGCCAGTGGGCTCATCGGCGAGCAGGATACTGGGCTGATTGACCAGCGCACGCGCGATCGCGACCCGTTGCCGCTGGCCCCCAGACAACTGGTTCGGCTTGTGCGCGAGCCGATCGCCAAGGCCCACCTTCTCGAGCGCGTGCCGCGCCCGCGCTTTGGCTCCCCAGAAAAAACGGCGAGAGTAAGTCAGCGGCATCCGCACGTTCGCCAGCGCGGTGGCCCGGCTTAATAACTCGAAGGATTGAAAGACAAAGCCGATCTCCTCGTTGCGAACCCGGGCAAGCTGGCCCGCGTTCATCCGGTGGGTTAACTTACCATTGAGTTCATAAGTCCCCGCCGTCGGCTGGTCCAGGCACCCCAGAATGTTCATAAGCGTCGATTTGCCGCTTCCTGAAGACCCCATTATCGCCACGAACTCATTGCGCTGAATGGCAAGGTCAACGCCCCGCAGCGCGTGTACCTCCTCGCTCCCGATTCGGTATACCTTGGTAATGCTCGTGACACGAATCGTGGGCTGCATGAATTAGTTTGCTTTCGTTGCTCTGGTGGCCTCTGCTGGCGGAGTTCGCCCCGGTACGAGCTTACTCAAAGTATGTGAACGGGGCGCCCTTGGGGTGCGGTAAACTTAATTGCTGCCGCTCTGCGCAGGTAACGCCGCCTCCGTCTTGGTGCCCGCTTCCTTCACCTTCTGGTCCGCCTTCAACTTTTCAAGCAGCTTAAACGGCCCCGAGATAACCATCATGCCCGGAGTAAGTCCCCCAGTGACGATCGTGTCTGTCAAATCGCTCGCGCCCGTTTTTACGATGTAAGGCACTGCCTTGCCAGACTCGATTGCAAACACAACCCGGGCAAACTTCTTAGAGCGATCTAGTTGAGCATTCCCCTCGACGACCGCGCGCGGCAAATCCTCGGTCGCCCTGTCGAGCACCGCCTGGCTGGGTAGCTTTATAACATCCCGAAAAGTCTCAACCTGTATGTCGGTGTTGGCCGTCAGCCCAGATCGTAACATAATCTCAGCGGGCTTATCAATAAGGATGTCGGTCTCGAAATACGCGGTGCCGTCGTTGTCAACCTGGCGCTTGAGCCCGATGTGACCCACCGTGCCGGTAAACGGGAACTCGGGATACGCGTTCACGTACACCCTTGCACGCTGTCCATCCTTCACCGGCGCGATGTTGGCCTCATCGATCCGAGTCTTAAGCAGCATTACCGTAAGGTCCGCAACCTCCATAATTACCGATCCCGCGTTGTTAAGCGTGCCGATTACGACTGTCTCGCCTACCTCCGCATTTAATTTTGTGATCACCCCGTCAAAGGGCGACTTGATAACCGTATTCTCCAGATCTTTCTCTGCCCGCTGAATATTTGCCCGCGCGATGTCGATCGATCGCTCCGCTACCGACAGCCGACTCTGCGCCTGCTTAAACTCAACTTCAGCGCCCTCATACTCGGCCCTAGAAATATCTTTCGTCGCCGAGAGTTCCTTGCGCCGGTTAAACTCGAGCTGGGCACTTATGAGCGCAGCCTGCGCCCCTTCAAGCCTGGCCTCTTCACTGCGCAGCTGGGCCTTCGCGCTATCCAGCAGTGCCGCGAGATCGCGACCGTCAAGCCGCACCAGCACGTCATCGTTCTTTACAGTTTGCCCTTCGCGAAACGGCAGCGCAATGATCCTCGCTGAAACCTGCGCAGAAATCTCCACTTTCGTCTTCGGTTCGACCTGACCTGGCGCAGAGACTGTCCGAACAAGATCGCCGCGCTTCACTTCCGTAAGCCGCACCTCGTCGATCTTCGCGCCGGGGTCATACTTCTGTCGAAACGCTTCGAGCTGTCCGCTCGCCGACAGCCAATACCCTAAGCCCATGAGGCAAGCAATAAGCGTCAACAAAACAATGAGAATCCATTTCCACACGCAGAAAAACTCCAGACCGAAATAATCCGACGCCCGATTCCGTACCTACCGAACACACTGATGTCGCTGCCGCTGCCTCAACCGTTTTCGCTTCAACATACACGCGGAGGTTCCAGCTGAAAAGTGGCGATGCGAACCTCCAATCCCCATCGTTGGTCTACTCCGGGGCTGAGCTGCACCGACCGTGCGACCCTGATTCGATCGCTCTCGCTAATTTCTTGCACCTTGCGAACCCCAAAGGTCCCTCTTTTCAGGGCGCGACAACTCCACAGGCTGCCAGCCCGCAGTAATCGGGTCGGTCCGACGCGGTTTCGTGTATGAATCCACCAACGATCGCCCGCCGGTAAACTACGAACGCACCCGGCATTTGGAAACCGTCGCCCACCAAACGACCAACCCAGTGTCCCCCGCTGATCGCAGCGTGGGCACCGCGAATCCAAGAGCGCCAACTCAGCAGTTGGCCCGCCGTACCCCGACGTAGATCAAAAGCCTTGTACATCCGGCGTTCGGGGTCGCTGATAATTGCGATCTCGTCCAATCCATACTCCGCGAGCATCGCAGCTCCTTGCTCTTTGCTTCCCATGTGCACTAAACAAATGGTCGTCCCGGCACCCGCCAGCGATTGTTTAACCCTCGCGATATCCGCGAGTGCCTCGCGACAAAACGTGCACCCCGAGTGCCGGAGGAATACGACAAGCACGCGACCTTGCTCGCTCATTTGTCCGAGTGTAAGTCTGTTGGATGTAACTACGTCAAGACCATCTCGCACGAAAGCTTCATCGCTCGAACCCGCTCCCGCCGCCCTCGCCCCAGAGAGGTACCGGCCCGCGATCCGAGCCCTCTCATGAACGCCATAAGCATGACGTAATATAAGTACGAACGGTATCCACCAGATAAAATCGTTTGTGACTAGCATCCAGCCAAACCGAAGTGGCAACACTTGATCGATAAAGTAGGCTTGCGCAAACCCGATGGGACCAAAGATCTTTCCCAGCAGTCCGACGAGCACGATGGGCCAATGTGTGGCGGGATTCTTCGCCGCTATCCAATATCCGACGCCATACACCCCGACAATCATCCCGATGCACTGCCACAGAAACGGATAGTTGGGCTGCGCGAGCCCCATCAGCTCCCACAGATGTCCAGGGAAAAAAATACACCAAGCACCCCACAGGATGTTATATATGGCTGCGGCCCGCAATGTCAGCGTCATCCAACCGCTCGGAGCAGACGACGCCCCAGTGAGCCCGCTCGTACCCTGCGCGTTAGGAATTTCGGCCGCGGTGTTATTAATCATTGCCTTATAGTTCTGGTCTGCGGTCGCTTGAGAACCCACATCAACAGATTCGGATCTCCGATTCACATAGATGATATTCACCGCGTCCTCCCCACGAATACCCTAAATCACGTGAAGTGGCTTGATCTCAAATCCGAACCATCGATTGAGCCGCTCCTTGCGATGCTTCGGCAGATGACCCGCTCAACTTCGTCCCGCGATGTGCTCGGCGAGTTCATGGGCCAATATTCAAAAGTCCGACCTATCGATGCGTTCGTTGGACTAGTGCCCGTCAACGATGAACAAGGCCCCGGAGCGTACAAAGTAACTTATGCCGTGCGAGCCTCCGACGCCGTCGATGGCCGCGTGCCCCACAGCCGTGACATGCGCCCCGAAGCACTCGCAAAACTTCCCCCGCGGCGGGGCGGGGTGCTCGCCAAGTTGATTCAGGGAAACGCTCCCCAGATGGTCTACGAACTGCCGGAGATCGAAGACGAGTTCGCGGGACCTGTCGTCGCTGGCCTTCGGGCCTGCATGGTTATCCCAATTTACGATGGCGATGAAATTTGCGAGTGGACCTTCGCCTTCAGCAATGTTCCCGAAGGCCATATCCAACCCAAAGACGTCGGCCATGCAGCACTTACAGCTAATCTTCTCGGCGCTGCCAACCGCCACATCGACCTCCTCAACAAAATCAAAGCTCTTAACTCTGCTTTAGCCCAGCAGATCGAGGGAATTGTCCGCGTCCAGCAGTCGCTGCTTCCAAACGCCCTCCCCCGAATCCCTGGTTTTGACATTGCCACGAGTTATCTTACGAGCGACGCCGCGGGTGGCGATTACTTCGATTTTTTTCCTCTCCCAAACGGCGAGATGGGCATTCTGATCGCCGATGTCTCCGGCCACGGACCCGCCGCGGCGACCGTCATGGCGATGCTCCACGCCATTCTCCACGCCTATCCCACCGGTCCCGATCTAGACCCCGCGGCGATCATGTCCTTCGCAAATAACCGCCTTTACGACGCTGGCATTGATGGCTCGTTTGTAACCGCGTTCTTTGCGATTCTCGCGCCCTCCACCCAAACGCTTCGGTTCTGCAACTGCGGGCACAATCCGCCGCGTTTACGCCAACTCCCTTTGCCCGAGCGTCTTACTTCTCTCAGGCATCTCGCGATTCCACTGGTAGATTCCGCTGTAATAGCCCCGATCGATCAGGGTACGACCATTCCGCTGGGAATTCTCCCGATACTTCCCAACGCGGCGACGCAATCGGTCCACTTGCGACCGGGCGATACGCTCGTGCTTTACACCGATGGGATCACCGAAGCTTTCAACGCGAAAAACGAAATGTTCGGTGAAGAGGGGCTTGATGACGCGATCAAACGCGCGGTCCTCATCGGCCGCGCTAGTCCGGCCGACGCTATCATCGAAGAGATCCACCAAGGCATGTTCACGCACCGCGGCTTACGGCCACTTGACGACGATCAGACAATCGTAATATTACATTATCTACTCAGGTGACACAGGCACGCCGGTCGCGAGGCTCCCCGCAACCAACAGCAGTCGCCGTTACTTACGATCTTCGGCCAACTCCCGCCCCCTTCGTACTAACTCATCCGCCAGATCGTTGGGCACCGGGAGCACCAGATGATATTGCGCGATCCGCCACACCCCGTCGATGCGCACCAACACGCCGCTTCCGCGACATTCGCCTAACTTCTTGTTGTCCAACATCTCATCAAACCACGCGCAATCTCCGTTGGGCGAAATGAAGATATGCCGGTCCCGCGCAAAATAAGTCCACCCTTTCCCGTTTGCAAACTGCGGCTTCGCCCACGCACGGAACTGCGCGTACGTCCACCGCTCCGTCGCATCGGTGCCTAAAAATACAGCATCGGGCGTGAAATGCTGGAAGTACCGTTCCTCATCGGCCTTCGCCGCCGCGTCATGAAAATCATCGAGCACACCCGCGATCGCTCGTTCTTTCACATCCAGTGCTACGGGCGGGTCCCTCCTCTCCTTGCCCACCTCCGCCGCCTCCTGCGTCCATCCCGCGATTGACCCGCCCGTGTTCATAACGAGTCCATCCAATGTCGCCGCTCGCTGATCACCGCCTAACACATCCATAAGTGCTCGTGATTCTAATCTTAATACATGCTCACCACTAGCGATTGATCGCACGACCACCGCCGCGCCCGCCGCCTCTAACCGCTTCCGCGCCGATTCAGCCGCCGCTCTCCACGATCCATCCTTCTCGCCGACGACGATCGTAATCGGCTTTCCCTTAAGCTGTGTTAACTCCTCATCGGTGATCTCAGCATCGAGCGCGCCCGGTAATACGGTGATTGAACCAAACCGCCCCGGTGCTACGACCGCTACAGCGAACGCGTCCAGCCCGCCGTTTGAAACCCCCGCGAGAAGGTGCGAGCCCCCGTCGATCTTAAGCAGATTAGCCACATCGTCAGCGACCGCAACCACCAGATCAGGCCGGCGGCGAAAATAACCCGCTTTCCCCGCCTCTGATGCCGGCACAACCGGCACCGAGACCGACCACCCACGGCGCATCGCCTCTGATGCGAAGTAACGCTCTAGCACCGTTCGCCCCATCGACTCATCGCCCGATCCAGGCGCGAGTGCTACCACCGATCGCACCTTCGTGCCGCCCGCAGACGGACCTAAGAACAAATAAGTTACGTTAGTCTTGTCAGCCGCCACCACACTCCGCAACGTAACTTGTGGGGCAACTTGGGCCAAGCAAACCGACTGAGCTCCCAACACTGCCACCATGCACAATAGCGAGAAGAACCAGATAGCCATATCTAAGCGTATCGACCCATCACGGCGCTGGCCACGCGGCGTCTATCCCTCACCTAGCCCTGCCCCCCGGAGTCATCGCGGGGCGTGCTCGCTTCCGGCGCTTCTACCCTATCGCGGCATGCCCCTTCCTTCACGCCCGCCCGCGGCGGCCAACTCACTTTCCCAGGGACTCCTTCCCGCCCCCGGAAGAGTTACCATGCTCGTCCCTCTCAGCACCTCGCACGCCGCCGCGATGCTCGCCGCGATTGATGACTCCTGCTTCGCGTTCCATCCCGACAAGCCCGCCGCCCCAACACTGCCGGAAGTTATAAATTACATTTCGAGAGTGAACGCCGATCCAGCGCGCGTTGTCTTCGCCGCACTGCTCCGGCCTCAGCAAGCCACATCTGAACCCTTCCCGCATGACCCACCACCACTCCGGCTGGTTGGAATTACATCCTACCTCGATATCGCGCCCGCCCACCGCAATCTTGAGATCGGAGGAACGTGGATCACCCAGCCTCACCGCGGTGGCACGGTCAACCCCGATATTAAATTAACAATGCTCGCGCACGCCTTCGACACGTGGGGCGCTCTTCGAGTGCAGCTCAAGTGCGATGCCAGAAATATCCAAAGCCAGCGCGCCATCACCAAGCTCGGCGCCATCCGAGAGGGCGTGCTCCGCAAGCATCGTGTCATGCCCGACGGCTTCGTCCGCGATACCGTCGTCTTTTCCATTATCGCGGAAGAATGGCCAGCGGTCCGCGAGAGATTGCTGCACAGGCTTCAATGAATGCCCCTCGGGTCAAAAAACTCTCTAACTTGGCACCTACCGCTCGGTTCTCTGAATGTGCGAGATTGCAATAGGTACTAAAATTCGAATCGCGCGCGGGCCGCGCTGACAGTTAGTCCTACGCCCCCAAGCCCGGGCCAGTACCTGATAAGCTCGCTCGCGCCGTGCAGGAGGCCTTCCGCTAGTTTGCCGCGGGCAATCCGCTGTCCATCAACTTACGTTACCGAGCTTACCCCTACACCGCAACCAGGCATTAACCACCCCGCTCAGTCCCCGTGCTTATCTCGCAACCGCGAGCTTAACCGCAAGGTGAGTTGAACCCGCTCATATTCGTTAGCCCACTCTTGCAACGTCTGCCCTAGCTCATCTTCTGCAAGCTCAGCGCCCGGCAAGGGGCAATATTCTCCCAACGCCTTCGCCGCCTTACTCCGCAACCGCGATAACGTCTGATCTCCCAGCAGCGAAACAAACTCGAAATCCTCCGCCATGAAGATTACCGTCGGCACCCGATTGCCACCGCAAATCCGCACCCGGTCCGCCAGATCCATGTTTTTATCTCGGTCAAGAAAGCGTAAATCAATCTTCCCCCCGCTAGCCGCGGCGATTTTCGCAAACATCGGGCACTGCTGAGCGCAATCCCCGCACCAAAGCCCGCTGGTAACCAGCACGTTCATCTGTCGAACAAAGCCGCCAAGCAGCGCCGACTGTTGCGGCGCCAGCGAAACGCGGTCATGCATTCGCTGCCAGTTGTTGCGCTGGTCGCCGGTGCCCGTCGCGATATAAGAGGCGAAGGGCAGTGCCTGGCCAAACTTTGTCTGCAAAAAGGTATGGTCAAGCATGACGAAAGCATATGCCCCGCTAAAGTTTTCGGATGAACCGCGCGCACAGACGCAGTAATAATGCCTCTCTTCTACCGAGCCTTCCTTGTTAGCCTAGGCTCTTCGTGTGTGCTGTTTACTTTAACTGAGGTTCCAAAATATGGAAGACGAACGATTGCACGTTGCAGCCACCGCCGCGCGGTGGAAGTGCCCCACCCCCTCCCGACCACTAGTTACGTCCCTGATAACCGCGTCCTTGATTTTTACGTTCGCAGTTCCGCTCACCGGGTGTAAGTCCGGCGGTCAGCGGCCGGTTCGCCCCACGGCGATGATCGATAAATCCGAAGCGAACAGCTTCGGCACCTACTCGATAGTAGATTTTAATGCCGATCTCAAATCTTACAAGTCGGCCGTGGGCTTAGCCGACCTGTCAACTGCGGCAACTGACGAAGCCCGTTACGCAACGGCCACGCGCCTTCGCGATGTAATAATCAACAGAATCCGCGCTGAAATCCGTGACCACTCCGGCCTCTTTGAAGATCAGTTCCGCGAAAAGATAGCCGCGATGGAGACCGGTTTTGACTTTGCGAATATCTCCCTCACCCTGGCCTCAACTATTACAGGAAGCAAAGCAGGAAAGACGATCCTCTCCGCCATCGCAACCGCCACCCAGGGCGCCGCCATCTCCGTTGATAAGAACTTCTTCCGCGAGCAAACCAGCGAAGCCATCATTGCCTCGCTCCGCTCCGGCCGGCTTAAGCAGGAAGCACTCATACTGGCCAAGATGACCCAACTCCAAGCGGATAAGTATTCCTTCGAAGAAGCTTGGAATGACCTGATTGACCTGTACTACGCAGGAACGCTTGCCAGCGGTTTCCAGAATCTCGCCGAGCAGGCCTCGGTCAAATCGCAGGAAGCCGCTGAGCAGAAGCTGAACGCTGAAAAAGCCCGCGATGCCGCTCTCCGTAGCGCACTCGAACTTCCCGTCGCACCCGAGCTCATCAAGCTCGCCGCACGTGTGAACGCTGCGATTGGTAAACTTACAGACCCGCAAGCGAAGCTGCTGGTGACCAAATTAGGAATTACAATACCCGCTGGCCAGACCGACCAGCAGGCTCTAGGCAACTACGTCTTTGAGATCGAGTTAACCAGCGAACAGAGCAAGCTTTATAAAACCGCCTTCGATGAAGTTCTCGGAAAGGGGAATTGGTAATGGTAACTATTTATGTCCCGCTTGGCAAGAAAGTAACGCTAGACACACTTCAAAGCCGCCTTCAACTTAACGAAAATCAGGGTGGCGAGCTTTGTTCAATCTCTTCGGGAAGTTCTCCCGTCCGTGCTGTCATAACCCCAGAGCAACTGCTTAACTCGTCAATCTTTATAAGTACCGACGCCCCTCCCCGAAACCTCGAGCTCGAAGCCGAGGATGACGCCACCAAGCTACCGGCACTCCTCACGCAACGCGCAAACAACGGCTGGCGATTGGTGACCTATGCGAGAATCTTGGTGGAGGGCAAGCTCACCGGAGTTGCCGTCTTCGCGCAAGACAAGGCAGACTAACGAAGAAGCAAATCATCCGGCCGCCCAACTTCCGAGCAGAAAGGAAGCTCGGCGGCCATTTTTTTCCCACTAAATAAGTTGCTGAGTCCTCAGATCACGGCCGCTCCTGAAGAGCTCGCTATCAGCGTTCGGCGCGAGCGGCTCGCGCACTCCGCGCCGAGCTTTTCGCAGTTTATCCGCTGCTTAAGCCCCACTTTATCCGCAGTTACATCCGCAGCCACCGCTCTTCGCCCCGCCCGTCTTCTCGCTGCGTGCGTTCGCGCCCGAACTTACGTTTTCCGCCGGGCCAACAAGCTTATCCAACTTCTTGGTCAGGAACTGTGCATGATGCTCAATGTGAAACGTATACGACGCGACGATCTGCCGAACCGTCATCGGCCCCTTCACGGGGTGCATTGCCAAGCGGTCCAACTGCGCCTCTGTCAACGTAAGCAACCACTGCCCCGCCCATTGACGTAATGTATGGATCACGGCCATGTGCCCACCCAGCGACTGCATCACCCTCGCACGGTCACCTTCAACACTGTCCGCATACCCCGCATGATCGTTGCCATACAAATTCTGGTCAACAAATGCATTCTCATCCCAATCCGCGAGCAGTGGATTCTCCTCCGCAACAGCCCGCCTCATCCGGTGTATCGCCGCGAGGTCCGCATCAGCGCAGTGGCCCACCAACACCCGCACCGGCCACAATCCCACCCCAGCCTCGGGCAAAAATGCCGTGTCAAGCTCCCGCTCATTAAGCTCAAACACGCGCCGATCAAAGTTCTCAATCCCCCGCCGATACCGCGAAATCAGCGCTGCCGATGGTAGATTTATCAACTGCTCTTTCGTCATCGGCGTAAGCTGCGGAGGCTTCGCGCCACCGCAGCACCCGCCTTGCGGACCTCCGTCCGCTTTTTCCTGGCAGCACGATTCTTCTTGGCAACACGCATCGGTTTCTGAGTCGGACATGCAAAACTGTAGGAACCACCCCGCAGTCACTCGCGAGGCACATAGCCCCTCTAAAGC
>ENA-ORBV01013436-ORBV01013436.1-microbial-mat-metagenome-genome-assembly--contig:-NODE-13436-length-12448-cov-6.206774_pt1 | contig 12448 bp, 9 predicted proteins | sample MGYA00237777_ERZ505514 | MGnify/ENA primary metagenome ERZ505514 (study PRJEB26160, sample SAMN06269048) | microbial mat metagenome | isolation source: Oligotrophic lake microbial mat | place... | reverse complement strand
ACGAGCGATGCGCCCGGCTGGCGATGAGCCGAAGAGCCCGAATATCGGGAATATTCGGGCTGCTGAGCGAAGAAGTCCAGGCGGGATGCAGCGTTCGAGCCCCAAGGGCTGGCTTCGCGCTCGAATGCTGGCTGAGTTTCGTCACGGGCTGCTATAGGGTCACCGCCGGGTTATGAGATTGTCTAGTCCCGGTCATTCTCACGACGAAGACCGGCAAAACTCGACTCTCACCGATCGCACCCAGCTTGTTAACACGAAACTAACGGACACTTAACCCGGACTACTTGTGATGGCTCTAGCGTTCAATTCCCGCTCCCGAAACTCTCATCCAATGGTGACCCGCCCAATGAACCGAACCCTGCTTCGAGCCGTGCTCGCACTTCTCGTGGCCGTCCCGGCGGGCGCCCAGCAGGTCAAGGTCGATCCGGCGCTGGCCTCGTACCAGAAGGTCAGCGGGATTTCGGGCAATCTGAACAGTGTGGGTTCCGACACCATGAACAACCTCATGACCCTCTGGGCCGAGGCATTCACGAAGATGTATCCGAACGTGAAGGTTCAGGTAGAAGGGAAGGGTTCTTCGACCGCGCCCGCCGCGCTCATTGCCGGCACCGCCCAGTTCGGTCCCATGTCCCGCGCCATGCGCTCCACCGAGGTCGATCAGTTCGAAAAGAAGTACGGATTCAAGCCCCTCCAGATCCGCACTTCCTACGATGCGCTCGCGGTCTACGTCAGCAAAGACAACCCGATCCAGAAGCTCACCCTCGCGCAGATCGATGCGATCTTCTCGAAGACCAGGCGCCGCGGTCACCGCGCCAATGTGACCACCTGGGGTCAGCTCGGCCTCACCGGCGACTGGGCCAATCGACCGATCAGCCTCTACGGCCGCAATTCCGCCTCCGGCACCTATGGCTTCTTCAAGGAGCAAGCGCTGAACAATGGAGATTTCAAAGACCAGGTGAAGGAGCAGCCGGGCTCGGCTTCGGTGGTCCAGGGGATCACCGCGGATCGCTTCGGGATCGGCTTCAGCGGCCTCGGCTACAAGACCTCGGGCGTCAAGATCGTGAGTGTCGCCGAAGCCGAGGGGAAGGAATACTCCTCGGGGAGTTACGAAGACGTGAAAAGCGGCAAATACCCCTTGAACCGCTTCCTCTATCTCTACGTCAACCAGGCTCCTGGCAAGCCCGCCGACCCTCTGGTCCGTGAGTTCCTCAAACTTATTTTCAGCAAGGAAGGCCAGGAAGTGGTTCTGAAGGATGGCTACCTTCCCCTTCCCGCCGATCTGGCGAAACAGGAGCTCGCGAAGCTTCGCTAGCGAGCGTCGCCGGTTCCTCAAAGCGGGCGCCCCTCTGTCATGGCCGACGTCAAATCTGAATCCGTCCGCGACCGGATGAAATCCGCGTCCGACCGGATTGCCCGAGTTAAGCGGCTGGACCTTCTGGCCCGGGGCGTCATCACCCTCGGCGGTCTCGGGATCGTGGCGAGCGTCCTCTTCATCTTTCTCTTCATCCTCGGACAGGCGTGGCCCTTGTTCCGCGAGGCTACGACCACGAAGCTCCCGCCCAAAGCGGAAGCGTCCGAACTTCGCGGCTCCCTCGTTCTTGGCGTCGACGAGTATCAAAAGAAGCTCTTCGGTCTCTTGCCCGGCGGCCTCGCCATCACTAGTACCGACAGCGGAACCCTCGACCGCCTGGAGGTTCTCCCGGGTGTGGCCGGGGCCACCGTGACCGCGGCGGCTCGAAATGCAACGGGGACGCTGCTCACCGCGGGAACCTCCGACGGCCGCGCCGCCTTGCTCCACCTGCGCTTCCAGCCTCAGTACGAACAGGCGACTCTCACCGATGTCTCGACGGAAGTGCGAATCGATTCCCTGGTCGGAATGGATCCGCAAGGCCGCGCGATTCGTCTCGTGGATGGCCGCGAGCGGGACGGAGCCGTGGTGCTTGCCGCAGTTGCGGGCGAGCGCGAGATCGTGGTGCAGCGCAAGGGGTCGGAGGACGCGCTGTTTGTGGCCACCACCCTCTACGTTGGAGCCGACGAGACCATCACGCATCTGCGTCTGGGCCGTACGGATCATCTGGCGGCTGCCACCGACCGGGGCGGCCTGTACCTTTGGGAACTCGGTGAAGGGGTCCGGCTCGTCGACAACCGGTCTCTCGCACCCGCCAAGGTCACCGCCCTGGCCTGGGCCAACGCCGACATCTCACTACTCGTGGGCGATGACCAGGGGGGGATCGCCGCCTATTTCCGCGTGCGTCTCAAGGACGATGATCCCGAGCCGTCGCTCGTCCGCGCCCACGTCTACACGAAGCAGAGCGCTGCGGTTGTCGATCTCGTCCCGTCGGTGCGTGACAAGAGTTTTCTTGCCGTGGGGCAGGACGCATCGCTTCGACTCGTCCATCTCACCTCCGAACGAACCGTGGCCTCGCTCACTCCACCGGAAGCCCCCATCGCAAGGGCGATCATCGCCCCCAAGGGCGACGGTGTTCTCGCCACCCTCACGGATGGGCGCCTCGCGCGCTACGGCATCGATGCTCCCCATCCCGAGATTTCCGGTCGCGTTCTCTTCGGCCAGGTCTGGTATGAGGGTTACCCCGACCCGCAGTACGTCTGGCAATCGACCGGAGCGACCGACGAATTCGAGCCGAAGTTCAGTCTGATTCCCCTGGTTTTCGGGACCATCAAGGGCACCATCTACGCCCTGCTTTTCGCGGTACCGATCGCCATCCTCGCCGCGCTTTACACCTCCCAGTTCGCCCATCCGACCATTCGCCAAAAGATCAAACCCACGGTCGAGATCATGGCCGCGCTTCCGAGTGTCGTGGTGGGCTTTATCGCCGGCCTATGGCTCGCGCCGAGAGTGGAGGAACAGATCGTTCCCGTCCTCCTGATGTTCGTTCTGCTCCCCGCCCTAGGCACCTCCGGCGTGTTCTTCTGGGAGGCATTGCCCCACCGTCTGCGCTCGCGTTTGCGCCCCGGCACGGAACTCGCGGTGGTCGTGCCATTGTGTCTGCTCGGCGGCCTGCTCGCTTTGGCGGTGGGCCCCGCCATCGAGAGATTGCTCTTCGGCGCTGACTTCAAGGGCTGGCTCAGCGCCGCCACCGGCCTCATCTACGACCAGCGCAACGCTCTGGTGGTGGGCCTCGCCATGGGTTTTGCGGTCATTCCGATTATTTTCACGATCACCGAAGACGCCTTCTCCAGCGTGCCTGCGAATTTGACCGCGGCCTCCCTGGCCCTCGGCGCCAGTCGATGGCAAACCGCACTCCGCGTGGTGCTTCCGACCGCCAGCCCCGGCATCTTTTCCGCGGTGATGGTGGGCTTCGGCCGGGCGGTGGGCGAAACCATGATCGTTCTGATGGCCACCGGCAATACTCCGGTGATGGACTGGTCGATCTTCAACGGCATGCGCACGCTCTCCGCCAATATTGCGGTAGAGATCCCGGAAGCGCCGAACGGCGGCACCCTGTACCGGGTTCTCTTCCTCGCGGCCCTTCTGCTCTTCGCCATGACCTTTGTGGTGAACACTCTGGCCGAAGTCGTTCGCCAGAGACTGCGCGAGAGGTACAAGGCACTTTGAGCGCGTCTTTACCCAAGAAACGCGCACGACCCGCGGGCGAATCGCTGGTGTGGTTCACCGCAAGTGCGCTCGGCCTGTGCCTTCTCATGATCGGCGGCCTGATCGTAGTGATCCTGACCAATGGGCTTGGCTTCTTCTGGCCTCGCCCGCTAACCGCGTTCACTCTCAAAGATGGGTCCAAACGCCTGGCCGAAGTGTCGGCCCACGAGGGCATTCCGAATCCCGGGCATCCCGACCATATGCTCAAGATGCGAACTCTCCTCAAGGTCGGCAATCGCGATCTCAGCGGTGTCGACTTCGAGTGGGTCAACGATGAAGAGATCGTGACCCGCGAGCAGCCGGCCGAGGCCTGGCTCATCGAGCGCAGCGAGTACGGACCCTTTCTCGGCTACGCGGTGCGCATCGCCGAATCCGGCCGCGAGATCGCCACGTCGCCCGCCGAGGTGGCTCAAGTTCTCCGCACCCGGGTCGAGGCCGCGCACAAGGATCGCGCGGTGATCCGGCAGATCGAGCGCGGAGAAATCGGCGCCATCAACATGCGGCTCGAAAAGGCTCGACTTGCCGAACGATCCCTGGATGCTCGCGCGGCCCGCCGCCCCGAAGGCCCCGCCGAAAAGGCGGAACGAGCGCGTCTGGCCGCCCGGGTGGCCGCGGATCAACAGGTCTACGCGACCAAACAGGCCGAACTGGAACGTGTGGTCGAGAAGGCGGCCGCGGCCACCATCGTGATGCGCGCCGCTTCGGGTGACGAGAAGGAACTCCGGCTGCTCGACGTCTATCACGCCTACCCTGCGAATGCGCTCTCCTGGCTCGATCGCGCCTCGATCTATGCGGGCAGACTCGGCGGCTTCCTGTGGGACGACCCCCGCGAAGCCAATACCGAGGGCGGGATCTTTCCGGCCATCTTCGGAACCGTGATGATGGTCTTCCTCATGACCCTGGTTGTGGTGCCGACCGGAGTTTTGGCCGCCCTCTACCTCCGCGAGTACGCGGCTCAGAGCCTCCTCGTCCGCATTGTCCGGATCGCCGTGAACAACCTCGCCGGAGTTCCCTCCATCGTGTTCGGGGTTTTTGGTCTCGGTTTCTTCGTCTACATGATCGGGGGCAGCATCGACCGAGTCTTCTATCCCGAACTTCTACCGACCCCCACCTACGGCACCGGCGGAATCCTCTGGGCTTCGCTCACCCTGGCTCTCCTGACCGTGCCCGTGGTCATCGTGGCCTCCGAAGAGGCTCTCGCCGCGGTACCGCGCTCGGTCCGCGAAGCATCCCTTGCTCTGGGGGCGACCAAGTTCCAGACCATCCTGCGCGTGGTCCTGCCCTCCGCTGCTCCGGGCATTCTGACCGGTCTCATTCTGGCCATGGCCCGAGGGGCCGGCGAAGTGGCGCCCCTCATGCTCACCGGCGTCGTGAAACTGGCCCCCGATCTTCCCCTCGACGGAAACTTCCCGTTCTTTCACCTCGACCGAAAGTTCATGCACCTCGGGTTTCACATCTACGATGTGGGCTTCCAGAGCCCAAACGTCGAAGCCGCGAAACCCATGGTGTACATGACCACGATCTTTCTGCTTCTAATAGTGGTTCTTCTGAACCTCACCGCAATCATCGTGCGCAATCGCCTGCGCCGAAGGTTCCAGACCTCTGCCTTCTAAACGCTGAACATGAAACCATGACCGAACAACGAGCGAGCCCGATAAGAATCGAGACCAAGGTCTCCGAGAAGGCAAGTGCTCCCTCTCGCGAGGGGGCTGTCCCCGCCATCGTCGCGGAGAAGCTCAACCTGAGCTACGGCACGAACCATGTCCTCCACGACATCTCCATGGAGATCGAGGAGCGACGCGTGACCGCGTTCATTGGCCCGTCGGGCTGCGGGAAGTCGACGTTCCTCCGCTGCTTCAACCGCATGAATGACCTGATCGACAACGTCACCATCTCCGGAAAACTCCAGGTGCGCGGTCTCGACATCAACGCCCCGTCCATAGACGTCATTGAAGTGCGCCGTCGGGTGGGCATGGTCTTCCAGAAATCCAATCCATTCCCGAAATCGATCTACGAAAACGTCGTCTACGGTCTGCGCATCGCGGGGATTTCCGACAAGACCACCCTCGATGCCGCGTGCGAAAAGAGCCTGCGCGGGGCCGCCTTGTGGGATGAGGTCAAGGACCGCCTGCAAGACAGTGCGCTCGGATTGTCGGGCGGCCAGCAACAGCGGGTCTGTATCGCCCGCGCCATCGCGGTGGAGCCCGAGATCGTCCTGATGGACGAGCCCTGTTCGGCTCTCGATCCGATCGCCACCCTGAAGATCGAGGAACTGATCTACTCCCTCAAAGACAGCTACACGATCGTCATCGTGACCCACAACCTCCAGCAAGCGGCGCGGGTGTCCGATAAGACCGCCTTCTTCTGGCTGGGGAAGCTCGTCGAGATGGGCTCCACCGCACAAATGTTCACCAACCCTCGGGAGAAGCTCACCGAGGACTACATCACCGGAAGGTTCGGATAATGGAACGCCAGCAGTTCGAGGGCGACCTCGATGCTCTCAAACACCGTCTGCTCCACATGGGCTCGCTCGTCGAGGCCCAGACGACCAAAGCCCTCGTCTCCTTGATGGAGCGGCGGGCCGAGCTCGCACAGATCGTCATCGCAGGCGATGCCGCCGTGAATCGCCTTCAGATCGAGATCGACGACCGCTGTCTCAAAATGCTCGCGCTACAGCAGCCCATGGCCACCGACCTGCGGCTCATCACCTCGGCCATGAAGATGGGTGCGGATCTCGAGCGCATCGGCGACCAGGCCGTGAACATCGCGGAGACCGCGATGCGTCTGCTTGAAACGCCGCCGCTCAAGCCCTTGATCGATATCGCCGAGATGTCCGAGATCGCTCAGAAGATGACCCGTGACTCCCTCGATGCCTTCGTGCGCCGCGACGCCGATCTGGCCCGCGAGGTCTTGCACCGTGACGACCAGGTCGACGATCTCAAAGACCGCGTGTTCCGCGTTCTTCTGACCCACATGATGGCGGACCCCGGCACCATCGAGCGCGCGCTCGGCCTGATCCTGATCAGCCGCAACATCGAACGGATCGCTGATCACGCCACGAACATCGCCGAAGACGTGATCTTCCTCGTGGAGGCGAGGGACGTGCGGCACCACCACTCGGCCGAGTAGATCCAAGCCGTCCGGAGCCAGGTTTGCCTTGTAGGTTCGGGGCCTCGCGGCTAAGGTCCGCGGCATGAAACCGCTGGCGCAACTTCCCCTGCAGATTCCCCGCTCAGGCATCCGCGAAGTCATGGATCTGGCGATCGCCGCCGAAAAAGAGGGTCCGGTCATCCATCTCGAAGTCGGGCAGCCCGATTTCGCCACCCCCGCGCATATCGTCGAAGCCACGTGCCGAGCGGTACGCGAGGGCCACACCCGATACATCTCCACCGCCGGTATCGGTCCGTTGCGGGAATCCGTGGCCCGCTCCTTCGAACGGCGCACGGGGGTGCCCACTTCGGCGAGTCAGATCCTGGTCACGACCGGGGCCATGATGAGCCTCGCCACCTCATTCTTCACCTTGCTGGAACCGGGTGACGAGGTCCTGCTGCCGGATCCTGGCTGGCCCAACTACGTCACCTCGGTTGCTCTCGCGCGGGGGGTCGCGGTGCCCTACACCCTTCCTTCGCCCCGCTTCCTGCCAGACCTCGAAGAGCTGCAATCCCTGGTGACGCCCCGGACGAAACTCCTGCTCATCTGCAGCCCTTCCAACCCCACCGGCCAGGTGCACGACGCGGCCCTTACCGAAGCTTTGGTCGCCTTCGCTCGCCGGAATGACCTGTGGGTCGTATCGGATGAGATCTACAGCGAGATCGTGTTCGAGAACCCCGCTCCCAGCGTGCTGACTTTCGACACCGATGAGCGTTGTCTCGTCATCACCGGCGTTTCGAAAACCTATGCGATGACCGGCTACCGCATCGGCTTCACGCGGGGCCAGGCCGATTACATCAACGTCGCCGCCAAATTGCAGGAACCCTTCGTCTCCTGCGGGACGGCGTTTTCTCAATGGGCCGCAGTCGCCGCTCTCGAAGGCCCGCAGGATTGTGTGGCCGAGATGTGCGCCGCCTATAGGCGGCGGCGCGATATCGCACTCGACGTTTTGCGCGAGCGTGGTCTTTATCGCTACACCCCCGGCGGCGCCTTCTACGTCATGGTCGATATCGCCGACACGGGCATGGATTCACGGGACTTCGCAGTCGACTTGCTCCGTGAAAAGAAGGTGGCGGTCGCACCCGGGAGCACGTTCGGGCGGCTCAGCGCGCAGGCGGTGCGAGTATCGGTGGCTTCGCGCGACGAAGACGTGAGAGAAGGCGTCCTTCGGATCTGCGACTTCATCGCGGAAAGGAAAGAAAGGAACGCCAGGTGACGGTCAGCGGAGGGGCGGGAAGACTTGCCGGGAAGTCCGCCCTCGTGAGCGCGGCGGCGCAGGGGATCGGGCGGGCCACCGCACTCGCTCTGGCCCGTGAAGGTGCCAGGGTTGTCGCCACGGATATCAACGAGGAGAAGCTCCACGACCTTTTGGGTGTCGGGGTCGAAAGCGTGCATCGTCTGGATGTCCTGGACGATCAGGCCATCACGGATTTCGCGGTCAGGACGCGGCCCACCATCCTCGTCAACTGCGCCGGTTTCGTTCATGGCGGCACCGTTCTTGATTGCGCGGATGAAGACTGGGACTTCGGTTTCCGGCTCAATGTGCGGAGCCAGTACAGGATGATCCGCGCTTTTCTGCCGGCCATGATCGAACAGGGAGGCGGCTCCATCGTCAACATCTCGTCGGTGGCGGGCCCGATCACGGGCGTCGCCAACCGCTTCGTTTACAGCGCCACCAAGGCCGCGATTGTGGGCCTGACCAAATCGGTGGCCCGCGACTTCATCGGGCGTGGGATTCGCTGCAATGCCATCTGCCCCGGCACCGTGGACACCCCTTCGCTCGAGACCCGCATTCAGTCGTTCGCCGATCCGGTTCAAGCACGCCGGGACTTCATCGCCCGCCAGCCGATGGGCCGTCTCGGAACCGCCGAGGAGGTCGCCGAGCTATGCGTCTATCTCGCCTCCGACGCCTCGGTATTCATGACCGGTCAAGCCGTGGTGCTCGACGGCGGCTGGACGCTTTAGTTCGCGCGTCCTGCTCTTGGCCGCGCACTTCTTGTGGCGCCGAATCAAGGGGGGTGGGCCGGGGGCCTCGGCTTTGTGGGTGCCCGTCCGTTCCGCGGTCGCCGGGCGGCCACGAGGGCCGCCCCTACGGTTAGGCAGCTCAGGTCCTCATCGCGCTCGATGGCGGCCACTGTTACCCGTCATGGCGAGGAGGCCTTCAAACGAGATCCGACGAAGCCATCTCGCCGCTTCGAGATCGCTTCAGTCTAGGACCTCATCGCGCTCATCGGCGGTGCTAGCTGCTAGCGGAGGCTTCGCGCGCGAATGCCGGCACCTTTCGCCACGGGCGGCTAGGACGGACGGACGGGGAAGAACCCTATCGCGAGCGTCCAGCCGCCGATTGCGATCAAGGCGAGGAGTGCGCAGGCGAGGACACGGCTCCAACGCCCGCGTGTCCAAAGGACGCAGAGGCCAGACGCGCACAAGACAGCGATCGCGGGCCTTGCCGACAGCGCCGACCTCACCTGAATCGGTGTGACCAGTCCGAGCAAAGTGAATCCCGCGATGACCGCCATCCAAATGAGGAGGAGTCGGGCGAGAGGCTTTCTCCCGACCGGCCAGGTGGCGACCCCGATGCCTGCGGTCACCATCAGGGCGAGAGTGACCCAGGCTTCCTCGCCGCCCACCATGCGCTGGAGCTTCTCGCCCAGGGGCGCCGTCATCGGGCCGGCCGAGGCTTCCGTTCCGTCGAGTCTTTGGATTCGATCCCAGGCTTTGATAACCACACCCATGAAGTGCCGGTAATAAAAAACGAACGAAGCGAAGAGGGCCACAAGCACCGGCGCGGTTCGTCGAAGAGAGTCCGGGAGCGTCTTGCCGCCCGAAGCGGCGAGCAGGAGAGCGAGGGGGGCGCCGAGCAGCAACGCCCCAAGGTGTGAGAGAAATCCTCCCAGCAACGACAGGGCCGCGAAAACGGGGCGCTCGCGGATGAGGAACGCGCAGCCCAGCACCATCAAGGCGTCGGCCAGTTGATTCGCGAGATTTCCGACGAACAGAACCGAGATGCCCTCCGGAGAAGCGCAAAGAAAGACGAAGGCCAGGGCACCCACCGCCGGCGTGGCGAGTTTCGCGACCGCGACAGAAAAGGCAAAGGCCGCCCCCGCCTCCGCGACCAGGACGATCACGCGCAGCAAGGTCGCCCACTGGTTCTGCGGCAGTCCAGTGAACGGAAGTGCGGCCAGGGACAATCCCTGCGGATACGGGAAAGAAATCGCGGGGGGAGGGGTGTCCGAGGTGAACAACCAATCGCCCCCCAAGACTCTACGAAGGTTGGCGGTGTGGATCGCGGCGTCCGCGTCGAGGATCTGCGGATGGCCGAGAGTTGAGAGCTTGAGTGAGGTGATCCACAAGACCGCGATCCAGGCGCGCCGCCAGCCGGGGTCCTTGATGCGTGAGGCGATGAGGCTCAACAGGAGCAGGGCGCCCGCTATCCACACCAGGCGTTCGCTGTAGCGCCCGAGAAACGCTCCGCCATTTACCGAAAGCCAGGACACAAGTCCGGATTCAAGCAGGCCGGCGCAAAGCGCGAGCCACGGGGAACCCCCCGAAAGCAATGCGGCCAGATACGTGGCCAAGGCCGCGAAGGCGACGCTGCCCACCGCCTCCCTGGGCAGGGGCAGGCTCCCTTGGTCCGCGGCCAGTCGGACGTTCTCCACCATCACCCCGACCGTGCCTTCGACCTTGATGGACACCACGGCACCCCGACCGCTTCGCGGCGGTAGATTCACGGAGATCCTGCGCGGAGTCGCCGGGATCTCCATGCGCTCACTCTCGCGGCCATCGACCGAGAGCACCACTTCGGCTGGCCTTCCGGAGGTTGTCCCCGGTCCTTGCAGCCGTAGCGTCACCACGGCCGGCCGCGATCTCTCGAGTCGGGTGAAGTGGAGAGAGCTGCTTGTGCTGGTCCAGTTGAAAACGCTTCCGGTGGGCGAGAGTTCCGGTTCGCGGAATCCTCTCGCGTCGAAGAACCCGGGATGAGGGGCGAACCATTTTTCTCCGCCCACCGGGCTCGCGAAACCACCACGTCCCAGGCCGTCGTTCCACGCCCACAATCCCAGGGGCCCGGAAACGAGGACGACCGCGCCCAGCGCCACTTCCAGCCAACGTCGTCTCATCAAAGCGCTCGCACGGTAACACGCTCCGTGAATCCCTTTGTGCGAAGTGGGTTTGACAGAACTCGCGTGGTGGAGTCACAATCCCGGCCCTCGTGAGTCTTCATTCCTCGGTTTCCCTCGTTTCGCGCTGGTGGTGGCGGAGCTTTGTGTGCGCCGAGGGAGGAGCTTTCGATAATCAGTAACTGATCCCGCAAACCAAAACGCGGATCCCCAAAAGCCCCCGAAGCGCAATGCGCCGGGGGCTTTTTGTTTTTCCCACTTCCTTCTTCTCTCCTAGGTCAACCATCTTGAACCTCTCACCGCTTCTCCACCAGGCCGTCCACCGATCCCTCTCCGAAACCGATGCGCGCGCCGCGGCCCTGGCCCTCATGACCGGCGAGGTTTCGCCCGCTCAGGCCGGCGGTCTGCTCTCCGCCCTGCGCGCCCGGGGCGAGAACCACGGCGAAATACTCGGGTTTGCCCGAGCCCTGCGCGAGCAAGCCGCACCCTTTGGCCTCCACCCCGACGGTCTCATCGACACCTGCGGCACGGGCGGCGATGGCCTCTCTACCTTCAACGTCTCGACCCTTTCGGGGATCGTGGCGGCTGCGTGCGGGGCGCGGGTGGCGAAACACGGAAACCGGGCGGTCAGCAGCCGTTGCGGAAGTGCGGACATTCTGGAAGCCCTCGGTGTGCGCATTGACGGGCCCGCAGAAGTGGCAGTCCGCTGCATGGAGGAGACCGGTTTCGGCTTTCTCTTCGCTCCGCTCTACCACCCGACCTTGCGCAAACTCGCCGCCCTCCGTCGCGAACTCGGGTTTCGTTCGATCTTCAACCTGGTCGGTCCCCTCGCGAACCCGGCGCGGGTTCGACGTCAAGTGGTGGGCGTGCCGACGCTGTCATGCCTCCTGCCCATCGCCGAGGCCCTCCGGTCGTTGGGGGTCGACCACGCCCTGGTGGTTCACGGTGCGGACGGGGCGGACGAGATTTCTCTGGCCGGCCCAACCTCTGTGCTCGAGGTCCGTTCCGAGGGTATTGAAAGTCGGGTCTTTCATCCCGAGGACGCGGGCCTTAAACCCTGCCGACCCGAGGAGATCGAAGGCGGTGACACCGCGGCGAATGTGGCCATCGCCCATCGGGTCCTGAACGGCGAAGTCGGTCGGGCCCATGACTTCGTGGTTCTCAACACCGCGGCCGCCCTGCTGGTGGCCGGGAGAGCGGCCTCCTTGCGCGAGGGCGCCGATCAAGCGCGCGAGGCTCTGCTCAGTCTGCGGGCTCGCGCCGTCCTCGAAGCCGTGAAACGCATCTCCCAGGAGGCGGCATGAGTTTTCTGGACGATGTCCTCGCGGTGAAGCGGGCGGAGATTGCAGCACTCCGTATAGCAGCCCGTAGCGAAAGTCGGCCGGCATTCGAGCGCGAAGCCTCCCCGAAGGGGGACGAACGCTGCATCCCGCCTGGACTTCTTCGCTCAGGAGCCCGAATATTCCCGATACTCGGGCCCTTCGACTCATCGCCAGCCGGGCGCATCGCTCGTGGCCCGAGGCCAGGCTGTCGCGCTCTCGGTGCTGCGGCGGACTTTCACCAC
>ENA-ORBV01013435-ORBV01013435.1-microbial-mat-metagenome-genome-assembly--contig:-NODE-13435-length-12449-cov-6.186631_pt1 | contig 12449 bp, 9 predicted proteins | sample MGYA00237777_ERZ505514 | MGnify/ENA primary metagenome ERZ505514 (study PRJEB26160, sample SAMN06269048) | microbial mat metagenome | isolation source: Oligotrophic lake microbial mat | place... | reverse complement strand
CGGCGGTCATTCCGTACTCCTTCATGACAATATCTCCTGGGGCAGACATACCGAACTTGTCAGTTCCAATACACTTGCTAGCATACTTGTACCAGAGTCCGGTGACACCGGCTTCCATAGAGATGCGCTTGGTGCAGCCAGATGGCAAGACACTCTCCTTGTACTCATCAGATTGGCGTTCGAATGCTTCCATGCAGGGCATGGAGACAACACGAGCACCGGGGAATTCCTTGGCGGCATCAAGAGCATGGGGCACTTCAGATCCCGTGGCAATGATGATCATATCAAGGTCACCTTCTTCCTTCTTGGCGATGTATGCTCCCTTAAGAGTTCCTTGACGACGTTCCATGGCGGGCACGGCATCGTTTTGGACAATGTTCTGACGAGAGAAGATAAGAGCAACAGGTCCGGTCTTGCGGGTGACGGAGTGGACCATGGCGGCAACGGTCTCCTCAGCATCGGCAGGTCGCATGACATCAAGGTTGGGGATGACACGAAGACCAGAAACGGTCTCAACAGGCTGATGGGTGGGACCATCCTCACCAACACCGATAGAGTCGTGGGTAAGGATGTAACTGACACGGCCAAGCTCAGAAAGAGCGGCAACACGGCAAGTGGCACGCATGTAATCAACGAAGACCAAGAAAGTGGATCCGGAGATCTGGAAGAGTCCGTGGAATCCGAATCCGTTCATGATGGATCCCATGGCGTGTTCACGGATTCCGAAGTACAAGTTCTTTCCAGAGTAGCTCTTGTCGAAACCAGCACCCCAGTTTCCGCCGTTATCGATGTAGTTACGGGTGGATCCGTGAAGATCGGCAGACCCAGAGACGTAGTGGGGGACAAGGTCGGAAATGTGTTGGATGACCTTGTATCCAGACACACGAGTGGCCTCAGCACCGGCCTTCAATTCAGGAATCTTGGCAATCATGTCTTCGGCAGACATGACATTGTCCTCGACGGCATCCTTCAATTGCTTGGCGAGCGCGGGGTTGGCCTTCTCCCATGCAGAGTAGGTGTTTTGCCATTCATCGTAGACGGCCTTGTTCTTTGCCTGGACATCAGCGAAGTAGTTGCGGGTGTCCTCAGAGACGTACCACTTCTCACCTTCAGGAAGGCCAATGTTCTTCTTGGCGTTGTCAACGTATGGGACACCGGCTTCTCCGTGGGCGGCGTTGGTTCCCTCGGTCTCTTCCATTCCCTTTCCGATGATGGTGTTGCACTTGATGAACTTGGGCTTGCCGTTGTCACTGGCCTTGGCAGCGGCAATGGTCTCCTCAACAAGCTTCAGGTCATGTCCATCAATGTCATAGACTTCCCAGCCGTAAGCCTCGTAACGCTTGAGGATATCCTCGGACTGAGTGTATTCAGCCATCTTGTCAAGAGTGACTTCGTTGGCATCGTACATGACGATGAGGTTATCGAGCTTCTCGTGGGCGGCGAAGGCGGCGGCCTCGGCGGAGACACCCTCTTGAAAGCAACCATCTCCAGCAAGCGCGTAGATGTGGTGGTCGAAAAGCTTGTGCTCATCAGTGTTGTAGATGGCGGCAGCCATCTTGGCGGAGGCGGCCATTCCAACGGCGTTGGCAACACCCTGACCAAGAGGACCAGTGGTCGACTCAACTCCGGGTGTGTTGTGCTCGGAACTGGGGAATTCGGGGTGACCAGGGGTCATGGAGTGGTGTTGACGGAAGTTCTTCACCTCGTCCATGGGAAGGTCGAATCCAGCAATGTTCAACCAGGAGTAAAGGAACATAGATCCGTGTCCAGCCGAAAGGATGAAGCGGTCACGGTTGATCCATGTGGGGTCGGCGGCGTGGTAGGTCATCTGAAATTGATAATAATTAATTATTTGAAAGCCATGAGTTAGTCAAGCCAGACATAAATAATTCTTAACCAAATTCAAAATTTCTAATAGAAATATAATTGCGTACCTGAGATCCATAAAGGGCGGCTCCGATCTCGGCGGCTCCAAGAGGAAGACCCATGTGTCCAGAGTGGGCGGCAGCAATGGAGTCCATGGCAAGACCACGAGCTTCGTTGGCAGCGGTGGCAAGGGCGGCCATCTTGTCAGTCTCGGTGGCGGTGGCCATCTGGAGGGGGCTTGCCTGTTAATGAAAATACAAAAAATCAAAAACAAAATATTAGAAACATTATTATTCACATGAAGGCTTCATTGTTGATCTTTCCGTGCAGACAAGTCCAGCCTTTATCCAAGCGACAATATCGAAAGGGGTTCATCGAAGACTCATTCATACGCAAGGCGAATTGATCTCTCAAACACCCCATGTCTTCCGAATGACCAACTTGAACCAAAACAAATCGTGCATGTCCCCATTCATGTTTCTTCCTTTTTCTCAAAACGTACCTGGCGGATGCCAAAGCTGGTGGGCTTTGGTGCGGCGAAACCATTGGCAGAGGCCATGAGGCATGCGGCGGCGATAGCGAAGCTGGAGAATTTCATGGTATTGTTGTTGGGGATACACAAGGTACGTCCTCTTAAATTTGTGATAGTTGTGAAGAGACGTCGTCGAAGCATGGAACAGGAAAATTTTGGATTTTGCCGTAGTCGTTTGAGAGAAAAACTACGTACGCCATCAATTGACTGGAGAGGCCAAAAATGAACTGACGTATGAGGTTTGATCCATTTTGACACGGCTACGTACATGGCTTCTCCCTCCGTAGTAGCTAGCTAGCTCCCTCCACCATTTAAAAAAGTAGCATTCGAATGCTTTTGGGTACTCTGCTAGCTAGTTAATAGCAGTATCTACTCTGGCTAGCTAGCGGTTACGCTAGTAGTTAGTAACACGTACTCGAGTACGTTTGTGGTTGATGATGTTGATGTTTCGCCCCAGTGATTTGCGCGAAAATACCGCCAAGGTGACGTCAGCTTCTTCTTGCATACTTACGCTTTATTGGCTAAATTTTTAGAATGTCATTTTAGGTCTGTACCACGGACATCGTGGCGACGGAAACGTACACGTCAGCCATTCCCGGGACACGAATTACTTTTCAGGTATGCAGCCGTCCATCCATGCAGAAGGTAAAGTACAGTACTGTATTCGTGTGGGCACAGAAACCGATATCTACCCCCTGGCATGGGATACCACTATTAGTAGACTTCTAGTACGCACGGTATGCCATGATGTTGCAAGCTTTTCAATTAGGATCTTTTCTGGCCTAGCTAGCTAGCACCGCTAGAGTTGCGCCAATAGCACTTCATTAGAGTAATATGTTATCTGCATTTTGACACACAGAATCATGGCAGAGGAATGAATCTCCGCATCCACGGTAACATCGAATCTGACGTCAAAAATTAGATGTATTAGGGAATCTTTTCTCGTGTCTGGACTCTAGGAAGCTAGCTAGAAAGTTGGTCAACGTAATGAAAGAAAAAAGGTATCTGGGAATTTGAACTATATAATAATTACTGTTATTCTTTCGCTGCTTTTTGCAAAATCATTTTGTACATTTTGGTTCTCTATCAGTGCTGTCTTTTTTGTATCCTGGTACTCAAAGTATTTCATAGCATTATAAACATATATTTGCTTTGTTTTGGTATTTCCAATGTTGCTTCCTCTTGTTGTCTTTTGTGTTTGTTTTGGCCAAGCTGTCTGTAAAAATTAAATTAAATGCATTCACAATAGATTGAATCATCATCATGGTAGAAATAGAAATAGATTGCTCGTGATACAACATGAGGCAACCAAACATCCTTTTCTAACCAAAAATGACTCTTTCCTTTGCAAAATGAATGAGGGCTTGATTTTTCTTTAGAGCTTTCTGTGTACAAAAATCTCACCCACAAGGACAGGATCTCCGGCAATGACGGTCGACACTCGCAAGGATCCAGGTCCATTGTCTTCCACGTACGATTGTTGATATTGGTTTTGTCCTTCCATTTGTGCTTGTTTGGTTCGGCCGTTGACCTTTCGAAATTCGGCGTCATTTCCGGCTTCGACCAACGTGGTCTTGGGCTTGCCGCTTAAATAAGGACCGCCCACTTCAAACCGAAAAGGAGGTTGGATTTCCAGTACCGATGGATTGTCTTTCATAGGGACTGCGCCCGAAGAAAGCCATAATTGGTTGCCACTGCCCAAGATACCTCCTGTCAAGCCTTGGGCAATGCGTCCTTCACCTACTTCTTTGGCAGCCGCCGACCCAAAATATTGATAGGATTCGGGTCGGAATGGTTTTGGAAGTTTAAGGAGGGGCGAGAAGGCTTCGGCTTTGTAGGACCATAGCAACTCCCATTCGCCTTCCAAAGCTTTGGCATTGGCCGCTCCTCTGCCATTGGAAGGATCTTTTAACGTTTGAATGATACCAATGACTTCCTCGTCACTGGCTTTTCGGGCAATGGCACTCAACAAATCTCCACGATTCGAAGTAGTAGCAGGGGTGACGGCAGCATTGGCCAAAGAACTTTCCGACATCGGCCATGTAGACGTTGCAGCAATGGTACCTCCTGTAACGATAGAAGTGAAAATTGTGGATACGGCCTGTCGTCGCGATTCCAGAGTGCTTTGTGGTTGGAGACTATGACATGATGTACTGTACAGAAGTGCCTGCAAAAGCAGAAAAGTTGAACACTTGGTCATCCTTCTTGTTTTCCTTCCTCCTCTGGCTGGTTGCTGCTAGGTGCCGGGAGGGAGACTAGTATTATCTCAATATGCTAGCAGTCTAGTTTCGCCGAAGACAAGAATGCTATTAAACATGAACTGGGTGTACATACATGTAGAACAATGTGTGATCGCTCAGAAATTAATATCGGGAGGCGTGGTCGATCTGACGTGTTGTCTACCCGTCACCAAAAAAGCAAGGTCGCACGCACATACATCACATTTCTCGAGTATGGGGACACCCTGCTACCTTTCGCAAGCGTAGCATTTCGTATCAAATAACCTTAGCTCTATTCAAGAAAATTCCTGTGACTGGATAGTTTATTGATTCGTTGGATTTGAAATCTTTAGCTGCCAATTCAATTGCATGATCTGAGCTCGAGGGGCGCCGATGAGAATCAATTCGGCGTGGCCGATGTAGCTATTACACCTAAGTAGCGAACTATTGGTGTTTCAACTGTCAGCTACTCTACTTCACTGCTACTACCTACCTCTACCTTACGGACTACTAGCTAGCTAGCAGCAAGACTTACTAGACTCAGGCCATTCATGAATTGCTGGCTACCTTGAGAATCAATGGATTGGAGGTGAAAAAATTGTGGAACACGGAAACTCGTACTGATTGGTCGATTGTCAGGCATTGCATTTTCCTTCTGCTGTGGGTTGACAAGACTGTTGACAACCATCATTGCTTGATTCAACATGAGCTCTACTAGTGGTGCCAAATTCTTTCAAGCTGGCCATAAATTTTGGTCTTGGAGGTTCCGCGCCGACCAAGCGTCGAGTACCGCTAAGCATTGGATGGAGCATCACCCCGTGCTGGCCAATTCGATTCTTTGTGCCAATTTGTGGATTGTCGGGGACAGTTTAGCACAATACGCGGAGCATCGATCCATACGGCAAATGGAACATCCACATCGACAGAAAGAAACAGCAGAAAATCCTACGATACTCACCAATCAACATGGCCACAACAAGAATGACAACAACACTGCTGAGTCGCATGTTCCATGGAAAATGAATGTCCTTCGAACGGCAGAATGTGCTTCTTGTGGCGCCTTATTCGATGGACCCTTGTCGGCTCTTTGGTATCCCTTTTTGGAGAGTGTCTGTGCGCGTTGGCGTCTCGCAGCACGATACGGTGTATGGGCCGCTCCCGTAGCCAAGGTGATTGCCGACGAATTCGTTTTGGATCCACCCTGTTTGCTCATCTTTTTTGGGTACATGAATGTTTGTGAGGGTGGATCATGGGAATCCTTTCAACAGAAATTGCAGCATGAGTTTTGGCGCACTTGGATGACCAGTTTGGCCATCTGGCCGATGGTAGGGTTGGTGACCTTTCGCTATGTGCCCGTCTATGCACAAGCGCCAATCCTCAATACATGTTGCATAGTGTGGGATGCTTTTCTCAGTCATCGCAATGCCGTGTCGGCGAGAATACAGGAGCAAACTGGGGAAACATCGAAGCATCCTGGAACGCATGCCACCATCACTGAAAACGACATCAAGCTGGAAGAGCTGGAAATGGAGACAACTGCAGGATGCTAGCATTTTTACCCTTCTTTATAAAACTTGGCATCGCATTTTTCTGGGCGTTTTGAAAGGAGAACAAAATGTACGACCTTCACGATGAGGGACACTGCGCCAATTTTGCTGCACATAACCAAAAGGATGGACGGGTGGAAGCAGCAGTTTACTATCGTAACAAAAATAATAGAGATAAATAGATTCTGTACAAATTGCAGCATCTTTAGAATTTTCTAGCGCTAGTTAGGTGGAGGTCACCCATCCGATCGTGCTCCAAAACGATCCAGAGCGGTTCCGAAGTTCACGAGTTTTCTCGCCGTCGTTCTGAGAACTTTAAACCTAAGGCATCCAACTCACGTTGCAATCCATCCGCATGCTCAGCAGCTAGCCTAAACTTGGAATACTTCCAAGTTTTGATTAATTCCCTGAAGGCGGCAATGACAGCATTGGTGTTTCGCGCTTCGTTGCGAGCGATCATCTGCCGAAGAATTCGCTCGGCTCTTACGTACAGATCGAAGTCTTTTGTTTTGCACAAATTGCGGATCAAATTAAGCTGGTCGTACATCGAAATACTATCATCGTCAATCGCACTTTTTGTCACATGATCCAGCTCGTCAAGTAACGAGGCAATACGTTTGCTAGCTTCCGGCAACTCTGATTTCAACCAAACGTTGATCATGCCAGTGTAAGTAAACAAGTTTGGGGGATCTTGTAGTTCCCCCGATTCGTGTAGCGTTGTCATGCGATCCAGGACTGCTTCAGCGCGATGAACAGCAGTATGGTCGGTGGAGTTACTCCAAGCCTCAACCACGCTGTTCCATGAAATAATGTCTGGCTTCTCAAGCAAGAGACCCCTTTGCTCATTGTGGACCATCCTTGCCAACAGTTCTTGGGCCCCCAGGCCATCGCCGAGGTTGGAATATGTATGGAGGGCGCTGTTGTATGCGACGACATTGGGACGCGAATCTTCATCGCCAGCGGCAGCCTGTTCTTCCATTTCGTCAAGTAAAGAAAGAGCAAGCTGACGAGGATCTTGTCCGTTAATTTTTTGTTCCCTTGCTCTGGCGATACTGTACAAAACAGCCGTGTAATTGATCCTGTTTGGTTTGATATCGTCGAGCACACCGGAGTTGTGAAGTTTTTTCATCCAATCTAGGATGGCAAGTGCTCGCTCGGCAGGATTATCATGGTCACTGCGTGACCACGCCAACAAAACGGAGGTGAACGTACGTTTATTGGGCTTGGCCTCTTTGTTGCCCTCCTTGTACCTTTGATACATCCGCTCCAGCAGAGCTTCAGCTTTCTCTGGTTGGCCAACGCGCCCGTAGTGTTGGATGACTATAAGGAAGTCCATAAATTAGTTTTTGAATCAGACATCTCAAGTATACTTTCGTCGGGATGAATACTTTTTAATATCCAATCATCGCACTTACCAGTTGAGTAGGTCATAGTGTTTGGGGCCACCCCCGCGTCCGCTTTTGCTGATCTCTCTTCCATCTCGGTTATTAGATTTTCCATTTGTTGGCCCTTGTCCAGATCCCTGTTACTAGAAGCTGCCAGGCACTTCAGAGCAAGAGTGTAGCCTACAACGTTAGCTTTGCATGGAATCTTCCCTTTGTCGTATAACTGTTGAGTTCGTTGCAGAAAGGCAACAGCGCGATGTGGGGCATCAGGTGCGGTCGAATTCACGTATGCTTCAATGACGCAATGCACAACTTTCTCGTGCATTTGACTTGCATTCTCGCCGCCTCTTCTGTAGCTTTCCACCATGTCCTCAAAGAGATCCTCCGCCTTGGAGGTGTTGCCGCTCTTGGCATATACCTTCATCACGTGAAAATACGATAAATAGTGGGGAGCCAAGTGCTTTTCGCCGTTTCGCGCCCGACGCTTCATTTCAAGAAGAAGTTCCTCGGCATCCGCAGCGGCCCTGGGATGATCACTCTTGGAATAGCATTCCATCACCGAGTTAAAGCTTGCCACATCCGGAGGGTGATCGACCTGTCCGCTGTCGTAGAGCTTTTGGAATTCCTCGAGAATCAGTTTGGCCCGACGCGGTGCGTCGGGGTGTTTTGCTTTGGCCCACGCTGAAATCAAGAAGTTAAGTTGGAGATTGGATGGTTTCGCCTCTTGAATGCCTTCTTCCAAGTAAAGTCGGTGAAATTCTGCTACAGCATCTTCTGCTTTTGCCGCTTGTCCATTCCCTGCGTATGCTTTTACCACAAACGCGTAAGAAGCGCCGACCAGCATCTTCCTTTTCGTTTCCTTTTGAATCTGTTGCGCCTCTCGTAGGATTGCCATTGCACGGTCTCCAGCTTCTGGAGTCCTCGAGTCTGCCCAGCACTGGATTACGTGGCGATAGGTTGCTCCACTTGGTCTGCAATCTTTTAGTTCACCAGAGCGATGAAGCTCTTCCATTTTCCTTAACATTCCTTCTACACGTTCACTAATTTTGCCCGAATAATCCTTGCCGCCTCTACCACCAGAGGTTTCCACGGTTGTGGTGGTTGCTCGATACTCTCTTTGGTACTTCGTCCAGGCGGCTAGCACGCTGTTGAACACACCGGTGTCCGGTTCTGCCCCATTCCTTTTGTTGGCCTTGAAATCCGTGTACATTTGTTCTAGCAGGCTCTCTGCAAGCTCAGCCTTAGCTAAGTGCCTCAAAACGGACATGACCAAACTATACGTGACGTGATCTGGCGCCAAATGTTCCCCTCCGGCCTTCATTTCGTTGAGCAAAGACATGGCGACATCGCCATTCGATTGGTAGTCTTTTAATATAGCAAAATCGATAGATCCCAGATCCCCATGAAGTGATGAGGCGAGCCATTGCGACAAACATCGAAGGACAAGATTGTAGCTAAAACGGTCAGGCATGACAGCTCCTTGAAGGGCGCCCCCAGGGGCCGATAGATCCTTCATGCGTTGAAGAAGGTTCAAAGATTTGTCCTTGGCATGTCGCATGTCACCTTTGTGGTCTCGCACCAATGCCACCAATATTTGATGAAAATGTCTAGTGTTGGGACGTAAATTCGTATCTTGGGTCTCTTTGTACTGCTGGTACATGTGCTCTAGAATAGCTTCTGCTTGAGTGGCATCTTTTTTCGAAGCACAAATACGAAAGAATCGATCATACACGTTGGAGTTCAGGCTCATGTTGTTGTTGCTGTTGTTGACGACATTATTCTTCGGCTCCCTCTTTAAACGATCCAGAATTTTCACACCAACCCTCGGCGTCTTGCTGGCTGCAGCGGCCGCTAGAATGGCTTCATAGGCCAAAAGAGAGGGTTCCAAACGGCCAGACGACCGAGCCTTGTAGGGATCCAACCTCGACAGAACAGTTTCGGGTGTCCATTCGAGCAATAATTTGGCCGATGACTCGGCATCTCCAATGTCTAACAAAAATGGATCTGCTCTTTGGTTGCTGCTGCTGCTGTTGTTGTTGTTGTTGTTGTTTTTGTTGCCGCTTGTTGTTTCCGTATTGTCGGTCCAAGTTCTCCCCATCTTTCCCTGTTGCTGTCGCTTTTTTTGCTTGCCTTGGTTTTGATGAAGGTCTTGCCAAACACAAGACCAATTCAAAATGACGGCATCGAGTGTTGAAGAGTCAATCTTGATCATCCATTCGATGAGTGCATCCTGCAAGGGTGTCGTCGCCGTGTTCGCTGCAGCAGACACAGTAGCATCATTAACGACAATCGTTGTTGTCGCGTTGCCGATTTTACTCCGTCGTAGTTCCAAGAGTACACGTTCCAATAATTGAAAGGAAGACAAGACACTTTCGGATGTTTTGGAAAACAAAAAATCTTGTCCATCTTTGCTGTGTTGCTGCTGCCGCTGTAATTTTTCTTGTCTCCTGTTCGTAGCTTTCGGTATGGCGGCGGCGGCATCTGCCCCCTTGGTCCACATGCGTAGTACTTGCTCCGCGTCACTCCAGGGCGCTGTCGAGGTCCAGGATCCAATGGGCGTTTCCAATAATGCGGTCGTTTTCGATCGAAGAAAACGCAAGGATTCTTGTCGATTTCGAAACTGAAAATTTATGATTGGCTGGCTCGAATGTTGTTGATGATGACGGCCTCTTCTTCTGTCCAAGTGATGATGGCCATTGTGGACGTTGTGGTGGTTGATTGTGAATGGTTTTCTTCTATTGTTATTAGCTATAAGCGTGTGAATCGTCAGTGGGGAATGCTGTGTTGTTTGTTGCCGGTGTTGTGGTTCTATCTGCGTGGGTTGCAGAACAGCTTGTTTCCTCTCGTCGGCCGAAACTGTCAAAAATCGAGCTCCCTTTGCGTGCTCAAGATGATCATCTCTTATTGGCAACAATGAGGATGGCAAAGGAAGGCGACAAGAGCTTGCTCTTGCTCCTCCTGAGGACGCAGCTGTAGGGTTACTGGGAAGCCCCTGCTGATTCCAAGTTTCAAAAGTACGGAGCTGTCGTTGCAGTCTGGATGATGTCGATCTCGTTCCTTGCGACATTGGCCTCATCGTGATGTTTTTCTTTGCTGAAGCGCTGAAGCATATAATAAATGTAAGAAACGACAAATGGCAAAGTTTATTTCGTTCGGGATTTTTCAACTAGATTGAACACTCTGGCTATAAGCTACTAGTACTAGTAGAAGCAGAGTAGCTGACTCGAGAGACGATAGCTCTATTGCAATATTCTTCAAAAATTTGTTGGCCTCTGAACTTGGAGTGAGTAAGGTGAGTTGGGTGTTCGTTGTGCATGTGTGCATGTGGGCCAATCAATCAATGATTCATTGATTCGTTGATTCATTCAATTCCTCTTTAGATAATTTAATGGTGGACGGTGGACGTGCAGATGCTTCAAAACCAACCGGGCCCCACTTAATCTCAGTCGTGGATACTCCCATTGCTAGTTTTGGTTGCCTCTTCCTTTTTCACCAAAGTTTGGAGGCTTTGTTCACCATGCATGCAGAAGGTGCCACTACTCTCCTAAAGTGAACCTGATGAGTCTTCTTGGGGCACTAATGGCAGCAATGATGGCGATGATGTCGCACCTGATGATGGCGTTGGTCGCCTAATACGAGCCACTTTCAAAGATTTCAATGTTGAGTGCGGTTGCTGGGGCTTTGGCTCCGGCTCCAAGGACCAATAGGTCCCCGTTTGAGCTTGACCTTGATAGCCATGAATCGGGGAACAGAGGAGTTTGTGGAACCCCATGGCAAAGCTCAATATTTCAATCGCTCGATATGGGCAATACATGTATCTTTGATATCGGTGCTGTCTCATGAAACAATTCTATGAAAACGAATGCAGCCTTGCACGCTGTGGACGGACGTCAGACAGTCAACCTCTCGTGATGCAATCACCGACTGGGGCGGGTTTTACTGCCTTGAGGATTCCATAAGCACAATATGCTATCTGGAAACGAGCCATGTTGGAGTATCTAGTTTCAACGGAAGGACCAGATCCAGTTCGAGCCGTCATTTTCTAAACCATGCCCACCGTAAGCGATAGCTGGCGACGCCAGTTTTACTTCACTGAGCGTCCGCTGTCAAATCAAGGCGCCAAAAGTTCATCTGCATGAAGTACTTTGGCAATCACTATGCTGTCGCCGTATTCATCTCTCAAAAGGTTCCGATTGCTAGGTCTGGCAACATGACCCAAGATTCATTTGTCTGTGCCAATGCCCGCCTTGATCTCCAGCTGAAGCACTTCATTATAACATCTCCCCTTACAAAGCGCACCTTTTTAGCTCAACTTGAGTTTCTAAGATCGTGGCCTGGCTGGAGCGGCGTCTGAACCTATGGTTGTATGCCTGCATGTAGATTGCGCTCCTCCGCCTCATCTCTCACCGCAGCGAGAGCACGCCTCCACGACAATGCTCCTTTCCAGCACGGAGGATACAAAAGAAATGCTGCAAGAGTGTCTGAGCACTACGCCTTCGCAGACAACACACAGTGGATACAACTACAGATGGAGTCGATTGATGATATCCTACACTAGACGAGTTACATATGGTATGACAAACAGTAAGTATGTAGACAATCCCATAATTATGATAAGAGTTAATGTGTTGGTAATTTCAGTTTACAAATGAATACAGTCAGTCAGCAAGCAGAAGCTAGTGATTTGCGAGAGTAGAGTTCAGTAGCCGCCCGGAAGCAATGTCTGTTTTGGTTATGCATCGCTTTGTTTTCCCAAATAAAGTGCGAATGAATGAATGAATGGTATTGGAATGATTTGCTTGCTTGCTTTATACCCCCGCCCAGGTTTCATGAGGTGTGTTTATTGACCACGAGAACCGCCCTTGAGCTCTTGATGACGACGAGAGCCCCCCTTGAGGTA
>ENA-ORBV01013434-ORBV01013434.1-microbial-mat-metagenome-genome-assembly--contig:-NODE-13434-length-12449-cov-10.356450_pt1 | contig 12449 bp, 6 predicted proteins | sample MGYA00237777_ERZ505514 | MGnify/ENA primary metagenome ERZ505514 (study PRJEB26160, sample SAMN06269048) | microbial mat metagenome | isolation source: Oligotrophic lake microbial mat | place... | reverse complement strand
TTAGCACTCATCTTGGCAAGGACCCAACTCTTGCTCCTGTGGCTGGTGCTTCCAGCAAAGCCAGTTGATGCGGGAGAGAGGAAGACACAACTTCAAATGGCATTGTGAAAGGTTGAATGTTGGGCATCGAGAACGCAAAGCTCTGCTTTTTCTTTCTCTTCTGCACCAAGTGGGCCAATTGACCTTGCGCTTCTTCACTTGCTCAACAGCATTGAGCTTGCCTTGTTCAATCAACTGGGTCGCTTTCTTGACTGAAGCGGCCAACTCTTTCTTGGAGTTGTCAGTTTTGCCCTTGGACTTGTTTTTCCAAGACTTGTTGCCGCCTTTGCCTTTCTGGTTGGCGTTGTTGCCTTTGAACGTCTTGGCTTGCGCCATGAGTGTCTTGCACTCAGAAGTGTGGGCTCCCCTTTGTCCAGCTAATGAAGCAGGAGGACAAGCCCCACAGCTGCAGTCTCTTGTCGACCATTGGAAGATGACCTGCCACACATGTTAGCGAGACAATGGTGGTGGTGGTGGAACTGTTAGCTAAGGAGCTCTCAGTGTCGTCATTCGGGTCTGCTGGTCTTGTTGTTGGTGTCGATGGGCTTCGTGTTTTGGCTGCTCCGCAGCTTTCCTAGGGGAACGGTCTGTCATCCATCCGTTGTTTTGGGGCACAAGCCATTGAAACACAAGAATCAGTGCACCACAGCCCGTGGGAGGACCATGGGCTTGTGTGTTGCTCTGCCTCCGCTCCTTGCAAGGGCCCTTGTGTGGGATTGTGGAGGCACCCACCGTGAGTGTGTGGGCACCCGCGGCCGGTGTTTCTTGGTTGACATGGTGGACCCTCTTCCGGATGATCGACTTCGATGAGTTGATTGACTCCACGAGTTGGAGGACAAGATGACAACCTGCTCCTCTTCTTGGGCGCGGAGGGAGGCACATGTTTGTTGAGTTGGATGACATTCGGGACGCATGACAGTTGATTGATTGGTGACGAGGTTTCAGGCATGGAGGGATGGATGGATGGAGGGTTTGCGAAGCTTTGGTGTCGCATCGGGATGTGGATGGATGGAGGAGTGGCTTCGCATCGTGTTGGATGTGGCTGCCTTGATGACATGTGAAGGGGGACCATGGGCATGCCCATGGCTCCCGTCGCAGTGAGTCAACTGATCATTTGGGAGAAAACCCTGGTGGGAACCTTGGAACAGAACAGGCAAACCCTTGCTGTTGGTTGACCCCAATTGGACCTCAATTGGTCAGTTGTCAAGCTCCATGCATCATCCATTGGGACGTTGTGCCTCTGCTCATGAATGTTCTCTCAGCAAAGCAAGCGTGCTGATTGAAAAGAGGAGAAGTCACTGAGACTGTCCATGAGAGAGCACTGGAGGGCAGGTTGCTGTGCTGTGTCATGCACTGTGCATGCCATGACTCTCAAAGAGGACGTTGATCTTTTCTGCTGCCAGCTGGCACTGCATGTCCAGCTGGCCAGCTGTTCACAGTTTCAACCGCCGCATCAACACAATCACAAGTGGCACACACCACATGCGTTTCACTGCTCTGGCAAATGAAGTGCATTTTGTTCAGTTTGCTTTGCTTTGATTTGTCTTTCTTCTCATTTTGCTCTTGCAATGTTGAAACTTGCATGGTTTCATTTGGAAGAAAAAAATGGCCATGTCATTGGAGACTCCATCCTCCTTTTCTTTTCCCCTGACATTCAGGGGGAACACCCCAAAACAAAACAAAACCCAGCAAGAGCGAGATTCCCTTTCATGACAACAGCACGAAAAGAAATGAATCAAAAGCCATCTGGCACATTTGAATTTGACTTGCAAAATCAAAGAGTCCTAAGTCCAAACATGTTCCCGAAATCACAGGTTTGCAATCTGGATTGAATTGAATGACTCACAGCTCTGCACCCAACAAACCATGAGATGAAGTGCAACTCTTAAGTTGAGAGATCTGCATCAAATTGGATGAAAGTTGTCAATCAGTCCCTCTTGAAAACAGATGCACATCAATTTTCCTTGCAAGCGATGTTTTCTTCCTGTCCCCTGTCTCTGTTTGGCAAGATGACTGGGCCAAAAGAGAGTTCAAGGGTGGTCAGCGATGATGTGGATCAATCCTCATCTGTTTGTGTGTCCATCTGCATGTCTCTCTGCGCACATGGGTGTCTGAATGTCTGTCTGCAAATGAAGGTTGGCAATGCAGTCTTCACAATCAATGACAGCATCACCAAGCCTCTCTTGTTGCTTGTGTTTGACATCTTGAGTTGTTTGTGCCTCCTCCATGTTTCTCTTTCGTGCACTGGAAAATCCTTCATTTTGACGCGCGCGGCGTTTCTCAAATTCGTCATTGCCATTCTCTGTTCTGAGGCAATTCAAGGGTGGGGAAATTCAAACAAACAGATGCACTGACATGGGCGTTGATGGATGTGTTGCAAGATTTCTGCGGCCCGTGTCATCATTGTGGATGGCGAGAGAGTGTGCGTGCCTCTGCGAGACCCGACGCGTCGCTCTGTGCCGAGCGTGACGCGTTGAAGACTTCCCCCATCTGCACAGACCTAACTGAACAATGTGATTCAGCTGTTCAACCATAAACACATGTCTGGCTATTCAGATCTGCATTAACAACAGAGTCCAGAGCCCCAATTTAGCTACTGCTAGTCTGTTAGGTTAGCTCCATTGTTGGCATGGCTGTGAGTTTTGCAGTTGAACAGATCCATCCCGTTGGATTCTGTTTTGTGGACGCGCACGGCCACTAATTGTGCGCGCCCCCACCACTGATATCACTGGTACTGTACAATTATTGTAAGAGTCATGTCACACGCATTGCAGCCAATGAAATGCATCCAAAGTCCAATGATAACAACGGCGTGAAGTTCAAGTCTCTGTCTTTGATTGAATTCACCACGTTGCACGCTTGAAAAGTGTGCCATTTATGACCGGCGGTGATGGGCTCCTGTTGATGGAACCTTTCGAAAACATCGACCGAGAGCCACATCCAAGGCTAATATATAGCTAGCTACAGGCATTAGCTACTTCAATCGCACGCTTTTGTTACTACTAGCTCGACGAATATAGATTTAGGCAGATCAGGTTCCATTGATTGCATTGGGTGCCCGCGAGAAGACAACTATATAACAACGGTGCGGTGTGGTGTCATTGATTATTGTCTGATGGATGAGTTGGCCATTGTCGTTGAATAAGACATTGAACACACACTATAATAGCAGCCGCTGCAGTAACGAGCATGGAAGCATGGTGGACGCTTGGCGTACCAGAACCGTAGTCGACGACTGCTCACAGGAACAAGACTGTTTGTTTTCTCCTGGCAATGATACTGCAAGTATGATCACGTCCCTGATGCCAACTGGCTTTGGACTATGGCTTCTTGGCTTGCTCCTACTGGTACCAGTTGTGTTCGTTCTGGGGTGGTTCGCTTGGCAACGCCAACGAAAACAACAACAAAGAAGACCCATCTCCGTCAATACGCTTCGCATCATGTGCCGCAGCATTTGGTCCGATGTCGTGAATGCCCTTCCTCCTTTTCTCCGTCTCCTCCTTCCAAAAGGGCTGTCATATTCTTCCACTACTACCAATTCCCTCCATGTCCTTTGTCAAGCTCAACAAACTGCCTTGCAAGAAGCCAAGGCCCAAATTGTCACCTTACAAAACGAGTTGGGCAGATCACCTTCGCAAGAGCTAGTACACGCCTTGCAAGACAAGGAATCCCAATTACAACACTGCCAATCTCAAGTCGACAATTTGACCATGGCGCTGTATTTGGCCAAACAAGCCCACCGTCAAAAATTACAAGACACACGCCTCGAGTGCCAGCAAGTATGTGAGGACTGGCAACAAAAGAATAAACTTCTAACAACCAAACTCCAAGAAGTGGTAAAAACCTCCAAAAGTGCCGTCCAGGATTTGCAAAAGAAACATCAAATTCTAACGGGCAAGTTGCAGGGCGCCCAAGATCAAGTCCACGCTACGAGCCTCGAAGTGAAGCAACAAAAGAAATTGGCGTCGGACTACCAAACCCAACTGGAACAAGTGACGGCGGCTCGTGCCAAGGAGCAAAAACGACACGCCTCGGAATTGGCCGAGGCCCACGCCCAAAACTTTCAACGGGAATTGTCGGAAACGCGTACCCAACTAAACTCCAAAACGGGATTGGTGGAAAAATTGCAACAACAATTGGCGACGCAGGCATCGAAATTTCAGGCCATTAAAGAACAACTCGAGCAAGAGCAAGACGAAGAGGAAGAACGGGCCATTTCGTCGGCTCCCAACAACCATGCGAATAATGCTAATACTAATACTAAGGAGGAAAAGAAGAAGAAATTGACACAACTTCAAGAGCAAGTGACGCAATTACAAGCCGACCTGCAATCCAAGGAATCGCTAGTCCAGAAGGAGGAGAAGAAAGCAATGGAATTACTTGGGCAAGTAACACAATTGCAAGGCGACGTCAAGGCCAAGGCAGTCTCCATCGACGAATTGCAATCTCTGCTCGACACGAAAGCAGCGGAATGGGACCAACGGCTCGCCGACAGTACCAAACGAGAACGTCAGCTGCAAGACGACGTGCAAGCCAAGAAAACCTTGGTTCAAGAATTGCAAGCGCAGCTGGACGCACAAGTCTCGGAGTTGTACCAACAACAGAAACGTACCACCAATTTGACCCAAGAGTTGGACGACAAGGAAGCGGTCGTCAAAGAATTGAAAACACAAGTGTCGAATTTGGAACAACAACAAAGCCAGTTACAAGAGCAAGTGGAAGCCAAGGAGTCGTTGGCACAAGAATGTCAGACGAAAGTAGAGACTCAAGATCAACAGCTGGTCGAACTCCAACGACAACAGACTGACATTCAGCACAAGGAGAAGAAATGGCAAGAGGAAGTATACGCCAAGGAAATGGCGGTACAAAAATTGCAACAACAACTCCAGGACTGGACGACGCAAGCCAACCAGAAACACGAGGAACAAGTACAACAACTCGAGGCAGCCAAGACTGCTCTCGAAGAACAGCTCGATCAAATTCAACAAGAAAGACACGTCGAAATGGAACTCTTACAACAAGAAATGGATCACATGGCCCAAGTATCCAAACAAAAACAAGGCTTGCAACAAGAATTGGAGGAGCAAAGTCAAGCTTTGGACACATTGTCGACGGAACTGAAACAACAACAAAATGCTCATTCGAAATTACAGCAACAGCAACAAGAAGAAGCAAGTATCAGTACAAAGACCATTTGTGAGTTGAAACAAGAAAAGGAGCAACTCGAGTCTGCTAACAAGGAACTAGCTATACAAGTGGGGCAGCTTCAGCACGACGTAGCGAGTCGACAATCCACAATCACGGAACTACAACACAAAATGGAATCGCTTCAAGCTTCGAACAAGGACTTGGCGGCCAAACTGGAACAAGTTCGACAAGAAGGAGAAGCCAGGCTACAAGCTTCGATTAGCGAAATTCAGCAACAACGAGAAGTGGAGTCGACGGAACGAGACCTGGCAGGACAATCAAAATTACAGGAAGTACAACAACAGCTTGCAGCCCAACAAAACAAATACGACAAGCACGTATCTGGACTGCAACAAAAGTTGGAACAAACCCAGCAACAACTGAAGGAGGTACAGCAACAATTGGAGCAACAAGCCAAAGCATTGGAACAGCAAGAATCGACTTGGAAGAGCCAACTGGACGAGGCGGCACAAGCCGAAGCATCCCTCAAGGCTCAACTCGACGAAAAGGTACAAGAATTGGAAGCGCAAATGCTCGAACTCGATCAACGTGACTCGACATGGCAGGTGAAATTGGATCAACGGGACTCGGACGCATCGAAGGTGGAGGAATCGCTCAAGGCACAGCTCGAGGTCATGGCGGAACAATTGGAACAGCGCATCATGGAAATTGCCGAACAGGAATCGACGTGGAACGACAAATTGGAACAAACCACCAAGGAGCTGGAAGTCCTACAAGGCGAGAAGAATACCCTGGAAGTGCAATCCGAGCAGCTCCGATCGGAACACGAATCGCTCCAGAAAGAGTTGGAAGGGCTACAAACCGAAAAGAATACGCAGGCGGAGCAGTTGCAGCAGCTCACGTCAGAACACGCCGAACTTGAAAGCGAAATGGTGCAAATGGCGGCGGATCATGCCAGCCAGCGCAAGCTGTTGGTAGGCCAAATTGACTGGTTGACCAAAGAAAAGGAGACGCTGCGACTGCAGGCATCGCAAGCTAGCGCGGGAGCAAAGGGACAAGCCGAAATAGAAGGCCAAGTGGCGGCGCTGCAAGCGGAAAAGGAGAAGCTTTCCATGGAACTGGAACAAAGCAAGAAGGATCATGAGTCTACACTGGCCAACTTGAAACAGCAACTCTCCGACAAATCGGTCCGACTCGAGGCTGCCATCGCGGCAGAGTTTCGTAATAACGAATCTTTCTCCTCGCAGCAGATGCTATTGGAACAGACCGAACAGGAGCGCGAGCTTGTACTAGCGGACTTGAAACAGGAGCATGCATCTGCTGTGGCGAACCTCAAGAAGCAACTATATACTCGACAACAAGAGCTGGAAGCAGCATTCTCAAATCTGAAAGCCTTGAAAAAGGAAAAGGATGCCATGGCACAGCAACTGGCTCAAAAAATAGTGGTGGCTCATGAGCAGGGACAAAAGCACAATGCTGCTCTGGAAACTCTACAGCGACAGTTGGATTCCAAAGAGGAGCGAATCACATCCTTGGAAGACCAGCTCATGGATTACGAAGATCTGAAGGAGCAAGTTGAGGCTCTGGAATCACTCAAGCTCGAATTGGAATCCAAGGACGAAAAGATAGCGTATCTAGAGGACCAACTTGCCTTTATGGATTTTTTGAAAACTCAAGTCGCCACTCTGGAAACACTACAGCAGGAATTGGAATCCAAGGAGGACAAGATTACTGAACTGGAGGAAGTGGTTGCCGACATTGATGATTTCAAGAATCAACTTGCTGCCAAAACGACTGTAACGACAATGTTGCGATCCCAAAATGATAGACTAAAGCAAACGAATAAGGAATTGTTGCAGCAGGTGGAGGAGAAGAAGAAGGAGCCTACGACGGATTCGGCTGATCAAGGTGGAAGTACCAGTGCCCGTTCAAAGAAACTCGAAGCTCGAGCCGAAGGTACCCGTATCAGAATGCTGGAAAATGATATCATAGAATTGAACAACAAACTCGAGTCTGCAAAGCGGGATATGGCAACTGGTGCGGAACGGAAAAAGTTGCGAGAGGACCTTCAAGGGAAAAAGCTACAAGCCGCCCTGGGTAAGAACGGGGCCTTGAAAGAAAAGGTCACCACTCTGAAACAAGAGGTTGACAGTCTCACAAAGCGACTGAAGGGAGAAGCCCCGGAGAAGACTGCTTCCGATATTGACAAGTCGTCAAGCCATGACAGGGACGCCAAGGTTCTGAAACGCAAGAATGAAAGACTCAAGGCCTCTCTTTTGGCAGCAAAGAGATCGGAAGCGACTCTTGCAGGGGAACACGAACGGTTGAAAGCCAATGCCTCCAGCCTGGATGAAATGCTGGCTGAAAATCAAGCCAAGACGGATTTACTGCAAGCCCAAGTCAAATTTTTGCAGACTCAGTTAGATGAAGCATACGCCCAGGAGAATCGGACACCGGGGAGAAGAAGCCGCATATCAGCCGCACAAAGGCCATCCTCGCCACCCGCAAGAGTCAATTCACCCCCCAATGACAGTTCCGTCCTATCACCCGGCAGGAGAGAGAGCTCACGCTTCCGTAGCTTTCTTTCCAGTAGGGTCTTTGGTGAAGGTGGCAACAAGAATGAAACAGCAGACAACGCGCAGCAAGGAAACGCCCAACAACGCTAGCTATCTACAAGAAGTAGTTCTCACATTTTATAATGATATAGATAACTGATAAATGGCACCATTTATTACAGAATCAATCATGGTACAAATGACTGCCCGTAGGCACTGCCTAAGCCCTATCGAATTCGCCCGCTTTTGTGATTTTGTTATTCGTTTTGAACACATGGCCATGGGAACTCTTTTTTTATTTTCTCCAGATCAAAGAAAAGTGGACCGCTGCCACTCTGTGGGGCGGCAGCCTGCTTATTGTGGATTCTCCAGCCATGCTGAACCCACAATTGATCAACACCTCAAAGGGTAAAAAGCTACCGCATGATGAGTTGCAGAGTTGGGGAATAAATGTTATGACTGTCAGTTATTTGTTAGAGCTCTTATCCCCTATCCAGATCTTTTATGGTCCCCTCAAGGGCTACGTCATTTCGCTTTGGGACTTACTCTGATCCATCAAAGTTGTCCCCTGAAACACCCCAGACCACTCCTGTGATGTGCCCAAGCTTGGGATGCTGCTGGTCACTGGGAATGTCTCCCAACCATCACCAATCTTGGTCCAGGGCATTGAACCAACAGAAAACAACAAACAATCAAAGTCAAGACAAAACACGTCCAGTCAGTTCCAACCTCATGGAACCCGACTGAATCTTAGTTAACATGTTAACCAGATTTGTGCAGGCAGGTTCGCACTGAACATCAATGATTCGTGCAGCCACACGCTCCGCATGCAGCTGACAGAAATCAAATTTGACATCTTCTCGAGAGCAGACGCTATCAAGGCTTCAGCCTACCCCCCATGAAGATGCACAGGCATGCGGTTCCATCTGAAAAAAGCTTCCAGCATGTGGTGGAAGTCTCCAAAAGAACTGAAGAAATGGATCTTGTTTCCATCTCTTTAGGTCTGCAGCTCGGAGTGATTAGTGCCAAGCTTGTCTTTGAGAAGGGCCAAAATTTCAGAATGGAGCCTGGGGCTTTTTGCCAACAAAGTCATGACAAAGGGAGCATTGTCGGGCATGCTGTGGTGTCAGTGGAGTCAGTTAGTTGTGTTGTCAGCAAGGAGTGACATCAAAGAAGAAAGAGAAGTTCAATAGGTGGACACACACAAATTCTTACATTGAAACTAAGAATGAAAAGTTGAAGTCACATCATCAAACAAACAATCAGCTATGAAAGTGAAAGGAAGTTTGGCTGAAACTTTGGTGCTAGTGGAGATTGATCCTAGAGCAATCTCAATGTTTTATTTAGTCATTCTCAAGGCATTTTGTGGAATGACGGTTTCACAGTTGCTGTTTTGTAGGAAATTGAGAAAAGATTTTGGAGCAGCTGGGTTTCAAGGTTGTCCCATGCCACATGTGCATGGCCAACAAAAGGATCAATGGCAAACAATTCAAAGTCTTATCACGTGTGGATGATCTGAAGATCTCTCACAAAGGAATGACAGTGGGGGGCCAATTCATTGAGTTGCCAATCAAAAAGCATGAGAACATCAACATTGCAAAGCTGAAGTCTTCAAGAGGCAAAGGGCATGATTGCTTTGGAATCACTTTGGTTAGTAAAAACACCCACTTCCTACACCCACCTAAAACAGGTCAGTGGACATGGGAACTGAGTGAAATTGCTAGGAGGTCAAACAATTGGTGACACTGATTAGCTGCTAACAAAAACAAATGCATGCTAAGAGAAAAAAATTCAAGAGAATTAAAATGTTAAAAAACTGTTTTTAAAACCTATTCTTTTCAGAAGCTAACAAGCCACACAAAGCAACAGCTTGTTTTAAATTTGTGCCCGCACGTTGTGATTTGTCATTGTGAATGTTTTTCTTTTGGCATCCTTGTTGTGAGTTTCCTCAGCAAAAACAATCACGAGATCATGTTGCCGACCTTTTTTTTTGCATCCATTGGAGACATTCAAATTTGGATTCACAGCCCTTGAACATGTTGGACAAAGTGTTGATTTGTTTGTGCATGTGTTGTTTTGAATTTTGAATGATGTCCCAAATGCTTCACAAACATTTTTGTTCATGTGCCTTGCCGACCACCCCCGATGTGGCCACTGCAGCCACCCACGGAACTTCATCCAGCTGCAGTGGGGTACAATTTTCAGGAGCCACCAGTGGATAGAACCATTTTGTGCTAAATTAGCTATGCAAATGTGTGCAAAACCTACCTTTGGTGGAAATGGGAAAACATGTGCAGATTCGGAACAACACCTCCCATGCGGGAGGGCACTGGTTCAAAGAGGGTTGTGGCGTGCACCGCAGACTTGCACCAATGTGCCACAACCCTCCTCAGAGTTAACCGCTGCAAACTCCAATGCCGTTTTGTCAAATCTTTTCGCAGACCAGTGCTGAAAAGATTCAACGACCGAAAACTCATCTTTGCCCCCTTTCAAATCAACACTGTTAGCTGGCCCCCTTTCGAGACAGCTGTCATGCATCGTTTTTAGCTAGCAGTTTGTTAGACATGATGGCATAGTGTTGGCGCATTTTGGGGAGCTAATTGGGGTCGTTATCAGTAGTTGACATACACCCCCTTGAAAAGGTGTACTGTTTTACTATAGAAAATCGTGTTGTAAAAAACCGACGGCTCGGAACCCACCTTAAACTAGCACACAAGTGAACAGGACCTCAGTCTTCAGAGTCACAGCTGAAGAAGCTAGGAGCAAGCAGTTCCAGAAGCTATCAGCAGACTTTGAAGCAAGCCTCAAGGAAAGGCTAAAGAAAGGATATGAACCACTTGAAGAGTCAGAAGAACTCTTTGATGGCTCTGATGCAAGTGTTGTACATTGGGAGAAGAGTCCTACCTATGGCCCATAGGAAGACGAAGGCCCCCAACACCCAGACGAAACAAAGAAGGCAATGCCAGAACTGGAAGAAGCAGATGAACTCCAGCATGAAGCATATGACAGATACGTAACTGCAAGAGTCTGTGTGCCTAAAGAGGGAGAGATGTCTTAGGGCACAGTCATGAACAGGAAGAGAAGAATAGATGGTGAGCTCCAGGGATGCTCCAATGCGAATCCAATCCTGGACACATCTATCTATGAAGTTGAATTTGATGACGGTAGCACAGAGGCTTACTCGGCTAACATCATAGCTGAGCACATCTACTCGCAAGTGGATGGAGAAGGCTACACTCAGCATGTCCTAAATGAGATTGTAGACCACAAAAAGGACAGCACGACAGTCTCCAAGGAAGATGGGACCATCACCACCAAGGCCGGAAGAAAGCTCCCAAGGCAAACAACCAAGGGATGGCAGTTCTTATGCCAGTGGAATGATGGGACCACCTCTTGGCGCCCACTCAAGGATGTGAAGGAATCACACCTACTTCAAGTGGCCCAGCATGTCATGAACAATGGTCTTGCAGAGGAACCTGCCTTTGCTTGGTGGGTTTCCCACACCGTGAAGAAACGGGACATGATCATCAAGGCCATGAAGAAGCGATACTTTAAGATCCAGCAGAAGTACGGAATTGAGATCCAGAAGAATGTCCAGGAAGCCCAAGCCTTGGACACCAAAACATGGACCACCTTCTGGATAGACGCAATAAGGAAGGAAATGAAGAACTGCTCTAAGACCTTCGAGATCCTGCCGGAAGGATCCAGGATCCCGGTAGGGCACACCCACATCAAGTGCCATTTGATCTTTGATGTCAAGCATGGATCATTGGAGAGGAAGGCGCGTTATGTGGCGGGAGGACACATGACGGCTCCTCCAGCCTCGATCACCTACGCAAGTGTTGTGAGCAGAGAATCAGTTCGCATAGCCTTTGTCTTAGCAGCACTGAATGGACTTGAAATAGAAGTCTAAGACATTGGTAACGCTTACCTGAATGCCCCAACCAATGAGAAGATTGTGATCACTTGTGGACTTGAATTCGGAGCACAATTCGAGGGAAGATTAGCAAAGATAGTAAGGGCCCAATATGGCTTAAAAGGATCAGGCCAAGCTTGGCGATCTCATCTTGCTAAGGTTCTGCTTGATGATGAGAACCTAGGATTCCACATGTGCAAGGCTGACAATGATGTCTGGTACAGGTCAGCAACAAAGCCAGATGGGACCAAGTACTATGAGTGCATCTTGGTGCACACTGATGACATCTTGTGTCTGTCAATGAACCCCAAGTCAATCCTAGACTACCTGGACCAGCGCTTCCTACTCAAGCCTGAATCCAGAGGGCAACCAAAGACCTACCTAGGAGCGGACATTGCCCCCTATTCGCACTCATGGGAGCCAGATGTCTACTACTGGAGCATGGGATCACACACCTATGTGAAAGAGGCAGTGGGGAACGTGGAATCACATCTTGAAGAACTAGGACTAGCACTGAAGAAGAAAGTGTCCACCGTCCTCCCCCATGAATACAAACCGGAGTTGGATGTTTCCAAGGAATGCAATGAAGAAGAGGTAAGCCAATACCACCAAAGGATCGGAGTCCTGCGGTGGGCAGTGGAACTTGGCAGGGTTGACATCTGCACTGAGGTGTCGATGATGGCAGCACACTGTGCCATGCCAAGGAAGGGCCACCTGGACGCCGTTTGGCACATGTTTGCCTACCTGAAGAAACATGACAAGTCCAAGATGGTGTTTGATTCAAGGTCACC
>ENA-ORBV01013433-ORBV01013433.1-microbial-mat-metagenome-genome-assembly--contig:-NODE-13433-length-12452-cov-3.567515_pt1 | contig 12452 bp, 18 predicted proteins | sample MGYA00237777_ERZ505514 | MGnify/ENA primary metagenome ERZ505514 (study PRJEB26160, sample SAMN06269048) | microbial mat metagenome | isolation source: Oligotrophic lake microbial mat | place... | reverse complement strand
CAGAAGACGGCATACGAGATTCGCCTTAGTCTCGTGGGCTCGGAGATGTGTATAAGAGACAGCTCCAGAATTAGTAGGAGACAGCCGCTTGGCAACGAATGGCTTTCTGCTTGGATTTGCTTCGGGCGATTTCAGCTCGGGGCCCTTGCGGTTGTCAGCAGCCTCTTGTTCCACCGTGTCCATCGCAGAGACAGAGTGATTTGGGGGTTGCAAAGACGCACCGGCAGCGACAGCGACTGTAGAAGCTTGTTTGGAGCTCATTTGAGCAATCTCGATACGCACATCTGATATTTGCTTCTCCTGCCAATGCACGCCCAATGAGAGTGGCACAGCGGTATCATAATAACCTAACCCAGACGTACCAACGCCGCGTTCTGTTGCTCGAAAGCTGCATTTTCTGCGTTGAAAATAGCTTGCATCTCACGCTGATAAACAAAGAATCAGAAACAAGTGCTGGTGATGAACGAAGGAGTAGCCGTGTGCATGCCTGCCGTTCTGGAGAAATGTAACTTTGAGCAGTGCGTTCGAATGCGCTGGAATTTGATAGTGCCTGCTGGTGCTGCTGCTCTAGATCCCGCAAAGTAGCCTGGTGCTCTTGGTTTTGTTGCTTCAATTTCATCTCCAGGCCTAGCTTACGAGACTGCAGGGCTGTGCAAGCTGCCTTGTCCGCAGCAATTTGAGATCGCAGCGAGGACGCATTGGCTTCGAGGTCCTGTCGATAAAAAAAATGCCACAGCAATGAGATGTTTGAACGCAGACTGCGGACGCACTTGTGCTTGGAAAAAAACCTTCAGCTCCGCCGTCAGACGCTCCAGCCGAGCCTGCTCTTCTTGCTCTTTGGCACAGTGGGCAGCGATTTCTTGTCGGATCGCAATCAGCTGAGTCTGCACAGCACACATGTTCGGAACTTAGTCTCTACTCCGGAGGAGAATAGAGCAAACAGGGCTTCCTCGTCACCTCAAGGTCTTTCAGACTCTCGCGGCGATGTTCACCAGCGCTTTGACCGTCACTCAGCGCTTTACGGTCAATCGATACCGCTGCCACCAAAGCATTATGTTTCGCAATCAGTTTAACGAGCTCTTTTTGGAGGTGTTGTAAATGCTCATTTTCAGAAACGGCTGCTTGACGACGGGATATCATGGACGCCATTCGTCGCCTGAAATCACACGCATGGGCTGACATTCTGGCAGCGAAAGGCTTGCACAGAAAAATTGGAGGTACCGATAATCCAAGATTTGATGCTTCGCTGCAACTAGATCCGCAAAGATGCCCTGGATCTCCGAATGGGCTTCGGCAGTTCGGTGTTTCAGAGCTGCGTTCTCTGCTGTGATCTCCGACAGCCGGTGCTCATATTGGTCGAGGATGCTGGCTTTGCTCGTCGGGTTTGCTGGATCCAGATCTTTTTCGTAACTGATGTTGCTTGCGCTAGCAATTTCGTGAATAATACAAGGAAGAAGCTGATCAGGATGGAACGCAGCAAACCGCAAGTCCGTACACGTACGTCAAGCTCTGAATAGAGCGACTAACTTCAGCAGATTTTGTTTGCATAGCTTCTTCGCGCTCCGCTAACAAAGCGAGCCTGCCAACGATTAGAGGCATTTGATCGGATGCCGCGATACGTCAGGTCCAATGAAGCACGTACTCTGTTTGAAGGGCTTGATTCTGCTTCTGCACCGCTGCCAAGGCGGCTTGTTTCGCGCGCAATTCGGATGCACATTCGGAGATAGCCTTGTCGTAGGTCGTCGTAACAGTTGCATTTGGGTCTGCCACGTTCAATTGTTCGAAGAAGTCTTTGAACTCGCTCATCTGATTTGCCATGAATGCAGTTAGCGGGGTTCAATCCCCACGATGCTGCATCGCAAAAACGCGTGGAACCTGCTGATCGGACAGAGCTCTACGCGCGAGCTCTGCTTCATCCCTTTTCATTTGAATGCTACTAAGCTCCGATGTCAATCGCCTTTTCTCGCTCTCCTTGCGACCAACCAGAGTCGAAAGCTCATCGATGGTAGTTTGGCTGCGTTGGACCGCTTGGCGAACAGTAGACAACAACATGTTTTTCTGCGTGATGCCAGATTTGAATCGCTCTGTACAATGCAAGAAGCGCACATTTAATCAACACGCAGGAGGTTTATTGGTGTGCATGGAAGTTACCATGGATTTCTCGGAAGCGCTCCAGATCTTGCTCTTGAACAGAAATCAAGCGGTTCTGCTCTGCGATCTGAGCCTCAAGGAGACATCGTTTGTGATCAACTGTCCATACCACACCACAAATCAGCCCAGAGATGAAAAAGAAGTCCGGTCCTCGATGCTGCGCCTACTTGCTGCAATGCATTCCTCCAGATGCAACAGTTTCGGGACGTCCTCAGCAGCGACCGTCAGCACCCGCTGAGCTAACACCGCCTGACGCTGCTGCTGCTGCTGAACGTTCTCAAAAGACTGTTGCACTACAGTTGATACAACTAGATCCGTGAGGAACCCGGGTGGATATAGTACGTGCATCTGTCGCGAAACCGTACCCGCAGCGAGAGATTTCGACTGCTCCTGCAAGCCGAGATCTTGTAGCGCGACCACACTGTCTAGCTTCATATGGATATCTCCTACAACAGATCTTGCCCGGTGAAGCCAGAAAGAGTAACCACATGGATTGAGAACTCGATGTCTAACCCTGGAAGTCTTCCTGTGCCTTGAGATGAGCAGCAGTTGTAGATGCTAAGACCTCCAGCTGCTGCACATGTTCGTGCTCCTTGGCTTGAAGCTGTTTACTGCGACGCTCATTGTGCTCAAGCTCCTTGGTCTAAATTCCAACGATGTAAGGGCAACGATGCCAAATACGCGCCACTAGGATCGCTGTACCAGGGTTTCCTGAGCAACTTCATTCTTGCGAGCATTTCGAAGAAGATTCTCTGCGCGACATCAGAAGTGTCATGCGAGATCTCAAACTCGGCAGCAGGTACCTACCCAAATGAGTCGTCAGAGCTCGATGTGGAGTGTCAGATGGCGCTGGGATCGACATTCTGAATGGTCTGAATGCTGAAATGGCATGCAACAAGTTGCCAACAACCAAGTCAGGCATGCGTATGATGATCACGACGGTGAAGTTTCCCGCCACCTCTCCTAATTCATCTTCAATGAAGATCAATGAAGACAGACATGAGGTGATCGTATATCGAATTAACAGATATTAGTGTTCCGACACGGCACTCAATGAAGTCGACCAGCGCATCGTCATGCCCATGATCCAGTTTCGCATCACTGATACAGAGATGGCAGAGGACTGGTCACCGCGGCAAGAGTCAGCTGGGAACGAGTTTCCAAGCAAAGCTGAGCGGCTGTGATCGGTCCAGTTCTTTCTGCGGCACGGTGTGTGCGTGTAACGCACGGATCCCTGTCTCGTGCTCACGACAGCGAGATTGCCCCTGACTGTGGCTGAGGTGCATCGCCGACAAAAGTAGAGAACTCGATGCCATCCCGAGAATACTTGCCACCCGGCAGCATGACCTCTTCACAGCGAGACCGATACTTGTGAGATTGTCGCACATACGCGAGATACTCGGGGAGCGACGCTGAGATGACGTTGTCTGCCGCTGTTGATTCAACAAAATTTGAGTTGGGGGAGATTCTGCCGATCGGACGAACGACTGTAATGCGTACCAACGACCGTTCTCCCTGGAATCAACATCCGATGTCGCTCCAACAGCAGCAGGTCAGACCAATACGCGCGTTTGCTATGGTCTAACAGCACAAAGTCGAAGCCATGTATTTGGTGTGCACCCTTGATTTGCTTCACAACGGAGAGCTGCAATGAAACCGCGATAATTAGTACAAGACAAACGTCACGCGTAAAAGACGTCTTACTAGAGTCCCATGTATCAAGATCGAGCGATCCATAACTCCAGCATGCGTAAGCAGCTGCTCGGTTCTCCGGAGCGCACGGATGTCATTGTCAACCGACACTAACCGCCAAGCAGGCCCCGACGTGGAGTTAGACTGTCGTAGACGTCTAGCAAACTGCAATGCAGAGTATCCAAAATAGGAACCCAACTCGAGTACAAGCCGTGGAGGCGGTGTCATCGTATCCATCGAGTGCTCCAAAATCTAGCACAAACGGTGCTGTGGTGATGAAGGCGTTCAACGAGCATCCGCCAATCAAGACAAACTATTGTACCTTCCACTTTATGGGACCCAAATGCATCATCCAATTTTCAGGAGACGCGCACTGAGTGTCAACAGCGCGCAAGATAGCATCGACATCACCGCGCTGTGTGGTGGCTAACACATGTTGTATGAGCTCGTCCTCTCGAGATGGGCGGAGACGGGGGCGCGGAGCTGTAGTATCTGCCGCGGTGGTGCTGAACAAACGCCGAAATGATGCCCTGATATCATGGCGGCACATCTGCCGATTGATTTGGCGCATGTTTGACACGTTTCGTGCATGCCCCATGGCTCCGACAGATCCACCGGATTTGGCGTGGCGCGGTCGAGAAACAAGCATTTGGATTTGTTCTTGACGGAAAGCGGTCACAATCTACCAGCAGCATCGACTTTCCACTTGATTGATTCTTGTTTGATTGCTGAAGAAGTGCTCGAATCTTCTCTCTGATCGTGTTGACGCTGATCCGCGATGGCTATGAACAACCTGTTCAAAGGCGTGGCCGAGTTCTTCACTCCAGTTTTGACCACGTCTGCGTTCTATGAGGTAAATTGGTAACTAATTTCAATGTCGTGGCTTCTTGCTATTGTTTCTCCAGTGAGAGTTTCTTATTCTGCATGTTGTCCTGTTGGCGACATCTACAGAAAGGCGTGTTGACCCCCGAGGAGTTCGTGCGTGCGGGTGATCATCTCGTGTACAAGTGCCGAACGTGGGAGTGGTGAGTTGCAGATTATCCGCTTGCACCGAACAGATAAACACCGTCCATACATATTCTTCAGTTATTTTCACCTGGTGTCCGTGCAGGGCATCCGGTGATGCCGCCTACGCTAAGCCGTACCTTCCAGCTGACAAGCAATTCTTGATCACGCGCAACGGTAAGATGCGCATGCAAATTTACGTTTTCCCCCACTGCCATTCAAAGAACACCCCGTGGTTCAATCTGTGCACCAGTGCCGTCGATGAGACGCGCCAACGCATACGAGTTACACGACGCTCGGGAGCAAGTGGTTGAGAACTCAGCCACAGATGGGGAAGGCTGGTTGTCGACACATGAGGATCGCAAGGATCAAACACCGGCGCATGAGCTGCAGGACATGGATGATTCACAGCCCGCCCAAGCCAAGTCACAGGTCATGTCTCAGGTACCGCACCTGCATGCTCCGGCATTGTAGTGATATGATGTGACCTCATCTATGTTACCCGATGTGAACGACAGGCGGCCGCACAGATGGCCTGTCTCACCATCGATCAACAGTATGTGGCTGCGCCAAAGCGTCAGGTAAACTTTTCGTTGCTTGGGTGATCGGATGTTAAACACCATTGCTCACCTCACGTGGTTACAATATTATCGTTTCTCCGTGTGGAGTCACAGGCGTCTGATGATGCTCATGCCCTCGGCTTCGTGCCCCTGTCCAATGCTGGGGACGAGATACCTGATCTGGATGAGTTCGAAGAAGACAATGTGCTAGCAGCGAATGTAGGTTTACCCACTCACATGTTGACATGGCTTGACTGCTGCGCTGAGATTCTGGATAACAAGGCGTCTGACTTAACGCATGCTCCGTTCGATCTACCACCAGGAGGCGGACGCGAATACGCTCAATTTGACTCCTGCCGTCGCCGCCCCAAGCAAAGCAGCTGGCAATGTCGGCACAGGGACATCAGCCAGCGGCCTGCAGCGCGGTACCAGCAACGATGCGCCTGTAATGCGAGCATCAGAACCGGAGGATGATATATTACGGACGTAAGCACACGTGTGACTTGATACTCGGTGGTGGCATGGCGTTTTCACTTACTGTCTTACTGTTTGGGTTGCGTTGCTCTCAGGCGCACGTACGACCTTAGTATAGTGTACGACAAATACTATCAGACGCCACGCGTATACATGTTCGGATACGACGAGCATCGCAGCCCGCTACCACCACAGCGTATCATGGAAGATATCAGCGGGGACCACGCTAATAAGACGGTGACGGTGGAGAATCACCCGCATCTGCCCATACCTCATCTCAGCATACACCCCTGCAAGGTACTGCGTTGGTGTGGTTATGCAATACAGGGAAAAAAAGCAAGGCATGATGTTGCCTGATCTCTGATGATCGGTGTGTTGTATTGACTACAGCACGCGTCCGTGATGAAGCGCATCGTGGACCAGCTGCAGATCGCTCGCGAGCGAGAGGCGGAGGCCAAGCATGCAGGTGAGTGAGGGCATCGTCATTATCACGGCAGCGTTCACACTGCTTGCTGCTCTGTACTGCATCATCGCCTCGAGCCCGCCTTACTGACCTTGTACGGTGTGCTCTGCAGCGTCCCCGATGAAGAGCGCCAAGCAGGACGCCGCCGGAGCGAAGTGGTCCCGTATCAACGTGGAGGAGTATTTATTCTTGTTTCTCAAGTTCATTTCCAGTGTGATCCCCACCATTGAGTACGACTACACGCTGTCCGTGTAGCTGAGTCACAGTGTGAGCTCGGGCTGTGAACCCAATACAGCAGAATCCACTTCGCAAATCTATTTTCAGATATGGTGATCAGCGTACTTGCTCCGGAGTTTCGGAAAAAGCAGACGACGTTTGCTCTCCCCATGCGCTGATCGCCTCTTGAGGCACCAGTAGGGCAGTGGTGTTGGTTTGGACTCAGTCCAATTTCATAGGGCAAGGCCCTGTATCCTGACGGTTGCGGAAGCTTGCCATTTCCAGTGTTGCTTGTACGGCATCTCGAAGGCGTTGTGCGCGCGGAATTCAGATTCTTGTCATCTTAGCGTGCTCCGCACAAGTTTGCGCCATCGATTTCGGGGCTGTCAAACGTCGCATAGAGAGACCTCACTAATTTGGATATCAACTTCGCAAAGGGTTAGCGTATCGCTCGCTAGATCTGCTCACCTCGCCATCCGCTAGCAGTTCATCATTCCGATGTCGAGTGACGTGGATACCCAGTCTCAGGCGGGAAGCAGCAACTACCGCTTTCTGGTGGGCGTGTTCCTCGCAGCCACGGGATCTGTTATCAGCAATCTTGGTTTGAACTTGCAGAAGTTGACACACGTTCAGATAAGCAATTCCGCCAATAATGCGCACGGTGAATCTCCCTCGACCACGTCATCGGCTTCACCGCAACCTGCATCTTCATCCCAGCCGCGCTCCCCCTACTTCATGCACCCAACATGGGCACTGGGGCTGGTGCTGGTCATCGTGGGCAGCGTGGCGGACTTCGCTGCACTAGGTTTTGCTGCGCAGACGATCGTGGCCCCGCTGGGCGCGTTTACACTGGTGTCAAACGTGTTCTTCGCGCCGTACTTCTCGGGCGAGTCCGTCAGCAGGTACATTACGCCATGTGATTGCCAGGCTGTGTAAACAATGTCACCGTGTTGGGTGGCCGTAGTCATTTATCAGCCCAGCCCATGCATTCGGCGTTGATTTCATTGGGTTCTGAGTCGATCGTGGTTTGGATCTGATAGGCGTGACGTCATCTCGACCAGCGTGATCGTGATCGGCTGCGTGCTGGCCGTGGCCTTCGCGTCACACGCCAGTGAGGAGATGTCGTACGTGTCGTTTCATCGCTGCTTGTTGGTCTTTATCTCATTCGGATCGATTTCTGCACTTGTTTACTCATCCCGCTCTGCGATCGCTTCCTGGCTCAGATTTGACGAACTGTTCTCCTTCTTCACCACATTCCGCTTCTGCCTGTACATGGTGGTGATGTCCCTGTTCATCGGCATCGTGTACTGGGCCGTCAGGGAGATTGAGACTACAGAGTCCCAGCCGGATGGTCGATCCAGTCTAAGCTACCGCAGGCTGCACAAATTCCATCGCTTCGGCTACGGTGCGCTATCAGGAGCCGTCGGAGCACAGTCCGTGCTGTTTGCCAAGAGTGCGTCTCAATTGGTTCACGAGGGACTGTTCTCAATGCTGCTGCGATACGAGACCTATCTCGTTATAGGAGGTACGCGTGTTGGGGTTCATATGCATGCTAAGGGACACCATACTGATCGTGTGGTCGATGACGTGATGTTGGCGCAGCTATGTGCTCCACCATCTTCCTCCAGATCAAGTGGCTCAATCAGGGCCTGCAGCGGTTCGATGCCCTGTACATGGTGCCCGTGTTCCAGGCCTTCTGGATTGTGTTCTCCGTAATATCGGGTCTGGTGGTGTACGACGAAGCCAAGGATATGAGCCAAGAGGAGGCTGGCATGTTTACTCTAGGGGTAATCGTGACGGTGGCTGGGGTGTACAGTCTCTCACAGCGACCCCACGCGGCATTGGATGGTGACAGCACTGATGGCGGGCAAGGTCACTCCACCATTCAGCATGCGCGAGCATCATTGGCTATTCCCGTACAGGTATGACCTCGTATGATGGCGTTGCTCTGGGCGTTAGACTGCCATCGAAACAGTTGTGTTAGTATTGTCAGGGTTTGTTTTTCTACTGTGTGCAATGCTCACTCGACTGTGATTCAGTGCCGTCTCATTCTCATCGATTGCTGCTTGATCGATTCAGGTGGTGGTTGAGTCCCCTAATCACAAGCGAGGCTCGCGTTCTGGCTTCTTCACAGCCCTGCCGCAATCTGACCCTGATGACCTGGAGATGATGCCGCTGCGCTCAGGCGGAGCTCGTGCGGGCAGTGCTTCCACATCCTCCAGACCGTCATCCCCGCGCACGGCACCCCAGACCGGCTCTGCTCTGACTGACAGCAGTGAATGGGTTCAGCGCAGTAACAGCACGGGCTCGGTGAATCAGGGATCTAGTGCTGCTTACGGCAGTGGTAATGCAGGGACTGCAGCGGCCAGACAGCTGCGAGGAGAGGTCCAGCTGTTGCAACAGATGCTGCAGAGCGATGCTCACAGCACAGGTGAAGGTGGCGGTGACGCGGGTGATATATCCCCCTCTGCACTGCGATTGGACAGTGCACTGGGTGCTGACAGCACGTCAGATAGGACTGATTCACCGGTGGGCGCAGAGGCGAACAAGCGAGGGGCTGCCAATTCATCATCGGCGTCTAGAAAGGTCATCATCAATAACATCTTCATCATCGGTGGTGGCTCTGGCAATGGCAGCACCAGCAATGCTCCTGCGAATGGAGTCACAGTCGCTGCTGCAGCTGCAGCCGCTGCCGCTGAGGCGGTGTCCGCTGTATCCCCGGTACTGGACTCCAGCAACACAGGCGGGGTGCTACCTCGATCATCGCCGCGCTCGTCTGCGGCAGCAGCGGCCAAGGTGTCGCAGCGGTGATTGTGATCACCATCGTGCGTATGGTGATCAGTGGTGGAACCACCTGCGTTCAGATGGAGGCAGACCTACCGCTGATGGCTGGATGACGTGGCGGGTTTGACGTGTGCTGTTTGTGATGTGATGAGCAATGTACCCCCTTTTTGCTTTTATATTATCTCGACAGTGTAAGTAAAGTAAATTGTCGCATTCGATAAAAGTTGGTCGCAAGATCGATCTGAGCTCGATAGCGATGAGGTCTGGTAGTCCAGCGGCTCTGCCTCGCGTCTCGGCCGCAGGTGAGGTATGAGCCGAGCGGACAGCTTGAGTGGAGACAAGCTGCCGATTGCAAATCCAAACTGCCGGTGATGACCACATCCTGCGTCACTGGCTCCGGTCCAATGCATTTCTTGCGAGTCTGATGCAGTACTTGCCCGAATGGGATGCCGAATCAAGAGGCGTGCAATGCTCGTTAAAGCATTATGAAATTGATGAGAATCTCATCCGCCACTGAAATAGCACGCAGCAGCAACGTCATCAGGTCTACCGCTGCAACATACCAGACAATACACGCAGCGAGTGAAGCATTATTACCTGACTGGCGGGATCAGGGCGATTTCATCGCGAGCCTTTAGGACCAGATCCGCATCTGGCACACGGTGCATGACACGCACGCTGAGTGTGGCTTGCAGAGAATCGAACGCGAATTGAATCAACGCAATCGCTTACCGATGGCAACGTACTGCAGATTGACCGCAAGTACCATGGTGGGGAACATCTCCCGCAGTGCAGGATAGGTCTCTTGCAGGTGCTCCACCAGCTGCTTCACCGTAGGCGCATCTGGTTCAGCCAATTCAAGTCTCAGAACAGCTCCTGACAGAGCATTGAACACAAATCAGCAGGACATCAGCACTGCACCTTGCGGTAGCACCACTTCGATCGAGCTGGACCCGATAACATCCTTACAGCGAGCGAACAGCAACACCGTCAACTTCATCTTTTGCTCCAAGTTGGCCTGATTACGACGGATTAGCTAAACGGCGCTAACCCAGAATTTCAATTTCTCGTTTCAAAACGTCAACTGTCGCGCTCGCGAACGCTCGCTGTGCTCTGTCTGGTTTAAATCAGCAAGCAGGCAATGTCTGCCCCCGTCGCTGCACCCGGTAATTGCCATTCTATCTCGCAAGCAGTGCACCGAAGCTGAGCTCTCGTGTGCTTGGATCGCTGTTGGCGCGTTGATTGGTCCAATCAGGCGCCTCGCTGCAGAACTACAACAATGAATTGGTCAAGTGCCTGGAGGACTTGAGGGAACGACGTGATGCATTAAATCGCGTGGTACGCTGCGAATCATTTGCACTGCTGTGCATAAGTTTGCCGCTTCTGGCAGTGCTAGTGCTGATGCCATCATACCGTGGATGGTAGATCTCGAAAGAGGAGAAGCAGAAGGTCGAGGTGCAGAAGAAGATTTTTGCACTCACTGAGCAGTTACACAAGATTAACGATGGCCTCGCTCAGGTTCGAACGCAGTATGCACGGTGTCGCTCGCCGTCATCTCATCAATCATTGACATCACGCCCCGGCTGCTCTCTGCACATCCGCACAGAAAATCGCTGCTCGCAACGACTACGACACCACCATCCAGGAGACAGAGGCAGCCTACATGAAGATACTCGAGAGCTCACAGACTTTGCTACACGTGCTGAAACGAGAGACGGTCAATCTCTCGCAGCGCAAGCCGTTTGGCTCTCCCCAGCGACAGGGCGCGGCCGCGCCGATAAGCAGTGGCGCATTCGGACCAGATGATCGTGAGAGATCAGCGTACGCGTACCCTTCCTCGTCTGCAGCAGCAGCAGGTGTTGGGTCACATTATGCACAGTCATCACAGTACTACAGTCAGGGGCACGAGGATAACTGAACAGCGGGTCCAGCCTCTGGGTGCTGACGAAGACATCGGTGAATCGCTAAGATGCGGCCGGGACCGCGTGTCGTGGGTTGTTTGAACCTATTGGTGGTGCCTGAGCATCAGTAGCAGTGTCTTCGAGACCGATCAGACGTGTTATCAGTCGACCAAGTCACGCCAGGTACACTCATACGTTGTGATGATGATATCGCGGAGTTACACGTCTATGTACTGAGCAAATAGATTACATGGGTTACGGCACCAGACGGCTGATTGCATGCAAGTGCCATACTATTGCGGCTTGGGCTTGTTGACATCCGCAGGCTTTGCGGCCGCCACCCCACCGAACAGCTGCTCCATGCTGACAGGCTGATCCCCTGACAGCAGGGGCCTCATGCCCGCCGCAGCGCTCACTCCTGCACCTGCACCAGCGAGGGGACCCAGTCCTCCACCCAGTACACCGCCTCGACCTAGTCCCATCACACCTGCTGGTCCCAGAGGGATAGCTCCCAGCTTGCTGGACGCCGCTGTGTCATCACCACACAACAAGCGATGGGTCAGTCCGCATGCGATAAAGCACCCACCAAACGCTGACATGACCAGTGTATGATCAACATCAAGTACTGCAGTGATACCTGCTTCAGTAGCAGCTCGGTCTGCCGCAGTGGGGGCTGGTGCTGCTGCTGCTGCTGCTTTACCCTTCTTGCCTCCCTTCTTCTTGCCTGACTTCTTGCTCGCCGCTGCAGAGCAGACCAAATAGGCAGCACACATCGTGTTATCAATCATGCACTATACAGCACGTGCACCCACTATCCTACCTGCTGGTGGCTGATCGTCATCTGCATCCTCCTCCTGTACCTCTGGCCCCGCTCCACCAGCAGACAGCTGCGCCATCAGGCGATCCATGTCCTCCACACTCATCATAGGATTCCCTGCTGCTCCGTCACCAGCACCAGCTCCCAGCATGCCGGGCATACCCATTCCCATCTGCATCTGCATCTGAATGGCCTCAGCGTTGGGGCCGCCTGCTGCCATCTGCTCCTGCATTGCACGCATTCCAGCCTCCCTGCGATGGCCGTCAAGCAAGCGGCACAGCACGCGTTGAGAATAATGCACTTGGATGTGCCAAAATGAATGGGCCTAGATAGAGCCCGCATGCCATCACAGGTGGTAGAGGCTATCTCAAACATAGCTTCAACCAGTC
>ENA-ORBV01013432-ORBV01013432.1-microbial-mat-metagenome-genome-assembly--contig:-NODE-13432-length-12452-cov-4.488970_pt1 | contig 12452 bp, 12 predicted proteins | sample MGYA00237777_ERZ505514 | MGnify/ENA primary metagenome ERZ505514 (study PRJEB26160, sample SAMN06269048) | microbial mat metagenome | isolation source: Oligotrophic lake microbial mat | place... | reverse complement strand
ATCTACTCATGCTACGCGGCGTCTTCCCCAACCACAAAATAAGAGCCCCCCGCAACGGCGACGTCGGTGTCCTCGCCACAAAAGCAAACTTGGACGACCAAGGCAAGCAAGCCCTCAAAACCCTCTGGGAAGGCGTATCACGATGAACACAATCCAATGGACCCGCCGCAATCTCCTCAAAGCCTCAGCCGCACTCCCCCTCCTCGCCCAAGGCCAGCAGCGTATCGACTCGGTCAAAGCCTGGGCCATGCCCCTCCTCCCCACCGCCCGCTTCGGTACCGCCGAGTTCAAGGGCGATCAAGACCCCGCCCGCTACCGCTGGTACGGCCCCTTCTCCCAACTCTCCGGTTCGATCCTGGTCGAGATCAAAACCACCGGAGGCCTCACCGGCTACGGCCTCGGCGGTGGAGGCTCTGCCGCCGTCCACATCATCGATAACCACCTCCGCGACCTCCTCCTCAAAGCCGACCCTGCCAACATCGAAGCCCTCTGGGAACAGCTTTATTCCTCATCCCTCTTTTACGGCCGCAAAGGCCTCGCCATCCACGCCATAAGCGGCATCGATCTCGCCCTCTGGGATCTCGCAGGCAAAACCGCCAACCTCCCCGTCTACAAGTTACTAGGCGGCGCAACCAAAGACAAAGTACCCGTTTATCTAACAAGCAGAAACGTAGACTTCGGCCTCAAGCAAGGCATCAAAGCCTTCAAACTCCCCATCGACAGCACCCCCCACCAAGGCAAAGACGGCATGCGCAAAGCCGTCGCTGAAATCGAAGCGGCCCGCAAATCGATCGGCCCCGACACAGAACTCATGATCGACGTTCTTTGTCGTTGGGACGTCCCCTACACCCTAGACATGGTCGACCGTCTCGCCCCCTCGCGACTCATGTTCATCGAAGAACCCCTCTCCCCCGACGACATGGCCGGCTACGCCCAACTCTGCTCTGAAGTGAAGTCCACCCGCATCGCCAGCGGCGAGCACGAATACACCCGCTACGGCTTCGAAAATCTGATCGCCCGCAAAGCCGCTCACATCCTCCAGCCCGACATCACCTGGAGCGGAGGCCTCACCGAACTACGCAAAATCGCCGCCCTCGCCAGCGCCCATCAGCTCCCCATGATTCCCCACCGAGGCGGCAGCGTCTACGGTCTCAACCTGATCCTCGCCACAGCCCACTGCAACCTCGCCGAAAGTTTCGGCGTAGGCGAACAAGGCAACGAGATCATGCAAACCATGTCGCCACGCTTCGCCGATGGCTTCCTCTACCCCAGCGCAAAACCAGGCTTCGGCGTGGAAATCACCGCAGCCATGATCAAAAAATACGCCACTAAGGCATAAGTTGCTTCTTCAAATGATCCACAACAATGCAATGTTCCTGTTGCGGGCTGAAAAGCACCATCTCGACATCCTGACTTACAGCAATAGTGTGTCCAGGAGGCCAATAAAACAAATCCTCACCATGAACTTCTTCCTTCGATCCATCAAGGTAAGTCACCGTCAATGCGCCTGAGATCATATAGCCCCAGTGCGGCGATTGGCAGAGGTCATCTTCGAGACCTTTTAGCAGCGGCGCGATATCCACTCCAGCTGCCATCGAAAAATACTCGCCGGCCATCTTGCTATAACCACTCGCGTCGCCAAAATCCAGCACCTGACGGGCGATGGCGCCAGGGATATTAATTTTCTCGGGTACGGCTATCTTTGCTATTCGCATAAGGTTTGATATCAAAAGATAGCAACTTGTCTCAAACTACGCAAGAGAAGGCTTACGTTGCAGCTTCTTTATCAAGCAATGTTGGCCAATTCAACACAATCGAGATCATCGACACTTCCCCCAACGTCGTCGGCAACAAAAAGTTCTGCCCATAATGAGAAACAACAAAGTTGTTACGCCGATTGTTATTCCCATCAACTTTGGCCTTGAACAGCACTTACCGTGCCGAAGAAAGCGTTCCTGAAGGAAAAGACGAGACCGAAGCCGGAGAGGGAAAAGAAGCGGGCGATGCGAAAAACCTTACTTGAAAATCGCCCGTAGTCTTTCGGCAATCGTTGCTGTGGACGGAACTCCGCCCCGGTATAGGCGTCACGACGGAGCTGTATCCTTGGAATTTGGCTCCACGAGTCCGAAGATATCTTTGTTCCGATACAGAACGGTAGGAGTTCCGTATCCGCGGCGGCGGTCTGACGCACTCAGTTTGTCTACTTCAATCAATGTGTAATCTTTTGGCAAGCCCAGCGATCCTAACGCTTCATTCAGGCTCGCTCGCATGCGGGTCGTGTTGACGCATCCACCCTGAGTGAGAAAAACAAGATCGCGCGCAGAAAACCGTTCCGCTGGATTAGCATTTCCAGAAAACACGATGACAATCGTAATAATGAATAACCACCGCATGAGGTAGAGATTACCATGAGGCGTCGAAGTTTTTGTCCTCACTTGGAGCCACAAAGGCATCTTCCATCCTCACCACAATTGGCCAAACTTCCATGCCGCAACCCGCGCGGCTGTTCTTTAAGAACACTCACCGCCTCAGCAGTTCCTCCGGCGATGTTCACTTTCATCAGCGGCCCCTTCAGCGGCGCTGCCCCGTAGTCTACTCAATCCCCCTCTCAGAAGGCTTCAAGCCCCGCTGCCAAATAAAACAAAGTGTTGCCAATCCGCGGCGAGAAGCTGCTTCTCGCCGCGGATTGGCAACACTATTTGTCCATTCAAAGCCTTTAACTCCTCTTACGGCGATTCCAATATGCTGCAGAAATGAGCCCAATACCAACCAGTGCGTAGGTTCCTGGTTCAGGAATTACCTCAGCTGGAGGTGTGCCCCCGCCACCAGTAACTACACGAAGAGACACTGTTTCTTGGCCGCCCGTTGCGCTTGAGGCGTTAGCTGAAACACCCAAAAACAGATTGGGAAATGCTGCCAGCAACTGATTAGCAGATAAAGCTTGTTCCTCGTCCAGCCTAAAGCCGTAGCCGGCGTTCCCGACTCCGGAAAAAGCGTCCGTGATAACGAACGGCGCAGTCGTAGAAAAGGTTCCCAGCAGACCTCCAGTCGTGGGGTTCCACAAAGTCAGCGCAAGCAGATCAACTGTGATTCCTTGCTGTGCCGTGTTCCCTGGCTCCGAAGCGTTAAAAATTACCTGCAGGTTGCTGAAATTAAGCAGTCCCAACTGCGCCGCAGAAAACGTATTGTTGATGGCCTGTTCGTTTCCGCCAACGAACCCATCCGGACAAGCGCCGCTTCCAGTGATCGTAACTCCATTAACGCCGGCTCCTACGCAGCCTGTTTCCATTGACGAATTGCCAGATGAGGCAAAGGTGAGAGCTGTGTTGACATTGCCTAGACCGGAACCCGAACTTGGGACGGGGCCAATTGCCACCAGCGAGCCGAATAAGAGGTTAGAGCCAGCTACAACCAGCATCGTAATTTTTGATGTATAGTTCACGTTGAACTCCTAAAGGTGAAATCTGCGGACCGATCACATTCAAAGCGCGTCGGTCTCAACCTCAAGAGCTACCCGGAGAAATATTGTAGTCAGTACCCGTACTCTCAATTTGCGTGAATTGATTTCCCTGGGAAAATACTGTCATCGAAATGCCGTGCAACCAGCTGTCGCCTCGATTGCTTTGCTCCATCCACTGCGGAAGGTCTTTCCATTTCATGCACTGTAATCGAGTGCCAACCAGATTCACAATCGGTCACTCTCGCACCAGTAGTAGACCGGCTTACCTTGGTAGCGGCTTTCTATCTACCCACTCATTCTCGATCCCCTGTGCCCCCCCAATAATGCTTCGAAAGAGGCACTTGCAACAAGCGCCCAAGCCAAGAGTCTGAAACGTTAAAGATGCGTCCGCGCAATAGAAAAGCCCCCTGATCACACCAGAGGGCCAAACAGGAGATAGCGGCATTATATCCCGCTTGAGTGTTCTCTATCTACCAACAAAATCAGCCGGTTACAGGCGAACCAACAGCTTCTTTGCCACCGCGAATCCAAACAGTCCCAGCCCGATAAGCACCACGCTTTGCGGTTCGGGTACACCACTTCCATCGCCGCTGAAACCGAGGCTGCCAAAGTCGCTCCGGCCTCCTCCCAACGCCGCCGCAAACGTGGCGTCGCCACCGAAGGTGCAGTCGTTTGAGATGACATTCGTATCCATAGTCACCGCCGCATTCAGTGCGATCGCCCTGCCACACGGAATCTGGGCTGCGTTATTCAGCGTAATGCTCTGATCCGCAATTATGTTTCCCGCGAATACGGTGCTCGTGCCAATCGTCGCCGAACTGCCAACGAGCCAGTATATGCCAGTATTCGGACCTCCATTCAGCACATTTATAATGGATGAGCTTGCCGTTGTAAGTGTTTCACCAATCTTGAATATGAATATTCCATCGGGGTTGCTTTGAGCATCCAGCGTAAGAGTCCCGGTCAGTTGAGCGGACGTATTGAATCCGTAAACGCCCGGTTGCAAAGTGCCTACTGTGCCTAAATCCTGACCACTGAGATTACTTGTTATAGTTTGGAGGGAAAGGGTATTGAACGCGTATAGCGCGTCCAACCGGGCTTGTTGCGCGACCGCATCCGTCTGATGAACTGTGCCGATAACAGTGATGCTGCCCAAGCCCGTGATTGAAGTTCCCGGATCTAATCCCAGATTGCCAAACAACGTCGTCGAGCCTGTGTTGGTTATTGTCGAATGCCCAAGTACGGCAAAGGAATCTGCCGTATTTAGTAGTGTCGCACCCAGAGGTAACGAGCAGAAATAGAGAAGGGAGAAAACAACAAGTTTAGCGTTAATGTGACCAGAGTTTTTTTGTTCATATGTAAAGCCTCCTGAAAGTTTTTAAGGCATGTTTGATGCCATTACTCTCATGACTTATTAAATTGCTGAATCTAATCATTCATAGCAGCGAGCGTCCTTGCATAAACTGCAGTCATTTCTGACCTCCGTTAGCCAAATGACCAAATGCGGTCATTCTGGAATCGGCCATTTGACAGTCCCGAGTCCGGACACCTGAACACATGCAAGCCGTTGAACTAACCCGCGTTGCGGGAGGCGCACCCAAGTCTCGGGCGTGAAACTCGTGTAGCCCACGCCAGGCGAGGGAGTCCAAAACCCGCAGCGCCACAGGGACCCTTGCTCAGAGAGCCATTCTTAAGAGCAAAACTCTGCACAGTTGCCGTTTCTGCGACTGCAATCCAGGTTCCAATCCCCATAGCCCCAAAGACCTGATAGCGGTTTAGCTCAATGCACGTTCTCATCACCCCGACGGGGGTGAAGATACACTTTCCCACCAGCTTTCCGACCCCGTCTGGCTGATGAGAACTTTATCATTCGCAAAAAATAGTTGTCTATATTTCCCCTGGAATCAACAAGATCCCAAAACCAAAGTTCGGAATCGCCACCTCGCCTGATAGCCTCTCAATCGTAGGGGCACACTTGTGCCCCTCTTTTAATTTCAAAACTCAGAGTGAAAGATAACGATGTCCACGCAAGCCCAGATCAACGCAAATCGCAACAACGCAAAGAAATCCACAGGACCCAAAACCGCCGAAGGCCGCGCCGCCTCTGCCGCCAACAGCACCAAGCATGGCCTCCAGGCCAACCCCACCACCGTCTTCGAAAACAACCCGTTCGAAAGAAGCCGCTATGACACCCTCAAAGCCAAGCTCCTTAAACAGTGCCTCCCCGAAGGCGAACTCGAACTCCAAACCTTCGAGCGCTACGTCTTCGCCCTCTTCCAATCCGAACGCGCCCGTCAAATGGAAATCGACGCCCAGGACCGTTGGCTAAACGAACCCAATAACCCAACCCACTTCCAGCAGATGCAACAAATGCTTAAACTCGGTGCCGCCCAGGAACGCCGCGCCGACAAAGCACTCCAGGAATTCAAGAAAATCCAGACAGACCGCATCCTAGCTCTCGACGTTCAAACCGAACACTACCTCCTCGAGAAAAAGGTCCCAATGCCCGCCACTTTCCCAATGTTTGAAGTCCGCAAAGCAGATCTGACCAAAACCAGCGCAGGCATATTGGCCATCCGTCTCATGGCCCTCCTCCCGGAGGCCCGCGAAATCATGGAAAACCAAACGAAGCCAATCCCTTTTCCGCGGGTCAAGCTCGAAGATCTGAACCTAGCCGATAATCGAAGCTAGATCCGCCACAGTCACCGCAGCCGCCGCGTCCTTGTCTACCAACTCAAGAAACGCCTTCGCCGCATGGCTCAACGCCCGCTTGGCCGGATACACCAGTCGGATCTTGCGCTCGACGTCCAACTCTTTCACGCGTACCTCGCACAATAACCCGTTTTCGAGCTCCGGCTCGACGCACATCTTGGGCAAGAACGCCACACCCTCGTTCCGCTGCACCAGCCGCCGAATCGTCTCAACCGTCGGCATCTCTACGTCCATATTCAAGGGCACACGATGCCGCTGAAACTCTCGCACCACAATCTCCCGATAAGGGCTCATCACGTTGTGCGCGATAAACGTCTCCATCCCCAGCTCCGTGATCGACACCTCTTGCCGCGATGCCAACCGGTGATTCGGTGACACAACAAACACCAACCGATCCGTATAGATTACCGTCGATACAATGCGCTCATCCCCCGGATCAAACGAGATCAGCCCAAGCTCCAGATCCCCGTCCATCAACTGCGCTGGAATCTTGCTCGACAAGCTCCGCCTTACCTGAACTTTCACCTTCGGATACTGCCGTCTGTACTGTTCAATGTGGTTCAAAAGGTACAACGAAGTAGACTCGTTCGCCCCGATCGTCAGCCTTCCAGACGAGTTATCCCGCAGCTCAGCTAAAGAATTGTACATGTCCGCTTCCATATTCTCGAAGCGTCGGGCAAACTCCAGCACTACCTTCCCGGCGTCTGTAAGTAATAGCTCCTTGGCCGAGCGGTCAATCAGCTTTTCCTCCAGTTCAGCCTCTAAACGCTGCACTGCTAAAGAGATAGCGGGCTGTGTCCGCAACATCTTCTCCGCCGCGCGGGAAAAGGATTTTTCATTTGCAACTGACAAAAATACTTTGAGGGAGTGTAAAAGCACAGGGTCTCTTTCGTTTGGCTTATCGGATAAGTCTGACTTATTTGATTATGACCGATTATCCGTGACGCAAGCAATATAAATTTGCTAAATCAAAGTCGCCAGAACATAATAAAAGAGCAAATAGGAGGCGCCCATGACTGAGGCCCAAAAACAGCCAATACATCAGCCCAGAGTCTACATATTTGACACGACCCTCCGCGATGGAGAGCAGTCGCCCGGATGCAGCATGACCGTACCGGAGAAGCTGCGCATGGCTGCAAAATTAGTCGACCTTGGTGTCGACATAATGGAAGCTGGTTTCCCTATCGCCTCTGAAGGTGACTGGCAAGCCGTTCGTCGCGTCAGCGAAGAATTCCCCGGCGTCCGCGTAGCTGCGCTTGCTCGCGCCACCAAAGGCGACGTTGAACGGGCCGCATCTTCGCTTGAAAAAGCCAGGCGCCCGCGTATCCACACCTTCATCGCCACCAGCGACATCCACCTCGAATTCAAACTCAAGAAGAGCCGTCAGCAAGTCCTCGAAGACGCCGTCCGCGCCGTCGAGCTCGCCCGCAAATATGTCGAAGACGTCGAGTTCTCTGCCGAAGACGCTACGCGCACCGACATCGACTATCTCGAAGAGATCAGCCTCGCCGTAGTCGCTGCCGGCGCAACCACTGTCAACCTGCCCGATACCGTCGGCTATTCCGTCCCCGAAGACTACTCAGAACGCATCGGCCGCATCGCTCGCCTCCTCGGCGACCGTGCCATCGTCAGCGTTCACTGTCACGACGATCTCGGCCTTGCGGTAGCCAACTCCCTTGCCGCCGTCAAGGCTGGCGCTCGCCAGATCGAGTGCACCATGAACGGCATCGGCGAACGTGCCGGCAACTGCTCCCTCGAAGAAGTAGTCATGGTCATGAAGACCCGTCGCGACTTCTATCCCTACGACAACAACATCGTCACCGAACAGCTTTACCCGGCCAGTCAGTTGCTCTCCAGCATCATCACCTTCGGGCCGCAACCAAACAAAGCCATTGTCGGCGCCAACGCCTTCGCCCACGAGGCCGGCATCCATCAGGACGGCTACCTCAAGAACAAGAGCACCTACGAGATCATCGACCCCATGAGCGTCGGCGTTCCCGCAGGCAAACTCATCCTTGGTAAACACAGCGGTCGTCACGCCCTCAAAGAACGTGTCAAAGAACTCGGCTTCGAAGTGCTCACCAAAGAACAGCTCGACATGGTCTACGAGTGCTTCACCAACGCCGCCGACAACAAAAAGGGCTTTACCAACGAAGAGATCACCGAGTTCATTGAAACGGCGATCGAAAAATCCACCGAGAAAGTCAGCTAGATGCAATTGAAAGTTCTCGCCCTCCCGGGCGATGGAATCGGAACCGAAGTCACTGCAGAGGGCCTGCGCGTCCTCCGCCACGTTGCCAAAAAGTTCAACCACGAATTAATCCTCACCGAAGGCCTTCTGGGCGGTATCGCCATCCACAAGACAGGCAGCCCCTACCCGGCTGAAACCGAGCGCCTCGCTCTCGAAGCCGACGCCACAATCATGGGCGCCTTCGGTCTCCCCGAGTTCGACAACGCACCCCCCGCCATGCGTCCTGAAAAGGGCCTCCTCGGCATTCGCAAGACCCTCGGCGTCTTCGCTAACCTGCGTCCAATCAAGGCCTACGATGCCCTCATCGATGCCTCCCCTCTCAAGAACCATCTGCTCACCGGCGTCGACATGATCATCGTCCGCGAACTCACCGGCGGCCTCTACTACGGCACTCCGCGCGGGATCACGGGTGTTGGTGACGAAGAACGTGGCACCAACACCATGACCTACACCCGCGCCGAAATCGCCCGTGTCACCCGCATGGCCTTCCAGTTAGCCAGCAAGCGCAAGCGCAAAGTCACCTCCGTCGACAAGTCCAACGTACTTGAGACTTCGCAACTCTGGCGCAAGGTCGTAGTCGAGATCGCCCCTGAATTTCCCGGCGTCCAGCTCGATCACCTCCTCGTCGACAACGCCGCCATGCAGCTTGTCCTCAAGCCCGCCCAGTTCGACGTTCTCCTCATGGAGAACATGTTCGGCGACATCCTTTCTGACGAAGGCTCGGTCATCACCGGATCCATCGGCATGCTGCCCTCAGCCTCAGTCGGCGCACAACGTCCCTCTGGTGCATGGGTCGGCCTCTACGAGCCCGTCCACGGCTCCGCACCTGACATCGCGGGCAAAGGCATCGCCAACCCCCTTGGTGCCATCGGCTCCATCGCCGCCATGTTTGAATACACCTTCGGCCTGATCGAAGAAGCGACTGTGGTCAATACCGCCATGGAAGCCACCCTCAACGCAGGCATTACAACTAGAGACCTCAAAGGCAACTCCTCCACTGAACAAGTAGGTAGGGCCATCTGCGAGGCAATCGGATAACTACTATGAGTCAGCCAAGAACCATCATTCAAAAACTTTGGGATTCCCACGTCGTAGCCAACCCGCCCGGCGCTCCCGCTCTGCTTTTCATTGACCTCCACCTCGTGCATGAAGTCACCAGCGCTCAGGCCTTCGACGGCCTCCGTCGCCGTGACCTCAAAGTTCGTCGTCCCGATCTCACCTTCGCCACTACAGACCATTCAACGCCCACCACCCCGCGCAACCTGCCGATTCTCGACCCCATCGCCAGGAGTCAGGTCGAAAAGCTCGAACGCAACGCAAGCGAGTTCGGCATCCCGTGCTTCGGCTTCCAGAGCGATAAGCAAGGCATCTGTCACGTCATCGGCCCGGAAAACGGCCTCACCCAGCCCGGCATGACGGTCGTCTGCGGCGATAGCCACACTGCAACGCACGGCGCATTTGGCGCTCTTGCTTTCGGCATCGGCACCAGCGAAGTTGAACACGTCCTCGCCTCCCAGTGCATCTTGCAGCGCCCTTCCAAGTCCTTTCAGGTTCTGGTTGAAGGCAAGCTTGCCCCCGGCGTCGGTGCCAAGGACATCATCTTGGCCCTGATCGCTCGCATCGGTATCGGCGGTGGCACTGGCTGCGTCTTCGAATTCTGTGGTTCTACCATCCGCAACCTCTCGATGGAAGAGCGCATGACCGTCTGCAATATGTCGATCGAAGCCGGTGCCCGCGCTGGCCTGATCGCTCCCGACGAAATAACTTTTGAATATCTTAAGGGCCGCACCTTCTCGCCGAAAGGCGCGGATTGGGATGCCGCAGTCGCTTACTGGAAAACGCTTCCCACCGACGATGGCGCAACCTACGACCGCACGATCTCGATCGACGGCGCCGCTCTCGAGCCGATGATCACCTTCGGCACCAATCCCGGCATGGGCATGGGCATCACGGGCTCTGTGCCTGATCCTGGCAACATCACCGACGCCCTCGAGCGCGACAGTCTCAAGAAGGCGTTGAGCTACATGGCCCTTGAGGCCGGCAAGCCTCTCCTCGGTCATCCCATCGATGTGGTCTTCATCGGTTCCTGTACCAACTCCCGCATCAGCGATCTCCGCAGCGCCGCCTCGATCCTCAAGGGTCGTAAGGTTGCTGACAACGTTCGTGTCATGGTCGTCCCCGGTTCCCAGCAGATCAAGCGTCAGGCCGAAGCGGAAGGCCTCCACGAAATCTTCCGCGCCGCCGGTGCCGAATGGCGTGAAGCCGGCTGCAGCATGTGCATCGCCATGAACGGCGATCAGCTCAGCCCCGGTCAGTACAGCGTCTCCACTTCGAATCGCAACTTCGAAGGCCGTCAGGGCAAGGGTGGCCGCACCTTCCTCGCCAGCCCCCTCACCGCCGCCGCCAGCGCCATCACTGGCAAAGTCACCGATGTCCGCACCATGTTGGGAGGCAACTAACCATGGAAAAATTCTTACCCTTTGACAGCCGCATGGTCGTCATGCCCATCGACAACATCGATACAGATCAGGTCATCCCCGCACGCTTCCTCAAAAAGACCGATATGGAAGGTTGGGGCGACTTGCTCTTCAACGACTGGCGCTATGAATCCGATGGCACACCCAAGCCAGACTTCATCCTCAATCGGGAGTCGTCCAAAGGCCGCAAGATCCTTCTCGCTGGCGACAACTTCGGTTGCGGCAGCTCGCGCGAACACGCTCCCTGGGCTCTTACCCAGTTCGGCTTCCGCGCCATTCTGAGCACCTCATTCGCTGACATCTTCAAGAGCAACTCGCTCAAGAACAGTCTGATTCCCATCGTCGTGAGCCCCGAGATCCACAAGAAGCTTTTCTCGATGCCAGACTCTGGCGTTCACGTCGATCTCGCTTCACAAACGATCACTCTTGCCGACGGCACCAAGGCAGAATTCTCCGTCGATAGCTTCTCGAAGCAATGTCTGCTCGAAGGCGTCGACGAACTCGGATTCATCCTCAAGAACAACGATGCGATCGCCGCCTACGAGGCCCAGCGTTTCTCTACGTTGAATACTCTTGAGGGATAACAATCCAGCAGATGATGTAGATCAAGATCCCGGTACCGGCCAGGATCACAGTCGCTAGCCAGATAAGGCGCACAAGGGTGACATCTACGCCGAAGTACCGGGCAAAGCCCTGGCACACTCCGGCAATCCACTTGTCGCCTTGCGGGCGCACCAGTTTCTTTTCAACTGTGGATTTAGGGGTTGCTCCCGCTACAACGGGTGTCCCGCAACGCGGGCAAAAGTCCGCGTTTTCTTCTATCGCACCACCGCATTTTGTGCAGAACATACTACGGATACGCTATCGCGTTTAAGAAAGTTCCGCTCGCGCTCTCAAGTTCGCTACACCCGCCGTGTATCGCGTATCGGAGACTGCAAAGCTGATCGCGTCTTCCATCCATTCATGCCATACCCCGTCCGGGTCATGTGAGGCAGCCGTAATCGTATAGCTCTGTGGGCAAAGTTGACAATCGAATCGAAACGTCACGGTCCGCGTCTGGCCGGCTTCAACCGGCCCCAGTTTCAACTGTTCAAGCTCGGTATTGGTGCCATAAACTTCAAAGCCAATCCGGGTCCGGATCAGAATCCCGATCACCGGGTCAGCCACCGAGGCTGCGTATTTCGCCACCACGCGAATCGCCGCCGGCTGCCCGCTCTCAATCAGTGCCGTCGGCTTATCACCGCTATCGAGCACTTCAATCGACACAATCTCGGCCCGCCCATCGCCCCGCCGCAAACTCGGGGCCATCTCCGGGACCGAGGCATAAACACTCTTGAGGTATGCCTCTATGACTTCTTTTGCATCGCCACGCTTTACCATCTTGCCGCCGTCGAGCCACCAGATTTCGTCTGCCAGATTCCGCAGCACCTCGGGGTCGCTCGCCCCGGCGATCACAACGCCGCCGCTCCGCCTTACTCTTTCGGCTTCGGCCAACCACCGCAGCCGCTCTGGCACTGTCTCTTATACACATCTCCGAGCCCACGAGACTAAG
>ENA-ORBV01013431-ORBV01013431.1-microbial-mat-metagenome-genome-assembly--contig:-NODE-13431-length-12453-cov-4.400452_pt1 | contig 12453 bp, 13 predicted proteins | sample MGYA00237777_ERZ505514 | MGnify/ENA primary metagenome ERZ505514 (study PRJEB26160, sample SAMN06269048) | microbial mat metagenome | isolation source: Oligotrophic lake microbial mat | place... | reverse complement strand
ATGATACGGCGACCACCGAGATCTACACCTCTCTATTCGTCGGCAGCGTCAGATGTGTATAAGAGACAGGTACAAAGGTGCTCGTGTTGTAGCCGGTGTCTCTGACGACTTCCCAGGAGCGGAAATGCTCTTGGTGGAAGGCGAAGGGCACCGCAAGAAAAGGAAAGCAAGACTATTGGCCCTTCGGAATGCACAGCCACGACAAGAAAGCGCCGATCACGGTGTTCTAATGGCTGACGACATGGGTCTGGGCAAGACAGTCCAGACAGGGGCAGCCATAAGACTTCGAAACGCTATCGCAAGTGCCAAAGGCGAGCCAAGAAAGCCAACACTTATCTGTAGTCCCACTGATGGCGTTTTGAAACAATGGCGGGAGCATTTGCTCAAGGCCGGTGTAGACAGGAATAAAATTGTGGTCTTGAAGCCGAGGCAAGAGAGCACCCTTGAAAGGAAAGACTCGGTCTTTCTTTGTACCGTCCATGGCTTTCAGAGTGAGGCCAAGTATATCTTTGAGTCTCTTCCTCCGTCCAAAAAGAATAATCAGTCCGTTGAGACGGTACAGAAGCACAAGTCATCCCCTCTATTTCCCAGCGCACCTGAAGAATTGCTACGGGTTTTGTACAATCAATATCAACATTCCCATGGGAAAGCCAAGAACAAGTACAATGACAATGACAATGACGGGTGGCGTGGTCGCGGCGGAAAGCTTTCAAATAACATGGTCGTGACTCAGCGTCTAAAAAAGGCAGAAAAGGAAATGACAGGCGGCCGGTCTCGTATCTTTCGAATGGTGGTTGTCGACGAGGCAGTAAGTTTGCAATAGTGCCACAGTAGTATGCTTGCTTTGGTTCCGTCCTCTGGATACTCACTAACTTCCGCTTTTTGTACAGCACGCTCTTCGAAATCTCCAGACATATTGGGGCATGGCAGCGGGCTTGATCAGTCTTCATTCAGAGCGTGTTGCTCTGTTGACAGGGACGCCGTTTAACAATTCTCTCCAAGATATGGCTACCCTGATGACTTATATCAAGCCGTCTGATGAAGCAGCAGAATTGAAGTGGTGGACCAAAGCAACTGAACCCGGTGCTGCGCGAACTGTGGTAGCACGCCTTCAAGAGTGGACAACTCGCAATATGCTCCGCCGTGAGAAAAAAATCATCGAACACCTCCTCCCCAAAAAGCATGCTCCTCGTCAAGAAGTGATCAACTGGGCATGTCTCACGACGTAAGTCGAATCTCTAGGCTCGCGGGCACGCGGGAAAAGAGAAAACTAACACTTGTGTTGCGGTTGTTTTTCTCTCTTACTGCGGATAGATACGAAAAATATGAGAAACAGATCATCTTCGCTTTGGGGAAAGTGCATCAGCTGTCCGGAGGACAAGACAAATGGGCGCTGAAGCAGGCTCTGGATATGATGCTTGCATGTGCTTCCTGTATGCAACTGTCCTTGATACACTGTATTCTACCAAAGGGAGGCAGGCAACTCTCGATACTCTTTTCCCCATCACGTTGCCAGAACCAAGCACTGAAGAAGTTGCAGGAGAAACCGGACCAGTGCGTTTGCTGCAGCCGGCGAATCAAGCTAGTGTCGAAAAAGAAACGTGCCCGCGAAGAGGCCGCTCTCGACCTTGACCAACTTGAAGATGACGGAGACGAGACTGACGACGTGGACGACATGGACGAAGAAGAAGACCAACGCGACAGTGACCGTAATGTCTTTTACCACAAGACCGTAAAGGGAAACGAGCGTCTGAGCAACAAGATACCAGGGACCGGAGACATAGTACCTATTGACTCGAATCTATGCAAATTCGCAGACATGGGCATTCGACATTTTGCGTGTGAGTCTTGCCTTACCGAGATGACAGACAACGGCAAGGCTTGTCCCAAGTGTGCTGATCTCCTTGCCAGAGGGAAAGACTGTTCTCACGAAATCAAAATCAAGACGGAGGATACTTTGGGGCCAGCTCACATATACTGTCGTGAGGTCTTTGGCGGTTTTGTGGCTTCTGCAAAGCTGGAAAAGATCGTATCAAACTTTAAGACAGGAGTGCCCGCCGAAGACAAGGTTTTGATCATTTCATTCTTCAAAGGATGTTTGGATCTTTTGGAAGCAATGTTTCATGAGCACAACGTGGAAGTAGCAAGATATGATGGCGATACCAAGTGCAAGAAAGCCAGACAGGCGGAATTGGACAGATTCAAGGCAGTGCCTTCTTGTCGAGTGCTTCTGATGACAGCTAAGACGGGTGGATGTGGGCTGAACATTGTTGAGGCTAACCATGTTTGGTTTACTGAACGTTATTGTGCGTAATTTACAGAGGTTTCCATGGTGGATATATTGCTCTGTGTCTAACCGATCCCCCTTTTGTCCCTCCTGCCACACAGGGAACCCGATGGTACTGTAAGTTCAACAGTATTGACAAGGATGATTTGATTCCTCTTTGTAGCCGGCTGGCAATTCTCATCTTATCATCCTCTTCTGTGCAATTTGATTACCAGGGAGCAATGCGAAGATCGATGTTATCGTATCGGTCAAAAGAAAGATGTCACGGTTGTGTACCACGATGTTTCCTCAACGATTGATGACATTATGCGTAAGAACATAGCCTTTTCAATTGTCTTGTCTGTGCCTTCGACTTATTAACTAGTTATCCGACCAATTTTTGGCCTTTTCAGGGTACATCAATGTGGCGAAAAAGGATAACGCGTCCATCGTTTTGGCTGATTCGATTGCCCTGAGAGACAACCGCTTCAATTTCAAAGAAGTCTCAGGCATTCTTGGAAAGGCAATTTCTCAACAGCGAATGGCTCGAGAAAGTGGCAGCGGTCAATCAGTCGAAAGTATTGTGGACAACGCAGTGGCAAGCATGCCGGACAGCCGTGTGCCACCTTTTATGCGACAGGCTCCTGCGCAGCCAGTGATTATGTCTCCGATGATTGAGATTTACGACGATGAGTGAAATTGTGGTCCGTAACGGCGTCATACCTAGTAGCCAGGGCCCATTGTATGACTTTAGCTGCTACTATCTATCTAATAGAATCAAATTTGATAGGAGTAAATATATCTTGCAAGCCAATCAGATACAATGACTTTAAATAATCAATACTTTAATTAATATGAATGGAGCAAATATGCAAAAGTAGTCGTTCTGCACTCTTGAATCCTCATTGGAGTACGACTTAGAGATTTCTAAGTGTTGCCCCGATTTGAGCTATCTCCATTAGGAAAAGTTTCTTAGAGTTGATTGCGTTGTCCGGGGACAGCAATACAATGTGGTTCCTCAAAAAACAGGAGGTGCATCCTGAACCTTAAGTCGGATAGGACTCTTGAGGATTGGATTGGCCCCGGTGCATCCAACCTGGCAGGTTGTCAATATCGACGTCCCTGTCAAATTTAGTACTGTATCCGAAGAGCCGCAATCAACGACCATTGATTGATTGGTTATACGACAATGTCCAACAAAATATACATTGAATTCAGGATCGAGTCTCTCCGCTGCGGGGGGGGGTACCAACAGTTCATTCACTGCCAGAGAACAGCTTTCAGTGCCAGCCGGGGTGGATATGATTCATTGTTGGAGCAGAGTTTTGTACTCCATTAACGAAACCTACTTCCCTAGAGTATTCATTGAAAGCAATGCAGTACTTTTTCTTCTCCGAAACAAAATTTTGCTGACCTACTAAAACAACGAAAGTTGGGAGAGTCTCGATCCTTTGGTCTTGCACATACAAAACCACCTTTAGTTCCACACCGCGCAGATGGGACGGAAATGGAACTCTACTTATTTTGAAGAGCTCACTCCACATGGCAGTCGAGCTACTTACGAACGAGTACATAGATGAATGAGCAGAGGAATGTCTGGTTCTGATACAGAACCACAGGACAAGTGACGACTGGGATGTACACAAATTTTTGTTAAGAAGTACAACACGTATAATACGAATGCTAGAAATACTAATTAGCTAGTACACATACAGCCTTTAGTCTTCCTCAAACTCTTCTTCATTGATATTCAAATGCATCATGCTCATTCGGTTGGATTTGACATCCTCGTTATTTTTCCCCATGACTGTGTACCTTCGATTCTTTGGAAGATGAAAGCCGGCATTCAAATGTCCCACGGCTTGTGCGGGAGCTACTTCTCCGACCTTGAAGGTAGGAGGCGGTTCATCGTAATCACGGACGATCGCTTCGACACTGCAATAATCCGTCGTACCTTTTCCTTGATGGTTCTTACCTGCCAACACGACCATCAAATCACCCTCCATAGCCAAACCTGCCTTGCAAGCTTGACTGCCAACCTTGGTCGTAATCGCACTGGTGTTTGCCAAAGAGTCTACCACAAACGAACGGACGCACTTGAGGAAGCCATTGGTTTGGCGGGCCACGGTGGGCGACTGGGTGATACAAAGGACCAATCGACCCGGCTGATACTTGGCAACACGTCGAGCCGTGTCACCAGATTCACTCAACACCACAATAAAGGAAGCATGGATATCAATGGCCGTCTTGACAGCACTAGAAGCCAAGGCTTCTCCGGGGGGAAGACTACCATATTCCTTGAGGGTCGACGACAACAGGGCTTGATACATAGCATTGTGATTTCGGCTCATCTCAGCCTCGCTGCAGGTACGGGCCATGATTTTCACGGCTTGCTCAAAATGCGCCCCATTGGCGGTCTCTCCACTCAACATGACAGCATCGGTTCCATCGTACACGGCATTGGCAACATCGGAACATTCGGCACGCGTGGGACGAGGATTATTGATCATGGATTCCATCATTTGGGTGGCCGTTACCACGGGCTTGCCGGCCAAATTGGCCTTTCGAATCATGAGTTTCTGCGCCAAAAAGACCTTGCTGGGAGGGATTTCCATTCCCAAATCACCACGCGCCACCATAATACCATCGGTTTCTTTCAAAATTTCATCGTAATTCTCCAATCCTTCTTGATTTTCAATTTTGCAAATAATCTTGATATGATCGCCTCCATTGTCGGCAAGAAGCTTGCGTAAATTGAGGACATCGCTGCCCTTGCGCACAAAACTGGCAGCAATGTAATCGACATTGTGCTTGATTCCGAAATGGATGATATCATTGACATCCTTTTCGGTAAAGGTGGGCAAATCGACCACCACACCCGGCAAGTTCATGTTCTTTCGTTCTCCAATACTGACATTGTTCTCAATGCGACACGAGACTTCGCCCGTGGCCGTGTCACAGGAAAGCACCGTCAAGACCAAGGAACCGTCCGCTACCAAAATTTCTTGGCCGGGTTGGACCGATGTGGCCATTTTGTCATAGGAACAGGCCAACTTGGTCTTGTCGCCTTTGAAGGTGTAATCCGACGTTAAAATGATGGTTTCTCCCTTGACCAAATGGATCTTGTCCACTCCATCGGGAAAGAACCCAGTGCGAATTTCCGGGCCCTTTGTGTCCAACAAAATGGCTGACAACAAATCAAACAGAATTATCATGGGTACCAGAGGGTCAGGTAAGAAACAAAATCTAGAGTACTGGACTGTCGCAAAAGAACCAAAACCATCGACTATTACCCCAAATTCATATACGCTCCCAAACGTACGTACCAATATTGCGTTCCTTCAATTCGGCCGCATGCCGAACTCGTTCCAAGACGGCGGCGTGCCCTTCATGATCTCCATGCGAGAAATTAAACCGCGCGACATCCATGCCAGCATCAATCATGGTTTCCAATTGAGGAACCTCCCAACAAGCAGGGCCAATGGTACAAAAGATTTTGGTACGACGATATTTGGAATAACTCTGTAACAGCAATAAAGAAGAAGAAGAAGAAATTGGACAAAGGAATAAAGATGAGAAGGATGAAACATCAAAGGTACTATAGAGAAGACGAAGATATCTTTGGATATAGAAGATATAATCAATACGTAGAATCCAACGTACCTGTCGTTTGATCACTATTATTATTATCGAAGGAACAGAAATTATAGACAAGATTTCATTTCGTTAGAAAAAAGATCCACGAAAAGAAAAAAAAGAACGACAATGTATTCCAATAAAGCGTGTCCTACGTACTGTCAATGTCGATAGAGGCCCCCGACAGCATGGGCACATCCGAAGTATTGGAGATACTCATCTTGTGGTATTTCTGTTTGTTGTTGACGCTTTACTTGATGTGATTGTGAAGAAGAAAGACACTAGAGCTTCCGACTATGTAGAGTAGCTAGAGTAGTGGTGCGGTTAGGATATGGATGTATGACTTTTGGTGGTGTTCGAACTAAACAACAAAGAGCCCTCAAGCGATAACTATCTGTGTCATCACCAAAAACCAATGAATCCTCAGCTACAGCGCGCCATGAGAAACAGAAGCTTGTGACGACTGACGAGAAATAAATCAAAGATACCATACGATAGTCTACTAGCTAGTAGCTAGCTAGCTAGCTAGTAGTCTAGACCTGGGTTGGCTACCCGATTCGCAAAAGGTTACAGGACTCTAGACTCACTAGCTAGTAGTACTGTACTTTACGTCGTACTGGTACCGTTTTGAAGTGAAGCGAATCTTCATTCCGAAATCACTCAAATCAGCCCGTCAACCCAAAGGAGCCATAGTGCGCTCTTTCTCAGGAGCCATAGTGCGCTCTTTTTAGTTAATACTAGTTTACAAAGTACAACTGGTAGTCTAGCTAGTACCAGTAACCGGAATCTCCTGTGAGACTGCTCTTCACAAGTTTTCCAAATTTGTCATGGAACGACCCCTTTTTTTGTAACTACAGTGGCACTGATTCCATGCGGTTGGCCACATGAGGCAGCTGCACATACTTTGAGAGACAGTACAAATTCAAATTTCATGTAATTATAAATCGTTCAGATATAAGACCGCAATGTAATAAATAAAAAGTGGGCCAAAGGAATTTCAGCCGGGGCACATGGACATTATGACTCGCAGGCGCCCCCAAACTGATAGCGGATTTCAGACGGAGGGCCAGCGTCCAAAGACCCAACCAACGCAAGGTCTACCGTGATCTGCTCGTCATCAAATAAAAGTACGACTTCGCTGTTCCGGTGCGCGTGATCCAGCTCCGTGTCCGTAGGATCCGAATTGGCGACATCCCAATCCGGGTGAGCACCTAAATCAAAATCAAAGCAGTCGTGGTCCAGGTCGCCAACTTTTACGCAGGTTTCTTTCCAATACGTGTGGACCTCCCTCTCGAGATTCTGACAAGTTCCATCTCGAACGTACGAGAAGGCATTGGTGGATGCAAACGTTGAGTACGAATGCGGTTTAAAGTCGGCAGAGTTGTCTCCGAAAAGGACCAGCCCTTCTGTTCTTTCCTTGAGGGTCCAATAGAACGGTACGCAGGAACGGACGAGCACCTTGAGTGCATGTGCTGCTTCCGGACAGTGTTGACAAGATTCGCCTATGTAAATATGATCAACGGCTTGGTCGAGTCGCCGCTTCGCGACTTCAATCCCGTCCACTGACAATTCGTACACACCCGGGTCAAGCACTGGTATCATAAAGCAATATTGGTCAGATCAGCAAGTAGGTAGGCAACTTTACGCATGCAGTTCATTCCAATCCATAAAAAACAATTGAGTTCTTACAGCCATCAGGGGTTGTAAATTCATCCGTAAGAGGGTCAATCTTGTCGTAAACGCTGAAGACCTTGCAGTCATCCCGCGGTAAGCATACTTCAACTACGATTGTGGACCGTGCATAAGCCTCCTTGTACGGGAACTCTTCCGCCCCCGCATACGGGCCGCCAGACATGTACACTTCCCCAGTGGCATTTGAAACAACATCCCACCTAGTGTCTTCGGGATGAGAATCTAGCGTTAATGACAAGTGGAACCATTCCAAATCATCTGCACAAGAAGGCTTGATGTTGCGATGGAACACATCGATCGTGTCGTCATGAGCGACTGCCAGAACAGAGCCATCCGATGAGATGGCCAAGGAACTTTGCGCGCCCCCATTGAGATGTTGGCCATATCGGACCCAATCCTCCTCAATCCATCTATAAGTGTTCGTTGCTGTCTCCTCTCCCCCGGTTCCGACTATAACTAAATCACCGTCTCCGGATAATGCGACACTCCATCCTTTGAATCCAGTTGTATTTTCGTCCGAAATGGTGTGTCCTCGTTCGACCCATTCAGCCTTCTCGACATCAAACGCATAAACATGAACACCTGGATCATGCGTGCTGAAAGGGAACCCAGCTGCCATCACCATCCCATCGTCACTTAATGCGATAGAGTCGGACCCCTCTAAAAATTCAGAAAGCCGATGGCGAGTACCAAGAATATGGAAGTCATCAGGATGAGGAGATCTTGCGTAGCCATCGACATGATGATAAACAGTATGCCCAAATTGTTCCCATTTAGCGGCCTTGCTATCGAAATGAAATACAGCTTTGGCATCCGTAGCTTCAAATTTGCGGTGGTACTCATCATGGCCGATGCCTTCCCAAATCTCGATGCTGCGGATAGCAAGGGTTTCAAAACTACAGGAGAGTGCAAGCGAATACGCATCTCCCTCGAATTCGAGCTCGGGTATTCCCTTGGGTGTCCAAAGATTGAGCTCTTCCTCGTAATGGTAAAAGAGCACAGTTGTCGAATTCCTTGTTTCGTTAAAGCCACCAAATGCCACAATTCTTCCGTCTTTGGAGATATCGTGAACGGTTCGAGAATCTCTGGGGAGTCCAGAAAATGTTATGTCTTCTCCACTTTGCGTACAACCCTCTGCCAAACACTCGTAGATGCGCAAGAAGTCCTCGTCCCGATCGCGACCACTAACTGCCAAACGAACAGGATCAACTCTTAGTCGGTTGCGCACAGTACCATTGAGTCCTTTGGACATTGCCACCCGACTTCCGAAGTTAGAGCCTAAAGGGCCGACTAAGACACGCCCTCGACGATCCCAGACTGAACCTACGTCGACAAGACAGAGGAAGTGGGTTTAGTGATATGCTGCTCACAATGTGCAATTCTGAGCTCTCGGTTGATTTCCACGCGAAACTCACCGTCCGCGTCGAATAGGGAGACATGACCAGCATTTGGCTCACCCAGTGTTCTGTGGAAAGATGTTTTGACAGTGCGTTGCAATAAAATAAAGATGAGTCAGCATCAAAACTACAGGAGCACACAAATAAGCGCCATATAAGTACCGCCAAGACTTACAATATGTGCCCATCGGAAGACAAAGCAATAGAGTATCTTTGTTCTGGCGACAAGTCTTCAAACGTTGCTCCATTCAAGTGCCATTCGTCAAACTCTTGAATACAAAAGAAATAGCCTACGTCAACATAACCGGTCTCATCCTTTCCACAGTGAAACTCATCACCACTGACACTTGAGGATGAATCAAGGTAAAAGTGGAATTTACGGTGAGTTTTGATTCATCGCCATTCAACACAGTGCACCTTTTCGTACTCAATTTGACTGGACATACCATGTTGACTCGCAGCAATCTCCTCCATCATAGTCATACTTTGGTACATCGAATTTAGGATCACATCGCCCATTCCCAGTTGGCGGGATCTGAAGGATTAAAAAATTGAATTTTGTGCATAAGAAGAGTTTGCACATGCGACAAAGATCCGTTAATAGTTTTACGGGCACATAGAGCCTCTTACCTGGCAGAGAGAACCAAAAGAACCGATCAAGCAATCACATAAGTCATTCACACATTGCCCGTCGTTAAGACATATATTTGTGTCGTTGTTGCAAACACTGCAAAGCAAAACCGAGTCAAGAGGAGCGAAAGAATGGTCGATTTGTTGAACCTCATGTGGATGTACAAGACTCTTCGGCTTGGCATGAAGCCAGGTACTTTCTACCGGCGTTGCTGCGTTATCTTCGGTTCCAATGTCTGCAGTGAATCCGACAAATGCGGTGATGAGTCCCCACTCAAACCCCACAGACGACCAACGATTGATAACCCAGTAAAGTCTTCGTAAGCAACTTACCCAATGGCGTAGTAATAAAAGCAGCAACAAAGTCTGACCAATAAGCGTGGAAATGATCTGAAAAATATTGTGCAACGAGCTGGCGTCTTTCATCAGGGTCGTCCACGCCGGTCAACCCTGCACTCAAAAGTACATCCGTGTGAGTTGCCATCCACCGCCTACCCGTGAAAAAAACTATGTCGAAAGTCCCCGGTCTTGGCTCATGCACGTAGACAGGGCGGCTGTAAGCATTGATCTGCTGTCCCTCGTCCTCAAAAAGCTGAAAGCTTCGTGACCATTCTCGTTCATCCTCAAAACCAGCGAACCGTACATCCATTTCAAGCTCGGCACAGGGGGCTTCGAATTCGCACCTCAAACCGTACCTGCCTTCGTCGCATTGGCACACAGCATCGGAGCATGTACCATGTCCATTGCATTCGCTGATCCATTGTTCAGATAGATCGCAGTCAAAACACTCCATGTAAAAGAAGTCGATGGTGATCTCTTGCTGCTGCGGGTTACGGACGATCCTAAAATATAGTAGGTGGCGAAGGATGAGAATCAAAACATGTCTTGTCTTCGACACAAGGTCCCTTGCTTACTGCGACCTTACCAATCGTGATCTCGAGTCTCCAGGATATCAAAAGTCTCGGAGTGATCCGAGTGTGCTACCCAATCCTCGCACGGGTCGGGAAAGTGACCATCTTCTGCGAAGCTGAACGTCCACGCTCCCAAATCCAAGCAGTACGCAAAGGCGGCTTTGCCGGACATCCGGTCAATGTATCTCACACGATTACTATGGAAAGGTACACTCGTGCTTGCATCAAGATCGTAAATACCACTGAATGCTCCAAGCGAGCTCACAAAATCGTCCTCAAACTGAACTTGGAATGACTGGCACAGGTACTCACCACTGGTTTGATTTACCATGATGACAATCCATGCCGCCATGAGTGCAAGCCAAGTCACGAAAAGAATGATATGCAAACGGATCCCGCGGCGCTCCCGTCCTGCATCGGGGTTCTTAGAATCCTTCTGTATTGTGCTTGCTTCGTACTTTGTCTCCCTCACAAATTCCGATGAATCTCGAAGTCGTTTTCCCAGAAAACCCTGAGCTGCCAACCCAAAAAAGATTTCATCAAGCTGGCTTACAAATTCGATGGCTGCAAGGTCGGATAAGGAAAAGTCTGATGAGTTCTGACGGATCCAACATATGATTCTTATACAGGCCCCTGCTGGACCTACCAGTAAAGTTCAATATGAGATCAATGACCTCCGTAGCGTCAATAATGAATATAAATGTGACAACAACTCCCAAGGTTCCTTCCGATATCCGTAAAATAGCCGTGGCAATAAATTTGAAGAGTGATATTTCTACAAATGCCTCTTGCATTGGTGCGGTATATCCCTTGAAAAGCAGTCCAATGGCGGTTCGTGCGGTATCCTGAGTGAGAGCTGTAATGGAGAGCAAAATAGCTTGTGTTATCCGAACAGCTGTAATAATATGAAAATCAAGTGGATAAGAAATATGAGAATTCACCACATCACATGGTTATCAAGAGGATTCCAATTCAACATGATTTTTAACACCGCTGCGAATCTTTTACGGCATAAAGTGGACTGACCTGAGGTAACGTTGGCAGGAATCCCCAATGGATTATCCCCATCGTTGCTATTTTCTGTCAAGTTCATGAGCATTAAACAAATAATGCCAACCTGGACGAGATATATCACCCAAGTGGCAACAAACGTAAACGAACAACACCATCTGGATGTCATCATGATACTGAAGGAATCCTCTGGAAGAGTGTCCAAAAAGTCATCTTGGTCATCGTGGTCGCCTCCGTTTCGTCCAAACAGGTTCCACAAATCTCTCACGCCTGTATTGAAACCACCCGAAGATGATGCAAACATGTCGGACGAAGATCTTCCAAACATGTTGCCGAAATAGCTAGTCCCCGTGGCCGGACGCTTGCCATCATCTCCTGTCCCCTGCTGCAGCACAGATCTGCGATCCTCTGATTCCTTCTTTCCGCCGCTGCCATCCTCGTATTGAGTATGGCTTTGTGATACTTCGAGATCCACATCATCCAAATCACCCAGGCCCATAATGTCTTCCTCACCATCGTCCACCCGACGCACGGCGTAGTTGTTGTTTGCCGCAGGTACTCTTCCCAATAAGGAAAATAATTCTTGCTCCATTTCTTGCTGAGCCTGTACCTGTGCTTGTTGGCTTTTCTTCAATCGATAATGATCGCCGCCACCACTTGTCGTCGTCGTCGTCGTACTACGAAACCGACGGTTACTTTTGGTAGGCGCGTGATGATTCTGCGGTTGTGAATGATGATGCTGTTCTTTGGTGGCCAGACGAGAGGCCACAATGCTTGCCTTCATGAATTTGTACATTTGCCGTTGCATGCTTTCGAGATCTCGTTGCAGCTGGCGCTGCGCTGTCTCTTATACACATCTCCGAGCCCACGAGACTAAGGCGAATCTCGTATGCCGTCTTCTGCTTGAAAA
>ENA-ORBV01013430-ORBV01013430.1-microbial-mat-metagenome-genome-assembly--contig:-NODE-13430-length-12453-cov-5.413704_pt1 | contig 12453 bp, 19 predicted proteins | sample MGYA00237777_ERZ505514 | MGnify/ENA primary metagenome ERZ505514 (study PRJEB26160, sample SAMN06269048) | microbial mat metagenome | isolation source: Oligotrophic lake microbial mat | place... | reverse complement strand
ATAGAATTTTCGGTGATGATGTCATCGATGATGCCATCGCCTACGAAATGAAATCGCTCCCGTACGGCAGCGAAGCCGAAGAGTTTTGCAAGCTCTCCGAGACTTTCGTCCAGGAATCCACGCGTTACACCTTCGCAGCCAGAGAAGTATAGTTTGATCTTCTCCTCGTCCTTGTTGTACTGCTCCCAGAGCTTCGCGAGGTGAACGTAGAGGAACTCCTCACCTGAGTACGGACCGTGTTTCGCGAAGCGTCCGCCAGGATACCTCGAGAATTCTTTCGCAACGTCGAAGTACTTCACGGGTACTCGTTTTTCTTCTGAAGATGATGGTCCACTGCAACGAACTTGCGTTGGCGCATGTATTGTTTCACCCACTCGTAGTCGATCGGAACGTATCCCACGTTGTCGAATCCGACGTCGAGTCGAAGAGCGTCAGGGAAAGCACCGACGTTCAACGTGCCGTGACAGTGGCCATGCAGCATCCAGGAACCGTAATGAGAACTGTTCCAGGTGATCATTGGATAGTGACACATCACGATGCGCTGCTTGCCTTCGTCGTTCTCGGAACGCTTGGGCGCGTCCGTGTCCGGCACCTTGATCTCGAGGATATCTTCGATCCTCTCGAAGTACTTTCTCAGTGCCGGTTTGTCGAGGTTCTTGTCGTGGTTGCCGCGGATCAGGATCTTGTGGCCAGTCAGCTGCTCGAGAACTGCGGCCGTATCCGCAGGCTTCTTGAAGGATACGTCTCCAAGGATGTAGACCGTGTCAACAGGTTTGACAAATGACTGCCATGAATTGATCAGCCAGTTGTCCATTTCTTCTATCGTTTTGAACCGCTGGTTTCTGTACTTGAGCATCAGGTTCTGGTGCCCAAAGTGCAGGTCGGAAGTGAACCAGATTTTGCTCACGGGGCACCGTTCTCGAAGGCCTTGTTTAATGCCGTTCCAAACTTGGTTTCTGGCACCGAATGCCACACGATAACCTCTGAACCTTGTTCGCCCAGAAGCCAAAGACCCCAGGCTGACAGATACCATCCCTGGTGTGTGAGAACGGTGTACTTCTTCGTAGTCTTCGACTGCTTGGCCTTGATGTACCAGCCGGGAGGAGTTCCCTTGAACTCCCTCTCTGTCAGTACGACTCCACCGAGCTGGATCATTCCGATGGTCTTCCGGTCTCCGTGAGGCCAGAAGCGGCTGAATTTCATCGCTGTTCCCACGACCCCGAAGCTTTCGCTCCAAGACAAGGTCTGGGACAGGTGTGAGTCCCACGAGATTTCTATCGGACGCCCGGGAGTCTCTCCATCCACCGAGATCATTGAATGTGTTGACTTCAGCTGAAGGTCGCTGAGTACCGGTAGTAAGAAATGGTCTCGTACCTGTCGGAACATCCGAATCTCCGAGTTCGGAGTTGACGGACGTTCCCAGCTAGCGGAACTTTCTATCTCGGGACCGTAGTAACCTTCTTCTGATGTCATGATGTGCTAACGGGCACCTCAGCAGGAGTCTGAGCAGGCTGCTCGACAAGAGCGACCTGTTCCTTGTACTGGACTCCGAGAATCTTGGTGAGCTCCTTGAACGCGTGCTTGCTGAATCCGTTCCAGATCAAGGAGTGAGTGAAGTTGTAGTTCAGTCCGCGGCCGAGCATCGCCAAGGCCTTCGCCAGGTCGCGCTTCTGACCGGACACCTTTGCGCTGTCCACGGGCAGGCGCAAGCCGTTCAGGGTGACCTGGTCGTCGTGACAGCTCAGCATCTCACGTGCCAGTTTGTCAACGCGCATGAAGAACGTGAGGCCGACGAACGTCTGTTCCGGAAGAACTTCACCGTCGTACGTCAACTGAGTTCCGTCTCCGTAGCCGAGGTTCACGAATTCTTCGAACGTCGGGCTGGGGTTCACGTGATCAGCGTTCACCGGCTCCTTCGTCTTCCGGACGAACTCGTTCGCCATCATCTCCCAGTAGACGAGCATCGCTCGCCTGCCGACCACCGACTCGGGGGAGATGATCGCCTCGACGATCCTGCCGTCGGGCATCACGGGCATGTGCTCGTCTCGGACGACACGTGCCACGCCCTTCTGGCCGGCTCTCGTGTAGAGCTTGTCACCCGTCTCGACCGGGATCTCCGCACGTAGCTGCACGTCGATCCGAACCGTGGGAATACCGGACACCGCCGTTCGTACAGCCTTGATCTGCTCTACGAAGCAGGAATACTTCGTCTTTCGTGCGTGAACCTCGGTCTTCGATCCATCGAGGGGATCCACGACCTCTGCGAGGATCTGGCCAGGCTGTACGGGATCGCCCTCCTTCACCTTCATGTGGATCTCGCCCATCCCGTAGACCTGCTCCTTGTAGGTCCTGATGGCCTTCATCTTCTCCGCTGCGGAGACCGAGATGACGACTGCGTCTTCACCCGCATGCGCGCGCAGGTTCATGATGGCGGTCCTAAGATGTCGCCCAGGAACACCCGCGGTTCCGACCAGCGGGTTCTCGTACTTCACGAGTGGCATGGCATGCTCGATCCCGGATCGGATCAGGTGGATCCTGCGCGGGGAAAGCTTCGCGGCGATACCATACACCTCGGTCGTCGAGCAGAAGAGGCTCTTGCCGGGCTTCAGAATCGAGCCTTGGAGCTCGGAACCATGCGCTCTGCGATAGGCCAGGTTCACCTTGTTGCCCTGCGGGGTGGAAGCCGGATCGATCATGCCCCAGAGACGATCGGAGTACCTCCGATTCGTCGTGTCCAGACTGTCGCTGTCCACACGGAGGTACACGAGTTCCTTGAGGCTCTCGAGTCCGATGTCGCTTTCCGGCACTTCCTGGGTCATCGGGGACGACTTGATCCAGGCGTCGATTGCGGTCTGCATCTCTGTCGAGTTCGGTGGCTGGCCGCGCATGAAGAACTCGTAGAACATCCCGCTGAAGATCTCCTTCAAGGCCATCAGGAAGACCTTGGTCCTTCCACGGAAGAAGAACTCGAAAGGCTTACCGAACTGGTAGGCCCCAAGGTCGATGATGCCCTCCTGGGCGATGTATCGACGAGTTCCCGAGATCTCAAAGACGCCGTACTGATCGGGGATCGGGATCGAGAAGTCGATCTCGCACTTCGCGAGAGTCTCGTCTCGCAGATGTCCCTCGACAACTGCGTGGTAGAACTTCCGGTCTTGTCCCCATGTCGTGATGCCAGCGACGCTCTTCTGCGTCTCTTTGGGCTCCACGTTGGTGACTTTCATGCTCAGGCCACGAGGGTGGATGTGTGTCTCAAGCGTCGAAGTGCTAAACACCGGAATCCTCCTTGGCCTTGTTCAGCTTTCCCTGCTCGATCAGCAACTGTGCCCAAACCTCGATACATTCCAACATCGGCATTGGGTAAGCGAGTCGAAGAGGCTCGTTTACGCAAAACCCGATCATCCTATCCTCTCTGTACCTGATTATGCAGACTTGGTAAGGGATGATCTCATCGTCTTCTTGCGAGTCCAGCTGTGGGATCAGCATCACGGCGTTCCAGTCGTACTCCTCACCCTTCGCATGATCACCATCGAACTGCTCGAAAACGAGTCTCTTGAAATCCGGGCCGTAGGCGTGGTTCTCCAGTGACTGGATGAGATTTTGGCGACTGATCCCAGTCGATACACTATAAGGAAGCGGTGACATCGAGTGCCTCCTTCATAGCCAGACTCGTGACCCCGTTCATGTCCGACTTGCTGTCGATGAAGATCTCTTTCGCGACGCTGAAAGCCGCGTCGCGGTCTTGCATCACGCGATCATTCATCAGCTGCATCAGCGGGTAGTGATACTTGCAGATGTCGCTGATCCCCAGTGCGTGCTTCCTGTGAGCCTCTACAAGAGTCTCGATCTTCACGTCCTTGTCGGTGGTCACCTTTCCGTACTCGATGACACGATTCAGGGTCTTCTTCATGTCACGCGTCTGCAGGAAAGAGCGCACCATGGTGGTCATCCGGCGGATCCGGAAACTGGGATTCCCCTTGTAGACTTCCTCGACCGTCTTGGTGAACGGGTAGACCAACCAGAGGTAGGCCATGATCGGCCAGATGGCTTCGCGGTCCATTCCCAGTCTGGTCAGCTCGTCCACCACGTCTTCGAGGTACACCGGGGACAACGTCGAGAACTTCCCGCGCCTGTTCAGGATGTCCAGGACGTGCGTAACACCGTAGCCTTCTCGACGACCGATGTGATGCTTCGTGTCCAGGAGCATCTGCTGAAGACGCTCGGACACGTGAGAAGCGGATGCGATCAGGGTCTTGTCCATGCCCGCGAAGACCCTGAGTCGGTTGGACACCGCTCCAATCGGACCCATCCAGATCTTCATGTGCAGAAGCGCCGTGTTCTGATCGTTCACGTACTTCTTCAACGTGGGTTCGTCGATCCCCTTCGCGATCTGGATACACTCGTCCGCGACGTCCTTTCCCATGCGCTCACAGAGAGTCGAGACGCGGGAGCTCTTCTCCAAGATCTCCCTCGGGGTCACGGAGAAACCGGTGACCGTCGTCCTGCGCTTGTTCTCTGCTTCGAGGATCTCCCAGTCCACATAGTCCGAGGGATCCTCGAGTCTCATGTAGGCAGGCCACCTGCCCCACTGCCGCGTGAAGCCAAGAACCTGCTCCGCAGCCTCCTCCTGGCACTTGGGGTCCTTCGGGACTGCGTACACGTACACCGTGTCGCCATCGCAATCTGCGCCCAGCTGCTTGAACAGCAGAGGGTGTAGTTCGATGACGTTTCGGTTCGTGCTTCTTGCCCGAACGACCTCGATCGATCCGTGCCAGATTGTGGGCTCTCTTCCGACGAAGACGAGATCCCTATCGTCCAGCTTTATGCGACGCATGATGTGGGACGGGATACCGACGATCTCCGGATGACGATCGGCATTCACGACGAGGACGCCACGAGCGGAGTTCGCGACACGCGAAGCGATCATGTTCGAGTTCACGACCCCACGCTTGCCGCCCAGCATGCGAACAGCGCATAGTTGGTAGGACAGGACCATCTTCTGGACGGTCTCCTCCGTAGAATTTCCTTCCTGGAAGGACTGGAGGGTCCTGAGCATGATGTTCGCTGCAACTGCCATCCGGTTCAGATGGATCAGTCTTCCCCGGCGCTGGTGCTCGAACGCGGGGTAGTACAAGCGTTCGATTCGCTTGCCAACGAAGTCGGTGCAAGGGAAAGGCAGGTCGATCCATCCTCCCCTGGCACAGATCTCCGAGTCGAGGACGGTGTCCCTCGAGTCGATGACTTGAGTTTCGTCCACTACCGCTCCCACGAACACCGCAGCGGCGTCAGTGAGAGCGATGCCCTGCGGACCATGGGCGATCAAGCGGAGCGGACGCATCGCTTCTCCTCGATCAGAACACGGTTGTAGTAGGCGTTTGCGATCATCTGACGCAGCGTCTCGAGAGAAGACCCCTGCTCGATCACTGCTCTTGTATCCATGCGATCGGTCTGTCCACGGACAGATTCGAACGCACGGACCACGTGCTTCCCCACCACGTTCCAAGTGACCCAGATCGGCACGTAGGAAACACAGTAGACGAGAGCGCCGATAAGATCGGCGAGGTCCCGAAAGCTACTCCCCTCCATCGGTGCCTCCTTCTGCGTACGAGAACTCCGACGAGAAGTCGGCGTCGGGATCCCCCATGCCTTCGTAGGCACTTCCGTTGGCCGATTCCTGGTCGTCGCCCACCCCGTCGGAACCGACGAAGGGGAGCTCCCAGATGTACGTGGCGAACTCTCCGTCGCCCCGGATGAGTCGCATCTTTCCGAGAGGAATCTCGAAAGAGACCATCATCTTGCCCGTGCTCGTACGGGTCTTGTACGCCGTCGTCTGACCGATCTGACGCTCGGTCTCCGGTGACGTCAGGAAGTCCCAGTACTCCTTGACGTACTGTTTGAGCCCCTCGCTCGTGCAAAGCGCTCGAGTGCTGCCCTGCCCTCCTCCGAGATACAGCTCGAAAGACCCCGTAGGGCCCAAACGAGCCGCCCCTTTCTTTGTGATCGGCCGTGCCATAGAAATCTCCCGGTGAGTTGGAACCACCTACTCTTAGACGGAGACTGCGCCCGCGAACACCAGCTTCGTGATTTCGAGTTCGACGTCGTCGACGTACCTACCGTCGATGGCACCGAACTTGACCACTTCGTACTGCCCCGTCTGATTCTTCTTTCGGACGCGGAGGACAATCCTCCCGAAGTTCTTCACGGCCTGGCCGACGAGCGTACGCTCGTTCGGGGAGACCGATTCGATCATGATGCTGGGAAGCGACAGGCACCACCTGTTTCCCGGCATCGGAACCAGGTCGAAGACCTTGGAGTCCAACTGGAGGATCCTGCGCTGGTCGAGGATGGCAGCTGTGACTGCCGCGAGAACGTCCCGAACTCTCATGTTCTTCTCCGCCGGCGCGATGCGCCTTCTTGTTGGGTCATGTTCCACTCGTCGATAGCGAGCTTCTGCTCTTCTTTCGACAAGAGGGCAATCCGCTTCGCCTGCTCTACATCTTTCGGCATCATCAGATGGAGTACGGTTGCAACGACGGGTCCGTACTCAGCAATCACCTTTGCAGCTGGACTGTCAATCTTGAAGGTGATCTCGATTTCAAGAAAGGTCCATCGACCGGTCCTGTCGGTACCGGTTCTGCTGACCTTTGCGAATTGCTTCTTCAGGCCACGAATGGCCGTGTTTGCTTCCCTCGGGATCCAACCGAGCTGCTTCCCCTTATGGATCACCAAAATGGCTTCGGGATCGTGGGGATTATCCTTGGCGTAGGAGAGGGAAACCTGTGTTCCTGGCTCGAGGACACGAATGAGGTTGAATCGATGCTCGAACTGCGTCCCCGTAACTGCCAGTCTGACTGAACTCAAACCAGGAGTCGAAGACGTAGGAGTTCCTCCTCTACAATCACGTCGCAGACGTCCTTGACGCCCTTGACCAGGAGTGGCTTGTGGGGTGCTTCGAAGTGGTAAAGGGAGCAATGGACCACGGACGCGGGATCCTTCAGCGGGTCGCGCGGAACAGATTTCCTTGCGTATCCGGCAAGGACATCACATCTCTCGTTGCCCCAATCCCCAGAGTGTCCCTTCACGTGTTCGAATCTCACCTGGCGTTCGGCACACAGAACCTGCAGCTGCTTGACCAGCTCGTGGTTCTTGTTTGTCCGATGTCTCGCAAGTCCTTGGTTGATCACGTACTCCGAGTCTGCGTGAACGATCACGCCTTCTCGGATGCACGGGTCTACGTTCAAGGCTTGAAGTCCTACAATCGCAGCCTTCAGTTCAGCTGTGTTGTTGGTTCCCTTGGGATCCCACACGGCTAGTTCTAGAACGTAGTTCTCGATCCTAATCACTGATGCGTAACCGATCGGCATCAGTTGCTTGTCGTCCCAGACTCCGCTACCGTCCGTCCAGACATGGATCATAGGGCGATGACTTCACCGACCTCCTGCATCTCGCGAATTTTCTTGTTCTCGAGGACCTTCTTGCGAGTGTTACGAAGACCTGCTTGAGCGTACTTCAAACGCTTCTTTGCTTTCTCCACTTCGTTCTCGAGCTTCGGATCCTCGAGGTAGAAGCCGGGATCCCACCCCGTGCCATCAGACCGTTCCACGGTAGATGTCGACCATGATCAGCTGCGAAGCTGCTTGCGGGATGCTCTTACCGTCGTCGTCCTTCCCGCCGCCGTGCTCGGAAGCTGCCACGACAGGCTCGATGCCTCCGACGTGCAGCCCACCTGTCACACAGCCGGTGCGTCCCATCGCGAAATGCTTAGCCTTGATCTTCGAGGCTGCGTTGTTCGCGATCTTCTGGATGCACTGGCGCAGACCTTCGTAGACCGGCTTTCCGTTCTGATAGATCTGGATGAAGATCACTCGACGGGCTTGACTACTGTCGATCGAGTCGTGGAATTCCATTGGGAAGATCTTCCCGACGGTCCACTCGGGTTCGGCGGCGAGATCCGCAAGAGTGGACTCGATCCCCTCGTAATGTGCCTTGATCCAATCAGTGTCCTTCTGATCGAAGTCTGCCAAGGTGCTGATGATCAGAGCCTCGGCGTTGTGCTCCGCGATACTCGTGTTCTCGATCACCTTGGCCACGTTCCTACTCCTAGGGGTTCGACGCGATTGTGCGCCTGGACTACGTCTTGATGGCTCTTACTGAACCATCTGGCTGCACCTGCTCCCGAGAATTTTTGGTAGCAGTGCGAGGAGATCATGTCTGCTGTGTGCAACACGGTGGCGAACTTGTCGAGACCGAAGTCCTTCGCGTGAGGAGACCAGCCTCCTTCGCTCAGCATCAGTGCATTACTGAGCGACATGGAGACAGGAAGGTTGAACCGTTCCAGAAGGATGCCTGTTTGGATCTCGGTGGAAGGTCCAAATTTTCCGGGGATCTCGATGTACCGGAACGGTTGTCCGACGGTTAGGGCCGCCACATTGCTGGGGCGCATCTTCGGGTGATGCTTGTGCCACAGTTCTTCGCTACCCAGAAGCGGCACGTACTTCCAGTGCTTTTCCCAGTCGTGTAGGTACGCAGCCACCGGGATTTGCCAGAGAGGAACGTCGGGAATTGCATCCCGATGGATCATCATGAGTGCCATGACTTGCGAGATGTGATCGGCAAGTCCACCTGCCCAGCAGTGGTGGTACTTGGTCGAGGCCGGATAGAGCCTCGTACGATCCTCGGCATGTCTCAGCAGTCGGATCACATCCTTACGGTGCTTATTCTTGCTCGGGATGATTTGCTTCGCCAGTTTGACGAAGTCCATGCAGAACATGTCGAGCAGCTTGCCGTCCATTATGATCCTTGCTCCGGCGGCAGCCGGCCGATGGCGCGCACCAAGTAGACCTCGGTGACCCGTAGGTTGTCGAGCATCGAGGTCAGCATGCCTACCAGGGCACGGTCAGAACGAGTCTCGTTCTCCTCGCGTTGACAGAGTTCGAGCTTCTGCTTGGCCGCCTGGACGTCTTTCAGAGCCAAGGCTAGTCTCTCTCTCATCTGTCCTCCAGAAACGAAATGGGGCCCCTTGCGGGGCCCCAAGGCTGGTTCCAACAGCCGGTGTCCATCAGCTAGAAGCCAACGTACTTCTCGAACAGCGTCCAGGTTCCTGTCGGCCCCTTACGGAAGCCGAGAGCCGCATCCGGATAACCCGGAATCGCGACCAGGTAGTAGAACCAGATGACGCCTTGATCATCGGCGACACCATCCTTGGAACCGGTTCCGGTTCCTACGGTGCGCTTGACCTCATCGAGAGTCGTGACCTGCCCGACGAACGACGCAAACAACGCGGGATCCAATGCTCCAGCCGGGATCGGCGTGGGTGTCGGATCGTGTGTGGGAGAAGGATCTACGGGCCCCGGCCTGGGAGCGGGGTCGACCAGCGGCGGGTAGTACGGACGCTGGACGCATGCCGAGCTTCCGATCGCTAGGACGACGCCAAGGAACCATGCCCACCATGTGCGACGGATCATGAGGTCTCCTTCACACGGACGTAGTCGCCCGTCCAGAAGTCATCGGACATCCTCGGGTCTCGCAGGTACTGAGCATTCATCCGGAACCAGCCTGCACGGCCGACCACGGACTGCGATGCCCAGTTCTGACCCCACGAGTTGGGTCCTTCGACCCAGTCCTCGGTACCGATGTCGTACCCGGTGAACAGAAGTGCGTGTCCTCCTGCGTAGTCCGACGTCTTGCTCGGCATGTCGATCCACCCGGTCTTCTGCACATCAGGTGCAAAGAACCTGTGCTGGTAGACCTGAACGCCGCAGACCACCGGACGAGCCTTCGTGTGGTCTCCGCCACCGGAGATCACCTCGAAGACCGATTCACGAGGAACACGCCGCGGGTTGACCAGAAGGTGCCTGGCCGCTTGGGCGATCGCTCGGCTGTCCGGACGTGTGAAGAGCAAGCTCTCCTTGAACATCCAGTATGGCTCGAGCGGACATCCCATCTTGCCCAGCACCTCGAAGATGTCGCTGATCACAGCTCCACCATCCGAGTTCTGCCACCCACGCTTCTCACGGGCGAAGTAGTACGGGAACAGACGACTGAAGTTGACCCTGTCGATCTTGGCCAGGAACTCCTCGATGAGCTCACCGAGGAGGAATCCGGCCTGCTTGACCGAGTCCAGAAACTCCATCAGTGCGATGGCTGCGTTGCCCGTACACGAAGACGTCTGGCGCTGGTCCTCCGTGGCTTTCTGGAAGGCGTAGGGGAACCAGTCCAGCTGTCTGGCTTGCTTGGGAGCGCTACCGAACGACCCTGCGATGAAGAACTCATCATGAGGCCGAATGGAGCTCTGGACGAACCCCATCGGCCTCGAGAAGTCGTACTCGGGAACGAATGTCAGAGGCATCGAACTACTTCTGATAGTCCGGACATGCCGGCGGTAGGGGAGCTGCCTTCACGGCGGGTGTGCAGGGCGGGAATGCTGCCTTCACTGTCAGGACATGGCAGTCCGGGTTCAGACGCCACTCCCAGTAGCCAGGAGGCGGGGAAGGTGCACTGAACACGGGCGGGGTCTCGACGAGTTGCCAGCAATCGAGATTGCCGTCGCCACAGTCGACCTTCTGCCATTCTGCGCGAGCCTCGGCAACCTTGACCGGCGGGCCCGCCGGCGGCTGTACGAACGTGCAGCAGAACACGTCACCCGGCCTTGCATCCTTCGGCAAGGACGTCGGATCGCAGGTCGGAGAAGCTGCCGCGACCCGCGGAGCCTCGATCGCGAACGTGGGTGCCGGAGAGGGACAGTCGAGACCAGGAATCCCCAATCCACGGAAGGGACACTTCGTCTCGCTGATCTGGGCACCCAGAATCAGGAACGGGTTGCAGTCAGACGGGGTGTACACCTCGTCACCAGCGGGGCGGGCGTAATTCCCTCCCTTGCAGGGCGGTGTGTAAACCCGAGAGGGCTTGACGGGAGCTGCTGCTACGCGGGCATTGGACGGACACGAGGAACAGGCTGCCAGAACCGGCAGGCAGGTGGCGAGCGCCACCAAGAGGGCGAGACGCTTCATGAGAACGAGCCTCCTTGTAGTGGTCCAGAGGGACCTGGTGAACTGAAGAGTATCTCACCAGGTCCCCTGGATGCAACAGAAGATACTAACCGGGGGTGGAGGGCTCCTTGGCCGCCTCAGTGACGACGGCCCGGAGGGCCTTGCGCTCCTCGGTCTCCAGCTGGCTGGTTAGTTCCTTGACCCGCTTGCCGAGGACGAGGATCTCCTGGGACTGCTCGGCCAGGGTCTGCCGGAGGCTTTTCTCGCGCTCCGCCCCGCTCTGGGCGTCCTTCTCCCGTCCGATTCGCTCGATTGCCAGGTTTGTCCTGGCCTGCTCGAGGTCAGCCTTGAAGTTGTGGGCCTTCAGGCTGTTGACCTGCGTCTGCAGGAGCTCGTTGCGCTGCTTCAGGCTGAGGACGCGCTGATCGAAACGCTTGTTCTCGTCTGAACAGTCCCGGCGCTGCACCAGCTGACGGTTGAGCAGCTCGATCGTCGCGTTCGCCTCGGCCGTCTTCGCGTTGGCTCCGCTGATCTTGCCCTCAGTAGCCTTGCGTAGCTGCTGCTCGGAAGCGAGCAGGTGCTGGAGCTTCCCGATCTCGTTCGTTGTCGTCACAAACTTCTCCCTGTGTTCTGAGTCTAGTTGAAGATACTACGATGCCGGAGTCGAAGGCGGACCGTCGACGGACGCTTCGTTTCCAAACAGGGCTTGCACGTTCGCGGACGTCTTGCAGTCCTTCACCGTCTTGGGTCGGGTGAAGGGAACAGCGTTGATGAACAACTTTTCGAAGGCATCTTCGTTGATGTATCCGTCCTCGAACTGTTGCCTCGCCCGAAGGATCTTCACGGCACCGATCGTCCACCCGGTGGTCGGACGCTCGTCGGCCATGATCACCAGTCCCCACCGGCAGAAAAGATCGTTGCTGAGCAGCTCCTTGAGACGCTTCAGGGCCTTCACCCTGCCGTAGACCCGGTTGAACTGATCCACGGGAGAGCATCGGGCGACGCCGATGTAGATCTCACCGCTCGGCAGGTCGACCGAGGCGAAGGTGAAGTCGCCCCTGTCTCGGATCTGGTCCGTGACGCGGGGATCGTTCTGGATCACGACCTTCTCGCCGGGACGGACGTGGCGGAAGCGGAAGTGCGCGTTCTCCTTGTTCAGCATCTTGGAGATCTCGGCCTTGAGGGCGAGTTCCTTCAGCCGAAGCTGACGCTTGTTCAGGTTCGCCTTGCGAGTCGGGATGTGTTCCTCGATCTCGTTCGGGACCAGCCCGCGGCTGAACCTTCCTTCGGCACTCAAGAGATGCTTGATGTCGATGTCGATGTCTCGTGTACGCGGAGTCACTTCGTTTCTCCAGGGATGATTTTGATCGTGAAACACATACGCCACTCTGGTGACTTTGGTTGAGGGAAGTAGATCAACGACGGTCTTACTTGCGGCAGATCGTGACTCCCGTCAGGATCATCG
>ENA-ORBV01013428-ORBV01013428.1-microbial-mat-metagenome-genome-assembly--contig:-NODE-13428-length-12454-cov-5.114406_pt1 | contig 12454 bp, 8 predicted proteins | sample MGYA00237777_ERZ505514 | MGnify/ENA primary metagenome ERZ505514 (study PRJEB26160, sample SAMN06269048) | microbial mat metagenome | isolation source: Oligotrophic lake microbial mat | place... | reverse complement strand
ATGATACGGCGACCACCGAGATCTACACCTCTCTATTCGTCGGCAGCGTCAGATGTGTATAAGAGACAGCCAGAAAGCCTCCTGCGCGACGGTGCCCGCAATCTCGGCGCCGAAGCCCGCGGTCAGGTTGTCCTCATGCACAATCAGGCACCGGCCGGTCTTGGTCACCGACGTGAGCACGCACGCACGATCCCATGGTGCGATGGTGCGCAGATCGATCAGCTCCACCTGCCTGCCAAATGACGACGCGGCCTCCGTGCAGCGATGTACCATCGCGCCCCATGACACGAGCGTGACGTCGGCACCGCTCAGCACGATGCGCGCCCGACCGAAGGGCAGGACGTAGTCGTCACCCGGATAGCGCGCGCTGCCGTCACCGGTCATGAGCAGCGACCGATGCTCGAAGAAGATCGTGGGATTCGCACCACGCATCGCGGCACGCAGCAACCCCACGGCATCTGCGGCATTCGATGGCATCGCCACCTGCCAGCCGTAGGCGTGCGCAAAGCGCACCTCGTCGCTCACACTGTGCCACGGATCGCCAACATCCTTGCCGAAGCCACCCGGCATGCGCACCACGATCGGCGCCGCGAAACGATTGGCCGTGCGCCAGCGCATGGTGCCGCAGTTGTTCAACTGCTCGGTGGCGGGGTCGGCATACTTGCGAAACTGGATCTCGGCCACGGGCATCATTCCGCCGATCGCCATCGCCACCGCGCGTCCGATGATCCCTTCCTCCGACAAACTCGTGTCGAATACGCGCGCGTTGCCGAACTGCTTCTGCAGCCCTTCGCTCACGAGGTGGACCCCGCCCTTGCGACCCACGTCCTCACCAAACACGACCACTTTCGGATTCACCGTCAACTCGTGACGCAGCGTGCGACGGATCGCCTCGGCGAAGCGCAGCAGCTCGCCGTCCTCGTTGGCGACATCCGTTCCGCCGAGTGCCGCACGTTCGGCGCGTGTCAATCCGCCAAACGCCTCGGCGACTTCGGGTGATTCATCGACGAAGACGAATTGCGCGATCGTTGCCGGATCGGGCATCGCGCGACTGCGCGCTGCTTCGAGCGCGACCTGTACCTCCGCGGCCACCGATGCTTCAAGCGCGCTCCACGCCGCGTCCGACATGTGCGCGGGCACGAGATACTCGCGCAACCGCGGCAACGGATCGCGCGACGCATCCGATTCAATGTCGCTCGATGCGCGATAGCCCTTCTGGTTGTCCGGGCCCGAGTGACTCGAGAGACGCGGCACCGTGAGATGCACAAGCGCGGGTCCGTTGCCTCCACGCACGTGTGCGACCGCTTCCTGCAGCAGTGCGGACGTCTCGTGCGGATCGCAGCCATTGCCATCACGCACAAGCAGGTTGGTGAACGACGCGAGATTGCGCGCGATGTTGCCACCCGGCGTCTGCATGTCGCCCCGCACGGAGATGCCGAGGTCGTTGTCTTCGATGTAGAAGAGCATCGGCAGATTGAGCGTCGTGGCGATCGTCAGTGACGACCAGAAACCGTTGGTCGCGACTGAACCATCACCACCCGTGGCGACCGCGATGCTGCCAGCATAGCTCGCGTCGTTCAATGCGTCGCGATGATAGGTGATCGTCTGCGCCCAACCGGCGGCCGGCGTGTACTGCGACCCCACGTCACCGGCCATGGGCAACACGATCGGCCCGTCGCGATTGGGGAGATTGCACACGACACCGATATCGCGCCCATCGCTGAATCCACCGGCGCGTCCGAGCGGGCTGCCAAACGCATCGTCATACCGCAGCCCGAGTGCGAGGAGCAACGGACGCGAGCGATAGTAGGCGCCGACGCCATCATGTCGACCGTTCAGCAGTTCGCCGAGAATGATCTGCGCCGTCTCGTGGCCACGCGCGGAGAACTGGTAGAGCACCTGATGCTCGCGCGGCACCGAGCCGCGATTGCGATTGGTGCCCTCTTCGATCTCGTCGAGCATGCGCGACGCCAGCACGCGCGATGCGATACGCGTCCAGTCGAATCCAGCGCGTGGTGACTTGGCGGTAGTGGTGGGCGAGGCAGGTGCAACCGGCAGCGCGGTCGCTGTAGCGGACGCTGTAGCGGACGCTGTAGCGGACGCTGTAGCGGACGACACGGCCGGAGGGACGGAGGGAAGTACCGAGGAAGCCATGTTGAAAGCTGAGCGAATAGACGCGCCAACGGGAGAGCCAGACGCGGCGTGTTGTCGAGCCGGGTGTGATGTCGCGCAAGTTCGTGTACGTCGCTCATCAACGTACGGCACTCCACACGAGTATCTTGGGCACATGTCCTACTCCTACCTCGTGGTCGATGTCAGCGATGGTGTGATGACGCTGACGCTCAACCGTCCCGACGTGCTGAACAGCTTCACGCGGGCCATGGCAACCGAAGTGCTGCATGCGCTGTCGAGAGCCGCGGACGATGTGTCGATCCGTGCCGTGCTGCTGACCGGTGCGGGTCGCGGATTCTGCGCGGGACAGGATCTGGCCGAGGCGCTACCCACCGGGGACGGCCCGATGCCCGATATCGGCGAGTTTGTGCGCGCGAGTTACAACCCGATGATTCGCGCCATTCGCGGGCTCGAGAAGCCGGTGATCTGCGCCGTGAACGGCGTGGCCGCGGGTGCGGGCGCCAATCTCGCATTCGCGTGCGATCTCACCCTCGCCGCCGAAGAGGCATCGTTCGTGGAGAGTTTTGCCAGACTCGGACTCATTCCCGATACGAGTGGCACGTTCTTCGTGCCGAGATTGGTGGGTGTGCAACGTGCGACAGGGATGTTTTTTCTTGGCGAAAAGATGTCGGCGACGAAAGCAAAGGAATGGGGGCTGATCTGGGATGTCGTGCCGCTCGCGCAATTGCACGAGACGGCGCTGACGCTGGCGAAATCGCTTGCATCGCAGGCGACCCGTGGCTTCGGACTCACCAAACGCGCACTCAACGCATCGCTGAGCAATTCGCTCGACGAGCAGCTCGAAGTCGAAGCCGATGCGATGCAGGAGGCCGGGCGCACGGCAGACTACGAAGAAGGCGTGCGGGCGTTTCTCGGGAAGCGCAAACCCGTGTATCGCGGCGCGTGACGACGACTGAGCGCAGTAACGAACTCGATGGTGGGAGCACCGTGCAACCGATGGTGATCGGCGTGGTGGGTGCGGGCGCGATGGGTGCGGGTATCGCACAGGTCGCGGCAACACACGGGCATTGCGTGTGGGTTGCCGATGCGCAGCCGGCCGCGCTGACGCGTGCGAAGGACAGCATCGGCCAGGCGCTCGATCGCGACGTGAGCAAAGGAAAGCGCACGCGCGACGACGCCGATGCGATCGTTGCGCGCATCGCGTACGTGGACGGCGTTGGCGCCGATGCCCTGCAGGCGTTTGCTCCGTGCGGGCTGGTGATCGAAGCGATTGTAGAGGAGCTCGCCGCCAAGCGCGCGGTGTTCGCGGCGCTCGAGGCGGTGTTTGGCAGCGACGCGATGCTCGCGTCCAACACGTCGTCGTTGAGCATTGCCGCGATTGCTGGCGCGTGCGTGCATCCGGATCGCGTGGTTGGCGTGCACTTCTTCAACCCGGCGCCGGTGATGCCGTTGGTGGAAATCATACCTGCCATCACCACCTCGCCCGACGTCGCTGCACGCGCGCGTGCACTGCTGCGCTCGTGGGGCAAGACGACCGTGGTGGCGAGTGATACGCCGGGCTTCATCGTCAATCGTGTGGCGCGACCGTTCTATGGTGAGTCGCTGCGGATGCTCGAAGAGGGCGTCGCTGACATGGCGACGATCGACTGGGCGATGCGGGAGCTTGGCGGATTTCGCATGGGGCCGTTCGAGTTGATGGACTTTATCGGACACGATGTGAATTTCGCGGTGACGCGATCGGTGTTCGACGCGACGTTTCATGATCCGCGTTATCGCCCGTCGATCACGCAGCAACGCCTGGTCGAAGCGCGCCTGCTCGGTCGCAAGAGTGGTCGTGGCTTCTACGACTATCGCGAAGGTGCCACGAAGCCGGAGCCGGTGCGCGACGCGGCGCTCGGCCAGCCGATCGTCGATCGCGTGCTGGCATTGCTCGTCAACGAAGCGGTGGATGCCGTACACCTGCGTATCGCGTCGGTGGCTGATGTCGAGGTGGCGATGACCACGGGCGTGAATTATCCGAAAGGACTGCTGGCGTGGGGCGATGAGATCGGTGCCGCCGTGGTGCTGTCGCGACTCGACGCGCTGCACGCCGAGTACGGCGACGATCGCTACCGGGCGAGTGTGCTGCTGCGACGCATTGTGCGCGTGGGTGGCACGTTGCTGAATTCTCACGAGACCAACACATGACCGCCCAGGACGCGTTCATCATCGATGGAGTGCGAACACCCATCGGGAATATCGGTGGTTCGTTGAGCGCCGTGCGCGCCGACGATCTCGCTGCGCACGTCATCGCATCGCTGCTCGCCAGACATCCTGGGCTCGATGCATCGCGCATTGCGGATGTGATTCTTGGCTGCGCGAATCAGGCGGGTGAAGACAATCGCAACGTGGCGCGCATGGCGCTGCTGATGGCCGGAGTACCAACGAGTGTGCCGGGCGAGACGGTGAATCGGCTCTGTGCATCCGGGTTGAGCGCGGTGGCTGGTGCCGCGCGCGGCATCAAGGTGGGCGAAGGCGATTTCTACATCGCCGGCGGTGTGGAGAGCATGACACGCGCGCCGTTCGTGATGTCGAAGGGGAGTTCGGCATTCGCCCGTGATGTGCAACTGTTCGACACCAGTCTTGGCTGGCGCTTCGTGAATCCGAAGATGCAGGCGTTGCACGGTACGCACTCGATGGGCGAGACGGCGGAGAATGTGGCCGAGTTGTATGATATTTCCCGTGCCGATCAGGACGCGTTCGCCCTGCGCTCGCAGCAGCGCGCGACGGCGGCTCGCGCGTCCGGTCGTTTCGCCGAGGAGATCGTGGCGGTGGAGATTCCGCAGCGGAAGGGCGATGCGATCCGCGTGGATACCGACGAGTTCATTCGACCCGAGACCACACTCGACGTGCTGGGCAAGTTGCGTCCGGCGTTTCGCACGGATGGCAAAGGGAGCGTGACTGCGGGGAACGCGTCGGGGCTCAACGATGGTGCAGCGGCGCTGTTGCTCGCCTCGTCGCGGGCGGTGCAGGAGTTCGGACTCACACCGATGACGCGGGTGGTAGCCAGTGCGGCGGCGGGTGTGGAGCCGCGCCTCATGGGGATCGGGCCGGTGCCCGCAACCAAGCGCGCGTTGGAGATCGCCGGACTCACGTTCGATCAGATGGACGTGATCGAACTCAATGAGGCGTTCGCCGCGCAGTCGCTGGCGTGTACGCGAGAGTTCGGTCTGGCCGACGACGATCCGCGCGTGAACATCAACGGCGGAGCGATCGCGCTCGGTCATCCGCTGGGAATGAGCGGTGCGCGACTCGCTCTGACGGCGTCGCACGAGTTGCATCGTCAACAGAAGCGGTACGCGCTGTGTACGATGTGCATCGGTGTCGGCCAGGGGTTCGCACTCATTCTCGAACGCGTGTGAGCGTGCGCGCCGTGCGTTCATGTGGAGTGGGGAGGGCACGTCGATGATCTACGCGTTCGACGGGTTCGTTCCCGTGGTGCACGAATCGGCATTCGTGCATCCGCAATCTGCCGTGACCGGCAACGTCATCATCGGACGTGATGTCTACATCGGCCCCGGCGCGGCGATTCGCGGCGACTGGGGCGGCATCGTGATCGAGGATGGGTGCAACGTGCAGGAGAATTGCACGATCCACATGTTTCCCGGCGTGACCGTCGTGCTCGAAGCGGGTGCGCACATCGGGCATGGCGCCATTGTACACGGCGCGCGCATTGGCGCCAACGCGCTGATCGGCATGAACGCGGTCGTGATGGACAACGCGACCGTTGGAGCGGGCTGCATTGTCGGCGCGCTCTGCTTCGTGCCGGCGGACATGCAGATCCCACCGCGCAAAGTCGTGGTGGGTAACCCCGCGAAGATCGTGAAGGATGTGAGCGACGCCATGCTCGCGTGGAAGAGCGAAGGGACGGGACTTTACCAGCGGTTGCCCGGCGCGATGCGCGGGAGTTGGGCGCCGGTGGAGCCGTTGCGCGAGTTGCCGGCCGATCGCCCGGCGCAGTCGGCAATGCTCAGAACGTGGAACGAGACGAAGCACGCGGTGCCGCAGCAGCATCAACTCAACGGGAACGAAACTCCGGATAGCAAGTCATGATCACTCTGCAGAATTACGCCATCGGCCAATGGGTCGAAGGCTCGGGAAAGAAGGCCGCACTTGTGCACGCTGTCACGGGTGAGACGATCGGCGAGACGTCGAGTGGTGGACTCGACTTCAAGGGGATGACGGAGTACGCGCGTAACGTGGGCGGTCCGAAGCTGCGCGCGCTCACCTTTCATCAGCGTGCGGCGATGCTCAAGGGCTTGGCCCGGCATCTCATGGAGCGCAAGGACGCGTTCTACGCGCTGTCGGCGATGACGGGTGCGACGCGCGCCGATTCGTGGGTGGACATCGACGGTGGCATCGGGACGTTCTTCGCCTACTCGAGTCGCGGTCGTCGCGAGTTTCCGAACGAAACGTTTCACGTCGAAGGACCGGCGGAGTCGCTGTCCAGGAACGGTACGTTCGTTGGCCGTCACATCTGCGTGCCGCTCGAAGGCGTGGGCATTCACATCAACGCGTTCAATTTCCCCTGCTGGGGAATGCTCGAAAAGCTCGCGCCGGCGTTGCTGGCCGGTGTGCCCTGCATCGTCAAGCCGGCCACCGTCACGAGCTACCTCACCGAGGGAATGTTTCGCGAGATGGTCGCGGCAAACATCCTGCCGGAAGGCGCCATTCAGCTCATCTGCGGCAGCGCAGGCGATCTGCTCGATCACGTCACCGAACAGGACGTGGTTGCCTTCACCGGGTCGGCGACGACCGGACAGATGCTCAAGGAAGGGAAGGCGATGATGTCGCATTCGGTGCGTTTCAACATGGAAGCCGACTCGCTCAATTGCTCGATACTCGGCCCCGACGCAGCACCCGGCACCGAGGAGTTCGACCTGTTCATCAAGGAAGTCGTGCGCGAGATGACCACCAAGGCCGGACAGAAGTGCACGGCCATTCGCCGCCGCACGATCGTGCCCAACGGCATGGAGGAGGACGTCATCACGGCGTTGCGGGCGCGTCTCTCCAGGACCACGATCGGCGATCCGTCGGTGGAGGGGGTGCGCATGGGCCCTCTCGCCAGCAAGGGGCAGGTGCGCGACGTGGGCGCCGCGGCCGAACGCATTCGCGCCAGCGCCGAGTTGGTGTTTGGCGGTGAGGAGTTCGAGGTGGTTGGCGCCGATCGCGAGAAGGGATCGTTCTTCGGTCCGATGCTGATGGCTTGTGCAGATCCGTTCAACCGTCACGAGCCGCACGACATCGAAGCGTTTGGCCCGGTGAACACGATCATGGCCTATCGCACGCTCGACGAAGCGGTGGAGTTGGCGAAGCTCGGTCGCGGTTCGTTGTGCGGCTCACTCGTCACTGGCGATGCGAACGTGGCGCGCAAAGTGATCGTTGGCGTGGCGCCGTATCATGGCCGACTGATGGTGCTCGACAAGACCAGTGCGAAGGAGAGTACGGGCCACGGTTCACCGTTGCCGAGTCTCGTGCATGGCGGTCCTGGTCGCGCCGGCGGTGGCGAGGAGATGGGCGGTGCGCGCGGGGTGCTGCACTACATGCAGCGTGCGGCGGTGCAAGGCAGTCCGGCGATGGTCACGGCCATCACGCGCGAATGGAGCAAGGGCGCGACGACGACGAACGACGGCGTGCATCCGTTCCGCAAGACCTTCGACGAATTGCTGGTGGGCGATACGCACGTCACGGGCACCCGTCTCATCACGCTCGACGATGTCGTGAAGTTCGCCGAGTTGAGTGGCGACAGGTTTTACGCGCACATGAGCGATGAAGACGCGAAGACGAACGGCGTGTTCACCGGTCGTGTGGCGCACGGCTACTTCATCGTGAGTGCGGCGGCAGGGCTGTTCGTCGATCCGGCAGTAGGGCCGGTGCTGGCCAACTACGGCATGAACAACCTGCGTTTCACCAAGCCCGTCTATCCGGGCGACACGATTCACGTGGTGCTCACGGTGAAGCAGAAGACCGCCAGGGACACGCCGGAGGGCGGCATTCCGCAGGGAGTTGTCGAGTGGGACGTGGAAGTCCTCAATCAGGACAACGAAGCGGTGGCGGTATATTCGATTCTGACGCTGGTGCGGCGCAGCGAGTAGCGCGGGAGCTGTGTTCGGCGAACCGTGGCGGTGCGACTGCAACAGCAACAGCGACTGACTATCACGGATACGAACGGATCACCTGCTCTGATTTCGCGGATACCACGAACCACAAAGGAATTGTTGTTGTGGTATCCACGCAGATCCGTGTGGTGTCCGTTTGTATCCGTGATAGTCAGTTACGGGTGTTGTTCATCGAAGCACCGTATCGCGCCACGTTTCGCGGCCACCCATGATGGTGAGCAACGCTTTAACGCGGTGTAGTTGCGCGGGCGCGATCGCTAGCGCGTCCTCCGACAGCACCACGAAGTCGGCGAACTTCCCCACGGCAATCGTGCCCTTCTCGCGCTCCGCAAACTCGGCGTACGCGGCGTCGCGGGTGAAGTGCCGCAACGCCGCTTCCACGCTGATGCGATGCTCGGGGTGCCAGCCACCGCGCGGGGTGCCGTCGGGCATGGTGCGCGTGACGGCGACTGCGATGCCGCGCATCACGTCCATGGGAAAGACAGGATAGTCGCTGCCGAACGCCTGCACGGCGCCGGCATCGTCGAAGAGTTTGAAGGCGTTGGAGTGCGACGCGCGTACGGGGCCGAGCAGCGGTGCGTAGTTCTGCAGCGTGGTGGCATCGGGGCTCGCGAAGATCGCCTGCGTGGACGCGATGACGCCGAGTGACGTGAAGCGGGGAAGATCGGCCAGCGCCGGCACTTCGATGTGTTCGATGCGATGGCGGCGATCGCGCGGGCCGTTCACGCGAACGACGTGCTCGTAGGCGTCGAGCGCCATGCGCACCGCACGATCGCCGATGGCGTGCAACTCGATCTGCAGCCCTGCCCGATCGTACATCGTCACCGCGGAATCGAGCTTGCCCTGTTCCCAGAACGGCAGGCCGGTTCCGCCGCCCACGTACGGTTCGAGCATCGCCGCGGTCTTTGCGTCCACCGTTCCGTCGAGCATGCCTTTCGCGATGCCGAACGACAGCAGCGGTGACTTCATCCGATCCCGCACGTCGACGTACCGCGCGATCTGCGCGGGCGTGACGTCGTGTGCAAACGGCACCGACACCCGAAAGCGAACGCGCATCGTGCCGCGCGACAGTGCCTGTTGCATGGCATCGAACGTCGCACCGGTGGGTTCACTGGCCGACGCTTCCTGCAACGACGTGATGCCGAACGACGCGGCCCGTCGCATCTCGCGGTCCAGCGACGCGGATACTTCGGCCACGCTCGGCGCGGGAACGAGTCGCGACACGAGCGACGCGGCCGACTCCTTGAGCACGCCGGTCAGTTCGCCGTTGGCGTCGCGATCGATCGTACCGCGCGGCGGGTCGGGGGTCGTGCGCGTCACGCCCGCGAGTGCGAGCGCGCGACTGTTCACGAGCGCCTGATGACCATCGCGATCGCGCAGCAGCACCGGTCGGTCGGGGAAGAGGGCGTCAAGATGACGGCGATGCGGCTGGTTGGCGGGAAAGTCGGCCGCGCCCCATCCGCGTCCCAGGAGCCACGCGCCCGCGGGGAGCAGGGCCGCCTGCGCGCGAAGGCGGCGTCCGATTTCGGCGACCGACCCGGCATCGGCAAGATCGACCTGCGACCGCGACGGCAGGTGCCAGTGCGCATCGTTGAAGCCGGGCACGACGCGTCGGCCGCGGAGGTCGATGATCGTGGTTGCTGGACGTGCGAGTGCACGAACCGAGGCATCGCTGCCGACCGCAACGATGCGGTCTCCGCGCACGGCGATGGCCTGCGCGGCAGGAGTGGCGGCGTCGCCCGTCCAGATTCTCCCGTTCAGGTAGACGCGATCGGGAGCAGCCGGTTGGTACCTGGCGGCCATTGGTAGTGCGGCCGGCGAGCGGGTCGGCGCGGCGAGCAGCGCGTATCCGGTCACCACACAACAAGTTGCGACTCGAAAGCTGAGCATGGGCTATTGTGGTGCGGAATGGCCCGCTCGGCAAGCGAGCACGCGAGAACCACAGAACAGCGGACACGGAGAAGACAGAGAACAATGGAGAACGGCAGGAGAGCCGATTCAAATTTCAAATCAGACTTCAAAAAGTCGTACTCCTGCGCTTCTCCCTTCTTCTCCCTGTTCTCCCGAACGCTGTTGCTTTTTTTGCGTTGTTTCGGGTGCTTCGTGACAGCCCAGTGAATTTGACAGCGCTCAGGCTCCCGGGGGCGTAGCATGACGGTACGGGCCACCTACGCCTTGAACTCCAGTCCAATACCTCGGATGTCCAGCTCCACGTCGCTGTTCCGATCCACCCTCCTGTTCGCGCTGCTGGCGGGCGCCCCTCGAGACGCCGTCGCACAGGGGAAGCGCGCCGACAGCAAGGCCGCGGCCACCAAACCCGTATGGCCGGACGAAGGCCCCCGGACCTGGGCGCCCAGGCCGACGACCGCCGAGATCACGGCCAACGACCTGCGCACCCGCCTCTATCAGTTTGCCGACGATTCGATGCTCGGCCGCCGCATTGGAGAGCTCGGGAACTACAAGGGGACCGAATACATCGCGCGCGAGTTCAAGCGCCTCGGTCTCAAGCCGGCCGGTGACGACGGCGGCTATTTTCAGGTGCTCCCCTTTGGACCGATCGGGTTTGACAGCGTGGCCACTCGCCTGACGGTGGCCGGAGCAACGTTGGCCGTCCGATCGGATTGGGTTCCGCTCACACCGTCGCTGGCCAACGGCTTTGGCAGCAGGGCAGAGCTCAACAATGTGCCAGCGGTATTCGCCGGTCATTGGGGCGATTCGGCGGTCGCGCTGGACCCAGCGGTCTTTCGCGGAAAGGTGGCCGTGTTTGTGGCGACGCCTGCCGTGCTGACGGCGCTCACACCCGTGGCTGGGCGTGGGGGCGGCGCGGCGATCGCACCAACGCTCCCCCGCTGTGACTCCGTGCCGGACAAGTTTGGCGCGGCAGCGGCCGCCGCTGTCGAAGCCAGGATTCGTGAAGCTCAGGCGGCGGCAACGGGTGGTGCTCCCGCCGCCGGACGCGGTGGTCGCGCCGGTGGTCCGGCGGCGCCTCCACGCAGCGCGGACATGCGCGCCGCGGCAGCCGGTGCGGTCGGCATCCTCATCATCTCGCCGGAAGCGCTCTCAGCCAGCTCGCCGTCTCCGTTCAGCGGCCGCATGGCGATGAAGCCGACGAATGCTTCGGGACCGGCCTCGGGCCCCGTCGCCGCCACCATAGCTCCGGCCACCGCGTCCCGGCTCTTCGGCAAGTCGGTGGAGGCGTTGCGCGTGGGCGACGTGGGAGAGCCTGTCTCCGCCTCGTGGAGCTACGAATGGCGCATGACCCCGACGCCGGCGCGCAATGTCGTGGCAATCCTTCCCGGCTCCGACCCGGCGCGCGCTGGGGAATACGTGCTGGTGGGCGCGCATAACGATCACGTGGGTGTGAACACGGCGGCGCTCGATCATGACTCGCTGCGCGCCGTCAACACCATCACGCGTCGGCAAGGCGCCAACGACCCCGCCTGTCGCCCCACCGTCGCGCAGCAGCAACAAATCGACTCGATCATCACCCGCGCACGCAGCATCCGTCCGCCCCGTCGCGATTCGATCATGAACGGGGCCGACGACGACGGGTCGGGCACGGTCGTTTTGCTCGAAATCGCCGAACAGTTCGCCAGGGAGAAGCCGGCCCGTTCGATCATTTTCGTCTCGCATCAGGGCGAAGAAGCCGGGCTGCTCGGCTCCAAGTGGTTTACCGATCACCCGTCCGTACCGCTCACGTCCATCGTCGCCGCACACAACATGGACATGCTGGGCAAGGGGCGCGCGGATCAGGTGAAATTCGGCGGACCGAACTCAGTGCAGATGCTCGGCGCGCGGCGCCTGTCGCGCGAGTTTGGCGACATGATCGATTCGGTCAACGCGGTCAGATCGGAACCGATGGCCATCGACAAGACATGGGATGTCGTCGCCAACCCCATGAACCGGTTCTGCCGCAGCGATCAGGTCAACTACGTGTTCCACAAGGTTCCGGTCACCTACTTCTCGCTCGGCTACGCGCAGGACTACCACCAGCTCACCGACGAACCGCAGTACATCGAGTACGACCACTCGGCGCGGTTGGCGCGGTTCATTCACGACGTGATGATGGCGATCGCGAACCGAAAGGACCGGCTGGCGATCACGGGAGCGGATGCGGCGTACCCGGTTTGTCGGTTTTAGGCTGTCTCTTATACACATCTGAC
>ENA-ORBV01013427-ORBV01013427.1-microbial-mat-metagenome-genome-assembly--contig:-NODE-13427-length-12455-cov-4.510503_pt1 | contig 12455 bp, 12 predicted proteins | sample MGYA00237777_ERZ505514 | MGnify/ENA primary metagenome ERZ505514 (study PRJEB26160, sample SAMN06269048) | microbial mat metagenome | isolation source: Oligotrophic lake microbial mat | place... | reverse complement strand
GCCATGAGTTCCCACTGGGTCGACTCCGGCAGCGGCACGCCCAAGCTGTGCTGGAGCCGGGCCAACCGGTAAGATGGCATCGATGACGTCAGGTCTTGACTCTTGACAAACGAAACAACCAACAAATGACGCACTTGCTTTCGAGAGGAGGTTGCCCTGATTTGCCGGACAGTGACCTGAACCGCTGGGTGGATTGTCAAGAGTCAAGACATGACGTCATAATAACATCCCGATCGCCAGATGAAGCTGGTTCCTCATCACCAATTCGACCCAAATCCCTCAAAATTCGATGTCAATTTGAGCGAGCACAGCCCACAACTTCTTCTTACGTCGAGTCAAACAGTAAGACTATCCGGTTCGAGCCCGCAGAATTTTGGTTCGAACCGGTGATAGTTGACACTTTTGACATCAGACGAAGTTGTAAGAGAAAAGTGTCGAAACACTTGTCGGGAGCAAAATCAAAAGCTAGAAATTGCTCCGTATTGCTCTATATTTTGAGCATGGGTGTCTTAGAAATCATCGCTGAACAACAACTCGGGACCAAGGAACTGGCGGCCCATCCGCATTTGCGTGCAGCCTTGGAACGGATCGACGAAGCAGCCCGCCGGCCGATCTCCAATGCGGATGAAAAGGCGCGGATCGCCTCGCTCGTGGAACTGTGCTTCGCCTATGACCGCGAAACCGATCCCGAGGAAAAGGCGAACATCCTGCGAACCCTCGAGGAGATCAGCGCGTCTGAACCACTTGAATTGCCCACAGCCACCGTGGAGCAGTGGGAAAAGCAATTGGCGTCGAGCGATGGGGCATTCGCCAAGGCCAGCCAGAAAATCGAACGTCGCCGGCAGGAATTCCAAAAGAAGTATTTCTCCCTCCGTGCCAAGGCGGGGTTGGCGACCCAAGCAGCCGTGGCCAAGAAAGCCGGCCTCCGGCGCAGCTATGTCGCGGTGATCGAGGCTGGAGATCACTTCCCGCAGCAGAAAACGCTGCAAAAACTGGCCAAGGCGTTTGGCGTGGACGTAACCGAGCTACTGGTGTGATTTCCAAGGTCGTCCACCTGCGGCCAAGAGTGCCTTCAGTTGGCGGATGCGGTGATTGATACGATGCAAGTCCGCCGTGCTCACCCGATTGGTCTTCTTCCAGAACAAATCGACGATGTAGATGGTTTTGGTTGCCTCATCGACCAAGAAGACGGACCGCAGCCAGCCCTGCTGGTTGATGGTATCGCCTTCCAGGCGTAGTTCGAGACCGTCGCCGCAGGGCTCGATACTCAAGTCCGGCACATCCGGATAATTGCGGAGCCGCTTGCTGAGTGCTATGCCTTCGGCGAGCTGCTGGGCGGTGAGCAGTTTCTTCCCCACTTTCTGGGACTTGCGGAAGAGGAAGCACCCGATACCGGACTACCGCACGCAGTGGACTCATGAGGGCAGGTTTCGGAGGGTTTGCCCGATCTTGTTCCATCCGGTGCGGGTGACGACGTAGGTTCGCGGGGTTTCGTTGTGAATCCATCCGGACTTGATGGCGTTTTTGATGTCCCGGGGGAAATTCGCGGGCGGGCTCTCCTTCGCCAGCTTGAAGATTTCATCCATGTCGGCACTGCGCCATGGCGTGGTGCCGCCGCGGGCTTCGTGCCAAGCCCCGAGCAGCAGGATTTTCTCGGGGAAACTATCCCAGCCGAGTTGATTGAGCAGTTCGGCGCCGCCGCGGCTCTTGAGGGCGGCCTTGATGCCATCCTCGGTATCGGTATTCACGCCGGCCTCGCCGCTGGCTGTTGGCACGCGGATGCTTGCCACAGCGGGCGATGGGGTGGCCGGGATGGAATCATCCCGATGTTGTTGAATTAATTGGATGATCATGACCAACGCATCATCCTTGAGATTAGCGGAGATATCGAGGCCCGGGGCTTGGATGACAATCCTGAGGCTCATACGACAAAAATACGACACAGTGTATTTTTGTCAACTCTATTGTCAAATTTGCCGGAATGCCCAATCCAACTGGCTGGTGTATGATGACGGTGGCGGTAGAATTCCGACCTCCGGCATGAATTCGGTCTCATTTTTGAGAAAAGCCAAACAAAACCTCGAATTTGGGTTAAGACCCTCTGGTTCGAGCCCCTTCCACGTCGGAATATCTCTGCGAAGTCACCGTCTCAAGAATCACGTCCACGTCATCGGTCGGCCGTGCCGGCGCGAACGCTGGATCGTCGAGAAGCAGATTCACGATCGAGCCGCCGATGAAGGCATACTCAAGACCGAGCCCGTCCAGCCGCTCGGCCACCGCGCGCATCGCGCCGAGGTCAGGCTGGGACATGGCGGTTCAGCCGGACGGCTATTTCCCTTTCGGCCAAGGCTCGTTCGCGCGCCCGTCCGATGCGAAGCGCGTCGACCAGGGCGAGCAGATCGTAGAGTCTGGGATCGCGCCGCGCCGCGCCTGGCACGCTGGGATAAAGGGGTTCCACCGCGGAACCTTGCACCTTTCCGTTCGGATCGGGCCATACGGGTGGCAGCTGGTCGGAACTCCGGATCTTGCCGGCCAAGGCCGGTGCCGCCCACGCGGTGGGCATCCCACGGGTGATTTCCTTCAGGCTGGCCGGAAAGGCATAGGGTACCCCGTGGACGAGAAAATTGCGCAGCGCCTCCACTCGGACTTCCCGGGCTTCCGGGTCGATCAACCGGGCCTCGCGCAGTCGACGAACAGCAGCATGACTTCCGATGCGCTCATCCCCAGGATTTGTCCCAATTCGGCATAGGTTTTTGCCCCTGCTCCACGGTTAAAAGCAGGGCCACAACGACGTCTTGTGGCCTGGTGAACATTTAAATACGCTATTCGCGAATAGCGAATACACAAGCCCGAAACCGGTCAGGGTTCAATTTGTACGCAGCCTCTGTCAGATTTGAGGGACGGGTGATCCGCAGTCCCCTGGCCGACGCGAGCGAGCGCTGGGAGAAAGCCCGTGGCTGCAGTGCTAAGATCGCCAATTGGCGAACGGTTCCGGTTCCTGTCCTGGGTCGGGGACGCTCCTTTCTTGAAAGCCAGAAACCTTTCATTTGACACAATCACATGAAAGCATACGACTGTTCACATGAAGACCGCCTCAGCTCGTGAATATCCCAAATCAGGCTCCGCACGCGTTGTCGGAAGCGCGTTTGGCCGAGCAGCCGCCAAGGCGCCCCGATCGTTCCATCCCACTCTAGACCGTATCCGCGAAGGCATCCCTCTGGCCGAGTTTGAATCGCTTGCGGTGAAACTGGGCCTCACGCAGGAAGAGTTTGGACGCAAGATCGGGATCTCAGTCCCCACCTTGTCCCGCCGCAAGAAGAGCGATTCCCCCCTCGACCCCGAACACAGCGATCGGCTGCTCCGATTCCAGCGTCTCTTCGATCAAGCGGTGAAGCTCTTCGATGGGAATGAAGCCCACGCCCGCGAATGGCTCCGAACTCGGGAGCCCGCCTTGGGAAATCTACAACCCAGCGAGGTCGCCGAAACCGAAGCCGGGGCCCGCGAGGTTGAAAAGGTGCTGGGCCGCCTCGAATATGGGGAACTCACGTGACGATCACCGCATGGCGGCTGGTTAAGTGGCAGTATCGCCACGAGGCCTTCACCGGAGACGGGAGTTATCAGTTCGGCAACCGCTGGAGTTCACCGGGGCGACGGGTGGTGTATGTCGGCGACACCCAGGCGCTCAGCGCGTTGGAAAACATCGTTCACTTTCGGAAGGGTCAGACGCCGCCTTCGTATGCCTTCCTTTCGGCAGCGTTAGACGAGAGCCTGGTCAGCGTCCTCGTCGGTTCGCTCCCCTCCGACTGGCCAAACAAGCCTCTCCTGACCGCCACCCTGGGCGATGAATGGTACGATTCACGCGCCTCCTGTATTCTCGCGGTGCCGACAGCGCTCGTCCCCAAGGGGACCAACTATCTGATCAATGCCACTCACCCCGCCTTCCCCGAGGTAAGGGTCGGCCCGCCAATGCCCTATTCCTTCGACGCACGCATTGTGTCAATGACCGTCACTCCCAGAAAAACACCCTGAAAAACCCTGCTCGGTGACCGCATTCCCGTTTGTCACGGTGACTCGATCATCAACGAATCCTCCTCGCTGTGAGCAAAGACGCGGAAGAGTCCAAGAGTCCCATCATCCGGGATACTTTCCGCGAGGAATCGTGGACTCCTCTTGATGCCTCCCACTGCAGCATCGAGGCGATCTGTTCACACATCGAAACGCACATCGGTCCGATGAATTCGGTCGTCCACGAAGTCATCTCTGACCTGGTCCACCGTGATGTCCATCAGGCCGCACCTTCGCCCGAACGCCCCTACTGGACCCTGATCACGACCGGCATGAGCGACCTGCCCACAGCCGCCCCACCGACGGTAACGTGGGACGTTCCCGCCTCGTCACGCCACCCTGTACAAACCCAGTGGGGGTTCGATTCCTGCCTGCCGGCGAAAACTGCAAAGCGCGTAAGGCGTCGGCCTCACCTTGTCTTCCGGCGATCCACGGGGTTTAGGCTCCTGCACGCCGTGATGAGGTCGCCAATTGGCCACGGTATTGGGACTCTGTCTTGAGTCGGGCGGCTCCTTTCTCGTGTTTCGCTGCTTCACGGGCTTCGACCTGCAGGGTGTAATGTTGACCAATCGCTCAATGACACCACTGCTCCGCTGGCTCGCAGAACGCATGGTCGACAACTGCAAGACCGGGGCGCTCGCGCATGCGCCCGGAATCGCACCGGTGTTCAATTCGACGTATGTGGATTTTTGCCCGGCATCACCGCATCACGATCAAGGCGTGCGCGCCGCGGCGACCCCAGCAAAAAGCCCGGATTGAAAACGGCGCCGGCTACATCAAGATAGTCAGGGAAGCCGCACCCTAGCGGTCCCGTCGACTTTCCTGAGCTCGATATCGATGTGCTTGCTACTGGTGGAGATCCGATAGGTGCCGAAGAATGCCGGGAGCTCGCAGCGACCATGATGGTCGGCAGTACCCTCCCAGCGGGTCCACCATTCCTTGAACACCAGATCCCGATAGGCCAACCCCGTGGGGGTCGGGCTCCAGTCCTGACGGAAAAGTGAGGACGCGGGGATCCAATTGGAATTCTCCCAGAAGCCCCACAGCAGAATGCCGGAAACCGCCGGATGGCTGAAGCAGATGCGGAAGTATTCCGAAAATTCACGCGCCTGAGCCTCCTCTTCCTCCGACGTGGGCGCCAGGTCCCTTCGGTTGAAGAATTTCGAATTCTGGCCGGGCATATTGAATTCGGTTACGCGAATGGGCAGCTGAAATTGCGCCAGTTCATCAAGGGTGTGGCGCAGCGCCTCGCGATCAAACGTTTCCTCGTGCGAGTGGCCCTGGACGCCAATGCCCGCGAGGGGCACGCCCATCTTCAGCAGTTCGCCGATCTGCGCCACGTAGTCGGCCAGTCGCTTGCCCGTCAGGATATCATAGTCATTCACAAAGATCCGGGCGGACGGATCTTCCTCCAGGAGCCAATGCGCCATGTCCAGGGTTATGCGCGGCCCGAGCCGCTCGGCGTAATAGTTTCCGTGGACCATCTCATTGTTGAGGTCGTATTCCAACACGCGACCGCGGTAACGGGCACCGAGCGACCGCGCCCGGGTTTCCATAGCCTGGCGCAAGGTTTCGTCGTCCATGGTTTTCAGCCATTCCGGCACGTACTTGTGGACGCCCCAGAAAACATTGTGCCCTCGCAGCGGGAGATGATTCTGTTCTGTCCACTCCACCATGGCATCAACGATCGCGTAGTTCACTTCGCCCCGGCGTCGCTCCATGCTGGGCCACTTCATGGCCATGTCCGGCACAGCAGCGTTGAAGTTGGCCCGGAAAACATCCCGGTAGCGGGCGGCGTCCGCCGGCGGCATCCGGTCGCTGAATGGCCGGCTCGACAAGGCCGCTCCGAACCAGAATTCGTGGCGGGTTTGTTCGACCTGAACCAGGGCGCCGGGCGTCGTCTCGATGATCAGTCGGCCCATCCGGTTTTCCCGGATGCCTTCCGCCGCGCCCGGAGTATCCGCGTGAGCGGCCGGCCCCATGGCCATCCCGAGCAGTAGGCTGCAGATCAACCCCCTGAGGCGGGAAATGGGAGGAGGCATCATAGCAGGGTCGATTGGGCTGAAGGGGCTGAAACCATCTCCAGAGCCCCGGCCAACGTCATCGCGCGGGAATTTTTCACGGTTGCTTTATCGCTGCGCCGATTCCGCTCAGAAAGGTCACCAAGGCCTCGCTTCCGATGCCCTGCTCGGGGCGTCCATCGGACAGCCGGACCACGGCAAGGCTCCACTCGGGCACAAAGGCGATCGAAGTGTTTTTGCTCGCCATGCCCCACGTTGCCCGGATCGGCAGGTCGGGCAGATCGAGCCTCAGCCGCGAATGCACGCCAAGAGTACGGAAAATAAAGCCGCCGGGAACGTATTTGGGATCGGGCTTCGGGCGGTCAGCCTGCACCTCCGTGGCGGCCTGCAGATAGCGGCGGCTGACGAGTTGGCGCCCGTTCCAATTGCCGTCACCCGCGAGGAGCACTGCAACCTTGGCGAGTTCGTCGGCATTCGTCGTGATGCCGTGAAAGTGACCGGCGCCGCCGTTCACGCGGATCCCGCCGGGGAGCGCATACGCTCCCCAGGAGAATCTCTCGCGATCCACCCCGATCGGACCGCCCACACGCGACCAGAAAACATCCTCGAACGATTCGCCCGCCGCCCGCGTGGCAGCGAGCACCCCCATGACAATCGCCGTATCGGACAATTCGAACTGGGTGCCAGCCGGAAATTTGGGCTCAATCGGAACAAAGGGATCCTCGAGCGGTGGTTTGCTGAACAACTCGGAGTGTGGAACGAGGTCGTCGATGCCGCGGTACCCGGAGGTGTTCGTCAGGAAGTGGCGGAATGTCACCGTGGGGTAAAGTTCGGCCAGGCGCGGTTCATAGCGCGCAGCGGGATCGTCCAGCGCGAATTTCCCCTCATCCACGAGCACACCGAAAACGAGGGAGGTAATCACCTTGGGCAGACCGCGCACGGGCTGGACTTGGTCGGCCATCGCGCCACGCCAGATCACACAGCCCTGACGCACGACGACCATGCGCTCGGCGCCCGCGCCACCGGCGGCCTTGGCATAGACTTCGATGGCCTTGGCCAGCTTCGCGCCGTCCACGCCGACTTGTTCGGGCGTTGCGACGGGCAGCGCCCGGGCCAAGGAGGATTGCGACCACGCTGTCGCAACGGCGCAGCTCAAGTATAATGCGGGGAGAATTAAACGGGAAAGCAGGGGCGGCATAACGGAAATTTTCCCCGTCCCGAAAACCAAATCAACGCCCACCAAGGATTACCAGTAAACCAAACCTGTCCCCCGGGCGGTCCACCGCGACAATGGGACAGACAATGGGACAGGGTCAGGCTTTGTGGTTTGGGGTCAGCGTAGTGCCTTACCCAGCGCCAGGCAGCGCCGTAGCCAGCCAGTGATTGGTCATCGGGGTGCACGCTCGATTCGCTGAACTCCAGGCGCGGTCCAGCATGGGCAACCCGGGGTGCCACCGGCGCCCCATTCAAGGCTGACCGTTCGGGCGAATTCCTGCCGCCGCAGGGGTGCCAGCCGCCGCCGCGCACGGCGTCACTCGATCACTTCCAGAATGACGATGGCCATGGGGCTCGTGACACCGCCCGGTTTTCGGAATCCCGTCCATGCGCCGCCGCCGCGCGGAATCTTGCGGTTATGATCCTCGAAATACTCTCCAGTCAGCGGATTGAACCAGGTAACTTTCACCGTCTTGCCGCGCGCTTTCGGCGGCGCCATGCCTTCGAGTGCGATCATGTCGCGGGGGAGATAATAGAGAAAGACCTTTTCGCTATCTGTCAGGCAGTAGGGCGAGAACAAATACTGTTTAGGCTCGAGCCGGTTGAAATCATATTTGTCGAAGAGTCCGCGCAGATACTTGTAGTAGCGGAAGGACGGCTGCTGGTCCGGTGGCAGTTGGGAGGGGTCGTAGACCACCTCATACCAGGAGGTGTTCTGCCAGTAGTACGTCGAGTAGACGCCCGCAAAGACACAAAGATAGTTGCGATCGAGGCAGGCGGCGGGATCGGTGTAGGCACCGTTGAAGATCGAATGCATCGTCTTCTCATAGCCGCCATGCTCGATGTTCAAGATCGGACGATTGGGGTGCTTTTGGGCGGCGGTGAGCATCTCGTTGTACAAATTGGGCCGCCATTCCTGGACGGAGATGAAATCCACTTTGCCCGGGAATGCACTGCAGTAGGTGTAGTCATGGACGGTCACCAGCCGGTGGTGACCGTCCATCCGGCGCAGACGGTCGATGCGATTGGTGATATAATTCAGATCGTCACGACCGTACGCCAGCGCCTCCTTCGAGATATCCCAGATGATATTGGGGTAGGCCTGATAGCGCTTGACGACATAATCGAAGTAAAGGTCGTCCTCCGCGGTATACGGTTTGGCCCAGTTCACCTGCTTGTTCCAGACATAGATCATGAGGTGGGCGACGATCTCGTTATCGTGCAGATGCGCCACCACCCGGTCCAGGCGCTGGAAGAATTCCAGATTCAATCTGGAGTGGTCGGGATTCTCATTGGTCCCGCCGTAGGGAAACACAGTCGGACGAGCAAAGTTGTGTTCGGGGCGGATCTGGTCGCGCTCACCCCATTTCGCGTCGTAGGCATAGACGTTCATCACCACCTGATTGAATTGGTGCTCGACCAGATGAGACACCAGGGTGCGGGTGCGAGGGATATCGTCCGGGTTTGCTGCGTCGAGCGCAAACAGCCAGTCCACTTCAAACGAGAGTGCAAAATAGGACGTGCCATCCTCGTAGGCCAGACGCTGCGGTTTGTTCTTCGCGATGCGGATGGCGCCGTGCCGTTCCGGCTTCAGGTTCGGCGTGACTTGGATCTCACCGCGGCGCGCGGCAAGCGACGGCACGGAGGCGTGGGTCTCGTAGGTCCAGCGGCCCTCGAGTGTGGGGGAAAAGCGAAGGATCCATTGCCCGCTCCCGTTGAAAAATCCCGGCACGCTGACCTTCTCTCCACTCTCGTGTGTCAGCGTCGCCCCAAAAATGGTTTCCAGAGGCCGCTCGACCGCGCTGGCCGCAAACGGCAGATCCAACACGGCCCATTTCGCGCACGACACGGGTTGCGTCTGGGCGGCGCAACCGGCCACGAGCACAGCGGCAAAGAAGGTGAATAATGTAATCGGCTTCATGTGGTATAGGGAGGGAGGGGATGGATCCAGCAGACCGCGTGACGCAACTCGTCGCGCGATCCTCAACTGCTTTCTTAACTACTTCAATGCGGAGCCAAGCTCGGCGACAAAATTCACCTGCCGTCCACGCCCACCCGTTCCGGGGTCTCGATCGGCAGCGCACGGGGCACATACGAGTGGGCCGACACCGTCAACGCGGCACATCCGACGAGCAGGATCAGACAACCTGCATGTGATCTAGCCATTGCTTACGTTAGCCCGCGGGCTGTCCCCCACTCGATCACGGAGGAGGTTTAACTATAAACTCGACCTCGAGGAGGGTGCGAAAACCCGCGTCAAATTATGGGACTAGGCCTTACGTCGTGCGTTCGTAGATTTCACGCGTCACTACCGCTTCCAGCGGCAACCCCGCCACATAGCGCCGCAGGTTGACCAGGCCGAACCGGCCGGCGTCGGCGCGACGGTCGGGGGTGGGGCCCGCTACGTGGGGCAGCAGCACGACGTTGGACAGGCCCCGCAAGGGATAGTCGGCACGCAGCGGTTCCTGATGAAAGACATCCAGTCCAAAATGGAGGCGGCCGCTCTGGGCTGCCGCAATCAGGGCCGATTCATCGACCACCGCTCCCCGGCCGACATTCACGAAGACCGCACCGTCGGGCAGTGCCGCGAAATGCGAGCCTCGCACCGATCCCACGGTCTCCCGCGAGAGCGCGGCGAGTTCCACTACAATGTCATGGTCCGCAAACAGCTCATCCAAAGACGACACGTGCTGCACGTTGAGCGCAGCGAACTCTTCGAACGGCACGTACGGATCAAACGCCGACACGGCCACGCCGAAGGGTTGCAGCAGCCGGACGAATTCGCGGCCGACGTTGCCAAAGCCGTGTATGCCCACGCGGCGGCCGAACAGCGAGCACGTCGAAGCGACGCTGCCATTGATCCAATAACCGTCGCGGTGCATCCGCGTGTTCCAGTCTCCGGCCCGGCGCAGGCTCATGAGCACCAGCATGAGGGCCCCCTCGGCCACGATCCGACTGACCGAATTGCCCCAATTGGTCACGAGCAGTCCTTGGTCGATGTGATGCAACTCCACCAGCCGCCGCACGGATCCGCCGAGGAAGCAAACATAGCGCAGGGCCGGGGGGAGTACCACTGGCAGCGGATCGGCCCGCCAGCTTGCGACCAACACCTCGGGGTTGTAGTGGGTAAGCGCGGTCCGCATTGCGTCGGCTTTCACTTTCTGGGAGTCGACCACGGTGAACTCTCCAGCTAGGGCCCGCATTTCCGAGAACAGCGGTTCCGGCAGGAAATCCGCAATCTCGATCGGCGCGAGCGCCGCCAGGATGCGCGGCTGCCGGTGTCCGCAGGTAGTCGACGCGGCTTTCATGAGCGCGGCTCCGTCCGCCGGAGTGGCGCCGCCGTGGCTTTCGAAACACTTCGGTGCGCTGATCACGGGGAAACGTTCAGGACGACGCGACGCCAGGCGGAGAGCGGATGGCCGCCGCCGTCATCAGTGACCGTTAGCAGGAGATGCACGGTCGCACCGACGGCATCGGCCGGGACGCGCACGTCCACGACGGGCGCGGCCGAATCGGACAGCACCACGCCCTCGCTGCGCGTATCCTGCAGCGTCAAAACTTCCCAGCGAAAGGTGAATTTATCCATTTCCGCGTCGTGTGTCTGGCTCGCGTCAATACGGACCGTCCCGCCGGCCGGCACGGTCCGGTGCAGTGGCCGCCAGCCGGCATCGCCCTCGACGACGAGCTGAGGCGGCCGATTGCCGGTCCCGCTGCGCGCCCAGTCCAACCGGGCTGCCAGCAGATTCCACATCGCGGGAGCCACCGCAGCGCCCAGGCCACTGGGCGAGTGCTCGCCGTCCGGAGTTTCAGGCGCGCGATTCCGGTAGACCACTGCGTGCTGCGGCTCGCCCGGCTGCCGGGGATAAATTCCGGCCAGCGTGCCCCACTCCGGATGCTCCGGGTCGCCACCGCCAAGCGGCAGCACGTGGAGCAAGGATGGGGTGTCCCCCTCGATTCCGTTGGTATGATCCGGATACGCATTGCCGAGTGCCCCGTGGCCCTGAATGTGCGCCTGGTAGAACGGCTGGCGGTCGCGGCTGGTCGACACGAACCCGCTGCCACTGATCCAGACCCAGTGCATCCCGGCGAACCGCGTGCGCAGCCAGTGGCTGGAATTGTTGGCCTGATCAGGATTACGGCGGCGGTTCCAAGGGACATCCTGATCACCGATCGCGATCACTCGAAGCTTTTTGACAAAGGCCTCCACCGCTTCCGGCACGCGCCGCATTGCCGGATTTTCCGTCATATCCCACAGCGCTTGCGCGAGCACGTTGGGACCGCCCCAAACCAGGACGTAGATCGGCCGCTCGTCGGATTCGTCGACGATGGCGGTGAGTAACCGGCTGCCTTCGTTGTCCTTGCCCAAGCCGACTTTGTCGAACCCCTGCAAGGGCGTGCCCAGGACGTAGCGGCGCACGAGGTAGTCGGCACTGGGCCAGTAGCCTATCGCCTGTGCCGCCTCCACCGGATCGAATCCGCGCTGCCCGGTGAGTTTCAGGAAATTCGGCAAGTCCCGACGGTAGGCATCGAGCAGCTCGAAGCCGTAGGCATAGCCGTCGATCGCATGCCGCGGCTCCCAGTAGTTCATGCCGGAGCTGACGACGATTGCCTCGATCTCGACTAGGTCCGCCCAGGCCAGCAGCCGCACGAGGCTCTGCGAATCGTCGGTTTCATGGGTTCGCTTCAAGTCCGTGAGCACGATGACGCGGGGCTTGAGTTCGGCGGCGAGCAGCGGCGCGCACGACAAGGCGAGGGTGAGGGCAAGAAGGTTCCAGCGAAACTGAAGCCGTGGAAGGCGGGGTGTTTTCATGGTTGGAGAGAAGAATGAAGGGCCACGGGGCGGGCAGACCAAACCGCGGTGCCGGGACCGACCGGGGCGCGCGCGGGCGGCGGATCGTCGCGGAACAAGGAGAGCGGCAGATCGCGATTGGGCGTGAGAGCGCCCCATTCTGCTTTGCCTCCCGTCACATTGCCCTGCACGTGCGGCTCGATCGCACGCGGATCGATGCGGATCGACGCACCCGGCGGAAGCTCATTGCCCAGCACGTTAATCCGATAGGAACGATCCGCGACGGTGATGCCGCCCGCACCGACGCGATTGCGCAGCAGAGTGGTGCCCTCGCCCGACGGCCCCCAAAGCCCGCCCACCTGAAT
>ENA-ORBV01013426-ORBV01013426.1-microbial-mat-metagenome-genome-assembly--contig:-NODE-13426-length-12455-cov-5.162546_pt1 | contig 12455 bp, 13 predicted proteins | sample MGYA00237777_ERZ505514 | MGnify/ENA primary metagenome ERZ505514 (study PRJEB26160, sample SAMN06269048) | microbial mat metagenome | isolation source: Oligotrophic lake microbial mat | place... | reverse complement strand
CTTCTTTCCATGACCGTGCGAACTGGAAGCAAGGGTTGGAAACGTCTTTTCTGCATCAATTTGGTGTGATTTTGTATAAGCATGTTTTAACATGGTTTTGGATGTGACATTTTTGGCTCCCTGCGGAACTTGTTACATTGCCTGTTTTGTACTGTTTTTACACAGTAAGGGCCTGCAAAAAAATTCACAAACTAGCCCCTTTACAAATCCCCTCCTTTAAGTCATTCCAAAAATGGAATGGACAATGGCCTAAGCAAAGCATAGAATGATTATTAAGAGGAAGCTTGTGAAGCTGCCAAAATAGAATTGTTTCCAAAAAGTAAAAAATGTAAGAACATTATCAATGTTTGAGCTAAAAAAAACCGAAACCAAAATGTTGCTCAAAAAATAGATTTATTAGGATTAGTGCATGATCCACACCGGACATTTGTACTCAAAATGCTTAAAAAAATGGGCTCTTGATTTATTGTTCAGGCTCTTGGTCAGCAACTTTGTTGAATTTGCAATCCAACATAGGTGTAGACGTCTCATGTTCCAAACAGTTCATGTCTGCTTTCTTTTTGTCCAGGCCCATCGAAAAGCATGCTCCAACGAGGATAGAAATCCAAGACATCCAATAAGAATGTAGTTACAGCACAGAGCAGCCACTTCTATGACCTGTATAAATGCAGAGTGACATTGGTTGCAAACAGGTTAAAAAGAGAGGGAAATCCAGCCTTTAATCCTTCATTGTCTCTAGCTAGCTTTTTGGGACGTCCGGCACCCTTTCTGTGGGCCACGCACGCAAGATTACCGTCCGCAGCTTCTTTGAATATTCTTCGGATAGTCGACACCTCACCACCTACTTGTAATTGGAGTATCTTGATACACTGCGGCCATTCCCTCTCAGTTGGTTCGTCAAATCGTTCTTGGTATGACACAAGGAAGTATGTGTGATACCATTCCGCGGCAATGGCAATCTTGTCAAGATCCAATTGGTCTTGCTGGGTTAAGCTTTTCTTCTTGGGTGGTGGCTTTAGAGACAGAGAGAATATAGCTCGTTTGTTCTGTGTCCGTTCATCATCAACTCTATTATGTTTGTATTTATCTTTAGCAAGATGCTTTTTAGCTTTGGACTTACTTCTCTTTGTAAACACCATCTTGGTTCATTTGGTTACAGGTTCAATTGTTGATGTAACAGCAATGCTGTTGGTGACAAAAATAATGAAACTGATTGCCAATGACGACAGCTCATATGTGAATGATTCATGAATCAATTGCACATTGGGGGCAGAAGAAAGTGAGCTTAGTTTGACAGTTATGAGTATCCAAGAATGGATAAGAAAATTGAGTTTTGCACAGGTCATTTTGAAGGGGCACAGAAGCGAGTCTTCAGCGAGATTCTCATTCTCATTGCTGAAATTGCTCATTTAATGTGCAGGAGCTTTCAAGCTGTCTTCAGAACAGTTCTCTTGAAATCAACTATGAAGGTTCTACTTTTAGTAGCCATAACAGTACTGTACAAATGTGAGACTTGCACCATCATAGGAAGTACTTCTCTTGAATCTGTATTATCATGACCATTTTTTGCAGATTTTGATTTCAGTTGTGATGTCCTTTGTTCCTCCAACTCTGAATGAGAAGTGGTTACTCTCAAAGGTGCCGGTGGCCCACGGTTGTCCAATGCCTCTGGGTCTACAGTACCAGTACCATTTGGGAGCTAGCCTCTCGGTTTCAGCTTCGTGGATGGAATCCCAAGCAAACCCTGTCTGGCATACAGCGACCATCGGTGCGCGCTGTTCGATGGTGACGACCTCCAGGAAAATAACTGAGACAAGGAAACACAATAGTTTTGCAAATAACATGAATAACGAGTTAGGGAAGTTACATACTAGTATGGGACAGCGAATGACAAGATAGTGATGCTGACAGGAAAATATGAATCTACATTATTAGGTCGCATGAGTAGTTCGCCCTATAGTATAAAAAAGCCTAGAGCAGTACATTTACATTTCTTTTCTATTTGTTTTTACTATTGCCAGTGCTTGTTTCTGGCTGTTCTGCCAACAATCGTGGACCGTCTTTCGCCATTGTAGTTCACGGATTCTCGCGTCTTCGTTGCCATCCTCACTCGTCCCGGACTCTGTTGTTGTGGAATGTTCTCGAACTTAATGGGCGGGAGGCCCACGGAAGGGATTGATACGGGCAAAGATTGTGTGTCCGCGGAAAACATGTTGGAAGGCACCAGCGACGTGCAGTGGGACTACGTATTTTCCATAAACACCAAGTGTCTTATGGATTTTGAAGCTCTGCGGTAATGGAGCGCCCATGGCGTATTCAGTCAAAAAGGTCAATTTCCAAAGATGAAAATATAAATGGTTGATGAGACCTTTCCGGCGACTTCTTCTTTACGCAAGTATCATAAATATCATAGGCATCACTTACATTTTTCGCAATGTTTCCATTTCGAGCCTTCGTCTCATCCGTGTTCACGATACCGGCAAAAGTTGTTCCAAAAAATGGCAGTCCCTTTCCACCGAAATACCCCATGGCGATACCGGAGGCGGGCATGACTGTCATGAACTGAGTGCAAGTGTCATGTAAAAATATAAAAAGAGAGAGACTGAATTGAGTCATCATTCATCGCCAATCCAACATAGTACCTTCCTAGTTGAAGCGTATTTCAAGAAAAATTATAAACGAGTATTTTCGTGGCACAAACATCCAGCCAAGAGACGATCATTTTGTCCATAACAAATCATCCCATATCTTCACATCATTCATTCCCATCCACAATCGTCATCCTTCTCGACTCCTCCCAATGACTTACACCATACAATGCAATATGAGTGACGCTGAAGTTGAAAAGAAAATATAGAAAAACAAGAGAAATGAGGCAAACTTGAATGCATTACAAATCCGTATAGAGTATTTTTTGACGAAAACAGACATACCTGGCAGCCTGGTGCTCCAATTCTCCAACCCCAGGAATGTTTCGAACTTTGTACGCGGCCATATTACCGAGACGATACGCCACACGGGGAAGTACAATCATTCCACTGAGAAGACCAAGACTCTTGTGACGATGCATCCACATTCCCTTTTCTTCTTTGGGTGCCTGCTGAGCTGTCAACACGGTTCCAATGCAGCCGAGCTGTGTTTTATCAAAGAGGTACAAAATATGATCAAATAATTATAAACGAGAGCAGTCGAAGGAAGGATGAGTTACATGGCAGCAATCCAAGAGCGCGAACACACCATCTGATTCATGTAGCCACTCCCCCGAACATAACAACCCCACAACCACTAGACTTACAATTGGAATTGCCGTTGCCCAGTGCAACCACGAAGCACCGACACTGTAAGCGGCTTTAGGGGCTTGCATTTTTACTATTTCGAAATGTTGCGCTATTGCAATGTATTCTTGCTTGTGCTATGATCTCCGGAGCTGTCGTGCCAAGTGACAATCCGTGGTGACAACCAAGAAGACGGTGAAATTCTTACAGGCCCGTTTTTGTATTAATAGTAGATGTCAATCGACCTGTGTGCACTGTGCAGGATTCTAGTCAACTTCGAATCTTCCACCGAAAGATCGCGAAGATCGGTTCAGTAATTCTGTGTTCATGGCGACGGTATCGAAAGGGTTATAGGCTTCCTTGGAGAAAGTGTGCTACTAAAGTTTATTAAAGCTTGTTGACTACAGTAGCTAGCACACACACCCCTTCATTCATTGTCATGAATAATTGATTTCATTAATTTTCATTCCAATCAAGCACAAGACTGAGCACAATTTCTGTCTTCTACTACTCTAGTATGGTAGCACCAAATAGTTCGAACTGCCGTCGCAGCTCATAACGAAATCAATGCCCAGATTTGACTGAGGAGGTTATCCAAACACACGAGAGCGGTCACACACCTAAGACACTGGTGGCGGGGATTCGATTCAGAGTGTTGGAAAATTGCTTGTTGTAGAAGGCTGGGGACCATCAGTAGAGCAAGATATTTGACCCTATGAAGCCCCTATACTGCACACCAGTGAGTAGGAGATTTACCAATCCCAGTACCGACCCTTGTAGTAGTAGCTACTTCACTGGAAGCAAGCCCGCTCTCCTTTTGTAATTGAAGTTCCGGTTCTCGACGGAATGGACATGAGAAACAACGTACTAGTACTACAACACAACTTACCATCTTTGGTCGGTGAGGTAAGCAATACATGGAGGACAAACGATGGATGATAAGAAGGATAGAGTTGGACACAAAACAAAGGGTTTTACTTTTTCCTATTAAATATTTGTGCACGGGATAATCGATATCACGAGCGATCCGGTGCAGCCCATTCCAGTAGCTACAGGCGGAGCTATAATATCCTGTCCATCGCTTACATGGCCATACTGGCCGCCTTCTCCTTGACATCATCGATGTTTCCAACCATGTAGAAAGCACCCTCTGGGAGGTGATCGTATCCACCGCTGATGATTTCCTTGAATCCGGCAATAGTGTCGACCAAACTGACGAACTTTCCGGCGGTACCAGTGAAAACCTCAGCAACGTGGAAAGGCTGGGACATGAATTTCTGTACCTTACGAGCACGGCTGACGGTGAGCTTGTCATCTTCTGACAATTCATCCATACCCAAAATGGCAATGATATCTTGCAGAGACTTGTAATCCTGAAGAAGCTTCTGGGTAGCACGAGCGACTTCGTAGTGCTCCATACCAATCACACGAGGGTCAAGCATACGGGAGGTGGAATCAAGAGGATCAACAGCGGGGTAGATTCCAAGTTCGGCAATCGATCGGGAAAGCACAGTGGTGGCATCCAAGTGAGCAAATGTTGTGGCAGGAGCAGGATCTGTAAGATCATCAGCAGGCACGTAGACAGCTTGCACAGATGTGATGGATCCCTTTCCTGTGGAAGTAATACGCTCTTGAAGCCCACCCATGTCTGTGGCAAGAGTTGGTTGGTAACCGACGGCAGAAGGAATACGTCCCAAAAGGGCAGACACCTCCGAACCGGCCTGAGTGAAACGGAAAATGTTGTCAACGAAAAGAAGCACATCTTGTCCCTCCTCGTCACGGAAGTACTCAGCAATGGCAAGCCCGGTAAGGGCGACACGGGCGCGGGCACCTGGGGGTTCGTTCATCTGACCGTACACAAGGGCGGCCTTGGATCCAGTAGTGGATCCAGTCTTTTCGTCGATCTTGATGACACCTCCCTCAATCATTTCGTAGTAAAGATCGTTACCTTCACGAGTACGCTCTCCGACACCAGCGAAGACAGAGTATCCTCCGTGGTTCATGGCAATGTTGTTAATAAGTTCCATGATAACGACGGTTTTACCGACACCAGCACCACCGAAGAGGCCAATCTTTCCTCCCTTGGCGTAAGGGGCGAGAAGATCGACAACCTTGATTCCTGTCACCAGAATATCCTGAGTACGACCTTGCTCACTGAAAGTGGGAGCAGATCTGTGAAGAGGAGCGTACTTTTCCTGGGATTTCTCAGTGAAGATGGGTCCCTTCTCGTCGACTGGTTCGCCAATCACATTGATAATGCGTCCCAAAGTCTCGGGTCCGACGGGCACTTGAATGGGAGCTCCGGTGTCTTCGCACTTTTGTCCACGAACAAGACCTTCAGTACTTTCCATGGCAATGGTACGAACGGTGTTCTCTCCAAGATGTTGGGCGACTTCCAACACCAAACGCTCTTGTCCCTTGGCGACCTCGACCTCCAACGCATTCAAAATTTTGGGTAGCTTCTCCTCGAATTGAACATCGACGACAGCTCCAATAACCTGTGTCACCTTACCGGTGGCCGAAAGAGTGGAGGAGGCATGGAAGGCACGTCCTTTGCTCAAACCTAGAGGACATTACATTACAACAACATTACCAAAAACTCGTTAGCTACTACTACTAGGACCATCGGCACGTGCGAACAGCTCATAACCTGTTGCGGCAAAACTACGTTTATCATGGCGATTGCGCAAATTCAAGCCAAAATCTATAAAACAAACTCAAATCACATTGCCAACAACCGAGGCTAGTCTACATATTACTCTATGAACAAGACAAGTTCCTTACCGAGCTGTGCGATGCGTCGTGCAGCAATCATGGTCGTATCGTTATAAATCTAAACAACAACCGAGTTTGAGGGCGGTGGAGCTTGTTGCTGCGATGCTGCTTGCTTGCCGCTGCGCAGTGACTCGGGGATGACGAGTGGGTGTGGTGCAAAGATTGATCGGCAAATGGAGCAAAAGGGATATGGGGTATTATTAGAGTTCCTACGACTATATACGAAACGTGATTGAATCTGCACCCACATGATGTAATTACCCAATCTCCCGCACAGGATCCTTTCGTCAGCTTACGTCACAGGCACAATAATAGTATGTCCGTCGTACGAAATGCCGATGCACTGCGATCCTCTGATTTTGCAGGGGAAAACCACCTCGTCATGACGACGATGAGCAACAGCAACAACAGCACTGTTACCCTTTCAACATAGATTCGTACAGTATCCACTACTAGCTACCAACAACAATGTTCTCAAGGACCGCAAGACAAGTCATTCGACGTACCGTCGCAAGAGGATTCAGTAGCGAGGCCTCTGCTGCCCCTACCACTGTAACACTCAATTTTGCTCTGCCTCATGAGACCATCTACGATGGAGCATCGGTCTATCAGGTGATCATTCCCGGTGTAGAGGGAGAGTACGGTGTGACCGCCAACCACGTTCCCTATGTGGCACAGCTCAAGCCTGGTGTCTTGCAAATCCTTCATGAAGAAGTTGGAGGAGATACAGAAAAGTACTTCGTTGCAGGAGGATATGCGTTGACCCATCCCAACTCTGTAACGGTACGAATACGATAATGTGATATTGGAATAGGGAAATTGCAGAAATTTAATAGAAAAAATGTCTTTCTCACATGAAACCGCATCGCTCACTTTTCCCCACAGGATGTTGTCTGCCCAGAAGCTGTCAAACTGGACGATATTGATCCAGCTGCCGTCGCCAGTCAGTATGAAAAAGCAAAGAGTGCATTCAACAACGCTGCATCTGGAAGCTTGGAATCAGCCGAGGCACAGGTAGAAATGGAAGTCAACAAGGCTATGGGATTGGCGATCGGCGTGAGTCTCAGTTAAGCGGCTGTGGTCGTAGTATGATAGGGCTCTCAGCAGTAGAAGGAAACTAGAGTCAAAACCTTGCTGGAAGTTGAGAACAGAATTTAATCATAAATTTGTAATTGACCCAATTTATTTCGTGTAAAACACTCGGTGTAACCTAAATGTAGGGATGACACGAATGCAAAGTCCTTGTGCTGCATTCATACACACTCTTTGGCGTCCCAAGTCTCACGCGAGGAGAGCCACACATCTACCAGCAACAGAGCTTTCCACAACACCCATAATCCTAGCGAGGACAGAAAACAGTGTGATGTGCCATACAGTATCCAAGCCTGTGATGGTTTCACCAAGATGCCACCTGGTATGAAGCAGAATTATTTTTTTACTACTGTAGTCATTTCTTTCAGGTTATTAGTGAATGAAACAATCACTTATTCCAGGCTGTGGATACACTCTTTGTGGCGAGGGCTGGAGGTGGCAGCCACATAGGAAGAAGCATTGGAAGCAAGTTTTGCTTACGGGCCAATGTCCGAGTTCATCACAGCTGATATTATAAGCAAGATGAACAATTACACCCATGGCCACCAAATCTAATCCGCTAGATGGCAGGGTGGATGATGATTACATAGAGAACTTTAGAAGGGAACTATGGCGTTTTGCTATCTATGAAGGGCTGCTTGTTTTTAAAGGCAGTGCATCAATTTGATCTTTCACCAGTTTGTGTAGCAGACTATGAGTGCCCCAGGACACAGTATGAGGAAGATCTTGGTGCATTTTTTGGATTGACATTTGTATTCGTATGTACATTGGAATGATTCGAATGACTGGTAGACTTGGAACCCATTAGTAGTAGGCTTGGATGTTTTGCTACCATTTATAGACTTCGTTCCATCACAGACTTTTGGCTTCCATTTCTTGATCAAGAGCAATAAAGTCTTGTGCCCTTTTGGATTGTCCCTTATCATGCTGCTCTCTAATTCATCCATGGTCTTTTGGGGCACCCAAATCTAGTAAGGATGGATTGCCTGGTGGGGGGCTCTCATCAATGGTAGCAAGAGGAGAAGCATTTGGCAATCGGGGAGGGCATTCTTGTTGGGCTTTCAACAAGACTTGTTTTGGTTCCAAAATACTGATGTGAGCTACGCTGCAGGCAGTGTCACTTAGTCTTGTAGCTAGTTTGAATTCAACTGCAAGAATAGATAGATTTGAAACAACTATTTAGTCATATTTACTTTATTCCTCGTGTGTCAAACTCCCTTGTCGTTTGGTTTGGGCCCGCACAAAAACAATGTATGTTGCTCTGGACAAAGTCGCGGTCGCGGCCACACTTGTTAAGATCTCATCGCGACTTCCTTGGCTTCTTCTCTTCCGAATCTTTTGCAGCACTTGTCAAGTCAATACCGAAGGTGTCAAAAGACGGGATGAGATAGTGTAGTCGCTTCCGCCCACACTTTTTCGGTCGACGGGACTGAGATTTACGACTTTCGTCGCAGTAATTGTCCCAAGTAGGTGGAGAATGAGCAGAATGATCACCACCGGGTTTCTGGGCATTCGTCGGTCCTTCTACCTGCATAACCAATACATCATCAGACTTTTGTGGTGGCTGATTGACCGGTTCGACCATTCGCTGCTGAGTGGGAATCGTCGGTCCTTCGAGTTTTGCGGTTTTGCTTCCAGAGGATGCTTTCGCGGCGGTTCCTGTCGGCATGGCTCTGTCGCTCTCCATTTCACGCATCGCTAAAACCTTCTCGCGCCGATCTAGAGCACGTTCACGCTCATCCAGATCCAATTGTGTTTTCCCCTGTGCGACCAACAGATTTTGCAACTCTCTATTTGTTGCTTCAGAGCTTGCCAGTTGCTTTTGTAGACGTTCGCATTCCTGTTCTTTTCCACGATTCTCTTTGCATAAGCGCTCTATAGTGTGAGCATTCGATTGGGCGCGGTCATGGTATTGTAGTGCAGTTTGTTCCTTTTCTGTTTCGTCATGCTCGAGGCGATTCCTGCACACGGCGAGCTCTTTCTCAAGAGCGGCCAGTTGTTGCTGGTAGTTCCGACGGTCTAATTCCCACTTTAAGGTCATTCGATGGACGGTATCACTGAGTTCCTTAGAGTAATTTTCCTCTTTTTGCTTTTTATCGAGGGCGTGCTAGTTTTTGAGATTTTCAACTTCATGGTCTTTTTCTTCGTACTTTTTCTTCCATTCTTGGGTGTATTGTTCGTGTTTCCTGTTCTGTTCTTCCTCGGCACGAGACAGTTTTTGAAGTGGCGCATCGTCTGGTGCGTGTTCTGCATCTAGCGGACTCAGCAGAGTCGAATTTGGCAGCGGATCAGTGGCCAATGATGCATCTTGTGGCGTCTGGGCTACATACGGTGATTGCCATGATGGTTTCTGCTTGGCTTGATCAACCTTCGCGTGCATGTTGTCATTGCGGTCATGATCCCCGGCCGTGGCATCATCATCGCGCATTTTTTTTTGATTCGCTTGAGCTGTTGACGAGAAACTGGACACAGGTGATACTAGGGAGGCATTTATCCTGTGTGTGACATCCCTAACATCTGCTGCCGAAAGATTGTCATTTGAATTTTTACCGCGAATAAGTTTGGTTGATTTCTTGCTGCTGCCGGTTCTGCAGCTTGAAAAATCAAAGGCTGAGTCATTCTCGCCTCCTTCCGAAAAACTCCAATCTAGGGAAGTCTTCTTCCGCTGTCTTCTTTTCTTGTTGAAACAGTGGCCCTTGTCGGAGGTGGAAGGCACAGCGGACGTAGTCCTTGCCCCGTCTGCGTGATCTAATGTTTGCGCCACCAATGTTGAAGCAACAGTCGACTGCAATGTTGCTGTTGCTGTCACAGCTGTCGTCGTGGTATCAGCTGCTGACTCCGTTGGCTTTGCGGTCTCAACATGCTCTGTTTGTTGGTTAGAATCTTTCCTTTCCGGAAGTTCAGGCCAATATGGTTTGTCTTCTATGTCCCGTCGTTGGTAAAAAGAAGCTGGTGCCCTAACGCCCATAGTACCACCACCGCCACGCCTTCGGCGAGTCGACTCGATAATTTTTGGCATGATGTTGTGGCTGCTTTTTCTCTTTTAGGTGCCCACTAAAACCATCTGACCATCGTCATGTCACTATGGTACGAATATTATGCATCATGTCACTCACGCAGAATTGGTACAAATTGCCCTCTAGTAGCTAGCTAGCTAGAGCTAGCTAGTAGTAGCTACTAGTACTTGAATGGTGGAATGGACTTAAGAAACGTCCTATGGAGAACGTCCCATCATTAACACGCAACTAAATCGAGAATGTCACACAGCACCAATTTGGCATTGCATCTGTAGATTTTTGGTCACCTGGCTTGGTAAACGGTTCTCATTTGGACAATTTGGTGACATTTAGGCACTCCATTCCAGAATGTCCTCTTGCAAAGCCTACGCAGCTAAAGTTCACCAAATGACAGCATGCGAACTCAGCAGATTTGGTGAAACCAGGTTGCAGTTGGTTACAGTAGAAAAGCACACTCTGTGTGTGACCTCACGCGCAATTCAAGTTTTGACTGATGCTGCTGAATCAGTGTAGCAGAGCACGCTGGAAGCAATGCAATGTCCATGGAGTCATGCTCATAGCATTTCAGATGACACAAATGCTGCTCAAAACAAATTCAACGACGGTGGGCGCCATGACAATCACCAAATTCCTCTTCTGGATAGCCGTGTGAGGATGGCCATGGTGGCCTGGTGGAGAACTGCATCGGCAGCAATTCAGAAGAGGAAAAGATTGATGACATCCATTGACATGTGAAGGACAATAAAATCGATCTTCCAGTGGCGAACGATGATGGCTAGGAGGAAAAGAACAACAACGATAACGGGGAACACGAGATTGCTCTTCCATGCGATTTCTGAATTCTTTGGTTCTCCTTTTGACACAGAGGATCTCATTTTGCTTCTTGAGTTTTTCAAGTTCGACATCCAAATGATCATAATTCACAACAATGTTCTCTTTTCTTTGTCTTCTTTAGGCTCACCGGCGTGGTGCTTCTTGGGCACATGAAAGAACTTGAAGCAATTGTGCGGAAGCATTGGCTGAGTTTTGGCGATGACTGCATCTTCTGCTACAATTTCCTTGGCAACAAAAGGCTTCATTGACCTGTCTTCGGGTTTGTTGGTCATGGCAAAAATCTGATTGACCTTCCGTTTGTTGCAGTCAGTCAGGTGACATTTCTGACTGTTAATGCTAGTGTGACGCACTTTGGCAGCAACATCAACATAAGTCAACTTGCTGACAATGCATTGAGTGATGGAGATCACCAGAAGGGCTTGTCTAGTGCATTCTTCCCATTTTGCAACTCGGGCAAACTTGGCAACTTCTTTGCACAACAATCGATGCTTTGATGGACCCAAATTTCAGTCACAGTGGCACGGCCATGACCAGACTCAGCACACCAGATTGGACGTCCAAATTCTTTTTGGAGACATTCTCTTTCTTTTTTTGGACGGACCTTGCACCACCAATCTTCCATAAAATTGCTTCGCGTTTGGATGACAATGACACAAATGGGTTGAACGTTGGTGGCATCACTCTGTTGAGAGGGGTGACAATTGGATTAGAAATCCATTGCATTTGGGCGGACATTTGTCGTTGAATTGGTCATGTTTGTGTTTGTGTTTGTGTTTGTGTTTGTGTTGGAGGAGGTGACATTTGCAATTGTGGGCGGACATTGTTGTTGCCGCAAACGCAACACTGACATTGCCCCCCCCCTTATCTTTGTGATGTGGTTCTACAGTGCAAATGTCATGCACTCTGAGAAGAATCATTTACCCTTGTCCAGTGGCAGCCTCTCTGCCATTTGAAATGGCACAGCAATGCCCACATCTGTAGCCATAAGATTGACACACCAGAGTTCCCACAACGGAACCCATTGGCAACAGTTAGATGTCTTACCAACAATTGGGCTTCAAACTGAAATAGCAATGTTAGGTAAAATACACAAATGGAGATGGATGCATTTGATTGGTTCTGCATGCAAGAACAGAAATCAATGACAACATGACAATGTTGCAAGCCTCAGTGCCTGCTAGCACTGCATTTGGCAGCACAGGTAAATTTTGACTTGTTGCAAAATTGTAGCTTAAACAGTTACTACATTCTTGTCAATTACTTCAAGTTCAAAGGGATTGAGGGTAAGAGCAGGTCTCCCTTGGGTCAACCCTAGCCCTAACGAAACCGGTGCTAACCGGCGCCCTGATAAACGATATTTCTTCACCGTCAAATCGCCAAACAACAAGGGGCGAAATACAGTAAACAAACCTTTAAAAAGAAACTTTCCTACTCTAATGTTTCACCAAAAGAATAGCTGCTA
>ENA-ORBV01013425-ORBV01013425.1-microbial-mat-metagenome-genome-assembly--contig:-NODE-13425-length-12456-cov-4.518782_pt1 | contig 12456 bp, 18 predicted proteins | sample MGYA00237777_ERZ505514 | MGnify/ENA primary metagenome ERZ505514 (study PRJEB26160, sample SAMN06269048) | microbial mat metagenome | isolation source: Oligotrophic lake microbial mat | place... | reverse complement strand
CCTCTGATCCTCGATGCCCGCGCCGCAGGCTGTTGGGGGTGACCTGCATCTCACAGAGCTCACATTGGAGCTCCTGGTTGGTCATGATCACTCAGTTGCCAAGGGGCATTCGAATTGGAACACGCTGCATCGCACGCATCTCTGACCCCATCACCGGCAGGAGGACAGGCTCTGACATGACAATCATGCAGATCTGTGCATTTTGTTGGCCCTTCTTTTTCCTCTTGTTGCTGTTGGCCATTGCAGAATGAGCAGCAATCTTCAACCCTCTCTGAGTGCAATCTGTTTGTTGCATGACAGAGCAGTCGACTGCAAAGGTCTCCGTTGCCGCAGGTTGGCACAAGCAAATCAAACACAGTTGTCGCCCCAACACTCAAGTGCGAATTCTTGTTAGGCGCATGCTCAGTCTCCACAGGACAGGCCGACCGAGCACACGCCGGAAGGACAGACAGCGCTTCTCCAGCGCTTGCAGGTGCACGGTGTCTGCAGCGAGAGCACGTCACAGACACAACCATTGCCCACATTGGTGGCCCATCAATGACAAATGTGGGGAACAGTGATTTGTTCTTTGAGAAGTTGGTTCTGTCATCATGCAGAAGACCATTTCTGCAGTGTGGACATGTGATGTCCACGTCGCACATTTTCCAGTCGACATGCAGCAGTTTCTGACCGACTGTTGAATGGCATTCCGGTGACATGATTGATTGTTGAAGTGGTGACATGGTCATGGTCATGCCATTGAAACAATCTGATGTCGCCACTCCCTTTTTGTCTGATCATTTGGTCTGCTGCGAGTTTGGCAAAAGCCAACATGGGCAGTGGAGCTCTGCTGGAGTCAACTGCCTGTGCAAAATTCGAATCTTGCACCAATGATGCAACGCCATTGTGCAAATTGAATGCAGTCACAGTCACATCATTGCCAACATTTTCACTCTGAACGCTTGTTGCCATTGCTGTTGTTGTTGTTGTTGTTGTGGTCGTCATTCTCACTGCCACCCCGGTCACGTTCACAGATGCATGGGGTCTTCCTTCTGCAGCCTCTCGAGGAGCAAAGAAAGATGCGGCTGCCTCTTTGGTCAAACATTTTCCACTGCGCTTCTCACTTTCAAGTGGTGGAGCAGCAAAGTGTTGCATTGGTCTTTGGTCTTCCATGGCTTGCAGGGATTTCGATTTTCGTTTGTTGTTCCAGCACCTTGGACCATGTCCTTTGTGACTGCTTGGTCCACCCCTGCACTTCGGACAATTCTTTGTTGGATCAAAGGCTTTGTCACCAAAAAGAGTCTGTTGCCCTGTTTGTTTCTTCTTTCCATGGCTTTGACTCTGCAACTGATGTGTCCACTCCTGTGAGGTCAAACGTCTCTGTGATTGAGGGCCCATGTTCAATTGTGGACCTGCACCTGCATTTTCTCTTGCTGCTGCGCCAGCGGCTGCCGCTGCTGGTCTGGCTGCTGGTTTGGCACATGGACCAATTGGTGGCATGTTGGTCCAATGACCCACTGTTTGTGTCATTGTCGATGATGGAATTTGACTTCAACACACTCCGGAGTTTGCAATTCAAACGAAATGTCTTGAGGACAAGGCTAATCTGACGTCATCATGCATGTCTTAGTGTCAATTCCAATGCCAATGCCAGTTCCCCCTTTTAGCCAATCAGATTGCTGCCTCATTGATCGCACAACGCTTTTTTCGGTTGTTAGTTCACGGAAGCGTGCCAACGGCATTGCCATGCGCACCGCACGGATCGTGCAGTTAACAGCACCAAGCTGTGCTTTTAAGGGGGATCGCAAAAAGACCCTTGCATTTTGGATTCCGTTTTGTCAAATCCATGAAGAAGATGAGAACAAGGAAGACTGGGCACAGTGGTCATTAACATTGAGTCATTTTCTTCTGGCAACTGCCCTTTGTTTCACTTGTTTCGCAACCATGCTCTTTGTTAAGTCCTGGAAGGTGCACGTGACCTGAAATCGATTTTTGATTGGCTGCTTTTGCCTGCCAGGACCTCTCTTGTTTGAACCTGTTATTTGTCATGCCCCAGTTTGCAGCAAAGATAACCAACGCAACACAAACAATAAATTATTGGTCAACGTCATCGCTTCAGAGGGAACTACTAACTCGTGCTCCAGCACTTTAGTAAAATTGTACCACTAAGGACATAACGAGCCGCGCAAGAATGACCCGAGATCTTGAGTTTACTGGAGCTCATATTCTTTCGTTCTGCTCTGGACTACTACTGCATGTTTCCATTCTCTAGTTCGTCGGTGCTCCGTAAAACACAATATGGATTTATATGGTTGTCATGCAGTCATTTAATTCTTATTATGTACGTACTCCAAGTATGTTGCTGGAAACCCGATGGGTCACAGATTCGCCTTACTAGATGACGAACCGAGCAAGAATGACCCGAGATCTTGAGTTTGCTGCAGCTCGTATTCGTTCGTTCTGCTTCACAGCGTGGTCACTACGTCGCGGATTCAGTACCTACTACGTCGTAGTAGTACCGAGTCTCGTAGAGTTGTAATTACTACTACTACTAGCTAGCTAGAGTAGTACTAGTACCGCACGTACAATGACTCACTGAGTTCTGCTTTTGTGTGCGATAATCGCTTTGGCTCTGTAATCGCTCTCACTTTTTTCGATACCCAACAAACAGGACATAATTTTGTATTTGTTTGCTACTCATACAACATTTGTTTTTGCACCACACGTTCTAACGTAAAGAATCTTACCCGCGATGAGCTCATCTAAATCGACCGGTCAAACCACCGGCAACTCTTTTGGAGACGACGCCAGTGACATTGGCTCGGACGTGGAAGGCGCGTCTCAGCTTGATGCCGATAGCGAGCATAAACAGAAGCAGTGCCACGATGATCAGTATAAGCTAGAAGTTGCCCAAAAGGAAGACAAGTGGGTGTTTTGGCTCCGTGTCCTCACAACATTGGCACTGCTGTCCGTTGCCGTTGCTGTTTGCCTTGGTGTGTGTTTTCAGGGACGGAAGAGTGAGAAAGAGAGCTTTGAGCAAGATTTTTCCGCCCTCGGAGAAAAGCTAGTCAGGAGCTTCACAGAGACTGTCAGGCAGCGCGTGGGAATCATTACCAGCTTTGGCCAGGAAATCACGTCACAGGCGAACAACGCTTGGCCCTTTGTGACCCCTCCCAACTTCAATGCGCGAGCAGAGACGACTGCTATGTTAGCCCAGTTTATGTGGTTGAGGTTGATCCCGCAAGTTACCAGGTCTAACCTAGACCTGTACGTGAATTATACGCAGGCCAATCAAGGATGGAGGACCGAAGGACTGGCCCGCCAGAATGGCATTCCTCCCGAAGACGTGAATGCGCAGGACATCTTCCCGACCATCATCAATGTGCACAATCCCAATGGACCAACACCAGCCGTCGAGATTGACGAGGAAGGGCCCTGCTGTCCCTTTTGGTGTGCCTACCCAGTTTCCAACAAGACCCTGACAAATCTTGACATTCATGGAGATGCAGCAGAGCGGGCCATCCGGTCTTTGAAAATTCAGTTGACTATTTGGGAGGCCAAGAGAAGGATCTAAGGTGTGATGGTGTTGCGCAGATCCCCTTTGTTAAGCGCTTGGATGATCCACACCGCTGCATTTTTCCCCAGTGAGTTCAACGTCACTTGTGATTGGAACGGGCCTAACATCTTCCAGTGAGCTAACAAGAACTTTTACCTTTTGCAGTCTTTGATGGATTCGGCGACGACAAGGTTGTGAAAGGTCTATTCATGGTACACATTTATTGGCGGACCTATTTTGACGGCCTCCTTCCACCCGGCGCGGATGGTATCTTTGTGATCCTCGAGAACAACTGTGATCAGCAGTACACCTATCAGGTGGACGGCGTTAATTCATGGTTCATTGGTCATGGAGACCTTCATGATACCAAGTACGATTATCTCGGTATTAGTACCAGCATTGATGATATCTGGTTGGGTGAGGGAAATGGCGACAGTAACCATGGTGCCGGTGGAGAGCAAGTTGGATGTCAGTATAGCATTCGGGTCTACCCGTCGCAAGAATTCGAAGACTATCACCACACAAACACACCTTGGATCTTTGCTGTTACCCTCGCAGCATTGTTCCTATTTACGTCAGCAGTATTCCTGTTCTACGATTACATGGTGGAGCGCCGACAGAAGATTGTTCTCCAGTCGGCACAGCAATCGGGAAAGCTTGTGTCGTCACTCTTTCCGGAAGCAGTCCGAGACCAGCTCTATGAGGAACAACGTGGCAAAGCCAACGACCGGGAACCAAAGCCCAGCTGGGAGACCAAAGCTAACCAGCAACTCCCCAGGAGCAGCGATCTCACTATGGACATTGAGCACAAAAAGGCAATTGCCACCCTCTATCCGGAAACTACGGTAAGTACCAATTGTGTTCGTTCACTTGATGCTACTGTATGCCAAAGACTTGCCGAAACACTGGCAGTGACTCTAACCTTGCAGTTTTTTGTGCGGCATTCCATTTTGTAGATTTTTTTTGCTGACTTGGTTGGATTTACAAGCTGGTCTTCCAAGAGAACCCCCGTGGAAGTCTTCCAACTTCTTGAAACTCTCTATGGCGCTTTTGATGCCATTGCTGAGAGACGACGCGTCTTTAAGGTGGAGACGATCGGAGATTGCTATGTGTAAGGCTCCATATTTTGTCCTTTGCAGCGTTGAATCGACTTGTTGATTGCTATGTTGGTTTCCTCACATTTTTTGTGCGTTTGACCGCCATCACTGTTCTTATAGAGCTGCAACGGGACTTCCAGAGCCACAGAAAGGTAAGGATACGTACAAACAAACAGATGTTGCTATTGTGTGGAATTTTTTGTAGCTGATTTATGACTCCTGCTCACGCTTCTTTGATTTGTATTTCATCGATGACAACAGATCATGCTGTGATTATGGTGAAGTTTGCAAGTGATTGCCTCACAAAAATGAAGCTATTGGTCGCTACCCTTGCCGAGACGATGGGGCAAGATACTGCCGACTTGGCGATGCGAGGTAAGAGCTTTTGGTACAAAGACGGTATGCCTCGCACGTAGCAGTCGCCTGACCGCTCTCACACCTATTTGTCATTTAACTCCAATCAACCCATTAAAAGTCGGACTCCACAGCGGACCTGTGACAGCTGGAGTCCTCCGTGGCCAAAAGGCCCGCTTTCAGCTGTTTGGTGACACCGTCAACACTGGTAAGGAACTAATCCGGATTTGGTGCATGACATTCCAACAAGGAGAGTTTTTGTTGACACAATTTTTTCAATGTTGTTTTCAGCGAGTCGAATGGAATCAAACGGCGCAAAATTCCGCATTCATGTGTCAGAAGCGACAAGGGATGCTTTGGTTGCGCAAGGCAAAGCATCTTGGCTGACACCCCGGGAAGATAAAATTGCGGCGAAAGGAAAGGGCGAACTCCAAACGCACTGGGTGACAGTGTTCTCCAAAACCATGTCCACGGTTTCGTCCGCCATTTCTTACCCAGTCCGCAGGGGCTCTGACGAAGCGAGTGTACAACAAGCGGGTGTAATGGATAGTGTAATGGAATGTTGAAATGGTGCTCTCGAGCTCCGGCGTGGCTTGGCGATGCTAGCTAGGCGCGCCATAATTTCAATAAGAAGTCGAAAGAACATTCAGCTCTAAAATCTCTCCGAAAGCGCCGCGGACAAGAGGACCTGAGTGACAAAGTGTTGTAGCTACTTGATAAAAAGCTAGCAGTTTGTGAATGCATTGACTGTGCAATTGCTTAGGCAACAATGTTAATAGATAGATGTTGCAGCAGCAGCTGCTACGACAGCATGAGGAGCTCAGACTAGGAGAAAAACTCATCAAACGATGTCCTGTATGCTTGTCTTTGCTTGGATGCTACGCGTGGGTTGACAGAAAACTTCATTCGTCCCTCGCGGCCTGTTTTGTACAACTTTTTAAAAATGACATGGACACCCCTAATGAATGAAGTATGATGATCAATGTTGTCTCAGGTCTCCTGTTAGCTAGCTAGAAGCGGAAGCTGCAACATTCTTTCCTTCAGCAGATGGAGGCAGTTTCGTACAAGAAAGCGTCCATAAAAATGCGTCCGCACAAAGGAAGCTCTTTTGCAGTGCTCTTCAACTGCTTCGCATAGCCACTTAGTCAGCCTGCTAACTACTAGCACCACCCGAGTAGCAGCTAGTAGAGACTTGCTGGGGCTGCTGTTCCACCACTGCGACACTCTTGCGACAGGAGTAGAATTGGCAGTGCATGACTGCTTTGAACTTGGGACATTCATCTCCAATCAAATCGCTTGCTCATCTTCATTAACAATGACAATGACAACCTGCCCTCCAGTGATGTGCCAATGTGACGTTCAATCAGGACTTGACTGAGGAGACACAACATCCCAAAGGATGATGTTCGGAGCTTGGCAACTGGCCAATTGAGGTCCGATTGGGGTCAACCAACAGCAAGGGTTTGCCTGTGCCATTCCAAGGGTCCCACCAGGGTCGTCTCCTGGAACAATCAGTTGCACTGTTCACTAAGCCAGAGCCAAGGGCATGCCCATGGTTGCTGGAAATTCTGTTCCAATGATGAGGGGGTGATTGTCGTCTGAAGCAGCGAATTCGATCCGGTGCCCCCCCCTGGGCATCTGTCATCGTGAGCCCACACTCACTGTCAAGCCTGCTTGAACACACGAGTGTCGTGCCTTGATGTCAACCCTGCAAAGCCGACAATCCCAAGCCAAACCAACAATCATCACAGCCATGAGTCACAGCCCACGGCCAAAGACATCGACGCAGGCCCTGCCTCATGAGCCATCCTTGACCCTGCCTCCCTGCAGAGAGGTGGGGTGATAGAAACGGATGCATGGCTGTGGATGGATGGAGGTTGGATGGTTTGGATTGTTGGATGCAGGGATCAAAAAAGGTGCCAAAAAACGGATGGATGACAGATGCGCCCAGCAGGAATCCCACACAGCCTGAACACCGTGACAGCCTTGCCCCTCTCATTCTCAGAACTCATGCATGGAATGCAGACACAACTGACAGTCGACGGGAGCTTTAGCTGTGGCGCATTGTCCACCGCACTCAGTCAGCCAGACCGAGGGGTGCACTCATCATCATTGTGCTAAGCCAGAGCCAAGGGCATGCCCATGGTTGCTGGCAATTTTGTTCCAATGATGGGGGGGGTGATTGTCGTCTGAAGCAGCAAATTCGATCCGGTGCCCCCCTGTGCATCTGTCATCGTGAGGCCAAATGTGAACCCCAACAACAACAGCAACAACTCGATCGACAACTGCTTGCTCCTTGTCATCATCTCTGAGTGCCTGACCACCGCGACAGCCTTGCCCCTCTCATTCTCAGAACCCATGCATGGAACACAGACACAACTGATGGTCGACGGGAGCTTCAGCTGCAGTGCATTGTCCACCACACTCAGTCAGCCAGACCGAGGGGTGTGCTCATCATCATTGTCTTGCCATTGCTGCAGACATGGTGCCATGCAGCCCACATTGCGATGGCCAACGAGGCACCAATCATCCGGGTGGTCATGTTTTGATTTGATGAGAGGCAAAAAAACCAATCTCATGACAAAAACGACAAGACATGGTCTTGAAATGAATGTTCTGGCAATCTGCAATGCTTGGTCAATGCAATGGTCAGTTTCCACCCCGGAGGAAACAACCAATCCATTTTGGATTGCCAACAGCAAATTTGGCTGATTTTGTGTCATGTTGTGTTCCCTTCTTTGTGTTTGGTGTTGGTGGTCACAATGCTCTGGTTGTTTTCATTCTTTGCTGCTGACAATTTGGTGACCATGTTCAAGAGCCTTTGTTGACCTCCACGCTTGCTTGCCAAATGTTTTGAATCACTGGCAATGAGACCAAACCATGAATGACATCACCATTGACACAGATCAAAGTTTTTGGCGAGGAACACCTGCTGTCCTTTGAACTGTTGGTCAAAGCCTGGTGCCTTGACAAGAGTTCCAACACTTGAGAGTCACACTCATGCAAGACATGCGATTGGTCACATGCAAAGCTTTGCGTCCTTCACCATCAGCCAAATGCAGCAGAGCTCCAAGCTGCAACAATTTTTCTACCATTTCCACAAACCCATGACAAGCTGCCAATGCCAAGGGACGATGCAAGTGTTCTCCATGAAATTTGCTCCTGCCATTGACCAAAATTCCATGGCGAGCACAAAACTCTGTCATTGGGAGCACGTTTGGGCTGAGTGAGTGCTTCAGGGATGCAACTGCAGTGACGTTGTGTGCAGGTTTGTCCTGCCAACAAAACAACACCTGGAAGTGAACTCCAACTGCTTTTGCCAGCAAAGCAATGCCCTTTTTGGAAGTCACTCATGGCAAATCAAAAGTGAGGGAAAAGTCCATTGGATGCCTCCCGGGCGTTGAATGACCAAGTCCAAACCCATTTGCAGGCAGGATTTGGATCTGGATTTGCTGGTTGAATTGTCAATGCTTCTGCACTTCTTAGGATTTTGGGTGGCAGTTGTGGTGACATCGCTGGTGGAGGAGGGGTGTTTCGGGGGGTTTCTTGGCGGTGGCAGTTGTGCTGTTTTTGGTGTGGTGGCAGTCGTGGCAGCAGTGGTTGGCGGTGATTTTGCCTTTGTCATTCTCCTTGCTTTCAGCATGTTAACCTCAAGTGTGACACAAGGGAAGGTCATGCGAGTCAAGGTCTGCTGCTGCTTGACATTTCAAATGAGATTTTTCAGAAAAGCTTTTGCAGGCGGATGGCAAAATTGTTGTGTCTTCGTTGCCATTGCTGCGAACAGAGGCGGAATGGTCATTGGTCTTCACAAACACAGGGTTCAGGTTGACATCTCAGAATGGAAGTTAGGGTCAGAGTGCAAGAAGTCGCCAAAGCAAGGAAATGTGAAGCATGAGTTGACATCCACTTGGGGACACCTTAGGTGGCAAGTCCATGAGGACTCCCAAAAATCCCTCCATTTCAGAACAAACTTGAAAAACTAAGAACTGCTCCACTTTCAGCTCATTTGCATGTTTGAAACCAAGTTTTGGGACACAAATCAGAATGACAATGACACTTGCAAGAGAGGTTTGAGTGCAAATTTAAAAGCTACGAAGTTAGCATTTCCCTTTTGACTTTGCGGTCTTGATAATGGGCAAACTTGTAGCCAAGATTTCCATCTTCTTTAGAATTTCAAAATGCATCTTGTTGATCGCATAAGAATTCATGAGACACAGAGCAATTCCTAGAGTGTGTTTTCTAGAATTGTTTTCTCATCAAACTGTTGTTGCACAGAGGAGTTCTTTTGTTTCTACAAAAACAATCATTCCCTGCTTATCGAAAAGGAATCCACCCTTGCCATGTGTGCCTATTTGAATCCGGTGGTCCATGAATCAGGTTTCAGATTGTGTTTGTTTGACCATGCAACACAACATGTTCAAAGTGGATCATGCACAAGGACATGGTGTGCACATTGAAGACAAGCAATGCCAGATTCATTACAGAACGACACAGCAACAACGTTGTTGTGGCTGTCTTGGCGAATGTGGCATTGAAAGCAGAAGAGTCTTTATGAGCATCAATCAAGTCACCACCCTTCAAAATCTTCCCATCTTGGACAAGCCACCCCCAGCCGGTGCAGCAATGTACCACGTGCATCCGCCTTAGTTTTCTACAAGCTAAATAGCTACCATGTATGTAGCTTACCTGTGCTGTTAGCCGCCATGCTATTGCTATGGTACTTCTGCTTTAGCATTATCAGCTAGCTAGCTATGCGTAGCGTAGAATGTGTAGCGCCTAGTTGTGGCAAAAAGTAAGGTAATGTTTCAACGTTGTAATGACTAATTTTTTATGTAATATTGAAGCTGATTGTACATTTCAACCGAAAGGTATTGCGGTGGTTGCTTGTGTGTATATATTATATGCACTCTTTCTTTGTATGCTTGTTTTGGACCTTGCGTTTCCCCATTCCATGATTCTTTTTTCATATAAAACGTACACTTGTGTGTCCATGTTCGAACTCTCTCTCCATCAAATACGTGTAGTGAATGAATCTAAGCAGACACATCTCCCTTGCGCCCAAGTTCATTCCAGATCCGATCCAAGACTTCACTGTTGTAATACAAAGCCTTGCGATCTTGGTCTTGGTCACCACTACTGCTAGTAGCTTGCCCTTCCACACTTGTGCTCAAATACTGAAGCTTCGCCTTGACATCCGGCGGCGTCAAGGGGCATCGTTGCAAATGCGAAAACATATCATCGAGCTTGGCGGGCAAGGTACGACGCCTCAAAGGAAAGGCACGACTAAAGCCCAATCGTCCGGCTTGACAACAATAGCAACATCCAAAGCCGGTAAAACCGAGTGGCAACGATTTGCGTTTGCCAGCACGTTCCGAGCTGAGGAGTGTGGCATATTGCAATTGCGACAAGACCATAAAGAGAAAGGGATGGATTCTTCGAGCATCGGTGGGATGGGCCAACAATTGGACATTACTACTACCGGTACCAACGGCACCACAGACCAGATCTGAAGATGCTTCATCTGTGGTGGTCATGTCATCCTTGGCTCCAAAGTTGGGCATGCACCGTCCAACGTGACGACTTTCGGCCGTGACTTCAATGCCACGCGCAGTATCGTACAAGCCCAAGGTCTTGGCGGCATAGGTCCAATACTGTTTCGAATCGCAGGCTCCTTGAGTATTGGAACGTTGCAATTGCGCCAAGTAATTTAGCTTTTCCATGGGAGTGGCCTTGCACTTGTTAAAGTGATCGCGTTGCATCATGGTAAAGGATTGATACAATTGACGAATGCTCGAAGGAAAGGCCGTGGAACGACTGGCACGTTCTCCGGAAGGCAAATGAGCCTGTCATATGAGAGTAGAAGTGATGTATGTATGTATGCATGTGAGTATGTGAAGGAAGGAAGGATGTATTTGTGATTCCAGAGAGTTAAAAGACCACAAAGATTGTACTTACGCAGAAGCGACAACGAATTCCCACTTGTTGATACATGCGGGTATTGCCATTGACCAAGACTTCTTTGCGATTGGCATGGGTCAATTCCAAAAACTCGGAACGCAAAAAGCATTGACTTTCATTGAGCCAATTGGCATCTTGTTCAATGCTGAGGCAAGTAGGATCCACAACCTTGTGTGTAGTAGTAGCAGCCACTGTAGATGTAGCAGGACTGGAAAACGCCATGGCCGGTGTCGGACTGGCCGTGTTGGAATGCGTCAAGAGACGTTGACGCTGTTCCATCTTGTTTTGACTGCTGTGATTGGACAAGGACGCCATCAAGGAGGACATGGCCGCCGAGGTCGAATTCGCGTCAGACCGGGAAGGTGCAGCTATCATGGCCAAGCTGCTGTGGGCATTGTTCGAGCGGGGTTGCGAACGAAGCATGGCAATGCCCGTATCCAAAAAGGAACTGGAAGACATGGGTGGAGAAAGACGACCCTGGGGGGCAGGAGCAGGAGCACTTCCTTGCTGTTGAAAGGCGGCACGTTCTTGACGAAGTCGAAGAATGCTGTCAATGAGCTTGGCATTGTTCATGATTTGGGCGTTGGTTTGCATTCGAAGTTGAGCGCACAGTTCTTCCGTGGTCAACGAGCCCGAGGTACCACTGGCCATGAGGCCTTGGGATGCTAGTGCATGCGTATCCTTGAGGGACAATGGAGCAGCGTCGGCCGTGTTGAGACTGGGCCACTTGGCGGCCCCCGTACTTGGAGCACTGCCGCTGTTGCTAGCTCTGGCGGCAAGAAGCAGATCATTTCCAACACTTTCCAGGCTATTGAAAGCCGGAAAAGAGGTAGAAGCACCACGGCTCAGAAAGGGCATGAGATTGTCCGGTACTTGTACAGCAACCTTGGAAATGGTCTGCGCTGACGCGGACGCAGTGGCTGTGGAGAAGACAGGCAAGGAATTCGTGGTAGCAGAAGTCGCACGATCCAGAGAAGAAAAGAAAGATGCAGGTGCGTTAGCATGGAGTATCCTGCGATGGTAGTTCTCAGAATTTGCTGCAGAAGGTGTGGAGAGAGCAGACTTGATAGTAGAAGAGTGCATCATGGTGGAGATTCGGTTAGCTTTGGATTTTTTCTTGGAGGAGACTGAGTTGTTTGGACGACGGACTGATGCTGATAGTAGTTGAGAGAGCAACGTTGGTTTTGCTTTCGTTTTTCCTTTTTGGCTGTTTGGGCCTTTTGATTTGTATCTGTAAAAAAATTGTGAGAACGAGATTTTGTCTCCAGAATGGACTGTAGCTTGGGTGTATGATTTGGTGCTTTATTCTCTCTGGTATGTGCCTCACCTTGAGTTGATCTGCTTTGCAGTGGCTACCGTACAAATACTACAGTAATACTCTGGAGATGTAGTATTGTAAGAGCAACTCAGCCTACTAACTAGTATTGCCCTACGCTACTATAGCTAGTAGCTGTCTCTTATACACATCTCCGAGCCCACGAGACTAAGGCGAATCTCGTATGCCGTCTTCTG
>ENA-ORBV01013424-ORBV01013424.1-microbial-mat-metagenome-genome-assembly--contig:-NODE-13424-length-12457-cov-5.780291_pt1 | contig 12457 bp, 8 predicted proteins | sample MGYA00237777_ERZ505514 | MGnify/ENA primary metagenome ERZ505514 (study PRJEB26160, sample SAMN06269048) | microbial mat metagenome | isolation source: Oligotrophic lake microbial mat | place... | reverse complement strand
GTCAACGCTTCGTCCTTCGCATCCTCCATGCTGTCGTCGTCACTTTCGTCCTCTATCGAACGGCAAACTCTCTCCTTGACGCGTCGGCTCATCATGCCACGCAGATGCCTGATGAACCGCACTCGCTTGGAAAACCGAGGCATCTTGCCGTTTTCGATGCGAACAACTGCGACAACCCACTACGAACACACTAATCAACACCAGCAGAGCTAGCAGGCGAACGAACGACACGGATCGCAACGGTTGAACGTCGTCGAAATAGTAGCTACTGCTGTGGCACTGACAGCAGCACACTTTCGATCGTTGCGTTGCGTGCTGCGGTGCTAGCTAGCTGCTAGTGCTAGCACTTGCGCGTTGTTTTGTTTTGTTGTTGAATCAAAATGGTCGATGCAAAGTATGCACCAGCATGCAAGGTGTGAGTCCTGGCAAAAATGAGTGGTTTGGGGTACTCAACATGTGGTTCTCATTCGTGGAACCAGGAAGTGGTGCTTAAATATGATTGGTGGAGCCATGTCACAGTGTTTTCCTGGTAATTTCCCTGGTAACATTCCTGGGGACTTTTTGAGAACCCCTACTGTATGTAGTAGTACTAGCACTACACGTACTTACTTCTAGCTAGCTAGTAGCTAGTAGCTAGCTAGAGCTACCACACCGAAATTTTCGTTCCGATTGGTAGGTGACCATAAGCAACACAGCCTGTTAAAGTAATCAGCTTTAATATCTAGTAGTTAGCTCTGTTGGGTGTTAACAGTAAAATTTGGCGCATAAGAGGCGACAACGGTTTGACTGACCTGAGACTGTGTTCACAAAAAGAGGAACAAGACCTCGCCCAAGCGCGTGGAATTTGTTTCCACGATCCCGTTGGTATTTCCATCATGGAACCTTCAACGCAGACGTGCGAAGATGGAGGAGAAGCAAGAGGAGGTATCAAGCGCAAATCATCCGTGCAAATCACTAAAAAGAGGGTTCGATTTGCAACCGCACTGGAACAAGTCTATGAGTTTGAATTGCCAGAAGTTGACCAGCATGGCGGAGACAAGAAATTCCACGGTACTGCAGGAAGCAATTCTGGAATTCCCACAACCACAAGCGTTCGGCGCACCAGTGAAATGACCTTTCTTTCATCGACTCATGGTAGGGCAAGAAGAGAGCTACGAGATATTGATATCTTTGACCTACAAACTGCCGTCAAATATGGGGTAAAAACGCCGGGACGCCGATGCCCCAAAACGAAACATCCACGATGGAAGTATACATTTGGTAATATCGTGTATATCACGGACCATACAAGTACAGTGGAAGTGACGTCGTACAAGCAAGCAATATCCATTGCACGAGCGGTCATAACACCCGAAATGCAGGAACGTCATCAGCAAGACCGCCTTGCCCTCCAACAAGATCCTCATCTCTGTGCCACGCACGCAATTATAATCATAGATCAAAGCGGGTCGATGCGAACTTGCGATGTCAAGGGCTTCAAAAGTCGATCGCAGGCTGCCTATGGTGTTTTGGCTCTGGAGTTTATTGCGGAACAACTGCACCCACGAGAAGAGCAAGCGCACGGCATGCTCGATGCCGTATCGGTAATCGAAATGAACGACACAGGAAGTCTGATCTTTGACCGAGAACCTATGGACTGGATACTCTTCAATAAACTTCTTGATAGACAGATGCAAGCCAAGCCTCGATCCCATGGTAACTATTATGGTTCGCTCGCGGTCGCGCAAGATATCCTTCACAAGGAGTTGCAGCTCGCAGAAGATATCGATCAAGGTTTGTCATGAGAAAATATCGCTGCTGACTAGAACTGCACGGAAAGTACTCATATGTACCTCTTTGCCTGTACAGACGATCTCCCCTCCTACCAAATAGTGCTCCTGTCGGATGGAAAGCCAAGCGATATGGAACCACTGCAAATTGGATTGCAGCAGTCCATCCTGACTGCTCTGGCAAGTACGCTGGGAGAGAATCTTAGTTTTTTTGCGATTGGGCTTGGCAAGTCTGGTAATGACTTTGAGGCATTGGAACGACTTGCCAAAACAGCCCAAGACGCTGGGTCGACGGGAACGTACACATATTCAGACCTGTCTTGCCTCAAGCTCGGCGAGGCCTTCTCTTCGGTGGCAATGAGCATGACAGCCTCCAGAACTGAGAAGCTCGCTGCAAATGGTAACAAGGAGCCCCGAAAAGAAAAGGACGTCAAGCTTCGAGGCAGATTCGTTCCCAAGTCCCAGCGCACATTCCAACGTCACACAGGACAGGTGTCCAGGTGGAAATACGATCACTCCAAATACAAGAGCCGCCAAGAATGGCCGTGGACGAAAGTTGAGTTCAAGAACGCTGCGGTTGTAGGCTTTGATATTGAACGGAACCCTTTTGGAAAAGGAGCGGAGCGTCTTGCATATATGTTCCATGAAATAGGCCGAGACTATCGTCGAAAGGGTAAGCCTATGGTTGCAAAGGAGACGGGACATAGCAACAATGAAGATCGTAAAGTCAAGTTCCACGAAACTTTTTGCCGTGCTCAACGCAAGGCTGAAGATCTAGCGAAGGAATTTAACAAGGCGGTGAAGCGGTCACCACGTCTCCGCCCCACGGAATCAGTTTTGAAGACACCCGACATACACTTTTTAGACTGTTTCGTTTATGAGTATAGCGCCGCCGATGGAACGGGCTGTGGTCTCTTGGTCGAAGATTATCTCACGGGAAAGTTCACCAAGTACAACGGTAATAATGGCTTCGTGAGGAAGACCTCTTCCGACGATAGAACCATTGATCTAGCGGTCGGAAAGGTTTACATATCTGATTTTGTGCAAGCCTTTTCCCATTGGGTTTTTGTGCAAACCGACCATCAACTGTTAGTATGCGACCTTCAAGGAGTTCTGAATGAAGAAGGCCGTCACCCTAAATTTGAATTGACGGATCCATGTATCTGTACGAAGCGTAGAAAAGGCCGCAGACGGTACGGAATTACAAATATTGGTTTCAACGGAATCAAACAGTTTCGAATGCACCACGAATGTAACGGAGTCTGCGAAGGCTTGGGACTACCAGCCTTTCGTATTCGGCGGAGCAAATGATAGTGCGTCAGCATAAATGCTTTTATTTATCAAACAAAAACCAATATTAGACCTTCTTCATTTCTGTGCGGGAGTCAGGAACGCCGAATCAGGAATGTCGAGTCAAAAATGCCAAAGTGGATCCCTGTCTCCCAATTCTCAATAGCTATTGTTATTTTCCTTTAGCTCTCCTGTCGGCTCAAGCCAAGCTTGTCATCGTAATTGACATCCTTGGCCAACATTTCAATTCGCTTGGTAAATTCCGCAGCCGCATTTCCAAACAGCCAGCTGTAGGTCAATTCATCCCAGATGGAATCTCCCAAGGGACTTTCGTGTGCAATGTATGTGGAAGCAATCATATGGACGGAATACAACAGGGCCTCAAAGGTAATGAACTCGGGATATTCTTCCAAATCGACACCCGGCGTCAAAGTGGTGATAAACATTTCAATGGCCGTGTGGACGACAACACTGGCACAAGATGCCACGAGCCAAAAGGACATTCCATGCTCACCGCCAAGGGAATCACGGACAGCCGCCAAGGCGACGGTGAAGGCGACAAAGGATCGCGTAAAGGCTACGGCCATGTGTGTGGCCTGGAGATTTTTCGGTGGTTTGTAAGCCATTACTTCCTGGAAAACATTGTCATGTTTGGCATGATGGTGATGTTCTTCTCCTTTGTGTTCTTCGGTGTTATCGTCGCGGCTACTAACTTGCATCATGGATCCTTCATCCTCGGTAATAATAGAAGTCCCAGACACAAAATCCATACTGATTTCTTCTGACATAGCCGAGTCGACTCCATTCAACAAATAAGTATTGTAATCTTCTCGTAGAGAAGCAATCCTCAAATAATGTGCAAGAAAGACACCAAAACACATGGTCACTAAGGCAAAGGCCAGGACGGTCGTTAGCTTGGAGTCGGCCGCGTTGAAAAAGACAATAATGGAATCGGCCGGAACGCACAAAAAAATGCACGCGAGAATCCATCCTTGGGCAGCTCGCAAGGTTTGGGCGTTGGCCAATTTCCACATGACCCCGACGACCAAAACTTGACTAATGGTAATATAACTCGCCATGGAATCGAAAATCAACGATCCTGGGCGAATGCCCAAGAAATCAGACGATCTTTGCGTCAGCAACTCGTAGGAATTCCAAACATACCACCAAATGGTGCTTCCCAGGAGGCAACTCAAGTGAAAGACCATATTGTCATCCTTGGGTGGAAACATGGGCGGCATCTTGAGAGGCGATTTGTCCTTGTTGAACTCATTGTCATTCAATGTTTCTCGGACCAGGGCATCAATACTGGGCTCGACTGCCATGAGGGGGGACAAAAGAGATTTCTTCAAAGTGATTTGTGGCAACGATAAGAAGGAGGAACTTGCAGAGGACCGATGAGAATGAGGACCAACAAATGCCGAGGCTGGACCGGCTACCGAAAGAATCGCTATCGTTGCAAGAGTAGCAACAAGGCGTGGTAATGATGATGATGAGGGCGTCATGGTTGGAAATTGAAAAAAAAAGTTGCACAGAAACAATGCAACAATTTGCTGTCGTGGACAAAATTAATAAGAATCCAATGAATCGCTTTAGATTGATTGATTCCAAAAGGTGGATTTATTTCCTCCCTGAAGAGAAAATGTTTGATGGGTTTGAACTTTATGGAGCGACGTCAGACGAGGATTTAATGCAGTCGGAGAGTCGTATGTCGTTCAGAACCGATCCGTGTGTTGATACCTTGTCTAGCTAGTAGTAGCTAGCTAGCTAGCTACTGTAGGTGGTCGTCTGAGCGATTGTTCACAGTGTTGGGATAAAAGTACGTACTTGTCGCCGAAGATTCGAGCCACGTGTGCGTTGCCATGACTCTACAGTAGGTAGGTAAGTGGCTATCTACAGTAGTAGGCATCTTGCCATCTACTAGTAGCTAGCTAGCTAGCCAGCTATTCTTGGTCCGAATGCGAACACTCAACTGTATGTGTTCTTGATAATAAGCAAATCTCATTAAATCCGTGTTGTGATATAGAGAAACCAAGACTGTACTACTAGTACAGTAGCCGGTAGACGGCAAAGCTGACGGCGACGTGTTAAGTATTATTAGTGTAAAAAAGGCTACGTGCGTGGGTGGCTCACACTTTGGAGTAACTATTTTCTGACCACGTGGACAGCCGCCGAGCACCAGTCCTGAGTTATTGTGGTGCTCACGTTTTCGAACATCTAAAGCAGACCTTTTTTCGCGACTAGCTACTAGCTAGCTAGTAGCAGTAACCACTAGCGAGCACCGCGTCGTGACGTGAGTCTGTCTTGCTTTCAGATAGAAGAAGTTCACAAATCTTATTCGATTGACTTGCTTGGAACTTTTTGATCTCGGCACAATTCATTTTTCGGATCGATTGCTTACGCCAAATTGCCTTTGCCCTATTTCCCTTTCTACAAAACAACAACAAAAATGAAGCTGAAGTTTCGTCGTGCACTAGAAAGCAAAAAAGCTGCTGTCAAGAAGTCACTGTTGGCGTACGAAAAAGGCAAGACGACGGTGTCCGTGAAAACACTCGAAACAGTCGAGTCACGTGCACCCAGTAGCGATGAAAGCCTTATTGTGGCAGCAGAAGCGCCAGTGCAAGCGCCTGTGATGAACCTACAGCCAAATGCTCCCAATTCGCGCGCTTCTAGCCCGAAGGGTGATGATGCCAGTGCCAATGCCAGTATTGCCGTCAAGAGGAAAAGTCTCATGACTGGTACACTAGCCTGCGCCAAAATGAACAAGATGGATGACACGGTGACAAAAGGACAAAAGCAAGACGAGTCTCTGAAACTGTCATCAGAAGATAAGCGAAAAGAAAGCAACAGCTCCTTGATTGGTTTTTACGTCGACACCGATGAAAATAGCAGCAACAGCAACGACTCCAAGAAAACGGTGGAGAAGGATCACCCATCCATGATGGGAGTGTGCCCGTTTAGTGCGAAGTCCGGAGCATCGCCCGCAGTCAAAAACACTGCGATTTCATCCAAGGAAAAGCATTTCAATGCTCTAGAAGAGAAAATGGAGAACGGGCCAATGGCCACAACAACTGAAGCGTGCTCTTTTAGTGGTGCTCACGACGCCGGAAAGCTCCGAAGAATGACACACGCGGCACCGGCAGGTGCTGGAAGTTGCCCTTTCCGGTCATCTCAGAATACGCGCAGTTCGATGGGTAGCCAAAGGCCCGCTGACAGGCGAGCATCGAGTCTTCTCGGACCTGGTTTTCTCAGCCAAGACAGCAAAGGCGAAAACACCAACAAACAAGGTTGTCCCTTTTTTGTGGGAGCCGCCGACAGAAATGCCGCCTTGATGCTGGCTCGAGGAGGAACTACCTCGAATGGATTGGCTAGGTCTCATACATGTTCTTTTGATGACGACGAGCATGAGAACTGGGTTCGTGATAGTGGCCTACTTTCTCTCGAGTATAGCTACACAAACAAGAACCTGGAGTTCCCAAACGAGATTCAAGAAGAAGAGCTGTTTGGGCATCCTACCAAGGAAGGCTTTATGAGTCGTGAGCACGGCTTTATGGTGCCAGACTATGAAAACGCTCTTGACGGACTTTTGAATTCCAGAGGACGGATTTGGTACAATATGGGATGCAGAATGGAAGGTCTAAAGGGCAATAATGGACTGGTGAAAGCAATTGAAGAGATGAAAATAGTCGAGGGCGACGAAGTATCATGTCCTGACGAATCCTTACAGCTTGCCAGCGCCATCTTGTCTCATTTGGCCAATGGATATCGTGCTGCCTGTTGGCGAAACAATGTCGCCTATGAGCCTTCCCCTGCCATTCAAGTTCCCTGGCAAATGATCTGTGATCGATTGGGCCGAAAGGATGTGTATGTTGCACCAGAGGATCTTATGTACCAACAACGACCCATTCGCAGAAATATATTTGAGTTTGACAATATTGAAATGATAACTCCCATCTTTGGGACCAGCGCCGAATCACTGATGAGCAAGCTCTTTTGTGAATCGAATCGACACTTGCGCAACATGATGGAAGCCATTCTTGCCTTGGCCAGGGGAGAATGGAAGGCCGAACATATCAGCACCATGATTGCCGAGATCAAAGATTTGACGCGCATGCTTAGCAAAGCTATTCCAGATGGTTCTGCAGGTAGTAGGTCTATTGATCCAGTGGAGTTTGCGACAGCCTTTGCGAACGCCACTGCTCCTCTCAAGGAAGGTGTACCGGCTTTATCTGGTGGTGGGTGCCCCATTTTTGTCATCATGGATCACATCATTGGACGTTCCAAGTGGGATAGCACAATGGGCGCTGATCTCTTGATGCAAGTCGAGTTCATGCCTAGGAATTGGCGAAGATTTATCGAATTCTTGAGGCAGAAGCGTCTCTTCGAAAAGGTTCCTGATGACCTGACTTATCTGTGGATGCTACTGAAAGATAGCTACTGTGGCGAACGTGGTTGGTTGGGAAAACACAAGGTGCGGGTAGTAGAAGCGCGACTATTTTGTGGATGTTTTTATCTCGCCAGATTTTCTCACTGTCCTCTTTTTGCATTTGTAGTACCGGGCCTACCAATTTGTTGAGCTTGCTGGTGCACTCGGCCGAACAAGCAACAAAGGTAGTGATAGCGGTGCCGACACTATCAGGATGCTAGAGGAATCAAGAAGAGAGCGCGATCCAAGTATCTCGGATGACCGAAGTTCTTATAAGACGTGCCTCTTTAAAGGGACCATTAGAGCGGTTACAAGAGTGAGCGAGGATCGCATCGTAAGTTTGTCTTCGGTGTGCTCAGATCATGTTTTCGCCTTTTCTGTCGTCTAAGTTATTCTGTTTCATTCGCAGACACGACTAGTGACTATCGATTGCTCCAAGGTTCTCGCTTTGCAAATAGGAGACCACGTTGCGGTTGTGATGAAAAACAACGACGACACGATTTGGGAATTCGCATCGCGCCATAACCTTGATTTGAATACGGAACTCACGATGAAGGATGATACCCTGAGTGAACAATGGAAAGAGAGGTTAGACTTCGATGGCCTTGATCATACTGTCTATAACTTGTTGTCCTGTGCAAAACTAAGTGGCTTAACAGGGTCGAGCATCAGTCTGCAAAACTTGCGCAGCAAACTCAACCCTGAGGAACCGAGATTATATTCCTATGCCACTGTCCATCCTTCCTCTCACGAAAAGGAGGGATGCGTCAGCTCGTTTGACATCCTTGTGACGCGAACTAACGCCGGAGGCTGCTCGGCTTTTCTTCACGAATCAGTCGGGTGTGAGATCTCGTTTGGGCTTAGCACCGCCACTAAGTGCCACATTCCGACAATCACCACCCGTCCACTGGTTGTCATTGCAGCCGGCTCTGGGCTTGGGACTTATCTTCCTCTGCTCGTCAACAACAACATCATCAATCCCAAATACGCATTTTTGGCCTACCGCACTGAAAATACAGTCCCGTACCTGGAGACGCACCTTAAGGAAGCCGTCAACTATGGAAAACTGCAGCTTTTTGTGGAACTTAGCCGGGAAGATAGGACAATTGTGACTAGCCATCGCGCTCTGATCCGAAAGCAAACAAAAAAGCGGTATATTGATCAGCTGTTACGCGATCAAAGAGAACTGATCCGCGAGCTGGCTGCTCCCATTGATGAAGGGGGCATGGAAGCAAGCTTTTATGTGTGTGGTAACAACGAATTCTTCAAGACAGTGCGCCTGACACTTGAAGCGATCGACGACGGGATTGTCAACAGTTTGGTGCATGGTAATCGCCTTCAACTTGAAGTGCAAGCACGCGGTGGTCTCGACGGGAAGGAAGACTGTAAGCCCATGAAATTAACGGAGACTTGCTTTCACAACAAAATGAACGACTTTTGGACTATAATCGATGGGACTGTTTATGATTTTACTGGTAAGCACGATATTGCCTGACTGCGCGGTAACGAATCTTGGCGATTAATGTTGACAAATCCCCTAACGCTTGCCCCCATTTTCCCCGCCTTCAACCAAAGAGTACCTGCCTTGGCATCCGGGCGGCCGAAAGATCCTTCATTACATCGCTGGCACCGATTGCACAGAGTTTTGGAAAAGAGTGAGCCACGATCGTGACCGCATGGTTTATTCCCAAATTGCTGCTTATGAAGTCGGTCCGTTCGACGCTAGTGACCCCGACGGCCTCATGGCGTACCTTGAATTTGTGACCCGGTGCGAGAATTGCGTTAACCTTTACAAAGAAAAAGACGATTTGTTCAAGAATCTCTGTGACTCGTACAGTAAAGTACAGAACGTTTGGGAAAGCATCGTGGGCCCGGAGTTCTTCGAGCTTCTGCTACGCAAGGTGGAAGACAAAGCCACAAGGAGAAGCATGTTCAAGCGAATTTTCCACGCCAAGCACGGATCGGCAAGAGAGATTTCGAACCACCTCTATTCTGTTGCCCCCATCATCAAGGGGCTCAAGCGCGGAAAAGCTTTCGAAGTGCCTGGCGTGACGCGCGCGCTAAGACCAGTCAAGGACGAAGAAAGGCTGGCCTTGGAGTCCCGCTTGATCTCGACAAGTAACCACTTCTTCACTCGATGCAAATGTGCCATCGTCGAGACAGCAAATCTTCTATCAGAGCAACCCCAGAACCAACCACGGCTTTATTCGAAGCTCTTCTATCGCCTAATTATGAGTTTTGAAGAACTATACTCGTCTCTCGCCCAGCCTATGCCTCTTCGCAGTGTTCGATGCTGGGATGTTGTGAAGGAAGAAATTCTTACACGCCAAACATTCAACCTGCGCTTTAGTGACGCTCGCCACGTCGTTGTCCCAGAAGAATTTGAAGAGCTCGCTGACGTCCTTCTACCCGAAGATGAGCACATGAAAGGATTGTACTTTGATGAGCTCTTTGGTTTCCTGGAGCTCGAAAAGACAACGGAATTCAGAGAAGACAATGGCATTGCGTCTAGCGTGATCAACCACTGGTTTGCCAAGAAGGAAATCAAAGAGCTTTTTGACAGACTTGATTCGGATCAAGACGGGCTAGTCTCCAAAGCCAACATATTGAATGCAAAGGCTTCAAACCATGCGGAGGCTGTCATGTTGTATAACTTAATGAAGGACATCCAAAGTGACGAGAACTTGGAAACGTTGACGTACAAAGACTTTTTACTTGCCAGCCCAGAGCTCTCTGAGAAGCGTAAAATGATTCGTGTGTCTTCTCTTTTGATGAAAGGAATGAGCAGCAGGGGCTAATAATAATTTAGCTTACTCTATTTTTAGATGTCTTCGTCGTGCAAAACCAATCAAACATATTAGTTTTCTGTAACTAGAACTGAAAGAGAGTGTAGAGAATTGTAATTTTCTGGAGTTGAGGACATAGCGACAACTCCCTAGCTTTTCTTTGTGCACGAGTAGTAGTTTGGATAAAAAATGGGGCATTTTGATGTTATGTAGATTGCCAAGGTCACAGCCCCATCTCTTTCCCGAGGCTGTGATGATAGGAATCTCCAGGATCAAATCAACATTTGCATCTCCTGTGTGTCGATTTGTATTTTTGTTTTGATAAATTACCTCTGTTTCAGCTGATAACAAATTTGTTCCATCATTCTCAAGCTCTCAAAATGGGTGGACTTGTTTGTTACCGAGTTGATTGGTTCTGTTGCGGCTGTATGTTCATTTATTTAGAGAACTGGGTAGTAAATTTCCTCTCCTCCACAAACACTCTCGGGGCATTTATACAACGACATGCATGCGCATTTGACGTCGCTCTCAGTTACGAGCCGATACTCGAAACCTTCGTTCACGAACCTGCTTTCCATCCTCAGGGCCAAGGTCGACCCCGGTGCGCTGCATTCCGGACAACCCCATCTTTCAGTTTCATCCTCAATGTCGCTATTCAAATTATCCTCAAAAAAGAATTCACCCCCTTCCTTGCAGACCCTCACGAATTCCTCCAAAAGAATTGTACAAGAAAGATCTTCACCTGACAGCTCGATTTTCTTTGCGCCTTTTCCAACTGCGTCCTTGATATTCATCTTGCACTCGCTGTCTGCGTGCTTCCAGTTGTACTTAAGAATCATCTCTGGGTTGTCGACTCCAGTCCATTCGCTGATCACGTCTTCTTCTTCCTCAAGGAAAGCTTCCTCGACCGCCTGTTGGAGCAATGGTTTCATGTTGCCTCCTTCCTTGGAGGTGGATCTCCATGCTTGGGCCAAACACTCTATAATATCTTCCTTTGGAAGACAATTTAATTTGTAAAGGAGTTAGGATGGATCCTCGACCTTTGCTTTCTTGTCTCTGTGGGTTCCGCCTTCATGGTTGTCAATTGTTGCGGAAATAGACGTCGGTGATCGTTTCGACATGGTTGGGCGGTACCAGTAGCCGTAGCCTGCGTCAAGGAATCGAACGGAGATATAGATTAGGAGTTCATGCAGTAAGCACCAACCACAAGAGACAGTGAGTATCGTAGTGAGTTTACTGCTATGTAGCTAGTCTAGCTAGCTAGCTAGCTAGTAGTGGGTGAGTGTCAGTTGAGTGAGTCTAGAATCCCGGTAATATGTAGAGGTCCGTCTACGCACAGTCAAGTGTTGTACTGTACTACAGTTGAGTCTGTCTTTGGTTTGGCTGCTGCTCTTGCTACTATCTATTGTAGCTAGCTAAGCTTGCTTGCCAGAACGTTTTCTCGCCACCGGAAATTCGCGCCAAAAAACATGTTCTTTGGAAGCAGTACAACAGTACAGCAAATGACATTCTGCGCGCAAGGTGCGGTATCGGAAACGCATTGTAAATTCAGTCGTGGTTCGTTAATCACTCTTGAAAAGTGCTCTTGAAACTCTTGAAACACTTGATGACTCTTGCTATCTCTTGAAATGTGCTTGAAACTCATGAAACTCTTGATGCTCTTGAAACGCTTGAAGCTCAAAATCAATTTAAAAATGGGACCTGCATGTGCGGGCGCCGAATCGAATTTTGAGATTCAAGCCCTCTTGAAACATGCTCTTGAAACTCTCGAAAGACTTGATGACCATTGCCGTCTCTTGAAATTCTCTTGAAATGCACTTGCAACTCTTGAAACTCTTGAAACACCTGTCATGCAAACACGACAGGAAATGAAGGGTTGAAACACAATTTGCCGGACGCTGCTGGCATTCATTCTCATGTGGAACTGGGATTCATTCACTTTGATTCACTTTGATTCACTTTGACTCTGGACCGATGGAGCAATGGTGCTGTGCTGAACCTCTCAATTTTGACACAGATCACGGGTGCTTTGACTGTGGCCAAATGTGTTTTTGCCGGTGCTAGCTGGTCTGCATGCGAGGAAATGACCGTCTGAAAACCCGATCAATGGCAAAACCTTACATGAGGGCCCCGTTGCCCATGTTGTGGTCACATAAATCCCGACATTTACGGCAACTAGACAAAAA
>ENA-ORBV01013422-ORBV01013422.1-microbial-mat-metagenome-genome-assembly--contig:-NODE-13422-length-12459-cov-3.878453_pt1 | contig 12459 bp, 10 predicted proteins | sample MGYA00237777_ERZ505514 | MGnify/ENA primary metagenome ERZ505514 (study PRJEB26160, sample SAMN06269048) | microbial mat metagenome | isolation source: Oligotrophic lake microbial mat | place... | reverse complement strand
TTTTTCAAGCAGAAGACGGCATACGAGATTCGCCTTAGTCTCGTGGGCTCGGAGATGTGTATAAGAGACAGTCACCTATATACGCCATGTAATGACAGGGTTCTGCTGCGGGGCGTGAATAAGATGGCTGTCTGGACGCAGGAGCTCGACGTGCGTAAACAATCGTACGAAGAGATTCGAAAAACTGGTGCGAACTGCGTGCGCATCGTTTGGTTGGCGCAGCCTGGTCCGACGGAAGTTGATGCGGGCCCCGATGGACTCGACCGTACGATTCAGGATTGCATCGATAATGACATGATTCCGATGATCGAGCTGCACGATGCTACCGGTCAGTGGGCTAAACTTCAGATGGTGCTCGATTACTGGAAACGTCCGGACGTTCTATCTGTAATTAAGAAGCACGAGAAATATCTGATAGTAAACATTGCTAATGAGTGTGGCGATTTCGAGGTCACCGACGAAATGTTCAAAACAGGCTACGAGGATGCGCTAAAGCAATTACGCACTGCGGGCATAAAGACTCCCCTTGTTATCGATGCTGCAGACTGGGGAAAGAACCTTGCTCAGCTAGTTAGGGTAGGTCCGTACCTCATGGAAAAAGACCCCGATAAAAATGTCATGTTCAGCGTTCACACATATTGGGCCAAAAACGACGGTGGCGACGCAAACTTCATCACAACACAATTTCGAGCCGCGGTAGACGCGGGTATGCCACTAATGGTAGGCGAGTTCGCCGGACTGTTTAATCGTGGCGCCGCATGCACGTTCGAAGCGGACTACGAAACCATTATTAAGCGGGCTCAGGAAATGGGGCTCGGGTATCTCGCCTGGGAATGGGGTCCGGGCAACGAATCCGCCCACCCGACGTGCACCGTCATGAACATGACCAGAGACAACAACTTCAATACCCTGCAGGAAGGTTGGGCAAAGGATGTAGCGCTTAACAGCGAGAATAGCATTAAGAACACATCGATAACGCCTCAATACATAATCAATGCAGGTTTGTGCCCGCCGACCAGTGTGTCTTTGGCAAGCGCTGACGCAGTTGAATTCACTGTTTCACCGAATCCGTTCAGCGAGCTGGCGCGTGTAACTGTGCATACCAAGCATGATGGACGTCTACGCGTAACCGTTGTGAATGTCCTTGGTGAAGTGGTGTCAACCTTAATAGACGCCGACCTGCTGCAAGGTCGTCACGAAGCGACGTTCACGGTACCGGATCATCTCGTTACCGGCGTCCTCTACTGCTGTGTTGAGATTAACGGCGTACAGAGGGTCCAGGCACTCCATCATGTTCGCTAACACCGTCGTGCTCTAGTTGCCCTTCTTTAATCTCTGCTTCGATGCGCACCGCTTTAATGTCAATGCGCACTCGACTAAATAGGCTCATGTAAACATTCGCAACCCAAACGAGAGCAAAGAGCGCTATAAGGTAGCCACGCCAGTCTTCAAACAAAAGCTTGAAGTCTGTGATTACTATCATTGCTGTGGCGACGTAGTGTGAGAAACAGTACTCGCACGTAAACAGATAGAAAAACTTCCGTGCAACGATCGAATTGCTTTTCTGGCTGCGCGCAATACAGTACTCACGCGGTTCACGAAAGACTTCCTCGTGCGTTACTGTCCACGCAATGGACGCAACGGGCAACGCAAGTATTACAAGAAACAATAGATCCGTTGACATTGGCATTTAGGTTACCCCGCGTATGATCGTTCGATCAAGTAGACTGAATATGAAAGTTGAACATCGGCGAGCCCACTGTTCCCCACAAACGAATCCATAGAGGCAACACCATCTCTGTACCGCGAGCGGTTGTAATGTCGCCCAAGTCATGGATAATGTTCCAACCAAAAGCATCGGTGAGGAGCTGTTTTACGACAGCTTTCGCATCAGCGTCATTACCACTCATAAACAGATCGTGATCGCCGGGTAGAATCGATGCATCGACCATGATGCTTGCGTTAACAGTATTCAACGTTTTAACGACTTTCAGTTCGGGAAATGCATTTTGAATGCGCTCGCCCAATGAACTGTCATTACACACAAACAATGTTGGCGGCATACCCTTCGAAAAGTCGAGTGGGTTCGAGACATCGACGAGCACCTTGCCCGCAAGCGCAGCCCCTTCACAAGACTCAAGCGCAGCAATCGAAGCACCTCCGTTGGTGCAATTAAATAACAGCTCTCCGTGTTGCGCTGCTTCTGCAAACGTGCCGAACGTCGCATTCTCACCTGCATCTGCAGCCCATGCAGCACCCGCTTCGCTCGTTGAGGAGCGCGAGCCCATGCACACGTGATGTCCGAGTGATGCCAGCTTGCTTGCAATGGCCTTGCCGACCATGCCCGTTCCCAATACGCCGATGTTCATAGAGTTATTTCTCCGCTACGATTAGCATGTTTGAAGTGTGGATGTAATCGCGCCAGCTGACGGAATGAATTGCACATTGTATTCGCTGTAAGAACATACCCGGACGATACAGCAGCAAACGCACAAGGCGTACAAGGAAAGGTCCACCTCGCGGATGCAACGGTAGAATCCTGATGCTCCTATAGGGCAGCGACGCGAACAGCTCTTTTACAGAAATCGCGTTGAGATGAAGTTCGTGCGTAAGATCGCCATACGACAACACCGACCCCATTGGTGCATCGACGTTCGGCGTACGCAGTATGATGCGTCCACCATCGTTAAGGCACGCATGCATTGCCGTTAGCGTGGCAATGGCTTCGTTGCGTGTTAAATGTTCGATTACATCCATCATAATGAAGCAGTCGACAAGGGGCTTCTTTACCAGTACTTCTTCGAGCGTTCCTTGGCTCACGTTGTGCGCGCCGAGGGTTTGGGCCGCGGCAACTTGTTGCGGACTTATGTCAACGCCCGACGTATTTGTATATCCTTCCTCCTGAAGCATCAACAACGCACTGCCGTAACCGCAACCGAGATCGATGATAGTTGCATTCTTTAGTGTTGGCAAGTACTCTGCAATGGTATGCTTTAGATAGACTTTGTCGTTTGCGACTTTGGCCAACAACTCCTCGTGCGAGGCGCGCGATTGCGCTTCGGTGTATCTCGCATAGAAATGTTCACGATAACTCATTCAGGTTTCCTTGCTGCCGTTAGATCAGCGTAAAAGTCGGTGATCTGTGCGGCGATACGCTCGTTTGTGTAGTTCGTCGCAACATGGTGTAATCCTGAGGCTCGCATCACATCCCGCAGCGCTGCATCAGACATCACACGGTTCAACACATCCTTCCAAGCGGCAGCGTTCCCCTCTTCTGCAATCAGTCCGGCTTCGCCTACTACGTGTGGTATCTCACCGGATGTAGAGCCAATGACGGGCACGCCACACGCCATAGCTTCGACAATCACGCGTCCGAACTGCTCTCGCCACGTATCAGTCGTTAGTGACGGCACACAAACCACATCCATCGCAGATAGCAACGGCGGCACTTCGGCAGCAGGCACACCCGAGATAAAGTGTACGCGCTCACGAAGTCCGAGTGCGTCGGCGCGATCGCGCACGTTGCTCACATAATCGCCGCTGCCTAGAATTACCAGTTGTGTGTTGTGATTGTCAAGTGCGGCAAACGCATCGATAAGCACATCGAGCCCCTTCATCTTCAAGACCCTTCCCACAAATCCAATGGTGAAGGGGTCTGCGTCGCTGCCATTGCCAAGTCCGTACTGCTCGCGCACGGCCGTCCGATCGTTGCGAGGATGATAGCGTTCGGTAGCAACGCCGTACTGCGGAATAACACGAACGGGTCCGTTGTAATCGAGCCTTCGCAGGTAGCCTTCAGATTCTACAGAGCCGGCGATAATGCCATCGATGTGCGGAAGCGTCATTCCCTGCGTGAGCATGTACAGTGCACGTCGCGGGTCGTACTTGCGCATTGATACGAGCGGTACTTCCATGTTGCGCCAGGTGAAGTCGACGATAAGCGGACGTTTCTTCATGCGCAAGGCGTGTCGAATGAGTTGCACCGTTGCGAGACTCTCTGGTTCTTCTTCGATATGCACAATGTCTGGTTTCACTGTTCGAAAGACCGAAGCCAGACCGCGGAACGTAAAGGCGTTTAATCGATTCTTCCAGAGCGAACGCTGCGGCCTTGCAATAACATCATAGCCTCCGTGTCCATGAAACGCCTCAACCGAACGTCCTCCCTCGTTAAAGTCTTCGGGCACAAGAAGCGTTAGTTCTACGCCCGGCGTACGGGCGATGTAGCGCAGCTTGTCTTGGTAGACGTCTACGACCGAGGAATGAGAGACAATGAGTACGCGCATGGCTGGCAAAGATAGGGGCTCGGCGCGGGTCGGTCGCCCCAGAAATGCGTAAATTCGCTTCCTAACTCAACCGAGTTCACTATGCTTAGATACAATGCCGACATACGTACACTAGCCTATATGGCCGTCACCACGGCCGTGTTCGTCCTTATGTGGACGATGGACTCCGTCCATCCGCTACTGTACACCTTCTACCTGTTCCTGTCAGTTGCGGTAACGGTTATCGCCCACAACCACAATCACCTGCCAATCTTCCGCAAGAAATTGCCGAACACTATTACGGACTATTGGCTGACGGTGTTTTACGGCTTCCCGGCGTTCGCATGGATTCCGACGCATAACATGAATCACCACGCCTTGAACAACAAGGACGGCGATTACACCATTACGTATCGACTAACAGAAAACAACCACTTGTTGATGCTCTTGTTGTACCCAACAATGAGCTCGGCCTACCAGCAGAAACCGATTCGCGATTACTTAGGCAACCTGCGCAGAAATGACCGCAAGAAATTCTGGCTCTCGGTCGGACAATACGTCTTCCTCGCGTCATGGATCATCGGCGGACTCGTCCTTGATTGGCAGAAAGCCCTGTTCTACATCGTTATTCCGCAGCAGTTTGGCTTGTTCAGTGTGTTGATATTCAACTACGTTCAGCACGTGCATGCAGACGAAGAATCGAAGTGGAATCACTCACGCAACTTCACCGGTTTTCTGAATGTAATGTTGTTTAACAACGGCTATCACACGGTACACCACGAACGTGCAGGTACACACTGGAGCAAGACCCCAGAACTGCATGCAGCCGTAGCGGATAAAATAGATCCGTCGTTAAACGAACGCAGCTTCTGGTGGTACATCTTCCGCGTGTACTTCTTGGGCATCGTTTCAAAACGTTTCCAGACACGTTCGAAACGTCTAGAACGCATGGCCCAAAAGTCTGCTGCCCCAACGCAATCAACGCAACCAACGCAACCGACGCAACCGATTAGCCACGCTTAGACATCATCCAGTTACGCTGGGCTCGAGTCGTACAGCAGGCGCGTCGGTGTTTTCAAGCTTGAGGTCGGTGACCGCTGGACCGTGCAGCACCTTACCACGAGCGTCATAACGACTGCCGTGGCATGGGCAGTCCCACGATTCTTCTGATTCGTTCCAGGCAAGCACACATCCGAGGTGCGTGCACGAGGGTGCATCGGTATTCACTATGCGCTCTGCAAGGTGAACGATTGCGTTTCCTGCACCTGCGAACCAATCGCCTGCCGACTTCACAGGAATGCGTCCGGCCGAAAACGTCTCCGCCCATGGGTTCTCACGTCCGAGAATCATGTCGGCTACGATGCGTGCACCCAACGTCCCATTCGTTAGACCATTGCCGCTATCGCCCGTAATTACATAGGTGTGGTCGTCGTTGTCACGTCCGTTAAATCCTATGCCGTCTATCGATTCCATAACCTGACCCGACCAACGGTACTCTATGGCTCCGGCTTGCGGGAACCGCTTGCGCGCCCATGCTTCAAGGTTGCCCCACGGTGAAGCCCCTTCTTCGTGATGACCTGTCTGATGATCTTCGCCACCAACGAGCACGAGTTCTTCTGTGTTCTCTGCACTACTGTTATGCGGCGCATCGGCACTAAGCGGCGCTGTTCGAATGTAGTGGTACGGATCTGCGGTGTCCCAAATGAGGTGCGCAGGCACTGTCTCTTTGGGCACGCGCATTGCGATAACATAGGTGCGATACGCCACTTGCTTCGTGTGATAGGACACCATTGAATTCACAGGCGAGTTCGACGCGACAACCACGTCGTTTGCCCGAATGGTGCGTCCGTCTTCGGTGACGACCAATCGCACACCATCTTCATCGTTGAAGTCCGTTACTTTACCGCGCACAATGCTTGCGCCGCTGCTTTGCAGCGCCTCGGCGAGGCCAAGAACATATTGCATTGGGTGGAAGCGGGCTTGGTTGTGCACGCGAATGGCTGGACCGCTTTCAAATTCGACTCCGGGGATTGCATCGACGCGTTCGCATGAAATGCCAACTGCGTTTAGTGCCTCGCACTCTTTGTCAAGGTTCTCTTTTGTGTCTTCCGGACCGAGAAACAGAAATCCCTGTACGCGCATGAAGCCACAATCGATGTGCTCGCGTGTTACGATTTCTTCAATTGCGTTTACAGCGGATACGTGTGCTTCGGCTATCACGCGTGCGCCATCATCGCCATGCATATCCGCAAGATCGTAGTACCGCGTTCCAAGAATGGGCGACAGGTGCGCACTGGTTTGGCCCGTCTCGCCACCACCGACATCACCCATATCAACCACCACGACCGATTTCCCTTCTTTCGCAAGCAGATACGCCGTGGTTAGTCCGGCAATGCCAGCCCCCACAACACACACGTCAACTTTTTCAGGGGGCGTAAGGGTCTTTCCGTGGTTCGATTTAGATGTGGCATGCCACAGCGAGAGGCTCATGCCCGGGATGCGTTGTTGGTCGTTCATTGGGGTTTGGTGGTCGTGATTAAGTGGCCCTCGGACGGATCGACGCCGCCAGAGTTCCCCTGAGGTGCTTCGCGCCCTGAATTGCAAAAGGCGTGCGACGAAGCGTAGATTTACCTCAGACTTCAGTTCAATTTCACTACCCGCACGGAGAAACTATGGCACAGATTGAGAACGTATCGGTATCGTCGCTGATTACCGCGGCTGCGCAGGGAGCAGCAACAGGAATAAAAGCGCTTCGCGATGCAAAAATTGCGGTAGAGCTCGAGCAGTTTGAAATTGAAGTGAAGTTTAACGCGAAGACATCACTTGTAAATCGAAGCTCGATATCGGCGGCGACTACCGGCCCCATTGCAAACTCGAATGATGCGTTCGACCTGCAGTTTGGCATTGGCGTAAGCGCTCTAACAAAAAGTAGTACGCAGAAATCAAGCGAGTCCACAAGTCTGCGCGTACGCTTTGTGTTTTCTGGTAAAGACGATGAAGAGCCAGCTCCGACTCCTACACCAATCGGCGGACGCACAACGCCTACACCTGGTCCGTAACAATGGCCAATCCCATAGATCTTTCGGCACTCATTTTATCGGTGGCTCGATCGTGCGATGAGGCAATTCAGACATTGAAGAAATCGAACGCTGAAGTTGAGCTCGATCAGGTTGAGATGACCGTGACGATAGAAGCAGACATAGACGACGAAGCACTGCGTGCCCCTGCGAGACCGGGGGCGGCGGTGCTGCCCGGACTTCGACTCGATCTAAAGAGTCGTGTAATCGCGAGTCGTGTAATCGCGGGACGTCCGAATGTGTTGCCCACGCCTGGGCGCACGCCGACCACTCCGTCAACACCTGCACGTCCGACGGCTACGGCTGTGCCCGCTTCGACGAGCGACGACTCCGATGTCACCGGCAGGATTGAATTGCGCTTGTTGTTGTCGCGCAAAGAATAACGCGCTCAATACATCGATGGCCGTTACACGATATACAGCGCGTCTACGAACCAGCCTTTTGAGTCTGTAAACATTTTTACAGACTCGAAGCCCCCTGCTGTTGCGAAATGCTCAATCTGCTCTCGGGTATACTTCTGCGAGACCTCGGTGTGAATGCACTCGTTCGCAGCAAAGTGCACATCGAGGTCTAATGCTTCGATGCGCACACTCTGCTCTTCGCAGCTTACCAGGAAGCTCTTGCAGGTCCCAAGCTCTGGATCGTAAAGGGGATAATGCTCGAATTTCGAAGTATCGAACGTTGCACCGAGCTCACGGTTCATTCGCGTAAGAAGGTTCTGGTTGAATCTGCTCGTTACACCTTGTGCGTCATCGTATGCCGCAAGAATGGTCTTTGGTCTTTTTTGCAGGTCGAAACCGACGAGCAGCATGTCCGCCTTGCGCATGTTGCTACGCAAAGCGCTAAAGAACGCTGTGCTTTCCGCGATCGTTAGGTTGCCTATCGTGGAGCCGAGAAACAAGACGAGCTTCGGCCGATCGGACACGTCGGTGATGTTGTGCACCATATCTACAAAGTCACCCGCTTTTCCTCGCACGCTTAGACCAGGTACAGACTCGGGCAACGTCCGTTCGAGACTCTCAATAATGTTCGACGAGATGTCTACAGGGTAGTACGAGACGTCGGACGCACGACGTGCCACGGCGCGCAGGAGGTGAACGGACTTCGATGCATCACCCGGACCCAGCTCTACAACATCGATGGTGGGCGAACCGTTTAGCGCGACGTCGAGAATAGCATCGCTCTGCGTTGTAAAAATCTCCATTTCGCAATTGGTGAGGTAGTACTCCTTACACGCCATAATGGCGCAGAAGAGCTCGTCGCCCGTTGCATCATAAAAATATTTAGAAGACAGTCGTTTGGGCGTCGAGGTGAGTCCACGGCGTACATCTTCTGCGAAATCGCTCATGAGTTATCTGGCCAGGCGAATGCCGGTGAATTGCCAGCGAAGATGTGGATGAAAGAAATTTCTATACGTCGGACGTGAATGCCCTGCAGGTGTCGCGATAGACGCGCCGCGCAGAACCATCTGATTAATCATGAATTTTCCGTTGTACTCGCCTACTGCACCCGGCGCTTTTGCAAAGCCCGGATACGCGAGGTACGCGCTATCCGTCCACTCCCACCGCTTGCCCCACGCGAATCGCGACTGCGCAATCTCCCACTCCGCCTCAGTCGGCAACCTGCATCCGCTCCATGCCGCGTAAGCAACCGCTTCGTAGTAACTGATGTGTGTAAGGGGCGCCTTCGGCTCAAGGGGCTTGAGTCCGCCTGCGAGTGTATACGCAAACCATTCGCCATCCACATCGTGCCAATACATCGGAGCGTCGATCTGATTTGTGCGTATCCAATCGAGTCCCTCGGCGTGCCAATGCCGGAAGTCAGAATACCCCCCATCATTTATAAAGGCTACGTACTCTTCATTCGTAGTAAGAGCCGAAGCCAGTTCGAATGCACCAACAAAAACCTTGTGCCTTGCACGCTCGTTGTCGAATGCAAAGCCACTGCCTTCGTAACCAATTTCATAGACGCCTTCATCGATGGCAACGAAGCCCCCTTCTGACCCATACCCGTCCACAGCATCCATTGCAGAGGGTGCGTCTGGCGCGTTGGGTGCAAACTGAGGGAAAATCGGATTATGTCCGAGGATGTACTTGATGTCCGTTAGAAGTAGCTCTTGATGCTGCTGTTCGTGATTGCATCCGAGCACCACAAGGTCTTTGAAGCCGGTACGAAGTCCGCAGGTGATGAGCAGCTCTTGCATTGCTGCATCGACGTGCGCGCGGTAGGCGTAAATGTCCGAGACGGTCGGACGTGTCATGTTGCCGCGATCGGCGCGCATGGTGCGTTTGCCGTGATGCTCGTAGTAACTATTGAATAGGAAGTGGTATTGAGCGTCGAACTCGGTGTACTCCGGATTATACGCCCGTAGAATAAATGTTTCGAAGAACCAGGTGCTGTGTGCGAGGTGCCACTTCGGTGGACTCACATCTACCACAGGCTGCACGACGTAGTCCTCAGTCTGCAGCGGCGCACAGATTGCTTCGGTATGCTTTCGAACGGTATTGTATAGACGGAGTAGGTCGGACATGTTCGCGGTGAAGAGCTAATTTGAATGTGAAAATAGCACTAAGGACCCAATGCGTTGTTTGCTTCTACTCTCGCTCATTCTTGTCTCAACCATAGCCTCGGGCGGCACTCTCGACAAGCTCGTACCGCGTCCGAAGACCGGCTACGTGAAACCTGGCTTGTCGGTGATGATCAACCCGACTACGACGATCTATACCTCCGCCGATCCGCGAGTGGGACGTGCGTACGCATTTCTGCAGAGTTTCTTCAAGCAGAACCTTAACGACACGTTGCAACGCACGATGGCTGCTCCGTTATCGAATTCGATATCACTGATCCTGCATAGTGGTCCGCCCACGCTCGATCGTCCGGACTTCAAACCGCAGGGCTATACGCTTGACGTCGATACCGCCCGGGGTGTCACAATTACAGCAATCGATGCCGACGGTTTGTTCAATGGCGTCGCGACACTGAGACAGTTGTGCTACAGCCTTACGGTTCCTCCAATTCCAACGCTCACCGTGCCGGGAGTATGGATCTGGGACGCGCCAGACTATCAATCGCGCTGGGTGTTTTCGATGCTGAATATTCTGTCGCGTGGACCTCAACTTCGAACGGTCCTCGATACGATGTCCGTTTATAAGCTGAATGGCTTGCAACACGCCGAATGGAATTACTCGATCATCAATGTCGCACAACCGCGCGTGTTCGACTCGATTCCCGTACTACGCAAGTACACTGCTGAACGCAACATCGAAATCATTCCAACAGTGTTAGGTCAGGGTTGGTCTAGTAACATTCTTTATCAAAATCCAAATCTCGCCACCGGCTTTCCGGCGAAGGCGCGCTATACGATGGTTGCCGACAGCGGACAAATCGTCGTCGATCCCCGCGTGGCCTTACCCAATGGCGGCTTCGAGACACTTGGCGCAAACGGACAGTTCACGGGATGGGGCTTTTATGACGGTCCAGATGTGAGCACATTCCCCGACAAAAGCATAAAGCGCAGCGGCACGCAAAGCGCACGAATGGAAAACTTCGTGGCAGGAAATGCTGCGGGAAATGCACGGTTCTCGCGTACCATGCCTTGTGACCCCGAAACGCAGTACTCCATGGAGGTTTACGTTAAGACGCAAGGTTTTGCAGGTGGTGAGTTTCGTCTGCTGGCAATTGGGAAAGATGTCGCGGGGGCGACGCGGGTTTTAACATTTACACAAATGCAGGTGCCAGCAACTTCGAATGGCTGGGTACATGCAGAAGCCCGCTTCAACACACTCGAGTACACAAACGTTATTCTTTACGCCGGTGTCTGGGGTGGTAGTGCTGGTAAAATATGGGTAGACGATTTTAACGTCTGGCCATCGGGCATGTGTAATGTACTTCGCCGCGAAGGGGCTCCGGTATGGGTCCGCAATGCAACCACCGGCCGCATCTACACCGAAGGCGTCGACTACAAGCCAATCGTAGACAACACCATGCTTGCTCGCAAAGGCAACTACGGACGCTACCATACTCCACCGGTACCCCGTCGTATTGCAACGGGTGCTATAAACAATGGTGATGTTGTCGAAGTATCATTCTCGCATCCGCTCACAACCGTCGCTGATACTGCAGTGCAAGGTTCGACGATGAACACCATGTCGAATGACTCGGTGTATCTCATGCTTTCCGAGCAAGCACGACTCGTCGATCAACATCTCGACGCAAACTCCTACTTCCTTGGTCACGACGAAATGCGCGCCTTTAACCGTGATTCAGGTGACCTAAAGCGCAACCTCACGCCACGTCAGATGCTTGCTCGCAACATCATCTGGTGCGACTCTGTCGTGCGTTCGCATGAGCCGAACGCGAAAGTCTACATCTGGAACGACATGATAGACTCCACACATAACGCTGTGAATAACTACTACCTCGTGAACGGAGATCTGCGCGGCATTTGGAATGACATTCCCAAAGACATTATCGTTGCGAACTGGATCGGCAGCAAGGCCGTGGCAAGCCTGGGCTTCATGTCCAAAATGGGCTTCAAGCAAATAACGTGTCCGTACTACGACGTTGGTGATGCCTCATCCATTCGCAGTCGCCGCATCATCCAAGACACCATCCCCAACATTGTGGGCTCGATGTACACGACGTGGGCCGAGGACTATACGCAGCTACGTGCATTCTCGAGCTACATGTGGCATGCAGGACCGTTCATCGAACACAAGCCTCTTACCAAGGCCGAGATTATCACGGCGAAACCTCCAACCGTGAGTGCGACGATCACGCCCGATCCTTTTGACAACAGCGACAAGATCACCAATGCCACAGTAGAATTTTATTCGGCGGCAGGCATCAACGGACAAATTATGTCCGCGGCGGGCACCACCTGGAGTGCGGCGTTCGCGGTACGTGATACGATACGCTATCGCATCTGCGCAACGAATACACAGGGGCTTACCCAGTGTACGCCATGGTATCAGGTAATCATGAGTGATTCGACGCCGGATACGACAACGACGGTCGAGGACAATGTGCGTGCTGGTGCACGATCATCCATAACAATTGCACCCAACCCTGTGCCTGTCTCTTATACACATCTCCGAGCCCACGAGACTAAGGCGAATCTC
>ENA-ORBV01013421-ORBV01013421.1-microbial-mat-metagenome-genome-assembly--contig:-NODE-13421-length-12459-cov-5.497658_pt1 | contig 12459 bp, 12 predicted proteins | sample MGYA00237777_ERZ505514 | MGnify/ENA primary metagenome ERZ505514 (study PRJEB26160, sample SAMN06269048) | microbial mat metagenome | isolation source: Oligotrophic lake microbial mat | place... | reverse complement strand
GCGAGAAGCAGAAGGCCCGCCGCATCTACGGCGTGCTCGAGAAGCAGTTCCGTAACCTTTACGCCGAGGCCAACCGCCAGACGGGGATCACCGGCGAGACGCTGCTGCAGATGCTCGAGCGGCGCCTCGACAACGTGGTCTACCGCATGGGGATGGGCACGTCGCGGGCGCAGGCGCGCCAGCTGGTGCGCCACGGCCACTTCCGCGTCAACGGCAAGAAGGTCGATATCCCGTCGTACTCGCTGAAGGCCGGTGACACCGTGGCGGTCCGCGAGGGCAGCCGCGCCAACACGACCATCATCCACGCCACCGAAGAAGTGAAGGGCCGCGGCGTTCCCGAATGGCTCTCGCTCGACGGCCAGATGGGTGGCCGCGTGGTCAGCATGCCGACCCGCGAGCAGATCAACCTGCCGGTGCAGGAACAGCTGATCGTCGAGTTGTACAGCAAGTAATGCCAGGAGGGCGGGACTTCAGTCCCGCCGAACTGTGCAGGAGGCCGGCATCGTGCCGGCCCTTCGCAAGCCGCGCTCCAGCAGCTTTTCAGGCCTGCAGCGAGCGAACGTGGTCATTACCCGCAGGCCTGGTGGCTGAAACTCCACCCCTTCACGCGACGAGCGCGTGCCTGGGTGCCGGACACAGCCCGTAAGCGAGAGGAAGAGATCCCATGTTGTGGAAAGGTTTTCAGAGGCCCAAGCGCCTCGAGTTCGAACGCGAGACGCTGACCGATCGGTTCGGCCGCTTCTACTGCCAGCCCTTCGAGCGCGGCTTCGGCACCACGGTCGGCAACGCGCTGCGCCGCGTGTTGCTGTCGTCGATTGAAGGCTCCGCGATCACCGCCGTCCAGATTGACGGCGTAATGCACGAGTTCTCGCCGATCAAGGGCGTGGTCGAGGATGCCACCGACATCATCCTCAACCTGAAGCAGCTGCCGCTGACCTGCCACGTCGACTACACCAAGACGCTGACGCTGCGGAAGGACAAGCCGGGCCCGGTGCGCGCCTCGGACATCGAAGCCGACGCCGACATCGAAATCCTGGAACCGGATGCGATCATCGCGACCGTCGCCGAAGGCGGCAAGCTGCACATGCAGCTGCGCGTCAAGCGCGGCCGCGGTTACGTCTCGGCCGACCGCAACTTCGACGAGGATCTCGGCATTGGCTGGATCCCGATCGATTCGGTCCACTCGCCGGTCAAGAAGGTGAACTACCTGGTCGAAGGCGCGCGCATTGGCCAGACCACCGACTACGACAAGCTCACCATCGAAGTGTGGACCAACGGCTCGGTCACGCCGCGCGACGCCGTGTCGTTGTCGGCCAAGCTGATCCGCGACCATCTGAACATCTTCGTCAGCCTCGACGAGGCGGACGATGAGACGTCGGAAGCGGGGGCGGAGACGCCGCGCATCGGCGTCACCAACGAGCACCTCGACAAGAGCGTCGAGGAGCTGGAATTGTCGGTGCGGTCGTACAACTGCCTGAAGAACGCCAACATCCGGACCATCCGCGAGCTGGTGGGCAAGACCGAAACCGAGATGTTGAAGACCAAGAATTTTGGGCGCAAGTCGCTCAACGAGATCAAGGAGATCCTGACGTCGATGGGGCTGAGCCTCGGCATGAAGCTCGACTCGCCCTCGACGGCGGAATAAACAGTCATGCGTCACCGAAATGCACATCGCAAGCTTGGCCGGACCTCGTCGCATCGCACGGCGTTGCTGCGGAACCAGGCCGAGGCCCTGCTTCGCCACGAGCGGATCGAAACCACCGTGCCCAAGGCGAAGGAGCTGCGCCCCTACGTTGAACGGCTGATCACGATCGCCAAGCGCGGCGTGAAGGCCAACGACCCCAAGGGTGTCTCACTGTCGGCGCGCCGCCTGGTGATGCGCGACGTTCTCAACGAGACCGTCGTCACCAAGCTGTTCGATGTGCTGGCACCCCGCTTCATGGATCGTCCAGGCGGCTACATCCGCATCCTCAAGCTCGGTCACCGCCGCGGCGACGCCGCCGAGGTGGCGCAGATCGAGCTGGTCGGCAGCGAGTTCGACCCCAAGAAGGCCGAAGCCGAGAAGAAGGCCGCGGAAGAAGCCGCCGCAGCGGGCGATCAGCCCAGGTCGCAGAAGAGCGTCGGCGAGCGCCTCAAGGCGGCCGCCAAGAGCATTGGCGGCGGTTCAAAGAAGAAGCCCGACGGCGGCCCGAAGACCAAAGCCAGCAAGCCGGCCCGTGGCGCCTCGAAGCAGACCTCGACGCCCCGCAAGGCCGGCGGCGCCTAGGCCACCGATTTACACCGATTAGACACAGGCAAGAGGCCTTGATGGTTCGCCATCGGGGCCTTTTGTCTTTTTGGCGAACAGCGAACAGCGAATACCGAACAGCGAACACCGAATGGCGAACAACGACCTGCAAGCTCAGTTCGGCGACCTCGACATCTACCTGTTCGATCAGCTGCTGCGCGGCCGCCTCACGCCGGGCATGCGCGTATTCGACGCCGGCTGCGGTGGTGGGCGCAATCTGGTCTACCTGTTGCGCCAGGGCTATCAGGTGTGTGGCAACGACGGCAACCCGGTGGCAATCGCGCAGGTGCAGGCGATGGCCGCCGAACTGGCACCCGGAGTGCCGACGGACTTTCGCGTCGAGGCGATTGAGCACACGTCGTTTCCAGCCTCCAGCGCCGACGCCTTGTTCGCCAGCGCCGTGCTGCACTTCGCGCGTGATGACGCCCACTTTGCCGCCATGCTGCAGGCGATGTGGCGGGTCCTGAGGCCCGGTGGCCTGTTCTTCGCCAGGCTGGCGTCGACCATTGGGATGGAGCAGCAGGTGCGGGCGCTCGGTGGCGGAATCTATCGGCTGCCTGACGGCTCGAACCGCTACCTGGTGGACGCCGCCACCCTGTTCGACTGGACCGCCCGTCTTGGCGGGGAGCTCATTGATCCCCTCAAGACCACCGTCGTCCACGAGCACCGGTCGATGACCACCTGGGTGGCCCGGCGACAGTAGACTGTTGAGCGATGGAATCGCCGACGAAACTCCTCGCGAACAATCGCGCCTGGGCTTCTGACCGGGTCAAGCACGACCCCAAGTTCTTCCTGCGCCTGGCTGGCCAGCAGGTGCCATCGTTCCTGTGGATTGGCTGCTCTGACAGCCGCGTGCCGGCCAACGAGATTGTCGGCCTCGATCCCGGTGAGCTGTTCGTGCATCGCAACGTGGCGAACATCGTCGTGCATACCGACGTCAATTGCCTGTCGGTGTTGCAGTACGCCGTCGACCTGCTGAAGGTCAGCCACGTGATCGTGTGCGGCCACTACGGCTGCGGCGGCATTCGGGCCGCGCTTGATGGCACTGCGCACGGACTGATCGACAACTGGCTGCAGCACGTCCAGGACGTGAAGGAAGCGCACCAGGCCGAGTTGCTGGGCTTTGCGGACGTGGAGGCGCGCATCAACCGCCTGGCCGAGCTGAACGTGATGGAGCAGGTGCGCAACATCGCCCGCACCACGATCGTGCAGGACGCCTGGCGGCGCAATCAGCCCCTCGAGTTGCACGGCTGGATCTACGGCATCAAGGACGGCCTGATCCACAACCTGGGCGTGTCGCTGCGGGCCTGACAGTGAAGCCGCCGAGTTACGCCGAATGCGACGCCGCTGCGGGAATGCGACGTCTCGCCGCGGGCCGTTCCAAACCTTGGCGTTGCCGATCCTACTGCCGGACGCGGCCCTTGAGGTTGGCCAGTCCCCCGTCGACCCCAATGACCTGGCCGGTGACCCACGTACTGTCGGGACCGAGCAGCCAGTGCACGGCACTGGCGATGTCCTCGGGCGTCCCGATTCGTCCGAGGGGGTGCATCGCGATGGAGGCCTTCAGCGCAGCTTCGTTCGTGGTGATGCTTCGGCTCAGCGGCGACTCGACGAGTCCCGGTGCGACGGCATTGACCCGAATCCCTGCCGAGGCGTAGGTCGCGGCCGCGGATCGCATCAATCCGATCACGCCCGCTTTGGCGGCGGCAATCGCTTCGTGATTGGGCAGGCCGATCTGTGCGGCGGCTGAACTCATCAAGACGATGGACCCTCCCGTCTGGCGCATCACCAGCGCGGCTGCGCGCACGGTGGCGAAGGCGGAGACGAGATTGGTCGTGAGCACCTGACCGAGCTCGTCGGCGGTCGTCAGATGCGCCGGTTTCAGCAGGATTGAGCCGGCGCAGTTCAAGACGCCGTCCAGACGTCCGGTCCGTGCGGCGGCGTCGCGCGCGCACCGCTCGACGTCCTCGAAGCTCGTCGCGTCAGCCTGCACCACCGACCCGCCGACCTCGGCGGCCAGGGCCTCGACGCGCGACGGGTCCCGTGCGGCGAGGACGAGGGCCGCCCCGTCGGCCGCGAGGCGTCGCGCCACGCACGACCCGATCGCGCTACCGGCAGCGATGACGAGATAGGTCCGTGGCATGACGTTACCGCCTGTGCGTCCGCGCCCGACCGTCTGATTCGCGGCCGAGCCCACTGATCTCCGCAACCGTGAAATACAGCCCGAAGAGACACAGCGCACTCACGCCGAGGCCGACGAAGAAAATGGCCATCCCGGACATCTCAGCGTGCCTTCACCTGAGTGACCAGCGTCGCGAAAGACAGAATCGACGGTACCCAGATCCCGACGAACAGACCTTCTTCGCGCTGACCGGAGAACCACAGGTATACGGAGAACAGGAACGAAAAAAATGCGGCGGCGATGAAGGCGTAGTCGCTACGGTGGAACACGTCGGTCTCCTTGGGAAAAATTGGTTCGCCTCGTTACGACGCGGGCTTGGGCGGGTACGATTCGCGGCGTGGCCGCCGCGCCACCGGCGGGCCAATGGCAGGACCGTTTCTCACGGTCCCGCGTCTCAACGGGGTGGCAGAGTCTTGGCCGGTCTGGCTGTTGCTGGTGCATGCCGCCACGGCGTGCGTCATGACCGGTCTGATTTGGTTCGTGCAGATCGTGCACTATCCGCTGTTGGCGGCCGTCGATGCGCAGGGGTTTGGCGCGTATCACCGCGAACATACGCGACGGACGACGTGCGTCGTGGGTCCGGTCATGCTGATTGAAGCGACCACGGCGGTCTGGATCGCCAGCGTGCCTCTCACGGCACCGTCCCTGGCGTGGCTGGGTCTGGCCTTGCTGGCCACTGTGTGGGCCGCCACCATGTGGCTGTCGGTGCCGCGGCACAACCGGCTGGCCGCCGGGTTCGATGGCGCCGCGCATGCCTCGCTGGTTACGACGAACTGGATTCGGACCGTGGGATGGACCGCCCGGAGCATCGTCGCGCTCGCGATGGTGGCCGACGCACTGCGCACGCCGTGAGTGCGCGGGTCGCCGCACTTACGGTGCGTAAACAACCAGAAAAAGGTTCAGACAGAAGAAGGCGAACGCCGGAAGAATGGCGGCAATCGGATCCCGAATCCTCAGGCGCGTGACGATCCCCGCCAGCATGAGTGCGGCCAGGCCTGCGGCCGACAGCAGCAGGAGCGGCCGCGAGCGGTAGCCCACCAGCAGTCCGAGACTTCCCGCCAACTGCAGAGCTCCCGTGAGCGACCGGAAGCGGGCCAGACCAAAGCGCTCGAATTCGCTGACCATGCGGCCAGAGAAGAGGCAGAGCAGACCGTACCAGGCAAATGACACCATCGAGACGCCATGCGCGATTGAGAAGATCACTTGCGCGTTGTTCATCAGATCGGGGAAGCTGCTCGCTGCTTCAACCATCTCACATTGAGTGAACGGAAACCTATGAATACCGTCGTTATGGTGCTGCAAGTGATTGTGGCACTCGGCTTGTTGAACGTCTGGCTGCTGCGATTCAACCAGGCCACAAAGTATCGCGGCGGCCGCGCCAGCACGATGTTGGAGGAGTTCGCCGCCTATGGGCTGCCACCCTGGTTTACCTACGCGATCGGGGCACTCAAGGTGGGCACGGCGCTCGCCCTGCTGGCAGGGCTCTGGCGACCGGCGCTGGTGTTTCCGGCCGCGGCGCTGCTGTGCGTGTTGATGGTGGGAGCACTGGCCATGCACGCGAAGATTCGCGATCCGCTGAGCAAGTCGGTGCCCGCGCTTGCCATGTTGGCGATCGCGCTCACGATCGGCTGGGGCTCACTGCGCTGAGGCCGCCGGGCCCTGCGCCCGAACCCAGTCAGGCTGCAGTCGCCGCGCAGAGCACGAAGATGTTGCTTCGAGCCCCGCGCAGCTCCCGGCAGTGCTAGTGGCGGTTGCCGCCGCCGGCGGCGAAGTGCTTCTGGTACCACGCCAGGCTGCGGGTGATCGTGTCCTCGACGTGCTTGGTCTCGCGGATGCCGTGTCCCTCCCTCGGGTAGCGGACCAGCACCGCGTCGGTGCCGACGTCGCGGATGGCGATGTAGAACTGCTCCGCTTCGGCGATTGGCACGTCGTTGTCGTTCTCACCATGCAGGAACAGCGTCGGCGTCTTGACCTTGGCGACGTAGCGGATCGGCGACCGCTCCCACAAGGCGTCCATGATGGTTCGCGGTTGCGTTGCCCGCGGCCAGATCTTGGCATTGACCGGTTCGAAGGGCTCGTGAGGGAAGCCGCCGAACTCCACGGCCAGGTAGTCGTGGTAGTAGGCCATGTAGTTGAAGCTCACCAGGTTCGAGATGCCGGCCGACGGAATGGCCGCCTTGAAGCGATCGGTCTGAGTGATCAGCCAGTTGGTGAGCTGCCCGCCGTAGCTGCCGCCCTCGACACCGAGCCGGCCGGCGTCGAGCCACGAGAATTTCGCGAGCGCCGCGTCGACGCCGGCGAGTACGTCACGGGCTTCGCCGCCGTTCTGATCCTGGAAGATCGCGTCGGCGTGCTTCTGGCCGTAGCCGGTCGATCCGCGGTAGTTGACCATCAGTGACGCGATCCCGTTGGCGGCGTAGATCTGCGCCTTCTGATTGAAGCCCGGGCCCTGCTGGCCATGCGGACCGCCGTGGATCATCGCGACCAGCGGCGCCTTCTGCCCGGCCGCGAGGTTGATCGGCTTGGTCAGAAACGCTTCCACCTGGAGGCCGTCGAAGCTGGCAAAGGTGATCGCTTCGACCTCGGCAATGGTCCGGCCGCCGAGCGCCTGCTGGTTAAGCGTGGTCACGGCGCGGGCCTGGCCGGCCGGCGAGCGCACGTAGAGCTCGGCCGGGCGTGACGGTGTGGTGAAGGCGTAGATCAGCGTGCCGTCGTGAGACAGTGCCCACTGGCCGACACTGCCGCGATCGGTGATCAGCCGCTCGGCGGCGCCGCCGGCCTGCGGCAGGCGAATCAGCCGCACCTCGCCGCGCTCCTGCAAGGTCACGTAGAGGTGCTGGCCGTCATAGGACCACTCCGGCGCCCCTTGACGGTTGTCGACCCTGCCGACTTCACGCCGGCCGCTGCCATCGGCGTTCATCACCCACACATGCGTGTCCTCCATCGTCGTTTCGGACGAGGTGAGGGGACGCGTGGTGCCGCTGAACGCGACCATGCGGCCGTCGGGCGACCACCGCGGGTAATATTCCGCGCTCTTCGTGTCGCTCAACCGGCGCACGTTCCGGGAGGCGACGTTGATGGCGAAGATGTCGTAGTTAAAGAAGCGATCGGGATCCGGTCCGCGGTTGGAGATAAACAGGATCTCATCGCCCTTGGGTGACCAGTCGATCGAGTGCTCGTAGTAATGGCCGTCGGTCAGCTGCGTGACCTGGCGGGACGCGACGTCGGCGATGAAGATGTGCAGCCGGCGGTTGTCGTTGGCGCGGGTGCCGCCCTCAGACGCGGTCGGCTTGTAGAGATACCGCGTGATCACCATCGGGTCGCCGTTGGCGTCGGCTTCGGGACCAGGGGTGGCCGAAATAAATGCCAGCCGGGTGCCGTCGGGCGACCACGCCAGCCGCACGCCCGACGACGGCAGCGGGTGGTTGGTGCTTTCGACCGGGGCAATCAGCTGCGGCCCGGAACCGTCGGCGTTGGCGACGATCAGCCCGGAGCCGGCGGCGAGGCGGCCGATGAAGGCCAGCCGTTTGCCGTCGGGCGAGAACGTCGGCTCGCTGGCGGTGTCGCCATCGCCGCCGAGCCGGCGGCTGGTGCCGCTGGCGACATCGAGCAGCCACACCTGCGAATAGGGACGGCCCGGCTGATCGTTGTTGTTGACCGCGTAGACAGCGGTCTTGCCGTCAGGCGAGATCTGCACCTCGCCGACGGTGCGCAGGCGATAGATGTCACTGGCCTGCAGGCTCGTGGGTTGGGCCGCCACGCGGGCGGGTGCTACGGCGAGGGCCGCCAGCACGCCGACGGTGGCCACGGCACGGGTAATGTTCATCGTCATTCCATTCTCCTCGTGGGTTACCAGGCGAGACGGACGGCGAGCTCGGCCTGGCGCCCAGGCCGCGCGGTCAAGATGCGGCCGAACGCGTCCGACGACGCGTTGGTGACCCGGCCGCCGCCGAACTGTCCCTGCAGGTTCTTGGTGTTGAACGCATTGAACAGCTGCGCCACCAGGTCGACCTTGCGATTGCCGCCGAAGCGGATGGCCTTGCTGAGGCGCATGTCCAGCAGGTTGATGCGCGACGATTCGAGCTGGCTCTCGGGAATCGTCGCCCGGCCGATGCTCTGGCGATAGGCGTTGACGACGGCGAGGTCCAGCGTGCGGTCGCCGGAATTGCGGGTCGAGCCGGGCACCAGGTCGGTGTTGAAGCCATCGCCGTTGAGGTCGCGGCCCGCCGTCGCGTTCCAGGGCAGCGGCGACCGCGCCGTCCACACCATGCCGAGCGAAACATCGAGCGGGAGCAGCACCGAACCACTGGCGACGACCGCGTGACGGCGTTCGCCGTTCGACGGCCCCCAATCGAGATTCAGGTTGAACGGGTCGAGATAGCGGCCGAGCGGAGCGTTGTCGCGCGCCCGCATGTAGGTATAGGAGACCATGTACTGGTGGCGGCTGGCAAACCGCTTCTCGAACTTGGTATAGAGCGCCCGGTAGCGCACGCTGCCGGTCGACTGGTTCTCGTCGACCCGGGCGAAGGTCGGGTTCGGCCGCGCCGTGCCGGGGACGCGGGCGTTGATGTCAAGGATCTTGCGGTCGTGATCGGTGTTGGTGAACACCCCGTCGACGTGCACCGCGTAGTCCGTGCCCAACTGATGCGAGAAGCCGCCGTTGAACTGGTTCGAGTAGGGCTGCACGTAGTCGTTGGCGACCACCGTGATGTTGGTGGCGCCGGACACGATGAAGTCGCGCGCGTCGCGGCCGCCGTACGGATCCGGGTAGCCCGGGTTGGTGATGTTGACGCTGAACTGCTGGTAGTTGCGGAACTCGCTCAGGTTGCCGAGGATGCGGACGTGGCCGTAGTAGAGCCCGTAACCGCCGCGCACCACCGTCTTGCCGGCGCCGAACACGTCCCAGGCGACGCCTGCGCGCGGTCCGAAGTTGTTCAGATCGCCGCGGGCGCCGACATCAATGTACGGAATCGTCACCGGGAAGATCGACGGGTCGAGGTCCTCGTTGGCGGCGCCATAGAGGCGCTCCCAGCGCAGGCCGAGGTTGAACGTCAGGTTGTCGCGCGGCTTCCAGTCATCCTGGATGAAGCCGACGTAGTACGAGTTCGGATGCGAGGTGACGACCGGCGGAATACTCGCCGCGAACGTGGCGGCGCCGGTCAGCGCGGCGATCGACGACGCGTCGTTCGGGTTGAAGAACTGGTCGCGGGAGAAGGTGTACGTCCCCAGCGGGTTGCCGGTGCTCTCGTACTGGTACGGCATGTGGCTGATGTCGACGCCGACTTTCACGTCGTGGTCATCGAAGGTCAGCGCGTAGGTGTTCTTGACCTGCCAGCGGCTCTCGGGGCCAATCTGATCGTTGCTGCTGCCGTAGGTCACCGACGGGAAGGTGTACTGGCGGGTGAGACGATTCAGGCGCTCCGACGAGTTGTTGCCGATGTCGGTCCAGATCTCGGTGCCGGCCGGTGAGATGTAGTAGGCCGCGCGCGCGTACTGGAAGCGGAAGTCGTTCAGCTGCCGGGTGCCGCGCAGCCAGGTGTGGCCGAGCACGAACGAACGGCGCGGCGTCTCCTGGTCGAAGCCGGCCGTCGACGCGGTCGTGCCGCCGCAGCCGTTGCAGGTCGACTTCTCGTCCTCGTGGGCGTAGCGGGCGAAGAAGTTCTGGGTGTTGGTCAACTGGCCGTCGATCCGGGCGAAGTAGAGATTGCGGGTGAACGGACGGGCGAAGGTGCCTTCGAGCGCCGAGTAGAACTCGGGGAAGGCCGTCCGCACCGTGTAGAACTCATCGACCTTGGTGCGTTCGAGCGCACTAAAGACGTGCACCTTGTTACGCACGATCGGGCCGCCGACGCTGCCGCCGAACTGATTGCGACGATAGGCCGGCTTCGCGGTTTCGAAGATGCCGCGCGCGTTGAGTGACTTGTCGCGAAAGTACTCAAACGCGGTGCCGCGCAGCGTGTTGGTACCGGACTTGGTCACGACCTGGACGATGCCGCCCGTGGCGAGGCCGAACTCAGCCTTGTACTGGACGTTGCTGACCTTGAACTCCTCGACCGCGTCTTCGGGAAAGTTCTGGCGCGGTTCGCCGTCCTCGGCAAAATTGTTGATGACGCCGTCGACCAGGTTGCCAGTCGAGTTGAAGGTCATCGAGCCGCCGACGTTGACGGTGGCAAAGAACGCCCGCGTCGAGTCCATGCTGGTGCCCGGCATGAGCAGCGCGAGTGAGAGGTACTGACGCGAATTAATCGGCAGCGTCTCGATCTGCTGTTGCGTCACGACGCCGGAAACTTCGGACTTGGTGGTGTCGACCACCGGTGCCGCGCCGGTGACGGTGATGGTTTCGGCCAGCGACTGCACCTGCATCGCGAAGTTCTGGGTCAACCCGAGACCGATCGTCATCTCGATATTGGTGACCTCGACGGTCGAGAACCCCGCCAGTTCGGCGGTGATGGTGAAACGGCCCGGGTTCAACGCCGGGAACCGGTAGCTCCCGTCGCCTTCGGAGACGGCCGTGCGCGTGACGCCGCTCGCCTGGTTGCGGAGGGCGACCGTGACGCCAGGCAGCACCCCGCCCTGCGTGTCTCTGGCGACGCCTGAGATGACACCCCCGCCGCCTTGGGCGGCCACGGTGCCGGCCGTTCCGATTGTTAATGCCAATGCCATAGCCGCGACCAGCGCGTAGACGCGCCGCAACTTTGCTTCACTCATCATGAGGACCTCCCCGGATCGTTGAAATGACGACAATGCGCGCCCGGGCGGATGCTCAAGCGGCTGTGATGATAGGCCAGGGCCTAGGCGCGAGTGTCAACAGTTGTGTACTGCGACTGCCGCCTACCAGCCCATCGGGAGTCGATACCCGCAGAGCAGATATGCTCTCCCCATCGTCGCTCGGCTGAACGCTGTCACGCAGGTGGGGCGGCGCGCCTTGTATACTGAAGCGCTCGTATGCGTCGTGACCGGCTGTTTCTCGTAATCGCGGCGCTCCTCTGGACCCCCGCGTTCGCCCAACCCACGGGGCAAATCCTCGGCGACCCGCCACCGCCGGTCTCACCCGAGGTGATTGCCCGCGACCTCGAGGGCCATGCCACGGTGCGCACCGTGCGCTTGCCTTCATCGATGTCCTTCGACGGCAAACTCGACGAGGCCTTCTATCGCGACGTGAGGTCGTTCGGTGATTTCATCCAGCAGGAGCCCCTGGAAGGTGGGGTATCCACCGACAAGACCGAGGTCTGGGTGTTCTTCGACGACACCAACCTCTACGTCTCGGCGCGTCTCTGGGAGAGCGAGCCCGAGCGGCGCGTGGCCAACGAAATGCGCCGCGATTCGTTCAATCTCTACAACAACGATTATTTCGGCGTCTTGCTCGACACGTTCTACGACCGCCGCAACGGCTACGGGTTTGTCGTCAACGCGCTCGGCGGCCTTGCTGATGCGCAAACCATCAACGAGCAGCCCAACCCGAACTGGAACACGTTGTGGGACGCGCGCACGAGCGACTTCAACGGCGGCTGGAGCGTCGAGATGCGCATCCCGTTCCGCTCCATCCGGTTCAAGGAGGGCGGCGACCGGTGGGGCATCAATTTCCGGCGGCTGGTGCGGTGGAACAACGAAAGCACGTTCCTTACTGCGGTGCCACGATCGTGGGGACGCCGCGGCAGCGCCAAGGTGTCGTCGTTCGGCACGCTGGTCGGAATTGAGACGCCCGCTCGCCTGCGGAACTTCGAGATGAAGCCCTACGGCCTGGGCTCGGTCATCACCAACCGGCTGGCGACCCCGCCGATTGAGAACGACGCCAACGGCGAGTTCGGCGTCGACGCCAAGTGGGCCGTCTCGCAATCGGTGGTGGCCGACTTCACCTACAACACCGACTTCGCACAGGTCGAAGACGACGAGGCCCAGGTGAACCTGACCCGGTTCAGCCTGTTCTTTCCCGAGAAGCGGGAGTTCTTTCTTGAAGGACAGGACTACTTCAACTCTGTCTCTTATACAC
>ENA-ORBV01013419-ORBV01013419.1-microbial-mat-metagenome-genome-assembly--contig:-NODE-13419-length-12459-cov-6.277903_pt1 | contig 12459 bp, 10 predicted proteins | sample MGYA00237777_ERZ505514 | MGnify/ENA primary metagenome ERZ505514 (study PRJEB26160, sample SAMN06269048) | microbial mat metagenome | isolation source: Oligotrophic lake microbial mat | place... | reverse complement strand
TGAGGGAATCCCCCGGGCCGCAAGCGCCGCCAGGAGGCTGAGCCCGACGAGGAGGAGCACCGAGACCTTCCAGAGTCCCGGAGCGCCCAGCAATGGCATGAGCCCAAACCCGCCCGCCAGCGACCCGCAGATCGCTCCCGCGGTGTTGAGGGTGTAAGTGAGCCCCACATCGCGACCGAGTCCGTCGCGGCCGCGTCCGAGTAGTGAGATCAAGAGCGGAAACTGGATGCCGGCCACGAGGGCCGCCGGAAGCACGACGATCCCGCACAGCACGAGCCAGGCGGCGACGTGGCCAATAAAGCCGACCGACCCGAAATCGCGCAGCAGGAGGGCCAGCATCGCCAACCGGTCGCCCAGCGCGAATGGAACCGCGAGGGCCACCGCCTCAAGTGCGCAGGTCCAGGCAAAAGCCGTGGCCGGCGGAACCCGGCCCCGGAACACCGCGGGGTAAAGCAACCCCCCGAGGCCGATCCCCGCAAGGGCGGTGGCGAGAATGGTTCCGAAGGTGAACGTCGAGCCGCCAAGCAGCGGAGAGAGCATCCGGTACCAGACCAGTTCCATCAGCAGGAACACAAACCCCGTGAGAAAGGCTGCGATACACACGACCGCCGGGGGTGTCGCCGACGCCACGCGACCCACCGGCGGGCTTGTGACCTCCGCCGCGACCGGACGGTCGCCTCCCCGACGGGAGAGCCGCAACGCGGCGCCCGCCACGAGCAGGTTGATGACGCACGCGAACCAAAGCGCGCCGCGATTCCCGAACGCCTCGACCAGCACGAAGGTCGAGAGCACGGCTCCCGTGACCGCGCCGAGCGTGTTCGCTCCATAGAGGAATGCGAGGCGTCCGCGTCCCGCATCCCCAGCGCGGGTCACCTCGCATGCCGCAGCGGGCAGGGTGCCGCCCATCAGGAACGTCGTGGGGCCGAGAACGACAAGTGCGAGAGCCAGCCGGAGCAGGGTCGCCCCGGAATGTCCCAGGGCCGGCGTGCCGCCCGACTGGAAATAGAGCACGCGGGCTCCCAGGAGGAGCAGGGGGGAAAGGGCCGCGGCAATCGCGATCCAGAGCTCGAGCTGGCCGTAGAATCCCAGCGGACGCGGGTGCCGGTCCGCCCGCCGCCCGAGTCGGAGGCTTCCGAGGCCCAGTCCCGCCATGAACAAGGCGAGCACGGCCGCGCTGGCCGCAGTCGACGCGCCGAAGATCATGCGGAACTCGCGCAGCCAGACGGTTTGGTAGACGAGCGCGCACAGGCCGCTCAGGAAAAGCAGGCAGGCGGTGGGGGCCAGTCGACGTGCGGGCGGCGATGCATTCATGCGCTGCCAAGATGCTGAAAGATCGGGTTGCGCAGTTCGTTCCCGTAGCGCACGGCGAGTTCAGGGGAAGCGGTGACCCGGCAGTCGCCCCAGTCGTGCCATTGCGGGAATCCCGCCCAATTCCAGTTGATATAGCAGAGCCCTTTCACGTGCGGATGGCGGGCGATGAAGTCGAAGTAGAGGGCGAACCATTCGTCCCAGGCGCGGCCTGGATCGGCCACGCCGATGGAGCGGGCGGTGGATTCGCCGATGAGCACGGGGAACCGGTGGGCCAGCGCCTCCGCCATGAACGCGTGGGTTTGCGGCAGTGCGAACTGATCGTTGCTGAACAGGTCGATCGACCACCAATCCACGAAATCATCCCCGGGATAGTACGCCATGAAATCGGTGTCCCGGCCTTCCGGGGCAAAGCACCAGGCCAGCGCCACGCGGTCGAGCGCCCGGGCCCGAATGCGGCCGTGGATGTGTCGCCACGCGGCGATATAGGTCTCCGGTTGGTATCCGTTCCAGTGCCCGTTGAATTCGTATCCGATCCGGATGAAGACCGGACGATCGAGTGCCGCGAGTTCTTCCACCAAACGATCGAGGTGCGCGTCATGATCGCCGCGGGCGACCTCGTGCTCGTAATGCTCCTCGGGATGTCCGTCCTGCGTCATGCCGAGCCCGATTTGCGGGATGAGGCCGGGAGGATACGCTGCGAGCTGAGTGCGCAGGCGTTCGAAGAACGGTGCCGGATCGCGCTTCAATCCATAGTAACACATGTAGATGCAGGGCGGGGTCGCGGAGAACCGGGTGGTGTATTCCGCAAACGCCTCGGCACTCTGACCCGCGCCGTGCAGCACGGTGCCCTGCGGTTCGAGGCGTTTGGAGCTATCCAGTCTAGGAAGATAATCGGGAGACATCGGTTTCAGGATTCATGGGCGTCAGTCCTCCCGGTTCCAGAATCTCCCGAATGCCCGGGCCCAATCGCGGTCCTCCACGGACGCCCTCGCCGCCTTGCCCATCCCGGCGCGGCGGACGGGGTCGGCAGTCAGCGCCGCGATGGCGCGTGCGAGATCTTTTGCGTCCAACGCACGGGTGATGTTTCCGGTGACGCCTTCGCTCACGAGTTCGCAGGGACCGCCCGCGTTGGAGACGATGCAGGGGAGGCCCGAGGACTGGGCTTCGAGCACGACATTCCCGAACGTGTCGGTGGTGCTCGGAAACGCGAACAGATCCGCCGAGGCATAGGCGATCGCCAGCTCCTCGCCCGCGAGCGAGCCGGTAAAGATTCCGTCCGGTTCGGCGGTGCGGAATTCCTGGAGAAACGGCCCGTCGCCCACGACGAGCATCCGGACGGCGGTACCTTTGGCGCGCAGTTTGCGGCAGGCGGTGGCGAGCACCTCGATGTTCTTTTCCTTGGAAACGCGGCCCACGTAGAGCACTCCGGTCTCGTCCTCCTGGAGTCCGCGTCGTCGCCAGAAGCCGGGATCGCGCCGGGAGGGGTGGAACAGCCGGGTATCGAGTCCGCGCGGCAGGATGTGCAGGCGATCGCGCGCGATCCCGCGCTCGGCCCACGCCGTGCGGTAATGCTCGGAGTTCACATAGACCGTATCCGCCTGCCCATAGAACCAGTGCATGTAGTTCCAGGTCAGGGTTTCCATGAAACTGTCGTCGGTGAGGATCCGGACGTATTGCGGAAAATCGGTGTGATAGATGGCGGAGACGTGGAGTCCGAGCATGCGTCCCGCGAGCAGGGCGGTGAGGCCGAGCGGCCCGGGCGTGCTGATGATCAGTTCGCGGTAGCCGCCTTCGTGGATGGCATCGAGCACGTTGAGAATCGGCGGAAAACTCAGTTTCTGGAGTTCATACTCGGGCAGCGCGAACTCGCCCACCGGCTCGACATTCTGGTGGGCGATCCCCGGGATGGGGGAACCGGTCCGGCAGGTGAACACGGTGAGATCGGCCCCCTGGGCCTGGGCGGCCCCCGCCATCCGTTTGATGGTGGTGGCCACTCCGTTCACGTCGTCGAGGGTGTCGGTGAACCATGCGCGGCGATCGGTCTCGAGTGCGGGGGGGAGGCTGCCGGCGAGTGCCCGGCAGGCCTCCGCCATCCAGGAGCGCGGGGCCGATTGGCTTTGGAACGCGTAGAGATAGGGGCTGAGCGCCAGCACGACCGGGAGCAGGCCGGAGGCGGTCTGGATGCTTTCCATCATCGCCCCGGCGCTGATCTCCCGCACAAATTTGTTGAAGAACCGGAACGTGATCTCGTTCGCGATCCGGTTGGCCATGAGAAAGGCGCGCCGCTCGGGGTCTTTCACGCCGCGGACTTCGCGGGCGAGCACGGCGCGCAGGTCGGCGCCGTCGAACAGCTCGGAAAGATTTTTCCAGAGGGACGGGCGTTTGGGATTGGCGAGCTCGAACAACTTGCCCGAGGCGATGCCCTGGGCAAGAAACCCAAGTTTTTCGCGCACGGTGAACTGGGTGGGATCCTGTCCCTCCATGAATCGCGAGAACGCCTTCTCGACCAGCCCCAGGGTCGGTCCCGAACCGGCCGCGTATTTCTGGCTCAGGAAATGATAGACCGTGTTGTAAACGCCGTGGGACAACTTGAGCGGCGTGCCGCCCTCCCCTCCCGCGGTGCACCCGCCCTGCCGGAGGCTCGCGAGGAATTCGGCGGGCGTGGCGGCGTGGCTGACTTCCGTCCATGCCGACCCCGCGAACATCCCGCCGTGATCGTCCGACCCCCCGACGAACACCTTGCGCCACGGCTCGGGGTGGGTGGGGGCGAACCCGTGACGGTCGGCGAATTCCGCCACGCGTTCGGGGGTGAGTGCGCCCAGGGCGAACCGCAGCGTGTCGCCGAGTTGATGGTGGCGCAGTCCGTTGATCCCCTCGAAATGGCGGAACAGGAGCACGAGCTGTTCGAGATGGGGGGTGCCGAATTGTTGATCGACGCGGTAGAGCGGATGGGCGACGGCGTGGGCGATGGCGGACGCCTCGAGGTAGCGCTGGAGTTCCACCACGTTCTGCCGGGCCTCCCCGATTTCCCGGTGCTGGGCCTCGGTGATTCCCCAGACGAGCAGGTGGACCTTGGCGCGGTCGCCCGGGAAATAGGAGGTGACTTCCTCGCTCATGAACACCCCCGGCAGATCGGCGATCTCGAGGCAGCCGCCGATCTCGTTGTGGTCGGTGAGGGTGACGAATGTCATCCCGCGTTCCCGCAGCCGGTCGTAAACCGTCCGGGGCTCGCTGCAACTGTCGGGCACGTCGAACCGGCGCAGCAACCATTCCGCCGACCGCGCGCTGTGGCGCGAATGAATGTGCAGATCGACGCGCGCGTGCATGAAACGTGCCCTCAGGCGCGAGGGGTGGCCGGGGTGGAGGCGGCCGGGCGCGACCGATCGCGCACCTGATCGAGCCAGGCCGCGTAGGTCATCGGCAGCCGGTCGAACGAAACGCGCTTGACGATCTGCAGGATCTGCCCCCGGACCTCCGGGTGATCGAAGTCGGGCGGGTGAATGCCGACCCGCAGGACCGGGTTGCGTTTCAGCCGCTCGCACAGCGACGCGTTCCAGCGAAGGCTGGTCTTGATCCGCCACGGACTCCGCACGCTCCAGACCAGCGATTGGGAACGCGAGATCCGCCCGGACACGTAATCGGTCACCGTGCCCAGGCGGGTGGTGTATTCAAACCCGGTCTGCCGCACCGCCCGTTCCGCGGCGCGACCCAGGAGCCATGCGGGGGCGATGAATCCACGCGGGTTAACCCCGATCGAGCGGAACAGGCTTTGCGCCCGGGTGAGACGTTCCAGGGCGGCTTCCTCGGTGAGATCGTAGAATTCCCCCTCGCCGGCCGTGTAGAATCGGGTGACCAGCCGTTTGATCAGCCCTTCGGACTTCTTGCGCCGACGTTGGTGGGTGTAGCCGTGCATCACGATCTCGTGGCCGTGTGCCGTCTGGTGCTGCAACCAGGTGACGAACGGTTGGTCCGCGGTGAACAGCCCTTCCCCGTGATAGTCGGGCACCACGAGCAGCGAACATTCGCGCACATTCCGGCGGCCCAACGCCGCGAGGATCTCGTCCGTGCGGGCCCGGGTGCCGGGCGACACATCATGGATCGAGACGATCAGGGCTCGCTCGCTTTCGTCGTGGGGTTGTCGGCTCATGGTGCTCGGACGACGCCGCGGCGCCGATTTCGGACACCATAGGCGACAAGGGCGACCCCCGACAACCCGCAACATGCGTAGGCGAACCATCGGCCCCAACGGGTGAACACCGTCTGCTCCTGCACGTCCGGCACCGGAATCGAAACCAACAATGTGCCCGCCGGGAACGGTGACCCCGCCGAGTCCCGGAGCGAATCGCGCATTCGCCCGCGGGCATCGATCACGCAGGTGACCCCGGTGTTCGCGCACCGGACGAGCGGGCGGGCATTCTCGACGGCCCTTAGTCGTGCGCTCGCCAGGTGCTGCTCCGCGGCGGCGGAACGGTGGAACCAGCCGTCGTTGGTCACATTGGCGAGCAGGTCGGCACCCGCAGCCACCGCCCGACGCGCCACTTCGGGCAGGGTGTCCTCAAAGCAGATCAACGGACCGATCTTTATCCGCGCCCGAGACGATTCCAGCAACACGGGGCCGCTGCCCTCGCGGAAATCGCCGGGGACCAGATCCCCGACGATCCAGGCGAACAGAGGAAAGCTGTGGCGGAACGGGATGTACTCGCCGAACGGGACGAGGTGCCGCTTGTGGTAGACCTGCGGGGGCCGGTCCGCCGTGAGCAACACCGCCGCGTTGAAATCGCCGGTCCCGTCCGCATCGAGCGTTCCGAAAAGGAAATCGGCTCCCGTCCGCTCGCGGATGGAATCGGTCCACGCCAGGGTTTCGCCGTCGAGCAACGCGGGTCGCGGCGTGGCCGCTTCGGGCCAGAGCAGGAGTTCCGGACGCGATGCCTCCGCTGCGGCGGAGAGCACATCGAGGGTGGCGACGATTTCGCGTTCGAAATCCGGGTCCCATTTCTGCGCCTGCGGGATGGCGGGTTGGACGAGCAGCGCGCGGATCTCGCGATGGGACTCCGGGCGCTGGAGGCGGTGCACGCCGTAGGCGAACACGGCGACCACCAGTGCCATGGCGAGGTTGAAATCGTAATGCGGACGGAGCGCGACCTTGCCGATCTCATGGCAAAGCCGGCGGACGGTGATGACGGCGATGGCATTGATGAATGCGGCGAGGAACGACAGCCCATCCGAACCGGCGATGGCGGCGCTTTGGGCGAATGCGAGGTTGCCGTGGAAGGCGACGCCCAGGGAGTTCCAACCGAACCCCGTGAACACCACGGACCGGAGCCACTCCTGGGTGACCCACGCGGCCCCGGCCAGCCCCGCCAGGCCGAGATTGCGGCGTGAATTTATCCAGGCACTGCGCGGTGCGCCGTGTGGATCCCGGCCCGGCCCTCCAATCCCCATCAGCCAGTGAATGGGTTGGGCAACCCCCCGGCGGCGTCCTGCCGGCCCGGCTTCCTTTTGCCTGGGGGTCGGCTCCGGATTCCACTGCAAGAACCGTCCGCAGAACCAGCCCCACAGCGCCGGGTAGAGGGCCAGATACGGGCAAACGACGAGCCACCCGAGCACGCTCACCTCGGTGATCCAATGGAAGGTGACGTAGAAGAAAGCGAGCCCGGTCACCCAGCCGAGCAGGAACGGGTGGCGATGGGGCGTCCAGCCCCTGCCCCCGAACCAGACCGCGCTCAACAGGGGTGTCAATGCCAGCCAGGCCGCCGATTCCTGCGAGAACGGAGGGAATGCAAGCGCGAGCAGCAACCCGGAGCCCGGCGCGGCAAGCCACGGCCAAGCCGCAGCGGCGATTCGCGGGAAGCGGGAAAGATTGGCCGGGTTCACAAGGTGGGCCGCAGGTTTCGCGATGCCCTCCCATCCCGCAAGGATCAAGTGGAAGGCCTGGGGGAAGCATTGGGGATGCATTGGGGATTGCTTTTTCCCTGTCAGTTGCGGGAAATCGCGCGTCATGGACGCCGCGCCTCAGGTTGGGATTGTCATGGGGAGTGTTTCGGATTGGGAGACGATGCGACCTGCCTCGGAATGCCTTGCCGCCCTCGGGGTGTCGCACGAGTGCCGCGTGGTGAGTGCGCACCGGACCCCGCGCCTGCTGTTCGAGTATGCGGAGGCCGCGCACGGCCGTGGTTTGCGCTGCGTCATCGCCGGCGCGGGGGGTGCCGCTCATCTTCCGGGGATGGTGGCCGCGCTGACGCCGCTGCCCGTGTTCGGCGTACCGGTTCGGTCGCGGGCGATGGATGGTTTGGATTCGTTGCTTTCCATCGTGCAAATGCCGGCGGGTGTTCCGGTGGTGACGTTTGCCGTGGGGGCGACGGGGGCGGGCCAGGCGGCTTGGATGGCGGTGGCGTTCCTGGGGATCGATGACCCGGCGCTGAGGGGGCGGTATGCGGAGCATCTCCGCTCGGTGCGGGAGGCCTTGCCGTGAGCGGGTCGGCACCGGTGCTGCCGGGCGCGACGCTCGGCTTTTTGGGCGGGGGGCAGCTCGGAAGGATGAGCGCCCTGGCGGCCCGGCGGATGGGATATGGGGTGGCGGTATTCGATCCGGCAGCCGACGGACCGGCGTCGCAGGTGGCCGATGCGGAGGTCGTGGCACCATGGTCGGACCTCGGCGCGCTGGAACGTTTCGCGGAACTGGCCGGGGTTGCCACCATCGAGTTCGAGAATATCCCCGCCGCCGCCGCGGAGACCGTGGCGGCGCGGATTCCACTGCGTCCCGGGCCGGAGGTGCTCAGGACCTGTCAGAACCGGGAGCGTGAGCGCGGTTTCCTCGCGTCGCGCGGATATCCGCAACCCGATTTCCGGATCGTGGCGTCGGCGGGTGAGCTGGCGGATGCGTTGGCGGAGCTGGCCCGGCCGTGTGTTTTGAAAACGGTTGAGTCCGGCTACGACGGCAAAGGCCAGGTGAAAGTCGGGCCCGGCTCCGGGGCGGGCGCTGTCTGGCAGGCGTGGGGTGGGACGCGTGGCATTCTTGAGGAATGGGTGGCGTTCGAGCTGGAGTTGTCGGTGGTGTGTGCGCGTGGGTTGGACGGACGCACGATGGCGTTTCCAGCGGCGGAGAATCTCCACACCCATCACATCCTGGATCTCTCGATTGTTCCCGGACGGTTTGACGCGGCGGTTGAGGCTGAGGCGCGCCGGCTCGCGGAGGGGATCGCAAACGATCTCGGGGTGGTCGGGCTGATTGCCGTCGAGTTTTTCCTGGCCACGGATGGGCGGTTGCTCGTGAACGAGCTGGCACCGCGCCCCCACAATTCCGGGCATTACACGCTGGATGCCGCACTCACGAGCCAGTTCGAGCAGCATGTGCGGGCCGTGTGCGGGCTGCCATTGGGAGATCCCCGGCTGTTGAGTCCGGTGGTGATGGTGAATCTTCTCGGCGATCTGTGGGCGGGTGGCGAGCCCGACTGGGCCGGTCTGCTCGGGGATCCGCGGGTGAAGCTGCATCTCTACGGCAAGCGGGAGGCGCGACCTGGGCGCAAGATGGGGCACTTCTGTGTGCTCGATCCGTCTCTGGAAAGTGCGCTGGCAGCGGCCGGGGTGTTGCGTGCAAGGTTGCTTGAGAATCCGGGTCCGGGCCGTTGAGCCGGTCGAATCGGTCATCCCCGTCCGACTTTGAGAAAGCCCGCAACTTTATGCGGTCGGCGGGTTTTCCTCTCCTGTGGGTCCCGATATTGCGAGACCAGAACTGCCAACCAACCAAGGAGAATCACCATGACAAAGATCCATCTGCTGGCCGCGACCCTCGGGGTTGCCTTGCTGGCGAGCACCGCGCCGGCCCAGGAACGTCCGAGACCGCGTTTGGGTGCCCGTGCTGACCGCGCGAACGCGACGCAGAACGGCACCCAGGCCGCCCAACCCGGGGAGCCGGGAGAACGATGCCATCGTCCGGGCCCGTCGATTCTGACGCGCGAAGAACGCCAGAAGCTCCGTGCGGCGCATCAGCAGGCGCTGACGGATCCGGCGGTCAAGGAGGCGAAGGAGGAACTCCTGGCGGCCCGTCTCAAGTTCCGCGAGTTGATGCACGCGAAGCTGGTCGAAATCGATCCCGACCTCGCCGCGATTATCGAGAAGATCAAGGCCGCGCGAGGTCATCATCGCGGGGGACTCCGCGGTCCTGGCATGGGCGGGGCGGCGGACGATGATGCCGTGGCGGCCGATGTCGAGTAGGCGAAGCGACGCCACTGCGGAATCGCTGCGACAGCCGTCCCTTTTCGGGGCGGCTGTTTCAATTCCAGGCTAGTTCTTGGGCACCAACTCGCTGGAACTCACGTAGATGCCCCGTTTGCTGGGGGCGTCGTAGGGAGTGTCGTCGAAGACGAGGTTGGCGTCCATGGCGCGGAGCTGGTTGGTGTAAGGCCCCTTGCCCTTGCTCGGGGAGTACAGGTCGCGCTTGTTGGCCAGCGTGTTGCAGCCCGCGAGGGCGGTGCAGGCGAGGAGGGTGAGGGGAAGAAGGGCTTTCACAGGTCGAATCCGACCAGAAACGCGGGCGACTGTCAATTTGCGGTCACTTCTCTGCGAAACTGTATTTTCCGTCCTTCAGGGTGCCGGTAAAGCTCTTGCCCCCGGCGGTGACATTGAGGACGCCCTCCATCCAGCCGAGGGTGATTGGGGAGTTTTTGCCGTCGCCGGCGGCGTAGAGAGCCCAGTGTTTCTTCCAGTCGTGCTCGACGCCGTTGCGGAACACCGTGGGCGTCTCGCCCTCCGCGGCGAGCCGAAGCCCGACTTTGGCGCCGTCCGCTCCGGTGAAATGCATCTCGCCCGCCTTCGAAAGGTCGGCCTTGGACTTGGCGAGCACGCTCTTCTTGAACGTGGCGTAATCGCCGTGCGTCTCCTGCTCCCCGATCTCGACGACCACCGCCACGGGGGCCTGGCCCTTCGACTTGGCGCTGAGCACCTGGTTGTGCGGGAGGCGGGGTTTCTTGTCCTTGGTGAGGGTGACTTCATCCGTGGCCGTGGGATTGGGCGCGAAGTGTTCGAGGCCGATCTCGTGCAGGGCGACCCAGGTCTTTTCGGCCTTGAGGAACGTGACGCTGCCCGAGGTCTCGAGGGTCGCCGCCTTGGGGCAGAGCAGATAGAACGTGGTGTCGGCCTTGGTGTTGGCATTGAGGATGAGGTTGCGATACTGGGCGATCTGATCGGCGCCGTTGGTGCCGGTGCTCATGCCCTTGTAACCTTTGGTGCTGGATGCCAGGACCCAGATATCGGACGCGTAATCGGCGGAGTTGACGGTGGCCATCCGGAACCCGTTGACGTCGCCCTTGTGGCCGTGGGGGAGGGTGCCGACCTGGTAGGAATGGGCGGTGTAGACGGTTTCGTGATACTGCGGGGCCTCTTCGCCGCCCGGTTTCTGGTACCAGCCGCTGTAAGTCGGCTTGGAGCCGAGGATCTCGACCGGTTTGGGGAAGTTCTTGTGGGCCAGATGAACCACCGCCTGGGGCGGACGGTAGGGGCTGGTCATCAGGTGGACGAAGTCGCGATAGGGGGTTTCCTCATGGCCCGGCGTTTGGCCGAACCACATCCAGAACTCGCCGGCGGCGGCGTTCCAAGTGCCGAGATTGTCGTAGTCGCGCGCGCACGGCCCCGCCCAGTTGCCGCGGAAATATTTCACGGCGGCGGCGGCGGTCAGCCAGTCCATGGCGGCTTTGCCGAGCAGTTTCACCTCGGGATCCTTGGCGAAATCGTAGAGCTGGATGTAGCCGGTGAGGGTGTGGGACATGTAATTGGAACTGTCCCACTCGCCCATGCCGGTGGTGTAAAGGGCGGTGACATACGCGCGGATGCGGTCGGCGTAGATCTTCGCGACCTCCTTGTTGCCCGTCTCCTCGGCCATCAAATAGACGGCCGCTTCGCGCATGGCGCGCAGGTTGTCGGTGTTGCGGACATCCACCCAGCTGTTTTTGGATTCCACGTTCCAGCCTTCCTTGAGCCCTTTGTGAAAGGTGTTCGGGCGGTTGAGCGGGTCCTGGGCGGTCCAGAGCTTCGCCGAATCGAACATCTTCTTGCGGTAATCGGGCGTGAGATACTGGCCAAAAAAGAAGTATTTCCGCACCTGGCTCTTGATGGTGAAGCAGGGATACCAGTCCACACTCAGCGTTTCCTTCTGAGCCTGCGGGTCGGCGTCATCGCCCTGGAGAAAGGTGAGGGCCTTCTCCCGATTTCCCTTGAGAAAGTCGATGAAGGCGTTCGGGTAGCTGCTCTTCTCGTTCTCGAAATAGGTGCCGCCGTAGTTGCTTACGTTGCTGGCGGTCAGCAGGTCGTTCGATCGTTTCCAAAAGGCTTCCTCCCAATCCTTCGGCCAGGGATTCACGAACCTCGCGTCCGTGGGGAGTGGCACCGTGCGGATGGTGCCGTCGGGGGCTTTCGTCACGCGCTCATCGGCGCGGACCGGGTGGCAGGCGAGGGTGACGAGCAGCACGACGGCGGCGGAGCGGTCGATGGAGGAGATCATGGGGAGTGGGTGGGTGGAGGAGCAAGACTCATGGACCGGACGGAGAATCGACGCAACGGAAATCCGGCGGAGGTGAGCGACCGGGTCGCCGAGCCCGAGCGCAGGCGGTTGACACGTGAGACACGTGCTCGGGCTGCCCGGAGGAGATGGCGGTCTGCAAGGGCATGCGTCCGCGTCAGTGCAGCCCGCTCGCGAATCCACTGCCGAGATCGAACGCCTCACCACTCAGAATCCCCGGGCCGTGGGGGTCGAGATATTCCTCGCCGACATCCGGCAGGCGCTCCTAGAGTCGGTGGTCCCCCGAGGTCGGCCGATTAATTCCTCACGCATCCCCGCACAACCATCCTCCCATGCATTGTTCCCAGCCCACCGCCCGCCTCCTGGTGACCTCCGCGTTTTTGCTGTCTGAACTCTGCCGGGCCGGGGAGCTGACCCGGACCACCACCGCGGCTTTGTGGGCCGAGTTTGCCAAGGCTCCCTACACCCATCCGAATCTCCCCAACGTGGCGTTTGCGGGGTATCAGTTCGGCGACAAGCCGTATCCCAAACCGGCGGTGGTGGCCGATGTGAAGAAGGAGGGGGCGAAGGGGGACGGGCAGGCCGATGACCTGTCTCTTATACACATCTGACGCTGCCGACGAATAGAGAGGTGT
>ENA-ORBV01013418-ORBV01013418.1-microbial-mat-metagenome-genome-assembly--contig:-NODE-13418-length-12460-cov-4.390293_pt1 | contig 12460 bp, 5 predicted proteins | sample MGYA00237777_ERZ505514 | MGnify/ENA primary metagenome ERZ505514 (study PRJEB26160, sample SAMN06269048) | microbial mat metagenome | isolation source: Oligotrophic lake microbial mat | place... | reverse complement strand
GCTCAAGGTGATCTGCGGCACAGACACGCTCGGCGTCGGGATCAATGTGCAGATCGGCACCGTGCTCTTTACGCAGCTTTGCAAATTCAGCGGGCAGAAGACGGGCATCCTCAGTGCGCGCGACTTCCATCAGGTCAGCGGGCGCGCTGGGCGGAAGGGCTTCGACGATGTCGGCTGGGTCGTCGCGCAGGCGCCGGCGCATGCGATCGAGAATCTGCTGCTCGAGCAAAAGCAGGCGGGCGGCGGGAAAAAGTTCGTGAAGCGGAAACCGCCGGAGCGAAACTTCGTCAACTGGGACGAGAAGACGTTCACCCGCCTGATCACCGCGCCGCCGGAGCGGCTGACCAGCCAGTTTCAAGTCACCCACGGCATGCTCCTCAATGTGCTCGGCCGCCCGACCGACGGCTGCCGCGCGATGCGCGAACTCATCGCCCGCTCGCATGAAATGCCGAAGGCGAAGAAGGCGCTGGTTCGGCGCGCGTGGCAGCTCTTTCGCGCACTCGTCGAGCGGGGAATCATCGAGTTCATCCCGCAGACCATCGAGGGCGCGAAGCTGCGCGTGAACGTGGCGTTGCAGGAGGATTTTTCGATGAACCAGACGCTGTCGCTCTACGTCCACGACACGCTGCCGCTCATGGATCCCGAGGCGCCGGACTACGCGCTCGTCGTGCTCACGCTTGTCGAGTCGATCCTCGAAGACCCGGACCTCATCCTGCGCAAGCAACTCGACAAAGTGAAGGGCCAGGCCATCGCGGAGATGAAGATGCAGGGCGTCGAATACAACCAGCGCATGGAGGAGTTGGAGAAGCTCGAATACCCGAAGCCGAACCGCGATTTCATCTACTCCACGTTCAACGCTTTCGCCGCGAAACATCCGTGGGTCGGCCAGGAAAACATCCGCCCAAAATCCATCGCGCGGGAGATGTTCGAGGAGTTCCGCTCGTTCGCCGATTACATCAAACTCTACGAACTCCAGCGCGCCGAGGGACTCCTGCTGCGGCATCTCTCCAGCGTTTTCAAAGTGCTCGCGCAAACCGTCCCCGACGCGGCCAAGAACGACGCGCTCCGCGAGATGGAGCTCTACCTCGCGACGATGCTGCGGCAGATCGACAGCAGCCTGCTCGAAGAGTGGGAGCGAATGCGCGACCCGGACTACGTGCCGCGCGGCGAGCAGGCCGAGGTGCGCCCGCCCGGCGCGGAGGAAGCCGCGCGCGACATCACCCGCGACGCGAAGACTTTCACCGCCGCGATCCGCAACCGTATCTTCACTTTCCTCCGCGCGTTGATCAGCGGCGACTTCGAAGCGGCGCTCGCCATTCCAAACGCCCCGCTTTCCGCCGACGACGAACCGTGGACCGCCGAACGCCTGCGCCGGTCGCTGGAGGATTACCACGTCGAACACGACTACCTGCGGCTCGATCCCGAGGCGCGCAATACGCGCCACACCTACGTCACGCCATCCGAGGACAAAAAGTCCTGGCGCGTGCAACAGATGCTCATCGATCCTGCCGAAACCAACGACTGGGTGGCCGAGTTTGCGGTCGATCTGGCGCGGTCGCGCGAGGCCGGCGAACCCTGCCTGAAGTTGCTCCGTTTCGGCAGCCTTGTTTGAGGGCGCCGCCTCTTTGCAGAAACGGCATCGCTGCGGTGGCGCCGGTAGTTTTCCGCCACAAGTCCGCCAGACCTAAGAGCAACGGGATTTTCGGGTTTCAAGGGCGTGACTTTCCCTCATTCGCGGGTCGCCGCCTCCCTCGGCGCCGCGGTTTTGATTTCGACCTTTATCGGCTGCACGCGCTCCTTTTATCGACGGAGCGCGGATCGCGACGTGTCCGCATTGGTCGCGGAGAAGACGCTGGCGCTCAATCCCGAAGGCCTGCCGGAACGCGACGGGATCGAACCCGGACCGCAGTCCCGTTTCTTCGATCCTTCGGATCCCGACCGTCCCCTGCCCCCGCCCGACGACCCGATCTCGCATGAGTTGATGAAACGCGTGGACGGCAAGCGTGGCGCGAGCGCCTGGCGCAAGCCCACGAACCCCGAGGCCGCGGGCACGGACTCGTGGCGCCATTACCTGCCCACCGCGGAGTCGGGTGAAGTCGTGCTGGATCTGAAAGGGGCCGTGCGGCTCGGCATCGACAACTCGCGCGAGTTTCAAGCCGAGCGCGAGGACCTCTACCTCTGCGCGCTCGATGTGACGTTCGAGCGTTTCCAATTTTCCCCGCAGCTCGCGCTCGGCACCGCCGGGCGTTGGGTCGGTGAGGGACAGTTCCGCACGAATGCCCCGCGTGCCTTGCAAAATGTGCCGGTGCTGACCGACGGAAGCGTGCGCTGGATGGCGGCAACCGGCGGCGAATTGCTCGCCGGATTTGCCAATTCGCTCGTCTTCAATTTCGACGGTGACTCCGTCACCCGCGCGGCCGGATCGCTGGCGAATTTCAGCATCATCCAGCCGCTGCTGCGCTTCGGCGGGCGGGCGCGGGTGCTGGAAAGTCTCACGCAGGCCGAGCGCAAGCTGCTCGCGAATGTGCGGCAGATGGAGCAGTTCCATCACGGCTACTACGTGCGCGTCGCCAGCGGGCGCAATTCGGGCGAAGGCCCCTCGCGCTCCGGGGCGGTCGGAGCCGCCGGGCTCGGTTTGATTGCGGGTTCGCCCGCGGGCCGCACCGGAGCGCCGCGCGCCGAAGGTTACCTCGGCATCCTCGAAGACCAGCAGCGCATCCGCAATCTGGAGTCGAACGTCGCGCGGCTCCGCGAGAGTCTCGACCAGCTCGATGCAGCCTTCGACGCCGGCCGCATCAGCAGCCGCTTGCAGGTCGATCAGGCGCGACAGGCGCTGTTCAACGGGCAGAGTTCGCTACTCACTTCGCGCGCCGCTTACGAGACGAAGATCGACACTTACAAAATCGAACTCGGCCTGCCGCCGAATCTCCCGCTCGTCGTCCGCGACACGCTCCTCGATCGCTTCAATACCTCCGATCCCGCGGCGGTCGCTCTGGATAAACGCCTCGCGGCCATCCAGACCGAACTGCGCAATCCCAATCTCATCCAAAATTACGACGCGCTCGGCCGGCAGTTGAAAGCGCTGCGCGCACTGGAGCAGCCGCTCAATCGCCAGCTCAAGACCGTGCAGCAGGACATCGTGCGGCTGCGTGAAAGTGTGCCGGTTCGGCAGGCGCAGTTGCGGCTGCTCGGCAAGCGGCCCGATCTCGCCGACCTCAGCATCGAGCCCAGGCGCGTCGATCCCGCCGCGCTGACCGAGCGCGTCAAACAACTCGAACAACGCATCGCCCGCGTCGGGCAGGAGCTCGAACAGGCGCTCGCCGGGCTGCGCTCCTTTAACCCGCAAGCACCCGCTCTCGACCTCGACCAGGCGCGCTCCCAGCTCAGCGAAGTCGCCAGCGCTCTCTCCGGCATGCTGCTCGCGCTTTCGCTCGATCAAACGGCGACCCGGCTCGAAACCGCGACCTTGCCTCCGATCGATCTCACCGAGGAGGAAGCGCTCGCCATCGCTCGCGAGAACCGCCCCGACCTCATGAACGCGCGCGCCCGGCTGGTCGATTCGTGGCGCTTGATCGACTACACCGCCAACCCGCTCCAGAGCTCGATCGACATCACCATGGATGGGACGATGGGCACGCTGCGCAACAACGCCTCGCGCTTCGATGGACGCACGGGCCTGCTCCGCATGGGCCTGCGTTTCGACTCGCCACTCAATCGCCTCGCCGAGCGCAATGACTACCGCGAGGCGATCATCGGCTACCAGCGCGCCCGCCGCGACTACATGCTCTTCGAAGACCGCATGACGCAGAGCCTGCGCAATACGCTGCGCATCGTGCGGCTGAGCCAGTTCAATTTTGAGCTCCGACGCTCGGCCGTGCAGATCGCCATCTCGCAGGTCGATCTCGCGCGCCTGCGGCTGGAAGAGCCGCCGCGGCCCGGGGCGGCCGCGCAGTTCGGCGCCACCACGGCGCGCGATTTGGTGTCCGCGCTCAATGATTTGCTCGAGGCGCAGAACGACTTCCTCAGCCTGCAAGTGGGCTACGACGTCCTGCGCGTGGTGCTGGATTTCGAACTCGGCACGATGCAGACCGACCGCGACGGTTTGTGGGTCGATCCGGGTGCGATCACGCAGGCAAATCTCGCCGCCAACGCGCCCAAGTGGAAAGTCGTCGTAGCGAAAAAGCCAAATACACCGCAAAGTCCACGGATTGTGCTTCCTAAAGCCGCACCCAATTTGACCTCCCGATGACCGCCGGCCCATTTACCAAATCCAACGCCCTCGCGCTGCTCGCCAAAATGGGCGAGATGCTGCGGCGCGTGAACGCGGACCCGCGCGGCCACAAATTGCTCGTCTGGGGCACGCCAGTCGTGGCGCTCGGTCTGGTCCTTCTGCTCACCGGCGCGTCCCGTTCCAAGAAACACAATGCCTGGGGCGACGACCAAAAGGCGCCGCTCACTGCCGCCGCGGTGTCGGGCCCGTTTCTCCAGCAGGTCATCGAGCGCGGCGAGGTGGAAAGCTCGAGCAATGTGGAAATCCGTTGCGGCGTACAGTCGCGCCAGTCCGCCGGGATTCCCATCATCCAGATCGTCCCCGAAGGCTCCTATGTGAAGGAGGGTGACTTCCTCGTGAAGCTCGACGACTCCACGCTCCAGACCGACGTGGTGCAGCAGCAGATCGGCTGCAACACCAGCCGCGCGCTCTCCGTCGAGGCGCAGGCCGACTACGACGCCACCAAGCTCGCGCTGCAGGAATACGAGTCGGGCACTTTCCGACAGGAAGAGGGCACGCTGCTCGGCGATGAATTCGTCGCCCGCGAAAACCTGCGCCGGGCCGAGGAATATCTGCGCTATAGCCAGAAGCTCGCCGCGCGCGGTTACGTGACCGAAGTGCAACTCGAAGCGGATCGTTTTGCGGTGGAAAAAGCGCGCAACGAATTGAAGGCCGCCGAGACCAAACTCGAAGTGCTCCACCGCTACACGAAGCTCAAAACCTTGAACAAGCTGAAGGCCGACGTGGAGACGGCGCAGGCCCGGCTCAAGTCGCGCGAAAACAGCCACAAGCTCGATCTCGACCGCCTCAAGACCCTCGAAGACCAGCTCGCCAAGTGCATCATCACGGCGCCGACTTCGGGCCAGGTGGTCTACGCCAACCTCGCGTCGGGCGAACCGCTCATCGCCGAGGGCAAGCTCGTCCGCGAGCGCCAGGTCATCATTCGCCTGCCCGATCCGAAGCGCATGCAGGTCACGGCGCGCGTGAATGAATCGCGCATCGACCGCGTGAAAACCGGCATGCTCACCCGCATCCGGCTCGATGCTTTTCCGGAAGTGGAACTCACCGGGACCGTCCGAGAAGTCAGCGAGTATCCCCTTCCCGCCGTGTCGGTCTATAGCACGATGAAGGAATACGCCGCCGCGATCGATATCCTCGAACCGCCGCCCGGCGTCCGCTCGGGCATGACGGCGCAGGCTTCGATCGAGGTCGAAAAGATCGACCAGGCCGTGCAAGTCCCGCTGCAAGCGGTGCTGGAGCGCGACGACCGCTTCTTCTGCATCGTGGAGCACGATGGGGAATTCGTCCCGCGGGAGCTGCTGGTCGGCCACTCCAACGAGCAAGCCGTGATCATCAACGACGGTCTGCAAGCCGGGGAAAAAGTGCTGCTCGCACCGCAAACCTACGAGACCCGCGTCAACTTCGATCTGGCGGCGCCGGTGAAGTCGCCCGTCGTCGAAAATGCCGTCGCCAATGCTGGTCCTGCCGCCGTCGCCGCACCTTGATCCTGCGGAACGCGCGGACGTAGCGCTGAAGCCGGCGATCCGTCTGCAAGGACTGCTCAAGGCTTACCAGCTCGGAAACGAAGCGGTGCCGGTGCTCAAGGGCATCGACCTCGATGTGCCCGAGGGCGATTACATCGCGATCATGGGCCCGTCGGGTTCGGGCAAAAGCACGCTGCTCAATCTGCTCGGCTGCCTCGATCACCCGACTGGCGGTCACTTCTTTCTCGGCGAAGACGACGTCGCCACGCTCGACGACGACCAACTCGCCGCCATCCGCTCCTCGCGCATCGGCTTCGTCTTCCAAGCCTACAACCTCGTGCCGCAGCTCACGGTCGAGGAGAATATCGAGGCGCCGCTCTACTACCAGGGCCACATCACGCCGGAAGATCGCGAGCGCTGCCGCGAACTCGCCGCGCTCGTCGGCCTCGGGCATCGGCTTTCCCATCGCCCGCCGGAGCTTTCCGGTGGCCAGCAGCAGCGCGCCGGCATCGCCCGCAGCCTTGCCAATAATCCCCGCTACATCCTCGCCGACGAACCGACGGGCAACCTCGATTCCGTCACCACGCAGGAGATTCTCACGCTCCTCGACCGGCTGAATCGGGACGGCAAAACGATCGTGCTCGTCACGCATGAGGAAGACGTCGCGCAGCACGCGCGGCGGATCGTGCGGCTCTTCGATGGCGTGGTGCAATCCGACACGCGCCTTCGCCCCGTCGAGCACCGAGCCGATCCGAATGAAGCGCCGCCGGAAATGGCGCGCCCCAATTTTAGCTCGTCGCTGCGCCTCATGCTCCGCACCGCACAGCTCGGCGTGAAGAGCCTGCTCCTGCATCCGCTACGGTCCCTGCTCACGATCCTCGGCATCTTCATCGGCGTGGCCAGCGTCATCTGGCTGCTCGCCATCGGCGAAGGCATCAGCGCCAAAGCCCAGCAGCAGATCGCCGAACTCGGCGCGAACAACATCATCCTGACCAGCAACCAGCCACCGCCACAACAGGGCGCCGCGAAGCCGCGCGCCTACGGCATCACGCAGGAAGATTTCGAGACGCTCATCGCCACGGTGCCGAGTATTTCGAAAGCGATCCCGATGCGCGAGCTGCCGCGGCGCCTTTTCGCCTACGGCACAAAACAATCCTACGGCCGGCTCGTCGGCTGCACGCCCGAGTATCTTTCGCTGAATCGCATGGAAATCGCGCGCGGACATTTCGTCACGCCGGTCGAGGACGAAGCCAAGGCCAAGGTCTGCGTGCTCGCGCCCGGACTGGCCGAGGAACTCTTCGGCTTCGTCGATCCCATCGGGCGCGCCATCCATATCGGCACGGATTATTTCCAGGTCGTCGGCGTGATGAAGCAGCGCGCCGCCGCCGATGAAATCCCCGGCGCCCGCGCCAAGCAGGACTTCGCCCGCGACGTTACATCCCCATGAACACGATGTGGGCGCTCTTCCACGACTTCTATTCGCGCACCGAGGACGGCATCCCCATCGCCACGCAGGTCACGCTTTCGCTGCGCGATCAAAAGGAAGTCATCGACACCGCGGAGATCGTCCGCCGCACGCTCGCCCGCACGCATGGCCGCGAGGATTACATGATCGCCGTGCCTCTCGAATTGCTCGAACAAGCCCGCAACACCCGGCTCATGTTCATCGCCATGATGGGCCTCGTCGCCGCCATCTCGCTCCTCGTCGGCGGCATCGGCATCATGAATATCATGCTCGTCAGCGTGACCGAGCGCACCCGCGAGATCGGCATCCGCCGCGCGATCGGCGCCCGGCGGCAGGACATCACGCAGCAGTTCCTCGTCGAGACCGTGGTGCTCTCGATCACCGGCGGCATCACCGGCATGATCGGAGGCCTCGCCTGCACACCTGTCTTCGCCCTGGCCATGAAAGCGATGCTCGGCACATTCCCCAAAGCCATGGCCGCCCTGCCCGATGTCGTCCGCACGATGGTCCCGATCATCGTGCCGTGGTCGCTGCCCCTCGCCTTCGGCATCTCGGTCGCCATCGGCGTGCTCTTCGGCCTCTATCCCGCGCGGCGCGCCGCGATGATGAACCCGATCGAAGCGCTGCGGCACGTGGCCTGAGCCTGGCACTTCGCGCCAAGCGCAACCGCGCCGTGGAGTCGGCGCTCAAGCACGATATGTCGAACTCTTCCCGCTTCGTCACCGCATGGTTCGCCGGTCTGCTGCTCCTCACCGGCACGACGATTCCCGCCTCGGCGCAGATCGAAGACTGCAAAGGCGCCATCCGCTACCTGCGTGCGCACGCCAAGGAATACGGGGTGCCGGAGAGAAAGCCGGGCGCCCCGACGGCGCGGGCGTTGCCGAAATTCGACGACCTCGTCGCCCGCAGCGATACGAACAAGGACGGAAAAATCGCGCGCGACGAATTCCGCGGCCCGCCCGCGCTCTTCGATCGACTCGACCGCAACAAGGACGGAGCAATTACCCGCGAAGAGCACGACGGTGCGCGCCCGCCCGGGCAGGAAGCGACGCGGGCGGTTCGCTCAGCGCGCGGCGTCGAGGAAATCGCAGACCGCCGCGGCCATCGTCGCGACGCCCGTCTTCAAGCACTCCTCGTCCACGTCGAAGATCGGCGTGTGGCCACCGCCGATGATGCCCTTCGCTTCATTCGCCACGCCGAGGCGGAAGTAGAAGCCCGGCGCGACCTGCGCGAAGTAGGAGAAATCTTCGCCGCCCATGCCGGGGATGACCTCGATCACATTCTGGTCGCCGAGCTGGCGGCGAAACGCTGGCAGCGTCGCTTTCACCAGTTCGGCGTTATTGATGATGCTCGGGTAACCCTTGCGATACTCAAACTCGCACGTCGCGTCGTGCGCCGCGCAAATGCCCTTGAGAATGCGGTCCATCTTCGAGATCACCTTGTCGCGAAACGCCGTGTCGTAGGTCCGCACGGTGCCGGCGAATTCCACGCGCTCGGCGATGATATTCTCGCGCTGCCCGCCCTGGATCGTGCCGACGGTGATGACGAGCGGCTGGCGCGTGTTCGTCTCGCGGCTACGAATCGTCTGCAAGGCCGTGATCGCCTCCGCCGCGACGACGATCGCGTCCACGCCGCGATGCGGCGCCGAGCCGTGCGCCATCTTGCCTTTGATCACCACGCGGAAGCGGTCGCTGTTCGCGTTGTCCGCGCCGATCGTGTAGGCCACCTGCCCGGCGCTGAGGTAATGCGTTTCGTCGTCGGTCGCCGCTGCGGGTGAAACGCTCACCGCCGTATGCAGGCCGAAGACGGCATCGGGCCGCGGATTTTCCATCGCGCCTTCCGCGATCATCAGCTTCGCGCCCCAGTCGCCCTGGAAGCTCGCCGGCATCCCTTCCTCCGCGGGCTGGAAAAGAAATTTCACCGAGCCCTTCACGAGGTCGCGATGCTTCGCGAGCAACTCCGCCACGCCGAGCCCGACCGCGGTATGCACGTCGTGGCCGCAGGCGTGCATCACGCCCGGATTCCGGGAGCGATACGGCGTCGAGCGCAGTTCATTGATCGGCAGCGCGTCCATATCCGCGCGCACCGCCACGCACTTGCCTGGCCGCCCGCCTTTCAAAACCGCGACCACGCCGTGCTTGCCGACGCCCGTCTTCACCTCGAGCCCGAGCGCGCGCAACCGCTCCGCAACCAGCGCCGCGGTGCGCTGCTCTTCATTGGAAAGCTCCGGGTGCTGGTGAATATCGCGCCGCGTCTCGACGAGCCGCGGATACATCTCGTCGATCGACTTCCGAAAGGTCGCGTCGCGCGGCGTCTCCTGGGCGAAAACTGCGCTGGCGAGAAGGGGGAGGAAGAGCAGGCGTTTCATGCGCCCGACTGTGCGGGACCGAGGCCGGGCCAGCAAGGTCGATCAGGCGTTCCCCACCCGCCCGTGCTGCTCGACCCGGAAAAGCCCAAACGGCCATGGTTCCGCAACATGTTGATGTTCCACATCGGACACACCCCAACATTTTGCGGTCAGGCGGTTGACTTGCCGGGCTCCGAACGCATCATCGCGGGACCCTTTTTCCCCTTTCTATGATCGAAAAACACCTCGCGAAACTCGTCACCGAACTGAAGCTCCAGCCCCGGCAGGTCGCGGCCACGGCGGTGTTGCTGGAGGAGGGCGCTACGGTGCCGTTCATCGCGCGGTATCGGAAGGAAAAGACCGGCGAACTCGACGAAGTGCAGATCACGGCGATCCGCGACCGACTGGAGCAACTCGAGGAACTCGACAAGCGGCGCGAGGCGATCGTGAAGTCGCTCGAGGAGCGCAAGCTGCTGACCGAGGTGCTCGCGGCGAAGATCAACGCCGCCGAGACCATGACCGCGCTGGAGGACATCTACCTCCCATTCCGGCCGAAGAAGAAAACGAAGGCCACGGTCGCCCGCGATCTCGGGCTCGAACCGCTCGCGGACCTGCTCGTCGCGCAAGATTCGGCGACCGATCCGCAGGCGGCGGCGGCGCCATTTGTCGGACCGGAGATCGAGATCGATGCGAAGAAATACAGCGTGCCTGACGTGGCCGCGGCGCTGGCCGGCGCGCGCGACATCCTCGCGGAACGCTTCAACGACGACGCCACCGCCCGCGCGCAGTTGCGCAATCTTTACCTCACAAAGGGCGTGATCAAATCGAAGGTCATCAGCGGCAAGGAAGAGGAAGGCGCGAAGTTCAAAGACTATTTCGACTGGCAGGAACCGGCGGAGAAGGCGCCCTCGCACCGCATCCTCGCCATCCGCCGCGGGGAGTCGGAGGGCTTCCTCTTTTCCCGTCTCGTGCCGGATGAGATCGAGGCCCTCGGCACGCTGGAACGGCTCTTCGTGAAAGGAAAGTCGCCCGCGTCGGAACAGGTGCGGCTTGCCGTGCAGGATTGCTTCAAGCGCCTGGTCGGCTTCGCCATGGAAGGTGAGGCGCGCACGTTCTTTAAGAAGCGCGCGGACGAGGAAGCGATCCGCGTCTTCGCCGACAACCTGCGCGAGCTGCTCCTCGCCTCGCCGCTCGGGCAGAAGGTCACGCTCGGCATCGATCCCGGCTTCCGCACCGGCTGCAAAGTCGTGCTCCTCGATCGGCAGGGGAAGCTGCTCGCGAACGACGTGATCTATCCCGAGAAGGGCGCGCGCGATTTGGCCGAAGCCGAGGCGATGATCAAGGGCATCGTCACGAAGTTCAAAGTCGAGGCCATCGCGATCGGCAACGGCACTGCTTCGCGCGAGACCGAGACGTTCATCCGCAAGCTCGGCCTGCCGCCCGCGATCCCGGTCGTCATGGTCAGCGAAAGCGGCGCGTCCATTTACTCCGCCAGTGATGTGGCGCGCGAGGAGTTCCCGGACAAGGACATCACCGTGCGCGGCGCGGTGTCGATCGGGCGCCGGCTCATGGACCCGCTCGCCGAGTTGGTGAAGCTCGATCCGAAGAGCATCGGTGTCGGCCAGTATCAGCACGACGTCGATCAAAACGCCCTCAAGCGCACGCTCGACGACGTGGTCGTGAGCTGCGTGAACAACGTCGGCGTCGAACTCAACACCGCCTCGAAGCATCTGCTCACTTACGTCTCCGGCCTGAACGCTCGCGTCGCCGCGAACATCGTCGCGCACCGCGATGAACACGGACCTTTCAAGTCGCGCAAGGAACTCGCCAAGGTCACCGGCCTCGGCCCGAAAGCCTTCGAGCAAGCCGCCGGCTTCCTCCGCATCCGCGACGGCGCGCACCCGCTCGACGCCAGCGCGGTGCATCCCGAGCGTTACGAACTCGTCGATAAAATGGCCGCGGATGCCGGTTGCTCCGTCGCCGACCTGCTGCGCGACGGCACCAAGCGCGCGAAGATTCACCCCGACAAATACGTCACCACCGAAGTCGGCCTGCCCACGCTCAAGGACATCCTCGCCGAGCTATCGAAACCCGGCCGCGACCCGCGCCAGGGATTCGAAGCGTTCAGCTTCGCCGAAGGAGTGGAGAAAATGGAAGACCTCCAGCCCGGCCTGAAGCTTCCCGGCATCGTCACCAACGTCACCGCGTTCGGCGCCTTCGTGGACATCGGCGTGCACCAGGACGGCCTCGTCCACATCAGCCAGATGAGCGACGACTTCGTCAAGAACCCCGCCGACGTGCTCAAGGTCGGCCAGCGCGTGCAGGCCACCGTGATGGAGATCGACATGCCGCGCAAACGCATCGCGCTTTCGCTCAAGACGCGCGTCGAGATCGGTCCACGCGCCGACCGCAACGCCGAGGCCGGCAAACGCGACGTGCAACGCTACGCCGCCGCAGGCAACTCCCGCCCCAGCGCCCCGAGCGGACCGAGCTGGTTCGACATGGCGCAGAAGAAGAAGTAGGAGGCACACGCTGCGGAGAATCGCTCGCTACCCCTTCAGGGATTGCTGCACGCAGGCCCCGGCTCTTTCTTTCTCGTTCCCAATGTTAGCGAAGCGCTTTGGGAATGCTCGTCCGAGCGAGACTCCGTCCCCCGAGGATGCGCGGCACCTTCAGCACGGCCCCGCTTGGCGAACCACCCCCGAACAGAGTTTCGCCGCCCACCTCCGTTCCCAAAGCGCTGCGCTAACTTGGGGAACGAGGGGGGAAACCCGGCCATGCACGCATACGAGTTTGGAAGCTGAAGCGATTCGGCCCACTCCCTCGAAGCGGAAGCGTTCCCAAAGAGCCCGACCACCCACCCGCCGCTGACCCGGGCCCGCCCTTGACGATGG
>ENA-ORBV01013417-ORBV01013417.1-microbial-mat-metagenome-genome-assembly--contig:-NODE-13417-length-12460-cov-5.091335_pt1 | contig 12460 bp, 17 predicted proteins | sample MGYA00237777_ERZ505514 | MGnify/ENA primary metagenome ERZ505514 (study PRJEB26160, sample SAMN06269048) | microbial mat metagenome | isolation source: Oligotrophic lake microbial mat | place... | reverse complement strand
ATGATACGGCGACCACCGAGATCTACACCTCTCTATTCGTCGGCAGCGTCAGATGTGTATAAGAGACAGGCCTCGTATTTTTCGGTGATGGCATTCAGTTCATCCTGGGCGGCCGCCGCCGCCCGGCTGGCCTGCTCCAGCGCAACCATGCCCCGTAGGTAGCTCTCAATGCCCGCGCCCGCCGACCCAGCGCCCGAGCGGATCGCGGCAAAGGTTGTAGCGCTGATGCTCCCGGTGGTTGCCAGCTCGCTGATCGCGGATTGCAGGCTCCCCTCGGGGCCATACAGCAGCGACTTGATATCAACGCCGTCGATGCCGTCCAGCGCCTTCTGGGCAACGGCCGCAATTCGGTCGAAGGCGTCGAAGTCAGCGGCCGTCCATCCATCGATCCAGACCTGGGCGGTCTCCGTGCCCCAGTCGTCGATATGGGGCAGTAATTTTGGCGGACTGTGCGGCTCCAGCAAGTCCGTAAAGAGGCTGCCCAGATAATTCAGACTCTCGACGACATAGGACGCGGCCGACATCAGGCCCCCGGCCAACTGTCGCCCGATCTCGAGTCCCCACTGACCAGCCTGGGTCGCGATGTCGATAAAGACGCCGAACGCGCCGCTGGCCACCGATGCGAACGCCGAGAAGTAGGGCAAGACCGCATTGATCATCGCGCCGATGGTGTCGAACACGCGGACGATGACCGCCTCGATTTGCGGCATATGGCTCTGAACCCAGTCAGCGAAGACTTGGAAGGTCGGCGCGAGCTTGTCGCCGACGTTGGTGAGCATGACGGAGATGCTGGCTTTGATGTAATCGACGCTCCGGCCAATGCCTTGGTCCATGGTCTTGAAGGCCGCATCGGTCGCCCCGGCGCTGTTGGAAACCGCATCGAGGGCTCCGGAGAACGCCTCCGTGCCATTGCCGGTCAGGGCGAGCGCTGCCTGGCCAGCCTCGACCGAGCCAAACAGATCGCTAATGCCAACGCCGCTCTGACGCGCCGCCTCCTCCATCAGCAGCAGCGCCTCCTGGACCGTGCCGCCGCCAGCAATGAAGTCGGTGAAGCCTGTGCCCGCGATCCGCGTAAAGGTGTCGCTGGTGTCCGTGCCTGCCTTCGACAGCTCCACAAACAGCGAGCGCAGCTGTGTGGTGGCCACCGACGTGGGCACGCCCTGGAGCGTCATGGCAGCCAGCGCAGCGCTGACCTGGTCGAATGCGATACCCAGCCCGGCCGCAGTCGGAACGACGTTGTAGAGGCTGGCAGAGAGCTGCTCGAAGTTCGTCTTGCCGTAGGCCACGGCCTTGAACATCTGGTCGGATGCCTGGCCAACCGAGAGTACGTCGGCGCCGTAGGCGTTGGTCACACTGGTGAGGCCGTCGACGGTGGTCTTCACGTCGGTCACGCCACCAATCGCAGCCTTCTGCGCCACGGCGATGAAGTCGAAGACGTTGTCGGGTGGGACGCCTGCGGAGAGAGCCTCGTAGAGCGCGGGAATCACCTGCTCAGGCAGGACGCCAAAATCAGTCGAAAAGGTCTTTACCTGATCGCTCATCGCGCCCATTGCCTGCTGCGAGATGCCAGGGAGCAAGGTAAAGACCTCGTTCATTTGGCGCTCGAAGCCCATAAACGAAATTATCCCCGCGCCAGCAATCCCGGCCAGCGCGGTGGTGATGGCCGCTCCGGCAACCATCATGCCTTTGGTGATCGCGGATCCCAGGGTGCTGCCGATGGAATCTCCACCGCGCTCCGCAAGGCCGCGACCCTCCTCCAGGCCATCAGACAGGCCGCTCAGATCAACTTCAGTCCCGAGTGAGGCTGAGCCAAGAGTAAAATTCGCCATAGAAAACGCCCACCATCAATTAAGGAATTGACGTGGGCGCGCTGGGCGGCGACGTAGAAGCGGGCGTCGTGAACGTCGAAACGGTGAGGACGACCCCAAGGTATTTATTTGTTTTCGATCCGCCGTGCGACGGTCACTCCATTGGCCTCAAACCAGCCTTCTGCTTTATCGGGATTGACCTCTCGTGTCTCGTAGGCGGGCGGTGGCATCCGGCGCCGGCGGCTTGGTTTGATATGATGCTGCTTGATGGTGTCGGCAATCGCTTTATGATGCCGGTACATCTGTGTCCAGAATTCCTTGTCCGTCATGATGGTCTCCTGCGGTAACAATCCCGTGGGCTACGAACCAGGCGCGGGCCGCTTCGGGATCGTGAGCGATTTTCTCCATTGGATCGGGCGTTTCAGTCGGTGTGCTATCCGCGCGGCGCTCCAGTCGGCGGATCAGGCTGCGCAGATCGCTGGTTTTAAGATGCGGACTGAGCGCGACGGTAATTCCATCCAGCTGCAGCGCCGCCTCGCGAGCGGGCATCTGGGTCAGCAACATCTCCAGCATCCAGACAGGCATCGTCCAGAACGATTCAGGAGTGCCATAGAACGCCACAAAGCGGGCATAGAGCGCCGCAATGCGTTCTAGGACAATGTCGATACTGACTCCTGGTCCGTCTCCATCGGCATCGAGCTCGCTGGTAGCGTCGACGCCGTCCGCGCTTTTGGGGCGTTTTCCTCATTCCACCAGTTGATGAACCCGAGTCTCTCCAGCACTCCCATCGTGTTGAGCCGGGTAATCGGCGCAGTCGGCACAAGGGTGCGAATCATCTGGCCCGTCAGGCCCATCAGCAGGTTTTCTGCAGCCCTGACCTGATGCTCGTTTCTGCTCTCAACGGCCTTTTGGATTGCCGCCTGCTTTTTATTAAGTCCCTGCTGCATCGCCTCAAAGCGCTGGATCTCGACCAGACCGAATTCGCTGGAGCGCTTGATCGGATACATCGCGCCGGTGTCGGGATCTTCCATAAACAGCGGCTCCGGGGCTGCAATGGCCAGGGTAAATGTGTTGCTCATGCGAGCTCCTTTACAAGAGGGCGGGGAGCGATTCCCCGCCGTGTTGCTTCAATCCGACCGACCGACTAGATACCAACAACCGACCAGCCGAGCTTTTTGTTCTCGTCGCCCTGATTGTCGTCCTCAAGCGCCATGAACTCGCATTCATACTCGGCGCGCTGATCCTTGCCCCGGACCGGCTTGGGGCTGGAGTTGCTGACCACGCGGGGGAAATAGTTCTGGCCGGGGTACAGCCCGTACGGGCTATCGGCCTGCCCCTTCCACAGCATGGCGTACTCGGTCGGGGTCGCGCCCCGCTTGAAGCCCATCTCCTTCACGGCGCTGGCGCCGCTGGTGGTCGTGGTGACCCGGCTGACGTTGTGCATAATGCGGCTGATTTTCTCCAGCCGGGAGTCGACGAGGGTAAACGTGAGCATCACGTCTTCCTCGGGACGGGCTGCCTTAACCGGGCCGGTATGATCGTTGTCGCGGAAGACGGTCAGATCGCCCGAGAACTCGGTGCCCTGGTCGCCGTCGGTCGCGCCGAGCTCGGTCCAGCTCGCGCCAGGCGTTGTGTCAATATCCGGGATGGCCGTGCCATACGGCGCGATATAGATTTTGACCGCGCCCACCAGTTGGGCGTAGGGGGTCATTGCGCTGTCAGCCATTGCTGACCTCCTCTAGAGCCGTCTCAGCGACGGCGTAGCGTGCAAAGCATTGCACAAAATCGAGTGACAGGTCCGAGTCGTACAGCTGTGATGGGCTGGTATCCATCACCAGCCAGTACAGCAGGGCGGTGCCTGCCTGGGTGATGACCGCGCACCGGGTCTCGGTTGCCCGGACACACGCCAGAAAGGCGAGATAGGCCTGCTTGGCCTCGTAGGCTGATGAGCCATAGCACCGCACATCCAGCCGACCGGTATGCTGGCCGATAGAAATGTCTGGTGCAACGTTGCCATCATCCGCCAGGGTGATCGCTCGGGCGGTCAGCAGCCAGGGAGCGGGCGGTGTACTGGTCGCCTGGGCATATTTATGCTTTGCTCCCACCCGGCCCTCTACGGTCGCCTGGACGGCCGGGTGAGCCAGCACATGATTGATACAGGTTTCAAGTGGGTCGATCATCTCAGTCCTTTAAGTGGCGCTCAATAATCGCGTCCACACTTGGAAGTACCTTTTTCAGGCCCTTGGTCAGATACTCGTACTTGCGGTGGATAATTGCCGCGTATTTAACTGACCCCGGCCCCGTGCCAATGCCGCCGATGATTTTCATTCCCTGCCGCCGCGCCGGAACCGCCAGGACTCCTCGGCGCAGCGTGCCAAAGCGAACGCCGTGACCGGGGTAGAGCTCAGCCTTCGCTGCCCCCTCCGCTCGCAGCGTGATTTCGTTCATCGCTGTGATCAGCTTTGGCGCGATGTGCGCGAGCAGGCTTTTGTTCCACCGCAGTTTCGGCTTCGCCATCAGCCCCTTCTTTCTGCAGTTCATCGACCGCGACGTACAGGCGCCCGCGGACGCTGACCACCGCGCCTGCCGCCCGCCAGGCTTCGATATCGTAATTATTGGGATCGGCCATTGTTCTGCTCCACAAGGACCGTGACATGGCGTTGCGCGTTGGCGCGGCGCGGCAGCACGGCCTGAATTGTCCAAATGGTATCGTCGACAACGCCCCGCTCGTCCCGCACCGCCGTGATGCGATCGCCCTGCTGGATATCGGTGTTCGCAGCCAGCAGGAGCTTCGATTTCGTCATCACCGGCGATTCGGCGAACGCACTGGGTGCGACGCGCTGCACATTGATGACCAGGCGGCAGCGCACCGCTGTGGCCAGCGGGATCCACGTTTCAATCGGTTCACCATACGGGTCGGCGCGGTTCTCCGGCCGCTCGATGGTGCAGGTGTGAATGAAATGTGAATCAACGCCCATCGCTAGCCACGCACGCAGTAGACGGTTGCAGCCGCGCTGAACGTGACCTGAATGGTGCCATCAGCCAGGTTATAGGTCTGGCCAGAAAATGGGCCCAGCACGTGCTGCTTGGTGGCAGCGATAGTGGCGGTGTAGTCAGTGACCGCGAGGCCATCGACGGTGCCCGGCGTCTGCACCGTGACCACACACCCTGGCGTGCTGGTGACCAGCAGTTTGACCTGGCCGTTGTTCGGCACAAAATAGGTATCAACGGCGCCGACCACCGTGCCGTTGTCGGTCACGTTCAGGCCATTGCTGGGCCGACGGGTGTCACTGACGGTGAGTGTAACGTTTGCCATGGTTAGACCTCCATAAATCCTAATGTTCGATAAATATCCGCCCGGACAATGTCCCATTCGGGCGCGGTGTACGAGTATTCGCCGGCGATGTTCTCGCTCTTCATGGCCGTGCGTTCCAGAGCCAGGCGGATGATCTCAATCAGCGCGGCCGCGCGGCGGGGGCGCTGGTCAGTGGGGATATAGGTGACCCGGACACGAGCGCCCCAGGTACCGCTGACCAGCTCCAGATAGGCGCTGCCGGGATCAACCTCATAGGCGTTCGTTGTCACGGTGGCCCACGTGGTCGAGCCCAGCGCCCGCTCCTCAACACTGCTGACGCTGACGACGGGATAGCATAGATAGACGTGCAGGGCTTCCGGCTGCCGCATCTCGACAACGGCCGTCACGCCGTCAGGATGCGCGCCGATTCGGCGCACCAGCTCAGCCTCCTCCCGATCGAGGATTGCTTGGAGGGCTGGATCCGTCAGGCCGGTCGAGACCTGATTGCGCAGCTGCTCCGTCGTCAGCAGTGCCATCGCCTAGGCCGTCCCTTCGGCTGGGCTGGCGTGCTTCTCGGCCGCGCTCACGCTGGTATCCTGGGTGATGGGCATTACACGGGGGCAGTGCAGCTCGGCGATCACGCCATCAATGACCGCGTTGGCAGTACCACGATCAATCACCAGGCGGACGTAGCGCTCACGCGGGTGGTACACCTCGGCGATCAGCATTTTGTTGCCGTCGGCGTCGACCAGCGGGCCGGTGCTGGTGCCTTCCAGGTCGGCCATATCCGACCCATCAGCAAGGGTGCCTTGCTGGAGCTTCACGCTGGTAACCTGGGTCGCCGTCAGCGCGCCAAACAGGGAGATGAAGCGCACACCTTCATAGCCCGCGGTATCGACCACGGTGCTATTTTGATCGGTTGTGCCAGCGGCCACCGCGTTCATCACGCGGATGGTTTTGACACTACTCGAAAGAAATTCCATAGCAGTCTCCTGGGACTAGGTGGGCCACCGGAGCGGCCCACAATCCAACGATTACAACCGACTCAGGCGTGCTTCAGGCGAGCAAAGGCCTCTGCCAGCATGGGCTGACCGTCGCCCTCATAGCGCCCGATATAGCCGCGCTGATTGGTCTCGGCGTAGAGCTCCATCAGCGTCTGGATCTGCAGCTGTAGGCTATCGACGATCCAGTAGAACTTGATATCGCCCAGCACCGCCAGATAGTTGCCCGAGCTGATGGTATTCGGAGCGAACTCGGACATGGCGATCGGCACATCCAGCAGAGTCATGGGCTGGCCCTGGAGACCAGGAGCCCAGACAAATTGCTCATTGGCGTCGCGGAGCTTGCGCACGGCTTTCAGGAAGTCGCGGTGCAGCAGCCAGCGGGTGGTCTTGGATGCCTGATACTGCCCCTTCAGGCTGAACTTCATATCGATCAGGCTATCGACCTTGGTCTTATCGTTAGTGACCGTATAGGTCACATCCCGACTGGTCGGGATTCCGTCGTTGCTGGCGACAAACATTCCCAGCGGCTTCGCGGCTCCATCACCGACCAGGTATGCCTTCTCCAGTGTCACACCCATCTTGTAGCCAAGCCGCTCCTGCACCAGTGCCTCAGCCGGTCGGGTGCTCCGGCGAAGCAACGTGTTGGAGATTTTGATCCGCTTGGCCAGCGGGTGGGGCTTGAGGGCACGCTTCCCGAAGGGCTTGACGGTATCCTCACTGCCGGTGGCCAGCTCGGTCGTCCACTCCCAGTCCGACAGGTCGGAATCCAGAGACAACACGCCCAGGCTCTCGGACTGGCCCAGCTGCTGCACCGTGGCGAGCTTCCGAACGATAACCTCGTCATCGACAAACTTCAGCAGCTCGGTGGCGAACTGCTGCGGGGCGGTCATAAAGCCGCCCGCCTGATCGTCATCGGCACGGAGCGCCTTCCGCTCCTCAGCGGTCAGCGTCCAGCTACCCCGGCGCAGCGCGTTGCCGAAGGCTTTCTGCTCCAGTGTCTTCTCGTCGGCCTTCTCGCCGCCCAGGCCGCCATTGCCCAGCCGACCCTCGGGTTCGTCCAGCGTGCTGCCCAGGGCGGCGATGCGCTCCAGGCGCTTGGCCTCGGCGGTCGAGGCCTCGACCTCATCCAGGAGCGCATCGACCTGGCTCGACTTCTCGGCGGGCATATCCTTGCCGGCATACTCGTCCATGATGGCCTTGGCCTGGTGATGGGACTGACCAGCGGCCAAGTACAGCTGCTTGATGTCTTTCATCGGTGCTTCCTTCTACTTACGAATGATTGAGCGCGAGTGCCAGGCCAGCGGCTCGCAGACGGGTGCGATCAGTGAGTGCTTTCGCGGCTCGGCTGACAGCAAGGTACTTCCCGGCATCCTCCTCCGGGTCGGGATCGAGCATCGGCTCATCCACCAGTGTCGCGTTGGTCGCGCCCAGCTGGAGGGCCAGGGTTACAATCTGATTGAGTGCGGTTGTGTCCGCCTTCGAGTGGCGAGCTCCGGCCTTCAGCTCCTGTAGAAACTGCTGCAGGGCCTCGATATAGGCGGCGCTATCGCGGCCCCGCAAGGACTTGATTGCCTGCACATCGGTCAGCGGATTCATGCCCAGCGGGACCGGCGAGATCTCGTACAGCTTGACTTCCTTGATCATGCGGATCCCGTTGTCGCGCCATTCGACCTTGTCTGGGATGGTCTCGAAGCCAATACTCCCCTCGGTCATCGCGCCGTCCTTCATCAGCTGCCAGGTCTCATTGCCCCAGAACGACCCGAGGGTCAGCCGCCCTTTGGCATACAAGCCGCGGCTATCCTCCTCCAGCACGTCCGGCGGCGGCCCGATGAGCTTCGACCAGTCGTGGCCCATAAAGACCTTGATGCGGCGCTGGCGCTCCTGAAGAGTCTTCGTGAACGCGCCGCGCTCGATGATATCGAGGCCGTCATCAATGTTGCCAAAGATGGAGAAGTAGCCTTCGTACTGGCCGTCGATCTTCGCGTCGGGTTTGAACTCCGCTGGTGCCGCCTTATATTCCATCGCCATAGCGCCCCCCTAGTCATCAAAGTCCGGGGCGAACGCCCGGATACAATTAGGATGCTGCAGCGTGTTCGCCGCCGCCCATGCCAGATCCTTGACCGCCCCATTCAGGTCGGTACAGACCTGACAGCTGTTCGGGCCGTTTCCATCGAGAACCTTGACCTTGGTCACCCCGGCCGTCTGATAGCGGCTGATGGTGGCCTTGTTCTGCGCCGTGCCCAGCTCGGTGCGGGCGATCGTGCGGGCGCGGTTTTTGTAGGTCTGCACGACTAGGCTGCGCAGGCCGGGCTGCGCATCGGTGCCACGCACCATGTCATCAACCGTCCAGCCGTTCTCAGCGCCATACTGCAGCAGCCCCCGAATGCTTTCCAGGGTACTCTCCTGAATGCCCTGTATCCGGTCGCCGACCAGCCCGAGCGCCTCGACCACCGCGGGATCGTCCAGCCCAAACAGCAGCTCCATCCCCAGGCCAATATTCCAGGTCTCCCAGCTCAGGCGAATGATCTCGATGTAGTAGTCGCCGACCACGGCGCGCAACAATTTTTCATCGCCGATGGTCAGCAGCGACTCGGCACGAGGCAGCTCGGCGTCTTTGCGCGCCGTGGTCGGGAGATATGCTTTGGTCGCGCGGGCGATGACCCGCTCGGCTAGGTCGGTAAAATAGTCTTCGAGCGCGGCCTCCATCCGTTTCGCCACGTCGACCCGGATCCGCTGGAGCGAACGCCCGAGCGGCGCGGCAGCCTTGGTGCTAAGGTGTTCGCGAACACCTTTGTCCGCTGCCGGATCCTCGGGTTCGCCCTCTGGCTCAGGCAGGGCGGCGGGCGCCGGGGTCACATCGCTCATTGCGGGTCGCGGCATCCGGGGCAGCTGATAGCGCGGAAGATTGAGGAGACCCTGCGCGGTCTCATCGCTCATCAAGCCTTCACGGTAGCCACTGATCACGCGGGTCCACTTGTTCGTCTCGTCTTCCTGGAGCGCGGCGACGCGGCTCAGGTCGTGGCGGATGTACAGCAGCCCGCCTGGGTTCAGGTCTTCGTCAGCCTCCAGCTCGGACGCCACGATGTTCCACAGAGGGACCCTCGTGTCGAGGGTGAACGAGGTTCGGGCCTCGCCGTAGTTCGCATAGGTCGCTTTCTCCAGGCCGACGTTCAGTCCGGCGATGATGGCCGGGACGCGCATCACGGCGGTGATCCGGGCCTCTGGGATACGATGCAGCGCCTCGAAGGCCATCTCTTCCAGGTTCAGGCTCAGGCGGGAGATAGCCGCCCCCGCCTCCAGCACCAGCACATCGCCGCGGTTGTCGCCGCTGTAGCGATCCTTGAACTGCTGCTTGGCCCGCTTCACCTCATCGTCATTCATAAAGCGGCTCGGGGACTGGCTGATGATGGTGCGCGGCACCGCGTCGTTTTGCAGGAGCGCCCGGAGGAACCGCGATGCCTCATTGTCCGCGTCGACCTCGGCGGCCGCCGCCCGCAGCGGAGCCTGCGCCATCCAGGGCTGGTCGGGGTCCGGCGTCGGCCACTTGAAGTGGATAATGTCCTCGCGGGGGATGGACTGCAGGGTGCCCGAGCCGTCGTCATAGGTCCAGCCCTGGATCCAGAGCGGCCCGCCGGGGACCGGCACAACCTGGCCCGCGTGGTAGGGCCACAGCTCCACAACCCGCTTCGATCCCTTCGCCCGGACCTTGTGGCCGTAGGCATTGCCGCCGATCGCCATGTAGGCGATGATCATGGTCTCGAACTCCGACCAGGTCATAATCGGGTTGGGGCGGCGCAGCAGCTGGCGCAGCGGATGCACGGGCAGCGGCAACTCGTTCATATCCAGAACGATGAGCGGAGCCTCAGACGCCCCGAAGGTCAGCGCCGAGACACAGGCGAAGAATGCGGAATTTTTTTGGTAGGCCTCGCGTGTCAAGGATCGGAAGCTCGGGATAAGAATAGATTCGCTGACCCAGCTCGGCACAACCGAGAACGACGCCGCTTTCAGCGCCATCCGGGCAACGCCATATTTGATGCGCGTCAGCACACTCATCGGAAGAGTCCCCCTCCACTCATGCCGCTATCGGCAAAGCGAACGGCATAGCGCAGCGTATCCATCCCGTGGTCGTCTTCCTTCACTGGCTCCTCTTTTTCATTCTTGCCCGCGCTTGCCTTAGCCCAGACATAGTTGTCGATCTCCTGGAGCGTTGAGTACGGTTTCTTTTTGTCGACCAGCTTCTGATCTGGCTCGACCAGGGCATCGGCAAACACATACAACCGGGCCAGCCCATCGGCCTGCACCTTCAGCCGTTCCTTCACCGCCTGGATGCCCAGCGTGACCGCCTTGTCAGCGGCTGCGGTTGGAATGCCCAGCTGGGCCAGCTCGGCCCGGCCTTGCGCGTCCTCGGGGTCGGCGATGGTCGTGGTGATGTTCTCGCCCTCGCTCAACCGGATAATGTCGGGCGCGTGATCTTTGATCGTTCGACCGCTCATATAGATCTCGCGATAGAGGATCATCCGACCGTCCGGGTCGATGGCCCACCACTGGCAGACGAATGGGTTCGTAAACCCAAAGTCGATCACGCGGATGCGCCGCAGGTCGGCGGGAAGAGGATAGCGCGGCACCAGATGGACCGCGTGATCGAACTCGGGATACACCAGGCCGTCCTGGGCTGCCCAGACGCCATTCCGCAGCCGGAGCTTGCGGGCGCCGGTCAGCGCGTCCAACGTCTCCAGGTACTCGGGCGTCACGCTCGGATTGTCCTCGTGCCGACTGAAGATCCGGGTCATCCTGTTGGCCAGCGCCCGCTGATTCAACCAGTGTTTGGGAAAGCTGGGGTTGCAGTCGGTAATCAGCTGCTGGTAGGGCATCACATCGTTGCGGAGGCGGGTGGTGAGCTTCTCGTGATCATCTTCCAGCGCCTCGGTCCACTCGAAGCCCAGCACGATATCGAACTCGGTTGACATGATGCGGTCGGCGTTGTCCATCCCGCCGATCACCAGCTCGCTGCCATTCGGGTAGCGGTAGCTCTGGCGCTGGGCCCGGCTGGCTCCGGCCTTGATTGGGCTATTGGCCGGGAGTACCTTCTCTTCGTAGGTGACCAGGACTGAGTGCGTCATACTGGCGCGGGTCTTGCGCACGGCCAGGGCACGGGCGCCAGGGTATTTTTGCAGAACGAAATGAGTCTTTTCCAGCACACCACGGGTCTTGCCCGTGCCAGCTGGGCCTTCGATGAGGACCTCGCGATCACGGCACCGCCACATCGCGGCGGCGCCGCCACGGGCTGCATAGGGTCGCTGCTCAGCGGTGTAGGGTGCGTTAGGCATCATCAGGGTTGAACTCACTACTAGCCAGATAGACCTTGAACAGCGGCTGGCCGTCTTTGCCGACGATTTCATGGCGCTCGCGGAATTTTTCCGGCCTGGCAGCTTTCAAAAGAAACATCAGCAGGGTGTCTGAGTATTTGGTAATCCGGCCTACTTCTACCGTGCCAGCGCCCACGCCTGCACCCTTACCAAAGATCGGCTCTTCAGTACCAACAACCGCCCGCCGCCGCGCCTCCAGCTCCATCGTGTCGGCCGCCACGTCGAGCGCCTCGACCCACGCCTGGGCAAAGTCCTCGTGGGCGTCCCGATTCTTGTAGGCGGTCGAGCGGTCGATCTTCGCTTCGCTACATGCGTGCGAGACCACGCCAGACGTGACCAACGCGGTGATGAACGCTTTCTCCCATTTCTGGGGACGCCTTTTTTTAGGTGTTGAATTGTGTGGAATATGAGCGTCGTTCATCGGGTCGTCCAGACTTTAGCGGCCCTGCGGGCCGGGTGGTGGTGGTGGTGGTTTCGTTCTCAGGTAGCGAACACATCCGCTAGGGCTACAGCCCCGTCGCCGGGTTGTCGCTGGCGTTGGCCTTGGCCTGCTGGGCCAGACTGCCCACATTGACAAACACATTCGGGTTGACGCTCGACCGCGCCCATTTAATCCCCAGCTCGAACATCCAGATGTCCCAGGTCACGCCGGGGAAGTCGGGATCCCGCACACCCCGTACCGACTTGACCAAGGCATAGGGCCAGCCGTTGCCGCAGATGGCCCAGAGCTGCGGCGGCACCGGAACCTGCACGGCGCAGCTCTGGCTGAGTGCCCATTGCCAGCTAGCGAAGAGGCGGCCGAGCCGCTTCTGGGCCGGGGTCTTGATGTGGCTCTCTGGTGCCATTGCGAAATTTCCTTCCCGGAATGCTTGCCGAAATCTCAATACAACCGCGCGAAGTGTTGCTGCGTCGTCCTCGTGGTCAGCCGCCCAGTCCATTGCCTGTCTCTTATACACATCTCCGAGCCCACGAGACTAAGGCGAATCT
>ENA-ORBV01013415-ORBV01013415.1-microbial-mat-metagenome-genome-assembly--contig:-NODE-13415-length-12461-cov-10.632510_pt1 | contig 12461 bp, 9 predicted proteins | sample MGYA00237777_ERZ505514 | MGnify/ENA primary metagenome ERZ505514 (study PRJEB26160, sample SAMN06269048) | microbial mat metagenome | isolation source: Oligotrophic lake microbial mat | place... | reverse complement strand
GTGCAGTTGTTCCTGCGTCACCGCGCATGATTCAGATCACCCCGCAGATGCGGATCCTTGTGGCGGTCGAACCGGTCGATTTCCGGAAAGGGATCGATGGCCTGGCCGCGCTCTGCCGGCAGGTGCTGGCCAGCGACCCGCTGGGCGGCGCGTTGTTTGTTTTCTGTTCGCGTCGTGGTCACGCGATCAAGTTTTTGACCTACGACGGCCAGGGTTTCTGGCTCTGCCAAAAGCGACTTTCGCAGGGGCGCTTTCAGCACTGGCCGAAAGCCGACGCCGCGGGCAGCGTCCACCTCGATCCCCATCAGCTGCATCTGTTGTTGTGGAATGGCGATCCCGGCAAGGGCGGCACCGCGCCGCTATGGCGGCCGGTGACCCCCAGCGGACCGCCCTGAAAGTTTTTTCAGAAAAAGCGAGCGTTCCAGCGTTTTCTCTGCTAACGCTGCGCGCCATGTCCACCGTGGTGCTGAGTTATCGGGGTCGTCTCATCCGGGAAACCGACGTCGCGTTTTTGCGGGAGCTGATCGCGCAAAATCCCGCGCTCTCGCGGCGGCGGCTTTCGGTCAAGGTCTGTGAGGCATGGCAGTGGGTGCAACCCAACGGCCAGCCGCGGGACATGGTCTGCCGCAGCTTGATGCTGGCGCTACACCGGGCCGGACAGATCGAACTGCCGGCCAAACGCCACGCTCCGCCCAACAACGCGATTGCCCACCGGCACGTGGCGGCCGGCGCGACCTACGACACCACCGCCATCACGGGCACCGTGGCGTCGCTGGGAGCGTTGACGATCCGGCTGGTGCGGCGCACCGCCGACGAAGCGGGCTTCGCGCAACTGCTAAGCGAGTATCATTATCTTGGTTACAGCCGGCCGGTCGGCGAACACTTGAAGTATCTCGTGGTGGCCGGCGAGCGCCCGGTGGCCTGCCTGGCGTGGAGTTCGGCGCCCCGGCAGCTCGATTTGCGTGACCAGTTCGTCGGCGCCCCCAGAGCCGCGTATCGCCACAATCTGCACCAGATCGCCTACAACTCGCGTTACCTGATTTTGCCGTGGGTCAACGTGCGTCATCTGGCGAGTCACCTCCTGGGCCGGATCGCGCGGCGGATCAGCGCGGACTGGCAGGAGCGTTATCACCATCCCCTTCAGCTTTTGGAAAGTTTTGTGGATATCGAACGCTTCCAGGGCACCTGCTATCGGGCGGCCAATTGGGTCCGCCTGGGGCGCTCGCACGGCCGGGGCACCAAGGTGAAAACGCACCACGTCACCTGCTCGATCAAGGAACTGTGGGTGTATCCGTTAGGGAAACACTTTCGCCAGCGCCTGCTCGCGCCATGAGTCAGGCCCGTCAGGGCGAAACGCCGCTGCTGAGCGCAGCGCAACGCGACGCGTTTCTCGCCCGGGTGCGCGCGGGCGTCAGCCCGGAGGATTATCAGGTGATTGAGGCGATGAGTTACGCGCTGCCGCGGATCGTGGAGTCAATCGAACAGGAGCGCATGACCATGAGAAAACTGCGGCACCTGCTCTTCGGCGCGAAGACCGAGCAGACCGACCGGGTGTGTCCGCCGGCCTCGCCGCCGTCGCTGATTCCCCCGGTTCCCAAGTCCAAACGCCAGGGCCACGGACGCATCAAGGCCACCGACTACACCGGCGCGCGCTGGGTGCACGTCGCCCATCCCGGCCTGCAGCCGGGGCAGCGGTGTGCGCTCTGCACCAAAGGCATCGTGCGGCAGCAGCGACGCCCGGCCATCGTGCTACGCATCGAGGGCTCGCCCCCCATCACGGCCGACGCGTATACGCTGGAACGGCTGCGCTGCGACGCCTGCGGCGCGGTGTTCACCGCCCCCGCGCCTGTGGCCGCTGGCCAGGAAAAGTATGCGCCAAGTGTGGGGGTGACGATCGCGGTGCTCCGTTACGGCACCGGGCTGCCGCATTACAGGCTGGAGCGGCTCCAGCAGAGCCTGGGCGTGCCGCTGCCGGCCTCGACCCAGTGGGAGCTGATGGCACCGCTGCGCGAGCACGTCCAACCGATCTTCGATGCGCTGATCGTGCAGGCGGCCAACGCACCTTTACTGCATCATGACGACACCACCATGCGGATCCTGGATCTGCGGCGGCCGGGCAGCGCCACCGCGGACGAGCTGGCGCTGCGGGCGCCCCACCGCAAGGGGACTTTCACCACGAACGTCCTGGCAGACGTGGCGTCACACCCAGTCGCCTTGTACTTCACCGGCTGGCAGCACGCCGGAGAAAACCTGGCCGCCGTGTTGCGGCAGCGGGCCGTGGACCTGGCCCCGCCGATCCAAATGTGCGATGCGCTTTCCCGCAACGTCTGTCCGGAGTCCAGGACGATCCTGGCGTTTTGCCTTTCCCATGGCAGACGCGAGTTCGTGAGCGTGGCGCCAGGTTTCCCCGCGGAATGTCGCCACGTGCTCGAATCCCTGCGGGAGGTTTACCGCTTCGATGCCGAGGCCAAAGAGCTGGGCCTCAAACCCGAGCCACGTCTCGTGCACCACCAAACCCACAGCCAGCCGGTGATGGCGCGGCTCAAAGGGTGGATGCGGGAAAAGTTCGACGGCAAGCACGTCGAGCCCAACTCCGGTCTCGGGCAGGCCATCGGCTATATGCTCAAACATTGGGAGCCGCTCACGTTGTTCCTCCGCCAGGCCGGCGCGCCGTTGGATAACAACCGCTGCGAGCAGGCGCTGAAGATGGCAATCCTCCATCGCAAAAACAGCCTCAGCTACAAAACGCTCAATGGCGCCCAGACCGGCGACTTGTTCATGAGCCTCATCCACACCTGCCGGCTCAACCGCGTGAATCCCTTCGCTTATCTGCTCGCCCTCGCCCTCCACGCCGAGGAGGTAAAAGCGCAGCCGGCCGCCTGGCTGCCGTGGAACTATCCGCCAGCCGCCGCGCCCGATCCGCCGGGGCTCGACGCATCGCGCGCGGCCAGGCAGATACGCTCGTCCCGATAGCGCGCTTCGAGCTGACGGCAGTGCTCGATCACCCCGTGCATCTGGCCGAGCAGGAAGGCCAGTTCGCTGCGATGGCGCGCCTCTTGCCCATGCTCCTTCAGGAAGGTCTCGGCTTCCCGTCGGCACCGCTGCAAGCGCACTTCAAAGCCGGCCAGCGAGGTGCGCAAGCGCGCCCGCTGCGCTCGCTCGTTCGTCGCCGCGATGGAGTTGGATCCTCTCGTCGTTGGATTTGGGTTCGGCATGGTTCGCCGCCCATCGTAGCAGAAACACGCCGTTGAGTTACGCACGCTTGCCGAAGCTACACGATGCATCGCGGCCAAACATTGGCACCGGAGATCCTTACCGCGTTTGACGCTGGCCGGAACTGACGGGTGCTGACGACCGCGCCGCCTGCACTGTCATATTAAACTGATAGGAATGATCCGACTCGTACCCCGGTGGAAGCAGGCACCACAACAGGTGATAATGACCGGCGGGTCGATTGTTGCCCATTGGGTTCAAACCGTCCTTGACGCCCGGTGGGGCCGATCGGCCCTATTACGGCAGGGCCAATTAAACGGCCATTCGGCCCTTAGCAACCCGCCTGAATGTGTTAGTATGCATAAGTGAATTCGAACAATAAACAACATTGCCCCCGGCAAAAAAAGTGGCCGTTCCACCGCCAACACGGTGGGCTTTCCCTGGTCGAAGTAATGATTGCAACCAGTCTGCTCACCGCCGTCCTGCTGGGCTTTCTTGGTACATTCGTTCAGTCGCGTCGCACGACCGAAGGCGCAGTGATGCACGCGGCCACGACGAGCCTCGTGTATGGTATTGTAGAACAAATCAAGGCCCTTGACTATACCACGCTGGTTCCGAGCGTGACGGTGGACAGCCTTGCGCCCGTCGCCTCGACGCCGCCTTACATTCGGGTCCGAATCAACCAGGATCAGGTCGTCTGGTTGCGCGCGGTCCTCACCCCGTCCACCAGCACCCCGGCGGCGCCCACCTCCACTCCGGGAATCGAGGCAACGGCCACGAGTTTGGGCGCCATCGATAATATTATTGGACCACTTCCCCTCTCCTCCGTTTCCGGAGCGCGCTCCCAGCCCCTGACCATCAACCTGTGGCTGTGGATTGACGAGATGCCAGACACCACCCGGGACGTCGTACAAGTGAAGCGGATCACCCTCGTTTATACTTATACCTATAACGATGGCACCCGGCTTCGCACCGTGCGCGATCGAGAGGTCTTTATCCGCACCCGCTTCGATCTATGAAACACCATTTCCACGCCTCCGCTCCTGCGAACAAATCGGGTGCCTACACCCTGGTTGAGATCCTGATTGCCATGAGCCTAACGACGCTGGTCATGACCATGGCTCTTGGCGTATTTACCACTTCACTACGGGCGATGTATCGGGATATGCAACGTCTGGCCACGGACGCCTCGTTACGCAGTTTCACCAGTCAAGTTGCCAAAAAGACCCTCGATTCAACCGAGTTCTATGTGTTCTCCGATCATCGAAAGCTCGATGGATCCGTCGACCTCGCCGCCGATGTATCCGCCCTCGATCCCGATGGTGGAGTGTTCCAAGCCTTCGGAGACTGTCTGGTACTCGTGACCCGCATCTCGACCGCGGGCACCGCCAATGTCCGGCAGTTTCGCATCTACTACCGCGCAACGACCGGTACCTCGCACAATATCGATGCCCAGGCACCCATTCGCTACTTTGAGAGCAGTGACTACGGCGCCTCCGGCACGTCCACGTCGCTCACCGCATTGTTGAACGCAGTAAACCTGAACGCGGATGCGAATCTGACCGGATCCAAACAGATGGTGCAAAATTCCCGCGGCCGCCTGCGCACGCCCGCCCCCACCACCGGTCCCGTCTGCTATCCGATCTTTTCGACCGAATCAGCCACCACGACGCCGACCAACGAAAGCGTCTCCATTAATGTGGAAATCATCAACGGCACCACCGCCAACAATCTTCTCTCCAGCAGCAGCTTTCACTATACCATCTCCCCGCGGAGATAATCGTCATGAAACTCCAACTCCCCGCTCCTGTCCGGCAACGTGGCTCCGCCCTGATCGCGGTCGTCATGTTTACATCCATTCTCGCCCTGCTTTCAGGCAGCATGCTCTTATATTCAATGAGCGAGCGGCGGTCCAACGAACGCCTCCGCCTGCTGCTTCGAGCCCGCAATATGGCCGAAAATGTGGCGGTCTACGCCGCCGAACAACTGACGACCAAACTCTATCGCCTCCGCAGCAGCTCTCCCATCGCCTTCCTGACGGGCTCGAATCTGATTCATCTTCCCCCGGACAGCGTCCTCGATACGGAGTTCTCCGATCCGACGGACGTCGAGGTTCGTGCCGGGCTCGTTTCCAGTACCGGTCTTGTCTTTGTGGATCCGGCGGATACCGCCAATGCTGGCAATCCGAACATTGGTCTCTACGTCAGCACGAGTTCTGTGCCGATTATCGCGAAATCAACCATGCGGCACTCGGCGCTGGGTTCGATCACCGCTCAGGCGGAGCAGGACCTGCAGGTGGCGATGATTCCGCTGTTTCAGTTCGGCATGTTCTACAATATGGACCTTGAGCTGTTCCCCGGGCAGAACCTCGTAATTACCGGCCCGGTGCACACCAATGGCCGACTCCTCGCCCGCGGTGAAGTCGGTGGCTCCGCCACGATAACCTTTAGCGATCGCGTGACTGCCGCCGAAGGTCTCTACGCGGACGGTCAGGCCCGAGTGGCCTATCGCCGTCGCGACGGAAGCACCGTTGCAGGTGGTGGCGGCACGGGCGCCGTATACTATTCCTCCACGAGTGGCACTCAAACCAACCTGAAAGGCGGAGGCGGATCGATCTGGCGCGATCAGATGTGGGGGGGAACCACTGAAACAACCACCACGACCAATCAATTCAAGGCGTTCGCCACTTCAACCTACACGGGCAACGTCCGCACCAATGTCCATGGCGTAACCAAACTCGAGCTTCCAGCCATCGGCAGCTACCAGGAAACGAACGATCCGAGCACCACCGAGGACGACCGTAACAACGGTCGGGAGATCGTTGCCGCCCCGGATCCCAGCGACAGCTCCGGGGTCGTGGTAAGCAAGTTTTCCCGCAATACCGGTCTATATATTGTCGTAAACCCCGACGATAATCAGAGAACCGGGCGGCTTCCCAATGGCAGCGCGATCTCGCTGCTCCCCCGCTCGTACCGTTGCTTTCTGAACCGAGTTCAAACGGACGGTACGCACACGCTCCAGGAGGTTATCCTACCCGGACAACCCAGCTATGGCTATGATGATAATGGAACCGTGGCGAACCTTCTGGATGATATCATGTATCAAAATAATCTGCCGAATCGCTTTACGGATAAGACCGCCGTCGGCCTCAACCAGGTCCTTCGCATTCCCGGTAGCGGACGACCCGTCGATGCACCGGTATCGACGACTTACGCCCTCGCAACGGCCACGACCGGCTATGCCACGGGCGCCGCTTCTTTAACCACATTTCCCGACGCCTATTTCTACGACCTCCGGCGAGCCAACAACAATTCCGGCTATCCTTACGCCCGGGCGACCAACTCCTATGATCCCCGGCCAATCGCCAAGATCGACTTTGACCTCACTCGTTTTAAAATGGCTGTCGAACGCACCGTGAGCACCGCCACTGCGGTCACGATCTATGATCCGAACACACCGGCGGCCGGCAACTGGTCACGGTCGATCTTTAATTCCAGCGCCTCGGCCGCGAGCATCCGCCTCGGCGTCAACTATGGATCGATCACGGATTTCAGCGGCTTCCCTAATAATAATAATCCCACTACGCCGGCGTACTGGTCCGACCCCTTTAAGCTCTATTTCGCCCCGGCCGATCCTGCTGATCCGGTCATTCTTTCCGACCCGGAGACCTTTGCGGTAACCGCCGGCCACCTCATCAGCACGACGGGACCTAGTCCGTGGTTCGATGGGGTCACGGTCTATATCCATTCGGTGGATGCCGAAGTTCGTGCCCAAACTGCGGGAACCCCCAACCGCATCGACTCGGCCGTGCGGCTTTGGAACGGACGCGGCAACATTGTTTCGCTGAGTAGCATCACCTATCCAGGCCGGACCGGATTCAGTTTCGCGACCAATGACGCGGCGTATATTGTCGGTCACTTCAATGCCGACGGCACGGTAAATGCCACCGCCACCAACACGACCAACCCGGGCGGTTATAGCGCTCGATATCCCGATTCCACCAGCGAACGACTTGCCTGCGTGATGGCCGACGCGGTCACCATCCTCTCTCAGCCGACCTTCAACTCCAGCTACGTTCAAATCGGTGGATGGAACGACGCACTCAGTGCCCATCGCGTTTCAAGTTCAAGTTACTCGACAAGCTGGCGGACCGCCAATCCAAGCAGTTCAAACCAATACGAAGGCGTCAGCTCCTCGAAAATCCCCTCCGTCATGCCGCATTTGAGCACCGCTGGCGGCGGCACAGCCCGGACGTTGAAGTTTGGTGCCGCAACAACGGAAGTTTCGTGCGCGCTCCTGGTCGGCATCGTACCCAGCAATCACAATCCCACCGGCCTCACCGACGGCCCGCCCAGCACCGGTGCGAATCAGCAATATAGCGGAGGCGCCCACAACTATCCCCGGCTGATCGAGTCCTGGCGCAACATCAGCCTTTATATTCGCGGCTCGATGGTCGCCTTGTTTGAGAGCCGCGTCGCGCTGGAACCATGGAACCTTCGGGTCTATCAGGCCCCTGATCGGTTCTGGGGCCTGCACCAATCACTTCGTGATCCGAACCACGATCTCCCGCTTGAGCCCGTCGTGCTCAACGCGCAGCGCATGCGCTACACGGAGATCACTCCATCCGAATACAGTGCAATGAAAACGACGATTGAGGCGCTGCCGCATTGAACGGGTGTCGCCGCGAGTGCGGTCGCTCCCAATGCACCAAGTACCCCCGGCGCCTCACAGCATTAGTGCCGGTGCCGCTCGTAATGCTGCCGCAGCAGATCTTTCCCGTAATCATTTCCATTGGGCGTGCGGACCACGACATGGATGTGATCCCGAATCGGCTGCTGCGGATTTGAGGCCAGGTGACGCGTGTTGGCCGGCCTCTGATGGTCGAACTCGATCAACAGCACCGGACTCTGAATCCGGTAATAGAACACGCTCTGGTCATCACTGCCGCCGATCCAGGCGAAATGCGTGCGATCGAGGTTCGCCTGCACTTCGGCCATCTTCACCTCGGCATGCCCGTGACTCGCATTGTTCGCGTAGAGTCCGATCAGCTCGAGCAAACCCGCCCGCTGCGCCGGAGTGAGGTCGCGCCCACTGATCCCCGCATAGTCGAGCACAACATTGTCCTTAAACGCCTCGGTCAAATTGTTGTTTCCCGTCTTGTTTACATCCAACACCGTCTTCTTCCGCTGCCCGGGATCTAGCGACCGCAGCAGCGCCAACCCGCGATCCTGCTCTCCCTGCAGAATGACCGTGCCTTGGTATTTCCCGGCCCGCGCCACCACCGGCTCCGAGCCGACAAACACCGGTGACATGACCACCTGATCACCCAGCACAAAGTAATTGATGATGAGGTGATGCCCATCGATCTGCCAGCCCCACGGCTTGGTCGCGGAGGGCTCGCCCATGATGGTGATCCAATAAAGCCACTCGCCATACTCCACGAAATTGTCCCGGTTGAGTTCACCCAGGGTGTGATTGAGTTTCATGATGTCCTGCGACAGCTTCAGCCCTTTCACGCTGAGTGAGGCCCGCATCAAGCCAAAGGCCGCCGTCCGCTGCGTCTCCGACATCTCGTCGAACCCCACGCCCTGGCGGGTATAGCGGTGAACGTTCATCCATCTCCTCCACTCGATATCATCGACCGGAAACGTCGTCTTCTTTTTCTGCTCCGCCGTCAGCGCGGCGAGAAACGCCTCCGCCGCCTTCCGTACCGGCTCAGTGGATACACCCGTCGGGCGAATCGGAAAGAGGCCCGCCTCTACGGTGCCGTGAGTCGTGAGGCCACGAAACGGGTCGGCGAGCGCCGCGGCTTCGCGCGACGCGGGTCCACCCGGGCCGGGCGCTTGCGCGTACGCCGATCCGACGGGCAATGATACTGCAGCCAAAAGCAATGATAGTTTGGGGTTCATGGGGTAGAAAAGCATGGGGGGAATCAGCCGCCAATCCATGGCGCCGTCCGGCCCCATGGCCAGATCGGGGATGCACGACTAAGTCTCGATCAAACGTGAAATAAACCGGCAACCACTGTGAAAGTCTTAGCTTCGGGGCCGGTAAGCCGGATTCTGTTCCCCTGACTTTCGTCAGGTTCGGTCGTCATTTCTCTCGGGTCATCGTGCGACGACCCGTCGCGTCGAAGCTCGCCTGCTTGCGCGTTTGAGCCGGGACGGATGCAGCATACCCGTGGCTATTGGACGAGCCGCCCAGCCACCTATTTTGCCTTGCACCGGAAGGGGTTTTTCGTGCCGCCGACGTCACCGTCGGCGCGGTGGGCTCTTACCCCACCTTTTCACCCTTGCTGTCCTGGTTCCCGAACGCCCGCTTTCGCGCGCGTCCGGTTTTCAGCAGCGGTATATTCTCTGTGACACTGTCCGTCAGCGCGCCTTGACGCGCGCTGCCCGCACTTGCGGTTAAGCTCGTGCGGCATCCTGCCCTGCGGTGTCCGGACTTTCCTCTCCGAATTATATAAAGCGGACGCGGTTTTTACCCGCGCCTGGGATCAAAGAACTCGGAGCGACGACCAGGCCCCGAAGCTAAGCCGGCAAACGTGCGCGCCCGCCTCCGCAACGCAAGCCGGCAGGTGGGCAGGGCGTCATTCCTTCCCATTATCCCAATCTCAGACCAGGGCGTCGCGACAATATTTGATGGCACGGCCGATCTCGGTCATGCGGTCCGACGTCGCCGGCACGGGATATTCAAACTCAATGGTCGCCTGGATATTCCAGCGGTTGTCGCGAATCAGCCGGAGAATCTCGATGATGGGCGTGTCGCCCTGGCCAAAGGGCAGATTGGGCCCGTTCTCCTTCTTCCGGTCCTTGATGTGAACGTGGGTGATCCGCGCATGATGTTTCTTCATGAACGCCGCGGGAGAAACGTTGTTTCCGGCGACAAAGTGCCCGATGTCGACGTTGGCGCCGTTGAATTTTGCGAGCGCGAACGCCTGCTCCCAATGCTCCGGCGTGGTGGACGCATGACCGTGGTAGCCGATCATCAACTGATGTTTATCAGCGAACTTCCCCACCCGTTTCATTTCCTCTTCGCTCTTGGAAATTTCGCTGGAGATCGCCCGGGCTCCCAACGCTTTCGCCAGCGCAAAACCATAATCGAGCTCAGCCTCGGAAATCTTGAACAGGTTATCGAGCTTCATGATCTCGATGAGCACGCCTGCCGATTCGTACTTGCGACGAAACTCCTTCGCGCGATCAGGCGAGACTGAAGCGCGCCACTTCCGCAGGAGTTCGGCATTCGACTGCGCCGCGCCGCCGACCGCAACCGCGCTCTTCGATCCCACCAGATTGGTGGGAGCGCCGAGAAAGGCCTCAACGGGCTGCGCGCGTAATTCCACCGCGCTCAGGCCGAGTTGGAGACAATTGGCGAGAACCTCGTCACCGCTCATGCTCGGGTTTTTAAAGCTGTAAGGAACATTGAGGCCGATCTGAACCCCGGCGAACTTCGAATTCGGCTTGGCGCCCGCGGACGCGGCGGCACGAAGCGGGTTCACCGCTGATAGAAGTCCGGCGGCAGGGAGCGCAGCCAAGGTGAGCTTCGCGAATTCACGACGGGTGTAGGGTAACATAAGTTTGGGAGGAGGGGTTCAGGAGCCAATCCCTGCACCGGCGCGCAACGACGCGCCACGCACGCGGGGCAACGCAGGACTGAAAGCCCGCCGGGATGCAGGCAAGCCGTTTCCCGGAGTAGTCCTCTTCCGCGGCATCGCGTGGGACGCTCCGAGCGCGCGACACCCCGGCCTCACGCTTCCCAATACACGATGCGTCCACACTGATCGCAGGTCGGAAGCTGGGCAACGGCATCCGTGACTTTGCCCCGGGCCGCTGAATCGACCTCGCTCGAGACTTTCAGGTGACACCCACTGCACTTCCCGGCGTGGATCGCCACGACCACCGGTATATTCCGCGCCGCGATTCGGTCATAGATTCGCAGCTTCATCGGGTCGACGGGTCCCCGCGCCGTCGCAACATCCCCCTGCGCAGAAGCCAGCTCGGCGGTCAGACTCGCCTCGCGTTCCCGCAGGGTTCTAATCCGCGATTCGTGGCCAGAGATGTTGGCTTTCAGCTCCGCTTCAGCCGCGACAAATCGTTTTTTGGCCTCATCGATCGCGTACATGACCTCCAACTCCTGGCCCTCGAGTTCGCCGATCTTGGCCTGCGTGGTCTCAATTTCGTGCCCAAGCGCCTGGTACTCCTCATTCTTGCGGACAGTAACCTGCTGGGTCCTGTACCGCGCGAGTTTCTCGCCGGCCACACCGATGTCACTCTCCAACGCCTTTTTCTTGAGCTCCAGATCGCGTACCTCGATGCGCGCCGCCTCGATCGCCGCCTTTTCCGCGGCAATCCGCTGTTCAATCCGCGCAATATCGCCGGGCACTTGCTTCAACTGCGCCTCCAGACCAAGCCGTTTCAAATCGCGATCTTGCAGGATTAACAGGGCTTGAATCACAGGGTTCGGCATACCGGATGATAGTGCGGCGGCCGGCCTGGGGCGGTCAACGCCAGGATTCAAACCGATTGAGGGCACCCTCCGTAAACGCGGAACACCCGTTTCCTGCCCCTAAAAGCCGGGGCCTTCGTTCCCTGCACCCCATAAGGCCCTGATCGCCGTAGGCCTGCAAACGCGAAGGAATGGCCCTTAGACCCCCGGTTTTTTTAACAAAAAACCCTCGCCACCCCGGGCGTTCTCCTAGACTTTTGCCCTTTGATTTTCGGCCTCTTAATCCATCGCGAAACCACTTCATGTCCGACGTTCCTGACGCTCCCAGCCCCGCGACCAACCTGCCCATCTCCGAAACCTACGACGCGTCGAAGCTCGGTAAACTCGAAGGCCTCGAAGCCGTGCGCAAAAAGCCCGGCATGTACATCGGCGGCACCGACGAGCGCGCCTTGCATCACTGCGTTTCCGAGGTGCTCGACAATTCTGTCGACGAACATCTCGCCGGCCATTGCAAAAAAATCCTCGTCAACATCCACGTCGATGGCTCGATCAGCATCCGCGACGATGGCCGCGGCATCCCCGTCGATATCCATCCCCAATACGGAATTCCCGGCGTTGAGATGGTACTGACCACCCTTCACTCCGGCGGCAAGTACGGCCAGGGCGGATACAAGTTCTCCGGTGGCACGCACGGCGTCGGCGCCAAGTGCGTCAACGCCGTCTCCGAGTGGTTCGAAGTCGAGGTCTCCCGCAATGGCCAGGTCCATCACATGAAATTCGAGCGCGGCAAGACCGTGAAAAAG
>ENA-ORBV01013414-ORBV01013414.1-microbial-mat-metagenome-genome-assembly--contig:-NODE-13414-length-12463-cov-21.552236_pt1 | contig 12463 bp, 10 predicted proteins | sample MGYA00237777_ERZ505514 | MGnify/ENA primary metagenome ERZ505514 (study PRJEB26160, sample SAMN06269048) | microbial mat metagenome | isolation source: Oligotrophic lake microbial mat | place... | reverse complement strand
TCAAATCGACCAGTCTCGCTTGGCAGAGAACCCATCCAGAACCGACCAGGAGCGATCCAGCGGAGACGGTGACGAACCCCGGCGACCTCGATTTCAGTCCATACGCCGTCGGAGTCCTCGCCCCACGCGCTCGCCCATCGCGGGGGGATCCCGGACTCAAGGGGGTGGTTTGCACGCGATCGCTCGGCACGAGACTCGGATTGAAGTGCTGCCTCTGGCATCGAAGAGCCGCTCCTCTCACTCGCTTCAAACCACTCCTGCGGTTCACAAAGGCGCCGGCGAGCCGTCGCGACCTGCATCCGCAGGCCCTACCAGCACGCCGGCGCCCGATCCAACATTCGCCGCCCGCACTCGCGGACGGGCACGATGAGGACCGGGTCCGATGCGGCCATCCGGCCGCGCTGGCGCTCGGGCAAGGCGGAAGCCGAGGTTGGAGTTGCGGTTCGACGAGTGGTTCGCGTTGCGGTTCGCCGCACGGACGTTCCGCGGGTCGTTGTTCCACGAGCCGCCGCGCATCACGCGCTCGGTGCCCAGGTGATCCTCACCGGTCACGTCTTGTAGTACGCCCGTCGTCACGCGTCAACGGTCGGCGCTCTTTGAAGATCGCGGGACCGCCATCCGGCGGCATCTGCATGGGCCGTGACTGCCAGCACCGCATCCATCGCCCGCTGAAGCTGTGCCCCGTCAATCACACCAAGCCGATACGCCTGCTCCCAGCGCCGGCGGGCACGTCGATATCGCCCTCGCCGACGCGAGGAGAGCAGCAGCCGATTGGGAAAGACGCGAAAGCCGAGGAATGACACTCCACGGGTACTGCGCTGAATCGCCACGTTCGCGTGAAGCTCAAGCGCCAGACTTTCCGGGACCCACGCCACAACGAGATCACGGGTCCGTTTCGCATCATCGCGATCCCTGCACCACCAGACCACATCGTCCATGTATCGAACCATGCCCTCGACTTGAAGGTGCTCGAGAAGGTGCCGATCCAAGCCGCCGAGGTAGTGGTTGGCGAAGTACTGCGATGTCAGCGCCCCGATCGGCAGACCACATCCTGGCGTGGCCTTGTGCGCACGGATGATGCGCTCGCAGAGACGCAGTGTCTGCGCGGATCCGACCCGCCGGTCAAGCAGCCGGATAAGGATGTCGTGGTTGATCGTGGCGAAGTAGCTTCGTACATCGACCTTGACGAACCACGGATGCCGTCTGGAGTGCTCCTGGGCCCGCCGCACCGCCGCGAGACTGCCTCGACCGACCCGACAGGCGAATGAGTCGTCGACGAGCGCTCTGTCAAGAACGGGACCGAGCTGAGCCATCAATGCGTGATGCAGCACTCGCTCTCGAAAGACCGGTGCGTGAATCATGCGGGGCTTCGGGTCGAAGATCCGGAAGGACCGCATGTCGCCCACGGAGATGGACCCATCCAGAATCTGCTGGCGCAGGGAGGCCAGCTCGGAGTTGAGGTGCGACTCGAATTCCTGAACATCTCTTCGATGGCGCTTCCCCAGCGCCGCGCGCCAGAACGCGGCGTGGAGGTTGCGGACATCCGCTATCGCCTCGATGTCGACCCGTGCCCGCCTCATCGAACTGTGCGGGCGCTGGGGCCGGATGACGCATTCGTAACGCGAGCGGCGTCGTCGGCCGGCGATTCCGGACTCGCGTCGCGGAGCACGGCAAGGAACGCGTCACCGTACTTGCCCACGCGACCCGGTCCGACTCCATCGATCTCGCCCAGCGCCGCCGGAGTTCGGATTCGCCCCCGCACCATCGCCGCGAGCTGTTCGTTGGTGAAGAGGGCATAGGGAGGGACGCCCTCACGCTCGGAAATGTCCTTGCGTAGTGCCCGGAGCCGGGCGTAGAGATCGAACTCCGCGGCTGGTAGTACTTTCCGATAGTCGATCCTCCCCTTGATCGATGCCGGAACCTCGGTCTGCTCGCCCAAGTACTGAACGCAGATGGCCCACGCGCTTTCGGCGCCGTTGGCGATGAACTGACACTCGACTGAGGCGACTCGATTTCCGGCCAGAAACCGGTTGAGGTCCTCGCCCGCCTCGTGACCCTCGAAGACCGGCACGACTGCAAAGTGCATCCGCACAGTTCACCTCCCCGCGTCGCCTCCGGCGACGCTCACGACGCGGCTCCGCCGCGTCTCACTTGACTTGACTGGCGCCAGACGGACCTCGGGCAAGGCGGAAGCCGAGGTAGGAGTCGCGGCTCGACGAGGGGCTCGCGTCGCGGAACGCCGCACGGACGCCCCGCGGGTCGTCGAACCACGAGCCGCCGCGCATCACGCGCCCGGAGCCCAGGTCCGCCGATCCGCGAGGATCCTCGACTAGCGAGTCGCGGTACTTCCGCATTCCGTCCTCGCACCACTCCCACACGTTCCCCAGCATGTCGTGAAGACCCCAGCCGTTCGCGCCCTTCAGGCCCACGGCGTGAGTCGATCCCCCGCTGTTCCCCCCGTGCCACGCGATTCGATCCAGCACCGCCGCTGCTGCGGCCTCGTCCTTCCAGCCGCCCGCATACGTCGCCTCCTCCGTCCCCGCTCGGCACGCGTACTCCCACTCCGCCTCCGACGGAAGTCGCCACTTCAGACCGTCCGGAGTACCCCCGCGACCGACCATCGACTCCAGATGACCGACGAACGTGACGCACATCTGCCAGTCCACCTGCTCAACTGGATGCTCCCGAGTATCTCCCAAGCCGTCCTTCGACTTCCTGAACTCGGACGGGTTCTCGCCCATCACCGCCTCCCACAACTCCTGCGTGCACGGAGTTTCACCCAGCCAGAAACCCTCGCCGATCGTCACCAGATGACGAGGGCCCTCGTCCTCAAATCGACCAGTCTCGCTTGGCAGAGAACCCATCCAGAACCGACCAGGAGCGATCCAGCGGAGACGGTGACGAACGGGAGGGCCGCCGCCGATCGAAAACTCCGCCCAGAGCCCATGCTGATCGCACCCCGCCGAACTTGCCCACTCTGGACGGCGAATCGATGCCACGGTCAGCCGGGTGCGATCGGTCCGAATGACCAACGGCTCGACGAGACTCTGGGCAAGTGGTTGTGAGGTCCGGTCGTTCTCGATTGCGTGAAATGTCTCGCGACCCGCTGAGCCGGTTGTGAGCCCAATCGTCGGCCGAGCAAGCCAGATGGTGCCCACGCGGCTGGAGCGATCGTTGGTCGCTTGTTTCTTCTCGCCTGCATTGCCAACGACTGACGGCCGAATGTGCACACCATCCGAGCCCAGCACGAGTTCCACTGCTCGTAGTCGGCCTCGCCGTCGCTCGATGACTTCGATATCGGCGCCTGGTGGCGGCGTTGCGTTTGGATCATGTTGATGGGCATTGGACCACAGCAGAGTCAGGGCCCGGCGCTTCTCGGGATCGGCCCAGGTATCCGGCGAAAGGCGCGACTCGAACTCGCGGGTCCATGTACCGATTGCCTCACACTGGGATTCTGACAGGGCATTCCCCTCGACCGATGCACCGAGTCGGCGATAGAACTCCTCGGCTTCTGCGAGTTCCCCTGGTCGAAGCAGATTCGCTGCGTTGGCTTGATCGGGCGCGGCGATTGCCAGCACTTCCTCGTACCAGATCGACAGTTGGAGCGGCCGATGCCACGCGCGGAGGAGATCGACGACTGCCGCGGCGTGCGGCGACTCGGCGAAGCGGGGCCGACGTCCACCTGAGTACTGACTCGCGAGAACGGTTGCGTCGGCCCGTCGTGCGCCCATCGCCTCGTGGAACCAGACATCCCGCTCGGTCCCAACATCGGCGCGTCGCTGGCCGAGACACTGCCGCACTGCCCGCAGCAGCCCGGGCTCGATGCGGCTGGCGATGGAAAGTAGGTCGAGGATCTCGCCGACGCCGCTCGGTGGAGATGGAGCGGTGTGCGCGAACCGAGCACTGCCACGATCCCAGACTCGCGCATTCCACTCCCGGGCGGACGAGCCGATCCATCGATCCGACGGTGCCGGTACGAGCGCGGCTCGGTCGATGCCTCGCCGTTCGAGCGCGCGACCGAGACGCCGCCATGCCTCGCGATCACGCTGATCGCCCTGATCGCAGTAGACGCCAAGGTCGGAGAGGGCCAGGACGGCCGTCGCACCGGCAAGTGCCCGGGCGGCGGGACCGGCCCGGCAGCACTCCGCAATGTCGCGGACGATGCGTTTCTCAACCCGTCCCCCGTATCGCTTCAGGCGCCGCCAGAGTTGATGCTGGTCGCGACCGAAGGGCCCCAGACGCGGGTTGCAATCGACGAGCACCAAGATGCTCGTCGACCAACCACGAGGCGGCTTTCGCGGCAGGCGGGTGCACGCCTCCAGGCGGCTCTCCCGCCTGACGAGGGTCACCACGTCAATTGGCCCACGACCGCGCCGCGGCATCGACATCCGCAGAGCGGGCTCCAGAGTCGCCCAAGTGGCAAGCGCCGGATGGGCGGGGACGCGCCCCTCGGCCGCGACGATCTCCTCCAGCGAGAACGGATTCACGGGAGGTGGCCCCGTCTCGTCACCGACACGATCGTCCAGCTCAATCCGAGTCGCCTGAAGAAACGGAACGGGCGCCAACCGAATCTGCTGCGAGGGGGTGACGGGCGCTGTCACCGGCGGCGGCGCTCCACCTTCGATGGCCCTCTCAGTCCTCGACGCCTCGCCGGCGCCTTCATCGGCACCCGACTTCGCGGGCTGCGGTGGCTTCGGCACCAATCCCAACACCGCCGCCATACTCACCAGTTCGGCATCCGTGACTGGCCCGTCTGACCCCTCCCGCTCGCGGGCTGCGATCCAGTTGACAAGATCCGCCAGACCGACGGCGCTGCACGGAATCGTGCGAGCGCGCATCACACGCCACCCTCGCTCCGCTTGTGCTTGTCGACGAAGAAACCTTTGACTCGTCCGAGCAACTCCACGCGACCACGCGATCCTGTGCAATTGGCGCAGACAGCCCGCAGCAGATCGAGATACTCGGCCTGTCCGGGCGGCGACTGCCTCTCTTTGCGGGCGTCGGCACGCCCGGCCGCGATTGCCTCGGCGGCGGCCCGCAGCACCTCCCGCTCGCAGGCGGGAAAGTGCGCCTCGCCACGCGTGATAAGGAAGTCCGCCAGTTCAACGGCTGCTTCGGGGAGCTCGAGGCGAAGCACAAGGCAGCGGCGGAGGAACGCGTCTGGCAGCGCCCGCTCCTCATTGGTGCTGACGATCACCAGCGGCACTTGGCCCTTCATGGTGATCCTGTCGGGCATCGCGGGGGCGGAGAAATGCCCGCTGCCGAGGGCCTCGAGCAGGCCGTTCGGGACCGATGAGTCGGCCTTGTCGATCTCGTCGATCAGGACGACGACTCGTTGGGAGGCATCCCAGCCGGCTGGCATTGGCGGGGTCGGAACCTGGACACGAGCTTTTTGAGCGATGTCCGTCGCGGACTGCCAGTCGAAGGCCCACCACAGCGGCCCTGGTCGGAGATATCGGCGCTCATCGAGATCACCAAGATCACCAAGATCACCAAGATCACCAAGATCACCAAGATCATCGAGAGAGCCGATGGCGGTCCTTGCACTCGGATCAGGACGTGCAGCAGAATCGGCATCGCCCACACCACTGCGTCGCGTTGCGACCACCGCGGCAAGCTGGGCCGCCGCCAGTCGGGCCACGGAATCGACCGACCAGAGCAGTTCCCGCGACTCCGTCTGCCCATCGACCGTGCAGGAAACCAGCGGACACTTCAAATGGGCGGCGGCCGCACGGGCCAGTTGACTCTTGCCCGTGCCCGGCTCACCTCGCACCAGCAGCGGTCGCCGTGCCGCCAGCGCCGCCTGAATGGCCAGATTCGAATGCTCGTCGAAGATATGAATTCCCGCCGGCGCCGAACCGAGTTCCGGGAGCGGGACGGACCAGACGGTTGACCACTCAATGTGCGACTGCATGTCGTTTCTCACTCCACAACTGACTGTTCACGAGAATCCGAAAGTCCGCCAAGGTGCGATCCCTCTCCTGGTTCGGCGTGATGACGACGATTCTGAGGCTGGGGAGCTTGCTTCGGAGCGTCGCGATGTTTCCCTTCACCGTGTTGTCCTCGGAGCGGGCGATCACGACGTAGTAACGACATGCGTCATCTCCCGGCAGACCCGCAAGGCGTTCGAGTTCTTGTTCGACGGCCCTGTCCGCTGGCTGGACACCCCACTGCTCCTCAAAGTGGGCGAGGATCGACCGCAGGCACGCATCGTGATTGAAGTCGATTCCGCCGGATGCCTGATCCGCCTGCCCGGGCTGGTGAACCGGAAGGTTGTGTCGACCGACAACACCCCGCCCTGATGAGGTGATGAAGTCGCAACTCCGAACATCATGCGCTGCCATCACCACCTCCACCATGGCCTCGCCACTGACCCCGAGCATGGCCACGCCGGCCGTGGCAAGCGCGTTCCGAACCGCCGCCACATCCTGCTGCCACTCCGTGAAGGCCGGCAGCATCGTCACGGCAAGGTCGTAGATACCACGAGCGAGATCCCGGTTGTTCTCTCCTCCGGCGGATTCGTGCAGTCGCTTCAGGCACAGCCCAACTTGGTCGCAAGGTCCCTCGAGGCACGCGGTCGCCAGTTGGTCATTGCCTGCGCCACCTGGGGCCAACTGCCGGTAAACCATCGCGGCCTGTGTTCTTGCGAACAGTATCGGGTCCTGCGCGAACTTCTTGGCCAGGCGGCCGATCACCCGTGCGCGGATCCCCTTCGACTCGCGCGCGTACCAGTCCCCAAGGATCACGGCCAATTCAGGATTGATCTTCGGGTCGGCACTCGGAATCGGTGACGCGAACACCCCTGCTCCGCATCTCGCATCGGCGACCAGGATCCCAATCGCCCGTCCACTGACGCACACAGCCCCGCCCGAGGCCCCGTGCAGGTCTGGGCGGTCACGACCCTGCAGATCGGTGCACGTGAGTTGGGTGACTCTTCCACCTCGCCAGGATTGGTCCGTAAATACCACGTCCCCACTCAGGGCCCATCCACGCCTTGTGCCATCGGCAGCGTCACGCTTCCTTGGAAACCCCCACGACTTCCATCGGTCGTTTTCGGAGGGAATCCCCAGCGGAATCGCGTCCGCGTCGAGAGCGATCTTGTCCTCGGCACCGGACGCGTCAACCACCTCCAAGATGGCGAAGTCTTGTGACTCGGCACGACCCGAGGCCCCGGGGACGATTTGGGCGATCCACTCAACCTTGTCAACGCCAGGACGAGTCAACCTGACCTGGCGGGTTTCAGCCAGCGCATTCTCCACCACATGCCGCGCCGTCAGCACATGGCGATCGGTGATCAGAAACCCAGTCCCCGTGCAGTCGCCTGCGTCGATGGCAAACGTCGCCAGCCTCAGGCGTTCATCATGCGATTGGTGCGTCATCGATTGCCCCCTGAGTCTGCGGTCGAGAAGTGCGTTCGGATTCAGACGCGGAGAATACCGGGAGCCTCGCTCTTCGTGTGTCAGGAAGTCGCCACCGGATCAGCGTCCCTCGCCCGCTGGAACCGCCTCCGAGAGCAGGCACAGCATCTCGGCGAGAATCGACGCCGCGGCGAATGCCGTGATGTTGCCGGTGTCGAATGGCGGGGCCACCTCGACCAGATCCGCGCCGACGAATTGCAGGCCACGAAGGCCACGGAGCAGCCGAAGGACTTCCCGAGAGGTGAACCCCCCGATCACCGGGGTTCCGGTCCCGGGCGCGAAGGCGGGATCGAGAGCGTCGATGTCGAAGGAGAGGTAGCACGGCCCGTCACCGATGACCGCTCGAGCCTCGCCGATCACCTCGTCGATGCCACGATCGTCCACCTCGTCCATCTCGATCACGCGCATGCCGGAAGTCCGGCTGAACGCCCAGATCGACGAATCGTTGAGCGGACCGCGGATCCCGATCTGGATGGTCCGATGCGGATCGAGGACTCCTGCCTCGACCGCCCGCGAGAACGGCGCACCGTGATGGAACCGCGATCCCATGTACCCCATTCCCGTATCGCAGTGGGCGTCGATATGGATCATTCCAACGGGACCGCTGGCGCCGATGGCCTTGAGGATCGGATAGGAGATCGAGTGATCGCCGCCGACTGAGAGCGGCATCACGCCGCACTCGACGAGTCGTCGAAGATGAGCCTCGATCGCAGCGAGGCTCGGCTCCAAGGCGAACGGCTCGCTCGGCCAGGCATCGCCGACATCAGCGATGGAGCAGCGCAGAAAGGGATTGAGGTCCATCGCCGAGTTCCACGGGGCGATCATCGTCGAGTATTCGCGCACGGCGCGTGGACCGTGGCGAGCACCGGGCCGGTTGGTGGTGCCGCCGTCGAAGGGAATGCCGAGCACGCCGATGTCGAGCGTCGTCCAGTCGCGCGGATCGGGAACATACGGAAGCCTGAAGAAGGTCGCCGGACCGGTGAAGCGCGGTGCCGATTGAGCGTTGAGAGTAGTCATGGTTGATTCCTTGGATTGGCGTGGTGATGCGGAGCTGAATGGGCGCGGACGAACTGCTCAGCCCTCGGTGGCGATGGTGAGAAGCGTCTCGCGGAGGAGCGCCGCCCCGGTCTCGATGGTCTGCTGGTCCTTCAGGAGCGACACGCGGAAGAAGCGGCTCCCGACCGGGGCATTGCTGCGCAGCGTCGCCCAGTGGAAGTGCCGGCCGGGCAGCACGCCGAGCCCGCGCTTCGCACACGCCCGCATCACCGCATGGTCATCGCACCGATCGTCGAGGATCTCGAGCCACTCGAGGGGCAGGGTGCTCTCCACTGCCTCCGCAGCGGGGCGCACGAAGGTGCCGCCCACAGCGGCGCGGATGATCTCGCGGTTGCGGCGCACCGGCGCCCAGAGGGCGTGCTCCAGCCCGATTGTCGTGAAGCGAGTCGCCAGGTCAGCGAGCATCACGAGGATGGGGCTCGACCAGCCGAGGACGTGGATCTCGCAGATCTCGTTCAGATCGCGCTTGAGATCGTTGGAGCAGGAGACGATCGAGGCCTTCCGTTCCCGGGTGGGCCAGGTCTTGCCGGTGTCTTCGATCACGACGAAGCTGCACCCGGCGTCCCGCAGGATGGCGTAGTGGTCGGCGCCGGTCGTGTCGTAGGCGCGGAAGCTCGCATCGATGGCCAGCGTCGTACGCGAACGTGCGCACCACTCGGCGATCTCGATGAGCATCGCCGTCTGAATGGTGAAGCCGGTGGGGTTGTTCGGCGTGACGAGGAACAGGAGATCAACGTCCAGCCCTTCGAGGGCGCCGACACCGTCCCCACGCAGCCGCTGCTCGTGAACCGGCACGATCGGAACGCCCCGCTCGCGTGCATAGAGGAAGAGATTGTCAAACGCCGGTTCGATGAGGGCGACGCGCCACTGACGGCGCACCGCGAGGGTCATCACGGTGTCGATCGCCCAGGAGGCGTTGGGCAGGATCTTCATGTTGAGCCCAAGCCCCTCCGGCTGACGGAAGAGCTCCATGAAGCGCTCGACGTAGAGCCCCTCGGCCTCGCGGTCGAGCATGCCCGCGGCCGTGGCTTCATACTCGGGCAGTCGCCGAACCGTTTCAATCCAGTAGGGCTGGTCGTACTGGGCGGCGTGCCCGTCCGCCAATGAGATTCTCATCCGCCTCGACTGAATCTCCACGTCGGTGAGACTGGTCGGGGAGAAGTCAGCTCGGCCGCGGTTGGACTCGGACACGTTGTCGCGAAGCATGGAGGGAACGCCTTTCCGAGAGTCACCGCGTCCACGCTCGTTCCCGGCACCGGACCATCCGGCATCGGGGGCGGGGGCTGTCGGTGCTCCCGGGTGCCGGGCCCTTTCCCATCGACGGTCCGTTCGCTTTTCCGTCGCGCGGAGTCACGCCCGCCCTTCCCCCCTCCCACCAGTGACACAATCGCCCGCATCGACCTGAGCCGATGCGGGCGACGCGTGCCCTGGCGAAACCTTCTGCGTGTGCGATCTCAGTCGTCGTCCCCGTCGCTCGTGTCGTCCTCCCCGTCGGGGTTCCACTCGGTCGCGAAGTCGTCGTCGGTCGATTCCTCCGGTGGATTCGAGACGAGATAGGTGCCGGCGTGACGCCAGTTGGTGGGTTCCTTGGTGTAGATCCAGAGCGGACGTTCCGCGACGATCTCCCCGTTCGCGAGCACGGTCAGGGAGTAGATGCCCGGCTTCGGGAGCGACAAGCTCCCGATCGCCATTCCCGCCCAGACGTGCGATTGGGGAGTCAGGATGTCCGCGACTTCGTCCACGTGAATCCGACTCGACTTGCCCGCGAGCCGGAACTCGTTGTCATGGACATGGACCTCGAGCGTGGTTCCGGGCTCAACGTTGGTGAGCTCGGCGAAGATCACAAGCCCCACGATCTCGGCGGGAAACTTCGCCCCGACGAGGCGCCCGCCACCGCTGGCGACATGCGACTCGAGCGGCACTTGACGATCTTCGAGTGTGGTCACGGACAAGCTCTTGACGACTGCGGTGCGAAACTGCTTCTGCATGTGTGCCCCGCCGGCGTCGGGGGGTTGATCGGGTCGCCCAACGTGAACAGCCCGAGTTCCCAACGCCGGCGTTGCACGGGCCCATTCCCACCTCCCCGCGCGCACGCCCCTCGCCACCCACCAGTCCAACGATTGCGGGTGGCAGTCGAGGTCATCGGTCGATAGCCTCGCCAACCACTCTCGATCGCGTTCCTGCTGGTGCTCCTTCGGCGCGCCGCCCCCGCCGCGTGATCGACCGCTACTCCGAGGCAACCATCGTGGGCTCCACACCGTTCTTCATCGATCGCGATGCTCCGACGTCACCGCCTCCTGTCGACGGCGGACGCCCGATTGCGAGTTTCGAGGCGCGACCTCGCTTCTCCGCCACCCGCATCGTGCGGGTCGATGGGCAATGGACCTACACCGATGAAGTCTTCTTCCGCTTTCTTGCCCGGCCGCGCACGATCCCAGTCGACGCCGAAGGCACCCTGGCGCAGACCGTGCTTCGCTATGAGGCTGAGTTTGCTGAGAACACACCGGTCGGCTGGACGCTCTGCGCCTGCCTGACACCCCACAGCAACGCCTGCATCGCGCTAACAACGATCCGCAATGCCTGGCGCAAGGCCAAACGGCCGCTTCCGCCATCAGTCGCGGACGCGAAGAGCGGGCTGGCAAAGTTGCAGGCTGTTGAGGCGCTCTCGCAGGACTGGTGGGCCACCAGCTCGGATGACCGAATCGCGGGGTGGTCGCTTTGGGAGAAGCTCGCGCCCGCCGGCGGGCGGATTCGCACCTATCGAGTGAGGAGTGAGGCTGAGTCGGGGTTCGTCGAAGGGGAGCCGCGTGTGGGCGGCCCCACTGGTCTCGAACCCGCCTGGTGCTTCGGACTGTGTGAGGATCCGACGACTGTGATGAACGACTTGGCGAAGACCGACGAGCTCAAGGGTCTCTGGGAGAGCTACTTGAGGAACGGACTTCCGTGGCGACCACGCGTTGTGGACACACGCGACCTGGATAAACAAGGTCAACACAAACGGCATGTCGCCAAGCAGAGGAGTGTGCGGGAGGAACTGGCTGAAGAGGCACCCCGTGTGATCACCCTTGCGATGCGGCTTGCGCTTTGTGGCCCATTCGCGCCTTGGCCCTGCGATGAGTCGAAGAGCGTCGCCAAGTACGCCTGCGTCATCGCCGAGCGCCTGGGCCCGACAGTCGCGAAGCACAATCCGGTGCTGAAGGCAGCCCGGATGGCGGCTCAGGCGCTCAAGCGCGTCGAGTCGTCTCTCCGAGCCGAGCTGGGCAGGAGGGGCACCTCGCCGAGTTCCGTCGACGACCTCTGTCGATGTTTCCGATCATCCGATCCGGCTGACCGTGAGCGGCTGCTGCGCGCGCTCGACGCGAAGTCGCCGGATGAACCGCTCATCAGGGCGATCATCGAAGCGTGGACGGCGGTGCGGAGCACGCGTCAGGATGCGCAGCGACTGGAAGACATCGCCGCCGAAGACGAAGGCGACGCCGGCGAGCGCGATGGTGAGTAGGTGGGATGGGTCGGCGGGGCGCGCACCGCCGATCTCGCTTTCCCACTCGAGACGATCTCGCTTCACCTCACTCGGCTTCGCACGGCGATCGATTGGCTTGGCGCCGGCGATGTCGTCCTGGTCGTCGACCCGCCTCCGCTTCGGCCTGGCATTTCACGTCAGGATGGCCGTGGATGCAGGGGTTCCTTCGCCGATGAATGCCTGGCCGAGCTGGTGCTCGGCGGTACAAGGGGGGCCAAGGCGGTCACGCGGCGCACGCGAACGCACTCGCGGCTGGGCAAGTCCAGCCGCCGCATCCGTCTGCGCCGGTTGCGGCCGCATGACCTGCGCACGTCCCACGTCCCACCCCGGAAGAACTGCTCGGCTCGAAGGCTGCGGAGGCGCAGCCGGCGCGGACTTCGTGCCGGGCTCAGGAAGGCGCAGCCGGAGCGGCACACCGCAGGAGTCGGCTTCGCCGACGAACCGGTCGGCAAGGCCGACGCCCTCCCTC
>ENA-ORBV01013412-ORBV01013412.1-microbial-mat-metagenome-genome-assembly--contig:-NODE-13412-length-12466-cov-2.697231_pt1 | contig 12466 bp, 9 predicted proteins | sample MGYA00237777_ERZ505514 | MGnify/ENA primary metagenome ERZ505514 (study PRJEB26160, sample SAMN06269048) | microbial mat metagenome | isolation source: Oligotrophic lake microbial mat | place... | reverse complement strand
TTCGCGCTGCAGGGATACGCAGGCGGCTTCCGCGGCGCACCGCTGCTCGGCGCGTGGGGCTTGGCGGTGGGCACACTGGCTGGCGCCTTTGCGGTCGCGCGCTGGCTGCCCTCGCGGCGTGCGGCAAACGGCCTGGTGCTGGCGCTAATGCTGCCGTTGCTGGCACTGCTTTACTTTGTGCTGGGCTCGGCCATGGCGCAGCCGCCGCGCTGGCAGGCGCTCGACTCCGCGTCGATGTTCGGCGCGCTGGCCGTGGGCGGCGGTGGCCTGGGTTGTGCGCTGGCGGTGCTCAACGGGCCTCCCCAGCTCTGGTTGCGCCACGCCGGTTCGCAGCGCGGCATCGGCGCGGCGCTGTTCGGCCTGTCATGGGTGGCCGCCGCAGTGCTGGGCGTGCAGGCGGTGGCATCGGCCGGCCTGTCCACGACCGCGTGGCGCGCGACCCTCGCAGGCCAGGGCAGCGTCGGGTCTGCGCCGGTGCTCGTGGATGCCCTTACGCTCACGCTGGCATTGAGCTTCAGCGTCTGCGTCGTCGCACTGGCCGGATTGTGCGCCTGGGTCGACTCGCGCAGCGGCCGCCGCGCGCAGTCGCTGTCGGCTTCGCTGCAGGCCGCCAACAAGCGCCTGCGTTCGCTGGCCTACCAGGACGCGCTGACCGCGCTGCCGAACCGGGCCCACTTCGAGGAGCGCATGGAGCGGCTGCTGCCGCATGTGGGACGCGCGCCGGCTTCGATGGCGGTCCTGTTCATCGACATCGACGGCTTCAAGGCGGTCAACGAATCGTTCGGCCATGCCGCCGGCGACGAGGTACTGCAGGAAGTCGGCCAGCGGCTGGCGGTGCTGGCGCGCTCGCAGGACACCGCCGCGCGCATCGGCGGCGACGAGTTCCTGCTGCTGTTGGCCGCGCCCGGGTCGCAGGCCGCCGCGGCCGCGGTCGCGCAGCGCACCCTGCACACGCTGATCTCGCCCTATGCGCTGCCGAACGGGCAGGAGGTGCGGCTGTCGTGTTCGATCGGCATCGCGATGTTCCCCGAGCACGGCCCGATCCAGCGCCTGATCAGCAATGCGGACTCGGCGATGTTCGCGGTCAAGCGCGCCGGCGGCTCGACCTACGCCTTCTTCGAGCCGCGCATGGAGCTCGACGCCAGCGACCAGCTGGCGCTGCAGAACGACCTGCGCCAGGCCATCGAAGACGGTGGCCTGTCGCTGTACTACCAGCCGAAGATCGACGCGCTGAGCGGCGAATTCACCGGCGTCGAGGCGTTGGTGCGCTGGCAGCATGCGGTGCGCGGGGCGGTTGCAGCTTCGGAGCTGATCGCGGTGGCCGAGCGCTTCGGCCTGATCGGTGCGGTCGGCGAATGGGTCTTCAACGAGGCCTGCCGGCAACTGCGTGCCTGGGACAGCGCCGGGCTGCAGATCCGCGTCGCGGTCAATCTCTCGGCGCTCCAGCTGCGCCAGGACGATCTGGTGCAGCGCATCCGCGCCACGATGGCCCGGCACCGTGTCGATGCCACGTCGCTCACCTTCGAGATCACCGAAAGCGTGGCGATGGAAGACACCACCGCGACGCTGCGCACCTTCGCCCAGTTGGCTCGGGCCGGCGCTTCCCTGGCGATCGACGACTTCGGCACCGGCCATTCGAGCCTGGCGTACCTGCGCACGTTGCCGGCGCGGCAGCTCAAGATCGACCGCAGTTTCGTTTCCGACCTCGGGCAAAGCGGCGACGCCATGGCCGTGGTCGATGCGGTGATCCGGCTGGCGCACGCGCTGGGGTTGCGCGTGGTGGCCGAGGGCGTGGAGACCGAGCGACAGCGCGACATCCTGCAGACCCTGGGCTGCGACGAGTTCCAGGGCTACCTGTTCGCACGCCCGATGGATGCCGAGCACCTGGCCTTGTGGGCCGCCGGCGAGGCTGGCGCGCGCAGCATCAGCCCCTTCGTCGAACGCCGCGCCGTGGCGCGCGGGCCGGTGCCGCCGGGGCAGCGGCCCACGCTGCAGTAAGCCTCACGGGCCGCCTGCGAGCGGCCTACAGCTGCTCCCAGGCCAGGCCGTCATGGCGCCAGCCGTTCAGACGGCCGCGCTGGAAGTGCTCGTCCAGCTCGCCTTCGAAGCCATGGACGACGTTCACCACTTCGGCAAAGCCAGCGGCTTCGAGCGCCAGCCCCGCGTCGATGGTGCGCTTGCCCGAGCGGCAGATCAGCACCACCGGCCGCGTGCTGTCGCCGCCCGCCTCACGCCGCACCTGTTCGACGAAGCGCTCGGGGTGCGCCTGCATCTCGGGATATTCGTACCACGGCACGTGCACCACACCGTGCGGGTGGCCGACGTAGAGGTACTCGATCTCCATGCGCACGTCGACGAAGAGGGCGCGGGGCTGCGCTCGCAGGTAGGCATCGGCGTCGAGGGGCGGGAGGTGCTTCATGCGCGGGATTGTCCATGCGCTCCCTACAATCCGACGATGAAGACCCCCGCCTACACCCGTGGCGCCGCGTTGCCGGCCTTGCTGGCCCAGCGCATCCTGGTCATCGACGGCGCGATGGGCACGATGATCCAGCGCTTTCGGCTCGATGAAGCGGCCTACCGCGGCTCGCGCTTTGCAAACCATCCGACAGACCTGAAGGGCAACAACGAGCTGCTGCAGCTCACGCGCCCGGACGTGCTGCGCGAGATCCACGCCGCCTACCTGGCCGCCGGCGCCGACATCATCGAAACCAACACCTTCGGCGCCACCTCGATCGCCCAGGACGACTACGGCCTGGGCGCGCTGGCGCGCGAGATGAACGTCGCCGCCGCGCGCATTGCGCGCGAAGCGGCCGAGGCCGATGAATACAGCACGCTCGAGAAGCCGCGTTTCGTGGCCGGCGCCCTGGGCCCGACACCGCGCACCGCCAGCATCAGCCCGGACGTCAACGACCCGGCGGTGCGCAACGTCAGCTTCGAGCAATTGCGTGCCGCCTACCGCGAGCAGGCCGAAGGCTTGCTAGAAGGCGGGGTCGACCTCTTCCTGGTCGAAACCATCTTCGACACGCTCAACGCCAAGGCCGCCATCTTCGCGCTCGACGAGCTGATGGAAGAGACCGGCGAGCGCCTGCCGGTGATCCTGTCGGGCACCGTCACCGACGCCTCGGGCCGCATCCTGTCGGGCCAGACGGTGGCGGCGTTCTGGCACTCGGTGCGCCACGCACGGCCGCTGGCGGTGGGCCTGAACTGCGCGCTCGGTGCCGCGTTGATGCGACCCTACATCGAGGAGCTGTCGAAGGTGGCCGCCGACACCTGGATCTCGTGCTACCCGAACGCCGGCCTGCCCAATCCGATGAGCGAAACCGGTTTCGACGAGACGCCCGCGGTGACCGCGTCGCTGATGGGCGAATTCGCGAAGAGCGGCTTCCTCAACATCGCCGGCGGTTGCTGCGGCACCACGCCCGAGCACATCGCGGCGATCGCCGAACAGGTGGCGCAGTACAGGCCGCGCTCACGCCACGACCGGCTCTTCAGCGGTTTGCTCGCGGCCTGAGGGCCGCCTGATCCGCGGGCGGCAGCTGGCTCACCGCTTGGCGCCTGACGCCGGGTTCGCGGCGACCGGCCGCACGCCCATCGCCGGCACCGGCAACGTCGCGTCGTCCAGTCGGCCGATCGGCTGGGCCAGCATCGTCAGTCGCAGCTGCACCGGCGCTCCGGCCCGGGCCGTGCCCACACCGGCCATTCGCGACGCGGCCACGCCGCGGCCGATCAGGTGCTCGCGTACCTGCTGCGAGCGGCTGGCCGCCAGCGCCACCGCCGCATTCGGATCGGTGGGCGCGGCAATCGAGACGCGCAGCGCGGGCTGTCTGCGCAGGCTGGTGGCCACCCGTTCGAGCACCGCGGCCAGCGCCGGTTTGATGGTCGGACTGCCGGGCGTGAAGGAATGGGCCAGCGGTACATCGACCACCAGCGTGTTCACGTCGGCCAGCGCAATCGCCACCGGCGTACCGCGGAACCAGTCTTCGAGAAAGCGCTGCTCGCTTTGCACCGGCGAGAGCGCGGGGACGGGCGCAGGGGCAGGACGCGCGCCGGGCGCGGCGGGCGGCGGCTCGACGGCCCCCGGCCGCGGTGTCGCACCAGGCGCACCCGGGTTCACGTTCGGCGTGGCGCAGCCGGCCAGCACCACCACTGCAAGCAGGGCAAGCCGCGCAGCCAGCCCCCGCGCGGTCGTCCTCGAGGCGATGTCGGCGGACATGGAAGCCATTGCCCTCAGCGTTCGTTGCGCACTTGCGTCGCAGGGCGCTGTGCGACCTGCACCTTCAACTCGACCGCGCGATCGCCCCGCTGCACTGCGATCGACGCCGGCTGGCCCGGTTTCAACGCGGCAACCGCGTTGAACAGCTGCGCCGTGTTCGCGATGTTCTTGTCGGCAATCTTCACCACCACGTCACCCGGTTTCATGCCGCTGTTGCCTGCCGGGCCGTTCTGCAGCACGCCGGTGATCAGCACACCGCTCTTGACCGGCAGGCGCAGCGATTCGGCCATCTCGGCCGTCAGGTCGCGCGGCTCGACTCCTATCCAGCCGCGCACCACGCTGCCGTCGCGCACCAGGCTTTCCATCACCATGCGTGCGGTGTCGGCGGGGATCGCGAAGCCGATGCCCAGACTGCCGCCACTGCGCGAGAAGATGGCCGTGTTGATGCCCACCAGGTTGCCCGAAGCATCGACCAGCGCGCCGCCTGAATTGCCGGGGTTGATGGCCGCGTCGGTCTGGATGAAATTCTCGAAAGTGTTGATGCCGAGCTGGTTGCGACCGAGCGCGCTGACGATGCCTGCGGTCACGGTCTGGCCCACGCCGAACGGGTTGCCGATGGCCAGCACCGCATCACCGACTTGCAGCAGTTCGGTGTTGCCGAAGGTGACTGACGGCAGCTTGTCGAGCTCGATCTTCAGCACCGCCACATCGCTCTCGCGGTCGGTCCCGACCAGCTTGGCCTGTGCCAGCCGGCCGTCGGCAAGCTGCACCTCGATGTCGTCAGCGCCTTCGATGACGTGGTTGTTGGTGATCAGGTAGCCCTCGGCCGAGACGATCACGCCCGAGCCGATGCCGCGCTGCGGCTGGCCCTGCGCCTCGCCGCGATCGCCGAAGAAGTAGCGGAACCAGGGGTCTTCGGACTCAGGGTTGCGCCGGCTCAGCTTGCTGGCGACGATGCTGACCACCGCTGGCGCTGCTGCGCGGGCGGCGGCCCGGTAGCCCGCCGACGTGGCGCTCGCGGCCAGCGCGGGCAGGTCGGCAGGAGCCACCGGTGCCTGCGAGATCGACACGATCTGCGGCAACATGCGCCCGGGCGAACGGCCGAGCCACTCGGGCTTGAAGGTCGATACCACGAACAGCAGCGCCACCCCGACGGTGACGGCCTGCGAAAAGATCAGCCAGGTTTTGCGCATTGAGGAAAGTTGAGGGCGACGTGGCACAAGGCAATCAACGCGACGCGATAGCCAGTTATCTCGACACCTTGCTCGAGGTGCACCGCTTCAGCGATTATGGGCCGAACGGGCTGCAGGTCGAGGGCGGCGCCACGGTCACCCGACTGGTCTCGGGGGTGACCGCCAGCCTGGCGCTGATCGACGCCGCGGTCGCCGACGGCGCAGACGCGATCCTGGTGCACCATGGCCTGTTCTGGCGCGGCCAGAGCGGCCGGCTCACCGGCTGGCTCGGCGAGCGGGTGCGCCGGCTGATGGCCAGCGGCATCAACCTGTACGCGTACCACCTGCCGCTCGATGCGCACCCGGTGCACGGCAACAACGCCCAGCTGGGCCTGCGGCTGGGCTGGGCCGCTGATGCGAACTTCGGCGAGCAGGGTCTGGGCTTCGCAGCGCCGACCGGGCAAGCGCTCACGCTCGACGTGCTGGTGCAGCGCGTGCAGACGGCATTGGCCGGCCGCGCGCCGCTGGTGCTGGCGGGCGACGGACGGCCGCTGCGCCGCGTGGGCTGGTGCACCGGCGGTGCGCAGGGTTACTTCGAGGCCGCCATCGAGGCCGGCGTCGATGCTTTCCTGACCGGCGAGGCGTCGGAGCCGCAGGCGCATCTGGCGCGCGAGACCGGCGTCGCATTCCTGGCCTGCGGCCACCATGCGACCGAGTGCTTCGGTGCGCCGGCGCTGGCCGCGCATGTGGCCGAGCGCTTCGGCCTGGCGCACCGCTTCATCGAGATCGCCAACCCCGCCTGAGGGCGAGGCCGCCGCAATCAGCGCGCAGGCTCGTTCGCCACGGCCACCGGCGCGGGCCGGGCCGACAGGCGTTCGGCGATCGACGCCAGCAACGCCGACGGCTCGACGGGTTTGACGAAGTGCGCGTCGAACCCGGCGGCCATCGCCCGCTCTCGATCGGCCGCCCGTCCGTAGCCCGTCACGGCGATCAGCACCACGTCGCGCAGGCCTTCGAGCTGGCGCAACCGTCGGGCCACCTCGTAGCCGTCCAGGCGCGGCAGGCCGATGTCGAGCACCACCGCATCCGGACCGAACTCGGCCGCGGCTTCGAGGGCCTGCAGTCCATCGGCCGCGATGCGCACCTGGTACCCGGCGATCTCGACGAACGCGGCAAAGCTCTGTGCCGCGTCGAGGTTGTCGTCGACGATCAGCACGCGGCCCGGTGTGACATGGGGGGTCGCACGATCGGCCGGCACCGGCACCGGCACGGGCTGCACCAAGCCGACGTAGGGCAGGCGCAATGTGAACGTCGATCCGCGCCCGGCGCCCGGGCTGGTCGCCTCCAGCGCGCCTCCGTGCATCTGGGCCATTCGCTGCGACAGCGTCAGGCCGATGCCAAGACCGCCCTGGGCCCGGTCCAGGCCGCGCCGTCCCTGGGTGAAGAGATCGAAGACGCGCGGCAACAGGTCGGCGTCGATGCCGATGCCTTCGTCGCTGACTTCGATAACGGCGCGGTGGTCCTCGATGCGCGCCACCAGCCGCACGGAGGTGTCGCGCGGGCTGTACTTGCAGGCGTTGTGCAGCAGGTTGGTGACGATCTGGGACAGCCGAGCGAAGTCGCCCGACAGCCAGGTCGAATCGCTGAACGGCGTGACGCTGATGTGCTGCCCGTTGGCCGCGAGCATCGGCTGCGCGGTCTCCACGCTGTGGGCGACGACCGCATTCAGATCGACCCGCTCGCGCGTCAACACGATCTTGCCCTGGCTGATGCGCGCGACATCGAGCAGTTCGTCGATCAGCTGCGTGAGATGGCGCAGCTGGCGCACCATGATGCCCGCCGCCCAGTCGATCTTGTCGTTGCCGGCGGCCACTTTCTCGATGATTTCCACCGCATTGCGGATCGGCGCCAGCGGGTTGCGCAGTTCGTGCGCCAGCATGGCCAGGAACTCGTCCTTGCGCTGGCTGGCTTCGACCAGGCGCTCCTCGACCGCGCGGCGCTGGACGATCTCACGCTGCAGGCTGCCGTAAAGGCGTGCGTTCTCGAGGGCCGCTGCGGCGTGCGTCATCAGCGCTTCCAGCACCGAGCCACTGCCGCCTGCGAGCGGCGCATCGCCGTCGATCCAGGCCACGAACACGGCGCCCAGCAGCCGCTCGCCATTGACCAGGGGCAGGGCGGCCGCGGCAGTGGTGGTGCGACCGGGAACGAGGGCGGGCAGCGCCGCCACCGCCTGGGCCGACAGGTCGATGCGGGCCTTGTCGCGCAGCGCCGCCTGCAAGGCCGCACGCACACCGCCGTCGAGTGCCGACTCGGCCCGGACATCGAGCGTCGGCGCGCTGCGGCCCGGCTGGCGGATCGCCAGGCGCACCGGCGCATCGGGGAGCTCGTCGTCCAGGCTCGAGATCGCCGCGTAGGCCACCAGCTCGGGCACGAGCAGATGGCCGAGTGCACGCAGCGCTTCGTCGACCTGCAGCGAACGGTTGAGAACGCGGCCGGCCTGCGACAGGAAGATCGAGCGACGGTCGTTGTCCTCGGCCGCGCGGCGGGCCGCATCGGCGGCGATCAGGGCCGCCTGCGCGTCGGCCTGCCGGCGCACCTGCTGCTGCATCGCATGCAGCTGTACGAAGACCTGCACCTTGCTGCGCAGCACCTCGGGCACCACCGGCGAGAGGATGTAATCGACCGCGCCGAGCGAGTAACCGCGCGCGGTCTGCATCTCGTCGGCATAGGCCGTGATGAAGATGATCGGCGTGTGCGCCGAGCGCTTGTGCTGTCGTATCAGCGCCGCGGTCTCGAAACCGTCGATGTCGGGCATGTTGACGTCGAGCAGGATCACCGCGAATTCGCGCTCGAGCAGCACGCGCAGCGCCTCGCGTCCCGAGCGAACCAGGACCACCTCCTGTGCCAGCGGTTCGAGCACTGTGGCGAAGACCATCAGCTTGTCCTGAAGGTCGTCGATGATCAGGATCGGTGAGGTCATCATGCCAGCCAGCCGCGGATCATCACCAGCAACTGTGCGCTGTCGACGGGCTTGGACACGTAGTCCCAGGCCCCGGCCTCGATGCACTTCTCGCGATCGCCCTTCATCGCCTTGGCGGTCACCGCGATGATCGGCAACTCCTTGCCCCGCGGCAGCTGGCGCATCTGCCGCATCGTCTGCATGCCGTCCATCTCGGGCATCATGATGTCCATCAGCACGATGTCGATCGCCGGGTCGTCCTGCACCAGCCGGATCGCGTCACGGCCGTTTTCGGCCGAGACGATCTGCATGCCCTGCGCGTCGAGCAGGGCAGCGAGCGCAAAGATGTTGCGCATGTCGTCGTCGACGATCAGCACCTTCTTGTGCTCGAGCGGACGGTCCGCATTGCGCAGCGCATGCGTGGCATGGCGTTCGCGTTCGGACATCGCGCTCTCTCCGCGATGCAGGAAGAATGCGGTGGCGTCGAGCAGCGGGTCGATGCTGTCGGCCTTGCGCAACGCGAAATTGCGATGTCCGCGTTCCCAGCGCGCGGTGACACCGGGCGCCGCGGCCGCTGCGGATGTCTCGGCACCCGCAACGGCCAGCACGATCGGCATCTGCTGGGCCAGCGGGCGCGCGTCGACGATCTCGATCACGTCTTCGGGGCCGAAGCCGGCCACGCTGCCGTCGGTGACGACGCAGTCGATGTCGCCGTCGGCCAGTGCCGCGCGTGCCGCAGCAGGCGTCTGGGCCTGCACGATGTCGGTGTTGGCAGCCACTGCGTCGAGGTAGCTGCTGCGCAGCGGCGTGTCGGCCATCATCACCAGCACGCGCTTTCGGCTGCGCTCGGTCAACCGCTGCAGCTGCCCCACCGCCTGGTCGACCTGGTCGACCGACTGCAGCGGCTTGGTCAGGAAGGCGATCGCGCCGGCGTCGAGCGCGCGCTCGCGCGAATCATCGGTCGAGACCACACAGACCGGAATGTGACGGGTTGCCGGATCGGCCTTCAGGCGCTCGAGGATGCGCCAGCCCTGCATGTCGGGCAGGAAGATGTCCAGCGTGATCACGCTGGGCTGGTACTCGCGCGTCATCGCCAGCGCCACAGCGCCGCTGCCGCTGACCAGCCCCTTGAAGCCTTGGCGGCGCGCGGCTTCGAGCATCATCCGGGCGAAGGGCAGGTCGTTCTCGACGATCAGCAGCAGCTTGTCGCCGACCACGATGTCGCCGCGGTCGTCGTCGGCCAGGTTCGGTGCCCGCAGGCCCCCTCCGGCAGGCCGCTGGCCCGACGTCGACCAGGGTGCTTCGTCGAGTGTGGTCTGCTCTGGCTCGGCGCTCTCGTCCAAGGCACATGCGGCCACCGCGCCGGCATCGTCGATCGGCTCGGCCAGCCGCGGGGCGCGCGCGACGCGCGTGGGCGCAAGCGTTTGCGGCAGGTAGAGCGTGAAGGTGCTGCCCTGGCCGGGCACGCTGACCAGCCGGATCTCGCCGCCGAGCAGGCGCGCGAGCTCGCGGCTGATGGCCAGGCCCAGGCCCGTGCCGCCGTACTTGCGCGAAGTCGAGCCGTCGGCCTGCTGGAAGGCCTCGAAAATGATCTGCTGCTTGTCGGGCGAGATGCCGATGCCGGTGTCAGAAACCGAGAACGCCAGCACCTGGGCCGCTCGTTGCAAGTCGCCGTTGTCGCGCGACCAGCCGCTCTCGACGACGCCGACCGACAGCGACACCGAACCCTGGTGCGTGAACTTGAAGGCGTTGGACAGCAGGTTCTTGATGATCTGCTGCAGGCGTTTGGCATCGGTGACGATGGCCGTGGGCAGGGGCGGGCGTGCAACGATCTCGAACGCAACCTGCTTGGCCTCGGCGACATGGCGGAAGCCGCGCTCGACCGCACGCTGCAGGTCGTCCAGGCGGAGTTCGCTGATGTCGACCGCGACGGTGCCCGACTCGATCTTCGACAGGTCGAGGATGTCGTTGATCAGGGCCAGCAGGTCGTTGCCCGAAAGGTGGATCGTGCGCGCGAATTCGACCTGGCGCGGGCTCAGGTTGCCCTCGCCGTTCCGGCTCAGCTGGTCCGACAGGATCAGCAGGCTGTTCAGCGGCGTGCGCAACTCGTGCGACATGTTGGCCAGAAACTCGCTCTTGTACTTGGAGGTGAGCGCGAGCTGCTCGGCCTTCTCTTCGAGGGCCTGACGGGCCTGCTCCACGGCGCCGATCACGCGGGCGGTTTCGCTGATGGGGTGAACAAGGTCATCAATCAGTTCGTTGACGGAATCCAAGGATCGTCGCCAGAAGCCCCGCATTTCACCCACGACAGCCCGCTGGCTCAATTGCCCCTCCTTGCCCACCACTTGGCTGAGCCGAGCCAACTGGCTGGTCATCACCTCGTTGCGATCCGCGATCATGTTGAACGCGTCCGCCACTTTTCCGGCCACCCCGTCCCAATTGTGTGGCAATCGCACTGATGCGTCACCATCGCGCAGGGCAATCAGTGCCGATAACAGCACTGACATTTCCGCGGAGTTTTGGGCGTCTTGGTTTGAGACAAGTTCGGCGAGTCCCTGCATTGGCCTCTCACTGTGCTGGTGAGAACCAGCAATCGGGTAGATTCCGCTCCAAACCCATGAATTTAGAAACTCGCCGGGGTTTCTTCTATAGGGTAGATTTCCTAATGAGAGCGTAGATGATCCGCGCAGACATTTTTTAATTGTCAGAAAAAAAGTTGCCTGTGTTGACGACTTGGTGGAACGATGTCTAGAATGCTTTCATTAACTTTGGCCCCCCCCACAAGCATCTGCCAGGCGGCTTGCCGCTGGCAGATGTTTTTTTATGGCCGGTGTAGTTCCGGGCCTCGCTTTGCCCAACCGATCCAGCGTTTCAAATCAGACACGCCCCAAGGTTTACATGGCGGCGTGATCGAGTAATTCTCGACTGCGATTAATCAAATTGCGTCGTCTAGAACGGCGCAGTGCTTCCGGTTGCCCCGTACACCTCGCCCGTGATGAAACTCGCTTCCGAAGAGGCCAGCAGCACATACACGCCTGCCAGCTCCGCCGGCTGTCCCGGCCGCTTGTAAGGCGAATCGGCACCGAAGTCGACCACTTTCTCGGTACTGGTAAAGTCTGAAATCACTTGACGGCCTTTTTGTACGGGCCACGCTTCATGGAACCGGCTTCAATCTCGGCCTTTTCGGTCGCTTCCAGCAACCCAACGATATCCGCGATCGTCCAGACGCGATCGGCCAATCCGGCAGCCATCGCCGGGGTCTCACCCTTCAACGTCGCGTGCTTGCGAGTCCAGTTGTAAACGCAGGTGTGAAGCGAGAAAGCGGCTTCCATGTTCTCAAACTTTTTCGAGTGGGCATTCGTCAAACGAGTCCAACGACGCTGGCTCATGCGGAGCGTCAAGTTGCTGCGTTCGATGATGCTGGTGGAAATGTGCTTGGGATCGACGTTGCCGATAATCGCCTTGCGCTCGCAACCAATGCACGTCGCGGGGCTGTAGCGGATTTCATCCTGATCCTTGCCGTAGATTTTGTGAATCTGGCCGTAGTTGACGTTGTTGCCGAAAGCATCACGCACCGCATCGGCGTACACGCCAAGCGAATCAGTCGTGAGTTGCGGACGATCCACCAGACGGCCCGCGAGGTCGTGCATGAACGCATGGGCATGGCCCGCATCACGATCGCCCATGAGCCACGAAACGATCAGCTTCGATTCCGGGTCGATGGCAACCCACGTCCAGACGTTGCCATGACCGGGCTTGTCGAGATTCTCACGACGGACGTTCTTCTGCTTGGAGTGGCAGAAGCCCCACACTTCGTCGGCTTCGATCCGAGCGCACGTCAGATCGCGCAGGTTCGCATCCTCGAAGTTCACGCACGCGCGGCCCACGTCCACCAGCAGCTTGAGGATGGTTGGCTTCGTCACCCCGGTCATGCGGACGATGGAATTGACGCTACAGCCTTCACACAAGGCCGCAATGACTCTGACGCGATGCTCCGTGGTGAGCTGTTTCATACTTCCATTATGCTTGACCGCTAAAGATTTGTCAAGCTGAATTCTCTCATTTTTGTTGTGGATTCTCCTAAGTCGTTTTGTAGCAAGGACTTAGCGCAAGTCCATATTT